>JACCDY010731726.1_pt1 | contig 20695 bp, 17 predicted proteins | sample 7446391 | NCBI WGS metagenome assembly JACCDY01 (sample SAMN15323451, study PRJNA562643) | freshwater metagenome | isolation source: river surface water | place: USA:Blue River Watershed | collected 2017-08-18 | reverse complement strand
TTCCAGCGTGCACCTTCCTTTATTGCTCAGGTGGTGGAATGGCAGACACGCATGCTTGAGGTGCATGTGCCGCAAGGTGTCCGGGTTCAAGTCCCGGCCTGAGCACCAATTTAGGCTGGGTCGGTCCGGAAACGGGCCGGCCCTGTTTTTGGTTCACATCATCGGCGAGTCCTTGCAGTAGTAGGGCCATGGCCACGCAGGAAAAACTCGATGTCCTCATCCTCGGCTCCGGCGGCCGCGAACACGCCTTGCTCAAGGCATGCCTGCGTAGTCCCCGCGTGGCCAAGGTGCGGGTGGCCCCCGGCAACGGCGGCATGGCCCTGGAGGCCGAATGCCTCGAGGTCGACGCCGCGGACCCCGCCGCCGTCCTCGAGCTCGTCCGCCGCACCGGCACGAACTTCGTGATCGTCGGCCCGGAGGTCCCCCTGGCCGCCGGCGTGGTCGACGTCCTGGAAGCCGCCGGCATCCCGGCTTACGGTCCGCTCGCCGCCGGCGCGCGGCTCGAGGCCAGCAAGGCCTTCAGCAAGGATTTCATGGTCCGGCACCGGGTGCCCACCGCCGCCTCGGAGACCTTCCGCGCGCTGGCTCCCGCCTTGGACTACGTACGCAGGCAGCCCGTCCCGATCGTGATCAAGGCTTCCGGCTTGGCGGCGGGGAAGGGCGTCGTCATCGCGACCACGCACGCCGAGGCCGAGGCCGCGTTGCGCGACATGATGGAGACCAAGGTCTTCGGCGCGTCGGGCGACGAGGTCGTCATCGAGGAGTTCATGCAAGGCGAGGAGGCCTCGATCATGCTCATGGTCTGCCGGGGAGAGTACCTCATGCTTCCGCCGAGCCAGGACCATAAGCGCGTCGGCGAAGGCGACACCGGCCTCAACACCGGCGGGATGGGCGCCTATGCCCCCACGACGGTCGTCACGCCCGAGGTCGAACGTCGCCTGCGCGAAGAGATCATCGCGCCCACGCTGCGCGGGCTACAGGCCGACGGCATCGATTACCGCGGCACCCTCTACGTCGGCATCATGGTCACCGCCGCCGGTCCGAAGGTCGTCGAATTCAACGTCCGCTTCGGAGACCCCGAATGCCAGGTGCTCATGCCCTCGCTGGAGACCGACCCCGTCCAGATCATGGAGGACATCGCGCACGGGCGCTTCCGGCCTGCGGCCGTGAAGCTGCGTCCCGGCGCCACGATCATCGTGGTGCTCGCGGCCGGAGGTTATCCCGGCGAGATCCGCAAAGGCGACCCCATCACCTTGCCCGCCGGCTTGCCGGAGGGCGTCGACATCGTCCACGGGGGCACCAAGCGCCTGCCGGACGGACGGGTCGTCACCACCGGTGGGCGCGTCCTCGGCGTCGTGGCCCACGGCCCGACCCTCCAGGAGGCCGCCCGCCGGGCTTATGCCGTCGTCCCGCAGATCCGTTACGAGGGCTGCCATTTCCGCCGGGACATCGGCTATCGTCAGCTGCGGCGCGACGGAGCGCTCTGAACGCTTGAACCGAGGGGTTTATCCTTCATCCTGAGCCCATGGCCGTCGCGCGAGACACCGTCACGTTCGTCTGCACGGGCAACACCTGCCGTAGTCCGATGGCGGAGGCTTTGCTGCGGGCGACTTTGGCCAAAAAAGGGCAGGGGCTCGAACGCTTCAAGGTCGCCTCTTTCGGCCTGGCCGCCTACCCGGGCGACCCCGTGTCCGCGAACTCCGTCAAAGCCATGCAACGCATCGGCTTGGACGTCGCCGCGCACCGCAGTCGTCTCCTGACCCAGGCCGACGTTGACCGCAGCGCCGTCATCTTCGGCATGACCGAGTCACACCTCGCCGCCCTGCATGCCCGCTTCCAGCTCCTCCCGGAGCTGGTGCTGCTGGTCCGGGATGTCCTGCCGACGGACGTCCCCCGGGACATCCCGGACCCCTTCGGCGGCGGTTACCGCGATTACGAGGAATGCCGCGATTCCATGGTTGAAGCCATGCCCGCGATGGTCGAGTTTCTGCGGCAGAACCTCCCGCGATGACCAGCCCGCTTACGCTTTCCTTCGGCAGTGACCATGGCGGTCTGGCGTTGCGCCGCGCGCTGATCGACGCCCTGCGGGCCAAGGGCTACGCCGTGCTCGATCGCGGCACCGAGACCGAGGCCTCGTGCGACTACCCGGACTACGCCCATGCCGTCGGCGCCGACGTCACCGCCGGACGGGCCCGGTTCGGCGTGCTCGTCTGCACCACGGGAATCGGCATTTCCATCGCCGCCAACAAGATGCGGGGCATCCGGGCCGCCTTGGTCCAGAGCGCCGACGCGGCCGGCCTGAGCCGTCGCCACAACGACGCCAATGTCCTTTGTTTCGGGGCCAAATACGTCGATCTCCCGACCGCCTTGGCCTGCGTCGAGGCCTTCCTCGCCGCCGAATTCGAAGCCGGCCGCCATACCCGCCGCGTGGACAAGATGGAAAGCTGTGGATAACCCGGCTGATTTGCCGTTGCCACGTTTCCCCGCACGATTTGCCCTTTCCCGATCCTCAACATGACCGCCATCCGCCGCATCCCTCTCGCCCAGCTCGACCCTGAGATCGACCGCCTGATCAAGGCCGAACTCAAGCGTCAGCAGACCCACATCGAGCTCATCGCCTCGGAGAACTTCACCCTGCCGGCCATCATGGAGGCCCAGGGCAGCATCCTCACGAACAAGTACGCCGAAGGTTACCCCGGCAAGCGCTGGTACGGCGGCTGCGAGAACGTCGACGTCATCGAGCAGCTCGCCATCGACCGCGCCAAAGCGCTCTTCGGCGCCGACCACGCGAACGTCCAGCCCCACTCCGGCAGCCAGGCCAACGCCGCCGTCTACTTCGCTTCCATCAAGCCCGGCGACAAGATCCTGACGATGAACCTGTCGCACGGCGGCCACCTCACGCACGGCAACTCGGCCAACTTCTCGGGCAAGCTCTACACCGTCGTCCATTACGGCGTGGGCGCCGATGGTTGCATCAACTACGACGAAGTCGAGGAGATGGCCCGGCGCGAGAAGCCCAAGATGATCACCGTCGGCGCCTCCGCCTACGCCCGCGAGATCGACTTCGCCCGCTTCGGCAAGATCGCCAAGGAGAACGGCGCGCTGCTGCTCGCCGACATCGCCCACATCGCCGGCCTCGTCGCCGCCGGCGTGCATCCCTCGCCCGTCCCCTACGCCGACTTCGTGACCACCACCACGCACAAGACCCTGCGTGGTCCGCGCGGCGGCCTCATCCTCTGCAAGGCCGAACACGCCAAGGCCATCGACTCCTCCGTCTTCCCGGGCGCCCAGGGCGGCCCCCTCGAGCACGTCATCGCCGCCAAGGCCGTGTGCTTCGCCCAGTGCGCCACCCCGGAGTTCAAGGAGTACGCCCGTCAGGTCGTCGCCAACTCCCGCGCCCTCGCCGACGAGCTCGTGAAGCTCGGCTTCGGCCTGATCAGCGGCGGCACCGACAACCACCTCAGCCTTCTCGACCTGCGGAAGAGCCACCCCAACGTCTCCGGCAAGGACGCCCAGCTCGCGCTCGACGCCGCCCACATCACCACCAATAAGAACACCGTCCCGGACGAGACCCGCAGCCCCTTCCAGGCCAGCGGTATCCGCGTCGGCACGCCTTCCGTGACTTCCCGTGGCATGAAGGAGCCGGAAATGCGCGAAATCGCCCAGGCCATCGCCATCGTGCTCTCAGACCCTCAAAACCCGCAGAAAACGGCGGAAGCCCAGGCCATCGTGGCTTCTTTGACCACTCGTTTCCCCCTGCCTTACTGAGGTTTGACCGCTTTTTTCTTCCCATCGCGACCCTGCCTGCTTAAAACTGACACCTACCCCTAAACACCCATGAAATCTGCTTCCAGCCAACGCAAGGGCTTCACGCTCATCGAGCTGCTGACCGTCATCGCCATCATCGGCATCCTCGCCGCCGTGCTCTTCCCGGGCGTCCAGGGCGTCATGCGCTCGGCCAAGAAGAACAGCGCGCTGAACAAGCTCCGCTCGATCGGCCAGGGCTACCTCAACTGGGCCCAGGGTGGTCGCACCATGGTGCTGACCGGCACCTGGACCGCGGGTGGCAAGGTGGCCACCAAGGTTTCGGAATACGCCGCCAATCTCGCGATCGGCGCCTCCCTCGACTCCGGTGAGCTCTGGTTCGTGGACGGCGACGCGCTCCTCGACAATAATGTCGTGAGCCTCCTGCCGAAGAACGTCATCCAGATCAACGGCAGCACCACCACCATCGCCACCCAGTTCACCCAGGCCCTCACGCAGGCCACCGGCAGCTCTTGGACCGTCTACGCTCCGACCTCCGCCGGCCTCGTCGGTTCCGTCGCCGCTCCGCTCGCCTGGACCCGCGGTCTCGCCGCCGATGGCACCTGGGGCGCCGCCACGGGCAACGTCACCGGTTCGGTCTGGGGTACGGAAGGCGGCCAGATCGTCTACGGCGACGGCCACGTCACCTGGGCTCCCAACACCAAGGCCGACGGCAACTTCTACTTCACCGATCGCACGACCGGCGCCCCGTCCCCGGACTGGACCCGCAGCCAAGGCGTCCCGAACGGCGTCGTCGTCACCGGTCTGCCTCAGCAGTAAGCTGCCTGAGGTCCTCCGAAAAGCCCCGCCCCGCGGGGCTTTTTTGTTTTCGTCCGGCCCCGCTCTGACACCGTGATGGCCGGATGAATACCTTCCGCGCATGGTTCGCCGCCTGCCGCCCCAAGACCTTGGTGGCCGCCGTCGCCCCCGTCGCGTTGGGCGGCGCGGTGGTCGTCGCCTACTCGGGGGTTCCGGGTCTCTGGGTCGAGCGGTTCTTCGTCATCATCCTGCTGAGCTGTCTCGGGTTCGCGCTTTGCGTGCAAGTCGCGTGCAATTTCGCCAATGACCTGGGAGACGCGCTCCGTGGCGCCGATACCGCCGCGCGCGTCGGCCCGCGGCGCGCCGTCTCCGCCGGCGATATCTCGCCCGCCGCGATGCGTCGCGGTATCTGGGTCGCCTGCGTGCTCGCGCTCGTCCTCGGCGCCCCGGTCGCTTTGTTTTCACCGTGGTTGTTGCTGGCCGGGCTTCTGGCGATCGCCTGCGCGCTGGCGTACACGCTAGGGCCTTTCCCGCTGGCCTATCGCGGCCTCGGCGACGTCTTCGTCGTCGGCTGCTTCGGCGTGCAGGCCACGGTGCTGACCGCCTGGGCGCTCGTCGTGCCGACGCTCGGAGGCTGCGCCTGCGACGACCTGGTCATGCCTTGGCGGCCCGCGTTGCTCGCCGGTCTCGGTCTCGGCCTCCTCGCCGACAACATCCTCGTCGCGAACAACGCCCGCGACCGCGAGACCGATCTCGCCGTCGGCAAGCGTACCACCGTCGTCCGGTTCGGCCCCGGCTTCGCCCGCAACTTGCACGGCTTCAATTCGGTCTTCGGCCTCGCCTGCCTCGGGCACGTCTTCGGCTGGGCTCCGATGGTCCTGCTCCCGCTGGCGATCTGGCAGCACCTCTCCTTCCGTAAGGCGACCCAGCCGGCCGAATTCCTCCCTTTCCTGGGCCGGGCCGCGGGCCTGATGCTCCTGGCGACGATCCTGTGCGTAACTGCCACTTGCCTCGGGTGGGTGCCGGCTGACAGCCTATGGATGCGATGAGTCAATCCCGGTCGCTCGCCGAACAGCTCGAAGCCCTCGTCCACGGGGGCGCCCGCCCGACATGGGACGAATATTTCATGGCCACCGCCGTGCTGGTCAGCTCGCGCTCGAGCTGCGAGCGCCTGCACGTCGGCTGCATCATCGTCTCGACCGGCAAGCACCCCAACCGCCTCGTCGCCGCCGGTTACAACGGCTTCCTGCCGGGCGCGCCGCATGATTCGCATGTCCGCGACGGCCATGAGCTCGCCACCGTGCATGCCGAGCAGAACGCCGTGGCCGACGCCGCCAAGCGCGGCGTGTCGTTGCAGGGCACGATCTGCTACGTCACGCATTTCCCCTGCGTCAACTGCGCGAAGATCCTGGCCGCCGCCGGCATCGACGAGGTCCGGTATCGCCACGACTACAAGAACGACCCCTTGGTCGCGGAGATGTTCAGCCAGGCCGGCGTGAAGGTCACGCGGCTCGCGCGCTGATGACGCGTCCCCCGCGCAGTCTGGCGGGGTGGCTGCTGGTCTCGCATCCGCAGCTGCGCGACGATCATTTCCGGGAGACCGTCGTCCTGCTCCACACCCACTCCGCCGAGGAAGGGGCGCTCGGCGTCATCATCAACCGCCCGTACGGCCGCGTCCTCGGCCAGCTCGACGCGGCCTTGGCCTTGCGCCCCTTGGCCGACGTGCAGCTCTTCGAAGGCGGTCCCGTGGCCACCGACCGGCTGGCCTTCGGTGGTTGGCATTTTCCGGCCGGCGAAGAGGCCGAGGTCCGTTTCGGCCTCGATCAGGCGGAGGCCGTCAAGCTCGCCGACGAAGGCGTCTTCCTCCTGCGGGCCTACGTCGGCTATGCCGGCTGGTCGCCCGGCCAGCTGGAGAAAGAACTCCGCATGAACGCCTGGGTCGTCTGTCCGTTCACCGCCGTCTGCGCCGAGCTGGAAGGGGCGGAACTTTGGAAAAGCCTGCTGGCGGAGCATCGGCCCGAGCTACGGCTCGAGGCGGATTCGCCCGAGGACCTCGGCTTGAACTGAGACGGCCGGCCGGAGAAGCCGGCCGTTCAGTACGCCGTCGAGAGGAGGATCTCGACGTTCTGCTTGAGCAGGTCCCCCGGGGAGCGGCCGTCGCCGGCGAGCATCTGACGACGGATCAGGGTCGGCCGATGGGCGGGGTCGACCGCCAGGAGTTTCCACCTGCCGGGGGGCAGCTGCGGATGGTCGGCCTCGAGCGCCGTCCATCTCAGCGGCATCCCTTGCCATGAGAACTCCACGTGCCAGCCCGCGGCGCGTGGCGCGTCGCCCCGCGCGAGCATCGGGTAGCGCCGGATGAAATCGGGCGTCCGCGGCGTCCGCATCGTCACCGTCAGCACGGCGGGCTGCCGGCGTACCAGGGAGAGCACGTCGACGCTGCTCTGGCTGACCAGCGGAAGCGGATCCATGCCGATCAGGTTCTGTCCGTTGAAGAGTCCGTGCTGGTTGGGGCTCTGCCGTTGGTCGGGCTGGGCCGCGTACCAGCGATGGAAGCCGGTGGACAGCAGCAGCCCCACTTCGAAATGCAGATGAGCCCGGTCGGGGGTGATGGGCGTCACGCCGGCCGAAGACCGGCCCATCCGTCCGAGGGTCTCGCCCCGGCGGACGAAGGCGCCGAGCCGCGCGGAAGGCGCCAACGCGGCGAGGTGGGCGTACAGCGTGTAGACGGGGAGCTCTGCGCCCGGGTGGACGAGCACGACGTAACGGCCGTACGGACCGTTGACGTGAGGATTGGCGTAGGCGACCTGTCCGTCCATGGCGGCGCGGACGAGGTCGAGCGGTTCGCCGTCCGCGTCGCGCGCGGCGGGACGGATGTCGAGGCCTTCGTGGAAACGGTGGCCGTCTTCGCGGACCATGCCGAACAGGGCCGATTCCAGCCGGCCCGAGACGGTCGGCTGAAGATAGTCCTCGGCGGACCGGACCGCACGGACGTCCAAGGAGGTGGGCCAGGCGACTTCCGTGGCGGCCGACGGCAACGCCGCGAGCGAGGCGATGATCAGGCAGAAGCGGGCGAAGCTCCCCGGGCTCACTTGCTTTCGGCTTCCTTCAGTTTGCGCAGCTTCAAGGCCGAGATGTTCATCCTGCGGCTGATATCCATCACCGCGGCGGTGTTGGAGAGGCCTTTCTTCTCGACGTGGAAGATGAGATTGCCGTCGGTGATCTGGCCTTCGATGGGCATGATGCCCACGGCCGTGTCGTTGATGACCAGCACGAAGCGCCGTCCCTGGGCGTCCTTGGTGTAGTTCATCACGTCCATGGCGGCCTTGCGGTCCAGCTGCACGAGGAGGAAATCCTGCCGGAGGTCGGGCTCGCCGCTGGTGATCGGCTGCGTGCCGAGGATCTCCTCGGCGGGCACGAGGGCGCGGTTCATCACGGCCATGGTCAGGCCGCTCACCGGCAGGCGGACCTGCAGCTTCATGGCGCCGCCGGCGTAGGGGGGTGCTTCGACGAAGACCGAGGCGATCTCCTCGGGGATGTCGTTGGAAGAGCAGCCGGCGAGGAGCAGGACGCTGCAGAGGGCGAGGAGACGGAGCAAGGGCATGGAGATTTCAGCCGACCAGCAGGTCCAGCGAGGCGCCGACCCGGAGCAGGTGGGCGGGCTGCAGGTCGAGGGCCGGGACGAGGTAGGTCTGCTTGGAGGCGGCGTGGATGAAGGTGAGCATCCCGCCGGCGGCTTCGCCGGCCGGCTTGATGATGCGCTTGCGCTCCAACAGCATCGCGAGGATGTGCTTCAGCACGCCCTTGTCGCCGGAGGGATCCGCGTCGTCTTCGTAGAGGGACAGGAAGAACTCCTCGCGCGAGGCCAGCAGCTGGGCGCGGTGGGCCTGGTCTTCCTCGCCGCGTTCCTTGACCTCGCGGGTCCAGCGTCCGAGGAGGATGCCCTCGGGCTTGAACGCGGCGGCATGCTCCTTGAGCACGTCGCAGCGTTCGATGTTTCCTCCGAGCGGCTTGTAGACGACGCACGTCACGGTGTCGCCGACATGCAGTTCCTTGCCGGAAGCGGCGCAGACGCGCGCGATAGGTTTGACCTGCCAGTCCATGACCGAGAAGAGAAGTCGGACGGGGCGGGGCGGGCAACCCCATTCCCCTTGGTTTGCGGCTGACTTATCAACCGGGCCGCGCCAGCCTCCGCCCATGTCCGCCGACCCTGCCCAAGGCGCCCTCCTGCTGGTCATCGACGTCCAGCCGACCTTCCTCAAGGCGATGCCCCAAGGCGAAGCCAGTCTCCGCCGATGCCAGCTGGCCGTCGGGGCGGCCCGGCTCCTGGGGTTGCCGACGATCTTCACCGAACAGGTCCCGGCCAAGCTGGGTCCGACGCACCCCGGACTGCTGGCATCGGCGGGTGAGACGCGGGCCGTCTTCGGGAAGACGGCTTTCTCGGCCTTCGGAGCGCCGGGGTTCAAGGACGCCCTGGAGAAGGCCGGCGCGTCCCAGCTGCTGATCTGCGGACTGGAGATCCCGGTCTGCGTCTATCAGACGGCCATGGACGCCCTCCGCGAGGGCTTGGGCGTGACGATCCTGTCCGACGCCGTCACCGGGCGGCGTGACGACGACGGGCGCGCCTGCCTGGAGGCCTTGCGGTCCGCGGGCGCGCATGTCCTGCCGGTCGAGACGGTGTTCTACGCCTTGCTCGGCGACGCCGGCCACCCGCAGTTCCGCGCGTTCACCGAGCTCGTCAAGCAGGCGGCCTAGGTCAGGTCCACCGTCAGGCTCGCCGCCGGTTTGACCGCGTCGCCGACCGGCAGGCCCGTGTCGGCCCAGGCGGCGAAGGCGATCATCCCGGCGTTGTCGCCGCAGTGCGCCGGCTCGGTCACGAGCATGGTCAGGCCGTGACGCTGCGCGACATCCGTCAGTCGCTGACGTAAGGTACGATTGTTGGCCACGCCGCCGGAAAGGCCCACCGATCGGAATCCCCCCAGGTCGAGCACGGCCGAGGTCTTGGCCGCCAGCTGCTCGATGATCGCATGCTGGTAGCCCGCGCAGAGGTCCGGCAGCGCCGCCGCCACCTCGGCATCGGACATCTTCTCCAGCTGGTAGCGGAGCGCGGTCTTGAGCCCGGAGAAGCTCAGGCGGAGATCGGCTTTCTCGGGGATGCCCCGGGGGAAGGCGAATCTGCCGGCGTCGCCCCGCAGCGCCTGTTTTTCGATGAGCGCGCCGCCGGGGTAGGGCAGGCCGAGCAGTTTGGCGCCCTTGTCGAAGGCTTCGCCCGCGGCGTCGTCGACGGTCCGCGCGACGACCGTCAGGCGGAGGTCGGCGTCCAGCCTGACCAGCAGCGTGTTCCCGCCGGAGACCACGATCGCGAGATGGGGCAGCAAGGCCGCGCGGGCGGAAGCGAAGCCAAGCGGGTCCCGCGCATGGGTGCCGATGAAGGCGGAGTGGACGTGGGCGCGCAGGTGATTGACGCCGACGACGGGGAGGCCGCGCGCGAGGGCGAGCGACCGCGCGAGCGTCACGCCCATCGCCAGGCAGGGCAGCAGGCCCGGCCCGCGCGTCACGGCGATTTTCTCGGCTTGGCCGAGTTCGGTCCGGAAGTCGGCCAGCAGCAAGGGCAGGGCGGACAGATGCATCCGGCTGGCCAGTTCCGGCACGACGCCGCCGTATTTCTGGTGTTCCGCGGCCTGGGAGCTGATGAGTTCGCGCACGATTCCCCGGGCCGGGTCGAAAAGCGCCAAGGCCGACTCGTCACAGGAACTTTCAACCGCCAGGATCATGTCGCATGGATTTGATGCCTCGGCCGCGGGGGCGGCTCAAGCGGGAAGGTGGTCCGGTTCGGAGATGGCTTGCCCGGGCGGGTGGGTTACGAACATTGACCGGCATGCGTGTCCGCCAGGCTTGCCTGCTCCTGTTGATCGTCCCGGCCGCCTGGGCGGCGGATTCCTTGGAGTATTGGGTTTCTCCGGCCGGCTCGGACGGGTCCGCCGGAACCCGCGCCCAACCGTTCGCCACCTTGGAGAGGGCGCGTGATGCCGTCCGGCAGAAGCGTGCTTCCGTCTCCGGCGGAGCGGTGGTCCGACTGCTCCCCGGGGTCCACGTCCGGAGCGGTTCGTTCGAACTCACGGCGGAAGACGGCGGTTCGGTGTCCGCGCCGGTGACATACCGCGCCGAGGGGGAGGTCATCCTGCGCGCCGGCACCACGGTGCCGGCGGCGGCCTTCCGACCCGTATCCGACCCGAAGGTGCTGGCCCGGCTCGACCCGGCGGCCAAGGGGCGCGTGCTGGAACTGGACCTGAAGCCGCTCGGGCTGCGGAACGTCCGTCGTTTCCCGGACATCTTCGTGGGAGGAGGCGGCCTGATCGAAATCTATTTCGAAGGGCAGCGCATGCCCCTGTCGCGTTGGCCGAACGTCGGCAACACCACGATGGCCAAGGTGCTTGACCGAGGTGATTGGACGGCCAAGCCGGGCCGGGCCGGCGTCTTCCTCGCCCGTGAGGACCGGCTCGCGCGTTGGAAGGTCGAAGAAGGACTTTGGCTCGAAGGTTACTGGCGCGTGCCTTGGTCTCCCAGCGTCGTGCGCGTCGCCGCCCTCGACGCCGCCTCCCGGAAGGTCACGTTCGCCGCGCCGGTCGCCGGCGGCATCGGCTCCAAGTATGCGAAGGCGCCCGCCCTCGGCGACGGCAAGGAGCCATGGTGCGCGTTGAACGTCCTCGAGGAGATCGACCGGCCCGGCGAATGGTGCGTCGATTTCGCCGCCCAGCGCCTTTATTTCTGGGCTCCGGGCGCCGTGGGCGCTTCTTCGGTCACCATCGCCGACATGGCCAAGCCGATGATCGCCCTGCGCGGGACGGCCGCGGTGACGATCCGTGGCCTGATCTTCGAGCAGGGGCTCGGCAACGGCGTGGAGATCGACGGTGGGACGGACAACCTCGTGGCCGGATGCCTCTTCCGCGCCTTGGGCGGCAACGGCGCGGTCGTCCGCGGCGGTTCCCGCAACGGGATCCGCAGTTCCGATTTCCATGATCTCGGCGAGGCCGGCATCCTGCTCTCGGGCGGCGACCGGGCCACGCTGGCGCCGTGCGGAAACTTCGCCGAGAACAATCACCTCCACCATCTGGGCATCCGCCGGAAGACTTATGCGGCCGGCATCCATGTCGGGGCTTTCGGGGCGGGGCCCGCCGTGGGTTGCCGCGTGAGTCACAATTATATCCATGACCTGCCGCATGCCGGCGTGCTTTACGGAGGCAACGACCACCTGTTCGAGTTCAACGAGGTCAGCCGCGTCGTCCTGACTTCCGCCGACATGGGCGCCTTCTACACCACGAACGACTGGACCAGCCGGGGGAACGTCGTCCGCCATAACTTCGTGCACAGCAGCCCCCGTGCGAACGCCTTCTACATGGACGACGGCGACAGCGGCGACCTCGTCGAGGGCAACGTCTGCCACGGCATGTTCTATGGTCCGTTCATCGGCGGCGGTCACGACAACGTCGTCAGGCATAACCTCGTCATCGCCTGCGAGCGCGGGCTGCACGTGGACGCGCGCGGCATCGCGCGGGGGTATGACAAGGACAAGGGTCTGCTCCGTGGCCTGGCGTCGGTTCCCTATCAGCAGGCGCCGTGGAACCAGCGTTATCCGACCCTGCCGGGGCTGCTGGCGGGCCGGCCGGAATATCCGGGCGGCAACCGTGTCTCCGGCAATGCGGTCGTCGCCTGCCGGCAGCCGCTCCACCTCTCCCGTCCGAAGGAACTCGCTGACTCCAAGGTGGAAGGCAACGTCGTCTTCGCGCTGCCGGCCGCCGGCCTGAAGGATCCGGCGCAGGCCGATTTCACCCTCCGTCCGGATTCCGCGGTCTTCGCGAAGATCCCCGGCTTCCCGGTGATTCCTTTCGCGCGGATCGGTCTGCGGCGCGACGAATACCGTCGGGAGCTCCCGCGGAGGGAATTCGGTCCGGCGGCCGACGACGGGGAGGTCTTCGATTCCGATACCGACATCCAGCGGACCAACCAGGCCAAGTAGGCGGGCGGGTTTCGTCTCGTCCCCCCGAGGTCCGGCGTCCATGGTCAGTCCCGTGGAAGATTCCGTCCGCCATGCCGCCATCCTCGCCCTGCTTCGGGGCGAAGCCCGTCACGGCGTGGTCTCCTTCGCACGGTTGGTCGAAGCGGCGCTCTACGCTCCCGGCCTCGGTTATTATGCTTCGGACCGCCGCCGCGTCGGGAAGGCGGCCGGGACCGATTTCACCACCGCCGCCGCCTTGGGTCCGATGTTCGGCCAGCTCGTCGCCGCCGCGGCCCGGAGCCTCGTCGGCGACCTCTCCGCGCATACGTTGGTCGAGGTGGGCGCCGAGCCCGGCCAAGCCCATTTCGAAGCCGTCCGCGGTCAGTTCGAAGGCCTGCGCACGTTCCGCCTGGGCGAGCCGCCCGACCTGCCGGCCCGCGCGGTCCTGGTGGCCAACGAGCTGCTCGACGCCCAGCCCTTCCACCGTTTCGTCTTCCAAGGCGGTCGTTGGCGGGAGCTCGGCGTACGCGTCGACGGCGAAGCTCCGACCATCGAGATGCTTCCGGATTTCTCCACCGAGCAGGCCGCCGCCTTCGCCGCCGGTCTTCCGTCGGCGGAAGAGGGCTGGCTGTTGGACGCTCCTCTGGCGGCGGAGTCCTTGCTCGCCGGCTTGCTCGCCGCGCCCTGGTCCGGCGCGGTCATTCTGCTCGATTACGGCAAGACGATCGCGCAGTGCCTCGAATCTTCGCCGGCCGGCACCGCCCGTGCTTACCGCGGGCACCAGCTGTCGGGCGCCGTGCTGGAGAATCTCGGTTCGCAGGACCTGACCTGCCACGTGCTCTGGGATCGCTTGGAGCCCGTGCTCGCGCGGGCCGGCTTCCGCGGCGTCCGCGTCGACCGCCAGGAAGCGTTCTTCGTCCGGCAGGCGGCCGGTGAGATGGAGCGGATCGCGACCACGGGCGGGACGGAGGCCACGGCCCGGCTCCGGGCGTTGACGCACCCCGCGCATTTCGGGTCAAAGTTCCAGGTCCTGCACGGCACGAGGGTTTAGGCGCAGGTTTCCGGAAGCCACGCTCGACCTCGGAAGGACATCCCTTTTGCTGGGAGCAACCCCGCTTCGACCGATGAAACCTGCCCTCCTGGTCCTTTCCTTCGCGTGCCTCGGCGTCGTACCTTTGTCGGCCGAGACCAAGGTGATCGAAGCCTTCGAGGGCGACGGTTTCGACAGCTGGCAGACGGCCGGCACCGGCTTCGGTCTCGCCCCGGTCGCGGGCAAGGTCGACGGCGTCAACGGGGAGTTCCGCAACTACGGCGGCCATTCGCTCGTCTGCTCCGGCCACGGCGGCGATGCGGCGACCGGCACGCTCACTTCGCCGGAGATCCGGCTCAGCTACGCCAAGCTCGGTTTCCTCGTCGCCGGCGGCGGCCATGCCGGCAAGACGGCCGTCCAGTTGCTCGTCGGCGGCAAGGTCGTCCGCGAGGCCACGGGCGCCAACGACCTGACCTTGCGCGAAGTCCTCTGGGACATCGCCGAGTTCAAGGGCAAGACGGGCGTGCTCCGGATCGTCGACGACCATGTCGGCGCCTGGGGTTTCATCGCCGCCGACCATTTCGTCTTCTCCACCGACGCCAAGCCGAACTTCGCCAAGGGAGGCCGTCCTAAGCCGAAGGCCGACCACTCCCTCGTGCGCGTGCCGGGCGAGGGCAGCGCCGCGCTCGTCCCCGGGGCCGCCTTCAAGGTCACCGGCGACCATAAGGTCACCGGCGTGACTTCGCCCACCGCCCTCAGTTTCGGCAACGACGGCTCCGTCTACGTGGCCGAAACCCACCGCTTCCGTTTCGGCATCGAGGACGACCGCAACCACCTTTACTGGTATCACGACGACCTCGCTTCGGCCACCACCGCCGACCGCCGGGCGTTGCACAAGAAGTGGGAGGCCAAGCGCTCCTACGAGTGGATGACGGCCAAATCCGAACTCATCCGCCATGTCGGCGGCGAGCAGGCCGACGGGACCTTCACCACGCAGAAGGTCTTCGCGGGCGGCTTCAATGACGTGCTGGACGGCACCGGCGCGGGGGTCATGGCCTGGGATGACACGGTCTACTTCGCCTGTATCCCCAAGCTCTGGATGCTTCAGGACGCCGGCCGGAACGGCGTCGAGCAGCAGCGCAAGGTCATCGAAGACGGGTTCGGCGTACGGGTCTCGCTTTCCGGCCACGACATGAACGGTTTCGTCATCGGGCCCGACGGCCGCGTCTGGGGCACCATCGGTGACCGCGGCTTCAACCTGACCACCAAGGAAGGCAAGCGTTACGACTCCCGCAACCGCGGCGCGGTCTTCCGTTTCGAGCCGGACGGCACCGGCTTCGAAGTCGTCCACTTCGGCCTGCGCAATCCGAAGGAGCTCGCGTTCGACGCATACGGCAACGGCTTCTCCGTGGATAACAATTCCGACCAAGGCGACGCCGCCCGCGTGGTCTACGTGGTCGAAGGGGCCGATTCCGGCTGGGAGATGGAGCATCAGGCGATGCATACTTTCCACCGTTCAATCGGGCTCGAACAACGTCCGCCTTCCCGCTGGATGACCGAGAGGGTCTGGGAGCTCCAGAATCCCGCCCAGCCGGCCTTCATCATCCCGCCCTCGGCTTACCTCAGTTCCGGACCTTCGGGCCTGACCTACCACCCCGGCGCGGGCTTCCTCGAGGCCGAGTCCGGCCACTTCCATATCTGCGACTACCGCGGTTCGGCCGGCGCTTCCGGGATCTGGTCCTTCAAGATGGGGCCCGCCGGGGCCGGCATGAAGATGACCTCCTCGCACCAGCTGCTCTGGGGCGTCGCCGCGACCGACGTCGAATACGATTGGAAGGGACGCCTCGTGGTCTCCGATTTCATCACCGGCTGGGAATCGCACGAAGCCGGCCGTCTCGTCACGCTGTCGGCCGAGCAGATGTATCGTCCGGAGGCGGTCGCTCCGGTCGCCGCGCTCATCAACGGCGGCATCGCCAAGGCCTCCTCGGCCGAGCTGGCCGCGCTCCTCGGTCATGCCGACCAGCGTGTCCGCCTGCGCGCCCAGCTCGAGCTTACGCGCCGTCCCGATGCCGCGGATCGTTTCGAAGACGCCACCAAGTCCGCGCAAGCCCTCGAGCGCATCCATGGCATCTGGGGTCTCGGCATCCTCGCCCGCCGAGGCGCCGCCATCGCCCCAGGCGCCGCCTGGACCGGACCGACCCCGCTCGCGCCGCTCGCCGACCGGATCGCGGCCGCCCGCCGGCTCGTGCCGTTGCTGGCCCATGCCGACGCCGAAGTCCGCGCCCAGTCGGTCCGGGCGCTTTCCGAAGCGCCGCTGTCCGGCGACGAACTGCCCTTGGGTAAGCTCATCCTGGATCCCTCGCCGCGGGTGCGGGCTTTCGCCGCGCTCGCGGCCGCCCGCCTCGAAGCCGCCACGCACCTGCCCGCCGTCCTCACGATGCTGCAAGAGAACGCCGACGCCGATCCGGTGCTCCGCCACGCCGGTTCCTTCGCCATCGACCGCCTTTGCCTTACGCCTGCCTCCTTCGATGCGGTGGCCAAGCACGATCACGCCGCCGTACGTCTCGCCGCCGTCGTCGCGCTGCGTCGCCGGCTCGATCCCGCGGTCGCCCGTTTCGTCCGCGATCCGTCGGACCGCGTCGCGGACGAAGCCATCCGCGCCGTCCACGACCTCCGGCTCGAGGCCGGCCGACCCGCGGTCGCGGCCCTCATCGACGACCGTGCCCGGCGCCAATGGACGCCCTTCATGCTGCGTCGTCTGACGCACAGCGCTTTCCGGCTCGGCGGCGCGCCGAACGCCGCCCGCGTCGTCGCGCTTGCGGCCGACGCCGGCGTGCCTGCGGAAGTCCGGATCGAGGCGCTTCGTCTGCTCGCCCAGTGGGCCAACCCTTATCCCGTCGACCAGACGACCGGTCATTGGGCGCCGCTGCCGGCGCGGGACGCCGGGGAGCTGCGCGCCAGCCTGAGCGCGGCTTTGCCGAGCTTGCTCAAGGGCGAATCCGAGCTCCTGCGCGCCGCCCTCGAGCTCGTCGAACAATACAAGCTCGAGGTCTCCTCGCTTTCCGACGAGCTGCTCGCCGCCCTCGTCGCCAACCCGAAGCTGAGCGGCCCGGCCCGGGCCAAGGCGCTCGAGCTGTGGCTGGGACGTAAGCCCGCCGACCTCGCCGGAATCGCCGGCAGGTATGCGAAGGACAAGCAGGACGAAGTGGCCATGGTCGCCGTCGGCGCGCTCGCCCACCTGGATCCGGCGCAAGGGCTCCTCGAACTTTCGAAGTCCGTCGCGAACGGATCCGTGGCCCGTCGTCAGGGCGCTTGGAAGGCCTTGGCTAAGCTGCCGGCACCCGGTGCCGAAGCGCTCTTCGTGGCCCAGCTTCAGGTCTTGGCGAAAGCCAAGGGTGTCTCGCCTGCGGCGATCGAGTTGCTCGAGGCCGCCGCCGTACGACCTGAACCTTCGGTGAAGGAAGCCCTCGCCGTGACCCGGGCGGCCATCGCCGCCGGACCGGACACGCTCGCGAAGTGGATGCCTGCCTTGGAAGGCGGCGACGCCAGGAACGGCTTCGCCTTGTTCCAGGCTTTGCCCGCCGGTCAGTGCCTGCGCTGTCACCGGGCTTCGGATGACGCGCATGCCGCCGGCGGCGAAGCCGGTCCGAACCTTGCCGGCGTCGCCAAGCGCGGCGACCGTCGCTACCTGCTCGAGTCGGTCGTGAACGCCGGCGCCGTCGTCGTCGCCGGTTACGGCACCGTCAACCTGGAGCTCGCCAACGGCGGTGCCTTGGTCGGCACCTTGATCAAGGAGTCCCCGGCGCATGTCGACGTGGACGTCGCCGGCGATCGCTGGCGGGTGGCCCGCAAGGACATCAGGAGCATGAGCGCGCCCGTCTCCGGGATGCCGGCACTGGAATCCGTCCTCACCCTCAACGAGGTGCGCGACTTGGTGGCGTGGCTCGCGACGCTGGACAAGGAGCCCAAGAAGGCCAAGCCCGCCGAACCGAAGCCCTTGGACATCTCCAAGATCAAGCCCGCGGCCGCCGCCACCGGCATCGATCCGGCGGTCATGACGCTTGGTCGCCAGCAGTATGCGACCTGCCTGCCCTGCCATGGCGCCAACGGGGAGGGCGGTCCCATCGCCCCTCCTTTGGCGAAGGCTGATTGGGTCCAGGGTCCGGTTGAGAACCTCATCCGCATCCAGCTGCGTGGCTTGCACGGTCCGCTCAAGGTCTCAGGCAAGGATTATGCCTTGCCGGCCGGGATGCCGGCGTTGGCGCACCAGACCGACGAGCAGATCGCCGCCGTGCTGACTTATGTCCGCAACAGTTTCGGGAACGCCGCTACCGCCGTGACCCCTGCCGAGGTCAAGGCGCTGCGCGGTGAGGCCGGTAAGCCGCCGTTGATCCAGGCCGAGCTGATTGCACCGAAGTAAGCCGTCCTACAAGGCGGGCCGCAGGTCGTCCCTCGGATCTCCTGCGGCCCGCCATCGCCGGAACTTCAGTCCTCGAGGACTTGCCGGAGTAGTCTGCGGTCCGTCGTGCGGATCTCGATGCCCCGGAGGCCTTCCTTGGGTACGATGATCGCGGCCTGCGGACGCATCCGGTAGGTCTGCTTCTCGCCGCGGACGACCTTCACCGTCACGGTCAGCAGGTCGGCGATCTTTTCGGCGGAGACGACGGAGATCTCCGTGGCCAGGTCGGTTTCCTGGTCGACGACGGAAACCACGCATTCGCGGGCGAAGTCCGGCGTCACCGAGTTGCGGCCATTCAGCGGGGCGGGGTGATAGGCCCGGTCGAAGGACGCCTTGTCGGTGAAGATCTCGCCCCGCAGGGACTTGAAGTCCTTGGCCTGATAGAAGAACCTTTCCAGCGGACGGTAGGCGCTCGGAACGGCCAGGCTCTGCGGAGCCTCCTTCAGGGCGACGAGTCCCGCGCGGCCATCGGGCAACACGCCGATCTCGGCCAGGAGGCGTCCTTGGTTGCGGAGTTTCTCCCATTTCTGGCCGGTGCCTTCCGCGACGTAGAAGGATTCGATGCCGGCGCGAAGATCTCCTTGTCCCCAGTTTCCGCGGCCATTGCGCGCCCGCAGGTAGGCGCCGCTCCGAGGCTCCCGGAAAGTCGGATCGCCCAAGACGCTCAGGCCATCGGCGCCTTTGGTCAGCGGTAGGAACATCACGACGTCCTTCGGGATGACCTGATCGAATGCGCGGCTGGCGGTGAGTTCCGTATGGCCGGAGGCGCCTTCGAGTTCCTCTATCGTCTTGGCGTCCGCGGGATGGTCTGTTTTCCACTCCCGCATCAGGGCCTGATACTGGTCCTTCCGGAGGTTCTGGAAACCGTAGCGCAGGATGACGTAGTCGCCGCGGAGCAGGTCGCGCGGGTCGACCGGTTCACAAAGCAGCAGGTGACGTTCTCCGTCGGCGACGGGCCGGCCATGATCATAAACCATCCAGCCGAGCACCGCAGCTTGCAGGCCTATCGCGCCGATCAGCAGTATCCGCCGGAAAGGCGCGAGATGGGTGAGCAGACGCTCCAGGAAGTCCGGCCGGAAGTCCGGCATGGCTTCGAGGATGGCCGGTTCGCGGGGCTGGCGCCACACCTTGGCCAAGGCGAAGAGCAGGCCGCCGATCAGCAGGAAGATGCCGGCCATGCCGAGGTAGCCCATGTCCTTGGAGATGTCCACGTAGCGCACGAACAGCCAGACGAGGAACACGGCGGCGCCGTAGGCATAGGGGCGCAGGCGGTTCTCGGCCAGGCCTTGGCGGATCAAGGCGACGGCCAGCAGGAGCGTCGTGACGTTCGCGATGGCGGTGACGAGGACCTTCACGTCCGTCCGTCCATGACCCAGCGAGCCGAGCAGTCCGATCGCCAGCGTCAGCAATGCGACCAGGCCCATCCAGGCGGCATGGCTGTCGCCACGCGCCCGGGCGCGTCGGATCGCCCAGAGGGCCAGTGCGGCCGTACCGAGGGTGAAGAACAGGTCCTGGCGCAGGAAGGAATCGCCGAACGAGCGAAATTCGTTGAGCCCGCCGAGGCTGATGGAGATGAAGGTCACGCTGGCCGCGCCGATGAAGCGGAAGCCGCGGGCGCGCGCGTCGCCGGTCGGATGCAACGCCGCGAGGACGAGCGGCAGGGCGAAGAGGTGGACGGGGGTGTGTCCGAGGAAGAGGCACCACAGAAAGACGAAGGACCAGGCGAGCGCGCCGGTCAGGGCCGGGCGCGCCCGGCGATAGGCCGCGACGGCCGTCGGGGCCAGCAACGCGGCGAAGATGAACCGCTCGCGGTGGAGTAGCATTTTCTTCGCGCAATGGGATCCCGAGCAGGAGGCTTCCATCATCAGCCAGCTGCCGGCCAGGGCGATCACCAGCAGGTGCAGCACGGTCGCGTCGAGCAGCAGCGCGAACGGGATCGTGAAGATGCACCATGCCAGCACGGCGTCCGGCGCATGGGCGTCCAAGTGGTAGATCTGGCCGATCAACGCGATACCGGCGCCGTACATCAGGCAGCCGAGCAGGTGGGCGATGACCGCGCTGCGGTGCCGGCCGTACACGAAGCAGCCCAGCCCGATGCCTTGGATGACGGCGAGGGAGGCGAAGACCGTGCCCAGCCGGCCGGCGCGGGACAGGTCGGCCCAGTTGTGGCTGACGATCAGGAGGATCGCCGCGCCGAACAGCAGGACGCCCAGGGTGCGCAGCGCGAAGGCGAGGGCGCCGGAATCTTCGGGGCGCTCCGGGTAGAGCTCCAGGATGCGCTCACGTTGGCCGGGCTGCAGGAGGCCTTGGTCTTGCCAGAGCGTGGACTCCTTGCGCAGCCATTCGCGGAAACCTCGGGGTAAGGACATGCGCCCATGTTGCCGGGAGGCGGGGTCGACTCAACCGCACAATTCGCGGCTCCGGCATCCGCCGACGAAAAAGCCCCGGCGTCTGCCGGGGCTTTGGTCGGGAACTGACGGCCGCCTCAGGCGATCGTCACTTCCTTGGTGAGGTAGACGTCCTGGATGGTGTGCAGGAGCTTCGCGCCTTCTTCGATCGGGCGCTGGAAGGCCTTGCGGCCGGAGATCAGGCCCTGTCCGCCCGCGCGCTTGTTGATGACGGCGGTCTTCACGGCTTCGGCGAAGTC
>JACCDY011427747.1_pt1 | contig 20698 bp, 19 predicted proteins | sample 7446391 | NCBI WGS metagenome assembly JACCDY01 (sample SAMN15323451, study PRJNA562643) | freshwater metagenome | isolation source: river surface water | place: USA:Blue River Watershed | collected 2017-08-18 | reverse complement strand
CGAAGTAACACTTCAATTCACTACTGGAGAATTCTCAAAGAACGTTTTAATTTTAGACAAAAATAATAAAAAGTTTAATAACTAAATAATATTTTTTTCAAAATTGTAAGTTATATATCAACCTCTAAAATTTGAGTTTTTTCAAAGGTGGATTTTTTATAGTATCTTAAAAGATAAAAGTTTATTAAGTTTTAGAAAAAATTATTTATATAAATGCTTATTAATTTCTTCTATCAATTGTTCTAATTCCTCTTGACTCATTTTCTCAACAAATCCAAACTGAGATGAATCTATAAACTCACCATCAGGAACCTCAGAAGTAGGTATGATTACATAATCTATAAATTCTTCTTTTTCTTCATCTGTAAAATGTTTAACCATTGATAAATATGTCCAATTAAGTTTATCTTTCCATTGTCTAATAAAATCCAATGGCAAATCATTTGCACTTATACTATCCCAAAGATTATTTTTTTCAATTATGTCAATATAATTATCAAAAGAATCTGATTGTGTTGAAACATAAAGCATCATTTTAGTCCAATTGATATAATCGCTATACTCTGTTACAAACTCATCAGATAAGTTAGAGTATGTAGACATAGTTAATTTTTTAACATCTTCTTTTGAAAAAAGTTCTTTATCAATAGCCTGCTTTAAAAAATCTTCTGATAAATTAATACCCTCAATTATTACTTCTTTGTCTAATAAGTCTAAACTATGTAGTATAACATCTTCTTCTAATTTATAATTAGAAATTATATCATAGGTATCATATCCATCAGCCAATAATGATATTATCCAATCTTTTGTTACTTTACCTTCAATTTCAATTTTTTGCATTTAAAATAAATTTATTTTTAATTATATAATAAAAAAGGGGATTGTTCTCACAATCCCCTTTTAATTTAGTAAAACTAATCTTTTTAAGATCCACAAGCCAAACAATCATCTGGATTATCTAAAGAACAACTAATTTCAGCCATTTGTTCTTCAACAGATTTCTTTTGCTCTTCTTGAATAGTAAATTTAACAGCATCTGTAGCTCCTTTATTTCTTAAGTAGTAAATACCAGTCTTTAGGTTATTCTTCTTATCTCTGTAACATCTTGGTTTACCATCTTTGTCATAAATAACTTCAATGTTTTCACCTTGAGGTATAATAGGAGTACCATCAGCACCCATAATAAAGTTTCTTCTACCCCAACCATAGAAATGCATTGCCGTCAACTTTGCAAAGTTTGGAGAATCCATAAAGATATTCATTGATTGTGTTTGGTCAATAAAAGCTCCTCTGTCAGCCGCCATATCAATAACATCTCTTTGTTTAATTTCATAAACAGTTTTATAAACTTCTTTTAAATTAGTAGGTATCTGTGGTATATTTTGAACTGAACCATTTTCAGAGATAATTCTCTTTCTTAAGTCATCATTCCAAAGTCCCATTTTTACTAATTCTTTTACAAGGTATTTATTAACAAGAATAAATGTACCAGATAATACTGAACGAGTATACATATTTGAAGTTTGAGCCTCACAAGATGCCTCATTACCTAAAATAGAAGCTGTAGAAGCAGTTGGCATAATACAAGTAGTTAAAGAATTTCTAACTCCAAACTTTTTAACTTCTTCTCTTAACTTATCCCAATCCCATCTTTTTGATGGCTTTGCTCCCCATAAATCAAATTGAAAATTACCTTTAGAGATAGGAGAACCTTGATAGGTAGCATAAGTTCCTTGCTCTTTGGCTAAATCACAAGATGCCTTGATTGACGCATAATAGATAGTTTCAAAAATATCCTTATTAATTGTTTTAGCTTCTTCTGATTCATAAGGTAAACCTAACATAAAGAACACATCAGCTAATCCTTGAACACCTAAACCAATTGGTCTATGTAGTAAATTAGAGAATTTAGCAGCAGGTGATGGATAAAAATTAACATCAATAACATTATTTAAGTTAATTGTAGCTTGATAAGCTATTTCATATAACTTATTAAAATTATATGTTTTATTTTTATTAACAAACTTAGGAAGAGCTATTGAAGCCAAGTTACAAACTGCAGTTTCATTAACAGACTCTTGTCCATAAAATTCACTAAGTCCCAAACTATCTAATAGTTCTTTATTCTCTAAAATTTCTTTTTGAGTTTTAGTAACACCAGTTGCTTCAACAATTTCAGCACACAAGTTAGAACTTCTAATTACACCAATATTTGATTGGTTAGATTTCTCATTGATAGAATCTTTATAAAGAATATAAGGTGTACCAGTCTCAATTTGTGATTCTAAAATTTTATTCCAAACCTCACGAGCTTTTAATACTTTTTTAGCTTTTCCTTCTTTTTCATACTTAGTATAAAGATTTCTAAAATCTTGACCATAAGTTTCTGTTAAATCAGGACACTCTTGTGGACACATTAATGACCAATCTTCATCAAGTTCTACTCTTTCCATAAACAAATCATTCATCCACATAGCTAAGAATAAATCTCTTGCTCTTATTTCATCTTTACCTTGATTCTTTCTTAAATCTAAAAACTCCATAATATCAGAGTGCCAAGGTTCCATGTAGATTGCAATTGAACCCTTACGCTTTCCACCACCTTGGTCAACCGCTCTTGCAGTTTCATTATAAATCTTCAAAAAAGGAATAATACCATTTGAAGTTCCATTTGTGCCAGCGATGTAAGTACCTTTAGCTCATACTTTTGTAAAAGCAATACCAATACCACCAGCATTTTTAGAAATTTGAGCCGACTCTTTAAGAGTATTAAAGATACCTTCAATTGAGTCAGACTCAACATCTAAAAGAAAACAAGATGATAACTGAGGTCTTGTAGTTCCGGAATTAAATAAAGTAGGAGTAGCATGAGTATAATAACCATCAGATAAAGTGTTATAAGTCTCAATAACTTTTTCTAAGTTATTTTCCCAGATTTGAAGAGCAGTTCTCATATACATATATTGAGGTCTCTCAGCTACTTTACCATTAATCTTTAATAAGTATGATTTTTCTAATGTTTTGAAACCAAAATAATCAAAATTATGATCTCTTGAGTGAACAATAGCAGAATCCAACTCATCAGCGTTTGTGTTTACCAAGTTATAAAAACTCTCAGAAACTATTGGTGAATGTTTACCAGTTTTAGGATCAACATATTTATACAAGTCCGCTACAGTTTCGGAAAAACTTTTCTTAGTTTCTTTGTGTAAGTTTGTGATTGCTAATCTGGCAGCCAACACAGAATAATCTGGGTGTTTTGTAGCTAAAGAAGCTGCTGTTTCCATAGCTAATTGGTCCAATGTAGAAGTCTTAATATCAGGAGTAATTCCTTCAATTACTTTCTGAGCCACTTCAAAAGGTATTATCAATTTCTGGTCCAATCCATAAGTCTGCTGTTTAATTCTATCTAAAATTTTATCAAGCATCACCGGCTCTTTCTTTCCATTTCTTTTAATTACTTTTATGTTCATGTTTTACTAAATTTTTTTTGTCTTTTATATATTGGTGTAAAAAAATTATTGAAATTCTATTTCTTTCTTTTTTTTGGATTTTTTATAGTACCTAAAAAATTATAAAAAATCAATATTATTAAGTTTATTTAAGTTGTATTTAAACTTAGTATTATTAAGGATTTTTGTTATCATCTTAATTTCTACTTCATAAATTTTTTCATAAGAATTTACTTTAAATAATGATGTCTCATAATCCACCTCAATAACATCACCAGTTATTGTAAGCATAATTTTGTTAAATTCATCATACCATTGAAATTCTATTTCTGTTCCTTCATAGATATTTCTATTTGTAACCTCTTTAGAGTTTGTATTTTTACCAATATGGTCTTGTAACTCATTAATGATTAAATTTCTATATTTTTTATCAAGTAACTTAAACATATTAAATAAGTTATCAGAAAAATACACAGCTAACTCATTAAATAATTCAACATTTGTAAAGCTCTCATCTTTAAGGTTAAGCTTTAATAAATTGTAATATTGATTAAAGTCAGTTCTTGATGGCTTTCTACGGTTATTGAGAAAGTTTATTGTAGTATTTTGTTCTAAAACTTGATAAACTCTTTCTTTCACAAGTTTAGCTCTTGTGTATCTCTCATTATCAACAGATTCAAAATAGTAATTAGAAGATTTATCAACTTCTATAGAATCTTTTTGATAAACAGTGAAACCATCAACATCATTCTCATCTAAAGGGTCTTCTTTTTTACCTTTAAAAATAGAATCATATTTAAGTGAGTGTTTTCCTTCTATTTTATGTTTAGATAAAATAACACCCTCTGGTTCAGTTTCTTCTGTTTTAGGTTGTTCCGTGATATCTAAATCATCCTCATCTATTTCAATGACAATATCAATATCATCATCTTCATCATCTATATTGATTTCTGAATCCGATTCAGGCTCATCAGAATCCTCATCATCTTGTTGAACTTCTTCAGTAGTTTCAGATTCATCTAATTCATCATCTAACTCATCATCAAAATCATCATAGTCTTTAACTTTCTTAGGCATAGATTGTTTTATTTTTTTAATTCAATTTATTGGTCTATAAATTGATCATTTTCTAAAGTTAAAAATGTTGGATTCAAATTTAATCTTATTTGAGACTTCAAAAAGTCACCATCTCTTTGTTTTAAGAGCTTAAATCTGTATACATTTTGTCTTTTCATTTCTTCTGTTCTTATTATAGCAAAAAAAGTGTCTGCGGTTTCAGCAATCGCTTTACTTTCTGGAACAGATTCAAGTGTTATATCAGATGAATTCCACGCATCTTTAGCAACTTGAACTCCTGTAATAACCGGACACTTATATTTAGCACCTAAAGCTCTTAAAGCTTCTGCTAAAAATTTTCCTTTTGTATAAAGATTATCAGCAGCAGCAACTTTACCAGCAGTAACAAGTGTGATATAGTCAACTATAACTAAATCAATTTTAATATCTCTTTTTTCTTTTAACTTTTGAATATAGTTATCAAAATCACTAACAGTGGCGGTACCAGCTGCCCAGAACTTAGTTATTATTTTTCCAACTTTTCTTTCAAAAAGGTCACCACCAGCACTATCACTTTTTGATAAAGCGGCAATTTTCTTTTTAATCATTTCAGTATCTTTGGAAAGTTTATCATAGTCATTAATAGGAATCTTAAGACGCATAGCTCCAAGTCTTTTCATAACTTTTCTTTCACTCATCTCGAGTGTAACATATAGAACATTATGACCCATATCAGCGGACTTAACAGCAAAGTTTTGCATCCAAAGTGATTTACCATTATTAGTCTCAGCCATCACAACATTAAGTGTAGAGATATCCCATCCACCACCTAACATATGGTCTATTGACTCAAATCCACACTTAACTTTGAATTTAGAAGAATCTTGTACGTGATTTTCTGGCTCATCAAAGTCAGATCCCATGTCATCATCTTGAACAAAGTTTGTAGATGACATCTCATCAACTATAGCCTTAATTTTATCAGCGGCTTCAATTGCTTTTTCAAAATCAGATATAGAATCTAAATTTCTTGTTTCATCAATGATGTCTACAGTTCCTGTTTTTAACCTATTAGATAACACCCAAGCATTAAACTTAGGTTCTATGAAATTCTTCTCATCATATTCTTTTAAATCTACTTGCAAAATAGATTTAAGAATCTCTTTTGTTATGATACCTTCTTTATCTTCAAGTGAAACCATATCAAGTATTTGTCTAGGGGTAGGAACTTGAGCTTCATTACTCTTTGACATATACTCTCTAATTACACCATAAACAAACTGTATCTCAGAGTTTCTAAAAAAATAAGGCTTAACTATATCAAAGTACTTCTTGTTTTTCAAGATAAAATTAAAAAATACTTTTTCAAGTTGTGGAGTCATCTAAATAATTCTGTTTGATTATTATATTAAATACAAGTGCTAAGTTTATTATATATTTCTCATGAATAACAAAGGATAAAAAAACCCATCAAATCTGATGGGTTTTCAAACTTATCAAAAAAATTATTGTTCATTAATCATTTCACCAGGCTGTACAGGCTTTTCATCATCACCAAATGTAGCAAATCTCTGAATAACCGGAGTTTCAATGTCATCAATAACTTCTTTTTGATTTATCTTAAATCTATCTTTTAATCTATTCAATATTTCAACTATTCCATGTTTTGCAATTATAGTACCAACACCAACAGCAAGTCCTAAAAAGTTCTGTGGTAGTGTGTCCAAATTAAGGTCATATTTACCAATAACAAAATTAATTCCATTCATTATTGGAATTAATAATGAAGTATAAGCAAACATATCAATAACACCACCAACTACAGCACCTATATGTTTACCAATAATGGTAAATATATTTTTAATTGATTTTAATCCATTGATTAATTTTTTTACTATACCATTACCAAGTCCCTTCATTTTAAGTTCTTCTAACATAGATTTAGCATCTTTTGTTAACTCTTCTTCTTCTTTGGCAGTCTTAAACTTTTTTTCTTCTAAAAAAGTTATAGTTACGGCAGCTATTGTCAAAAGAACAATAGACTCCGTGCTTAAATTAAAAGCATCTCCGTTCATATTTCTCATAAGCTTTTCAACAACCGGATAAAAAGCACCTATACCGGTACCAAATGTAAAAACTAACTTAGAATTTAATTTCAAATCAGAAATTACTTTCTCAGCAACAGTTTTATATCCGGGCTTATCAGATTCATTTACCATCAATTCAAATGAATTAATGAGGTCTTGAGCCATTGACTCCTCTAAACTTAAATTATACTCTTGAAATTTTTTAATTTTCATAAAACTATATATTAATTATCATTTTCATAATCTTCATCTACATACTCCTCATACCCACCTTCAGTATCTTGTAACTTAAAATATGTTCCTTCCGGTTCATAATTTTGAGCCCATTCTCCTTGAGCATAATAGAAAGTATCCATGTATGGAAATCCATCATCTTTGAATTTAAATACATCTGGTACTCTAACTTTAGTCAATAGTGATATCTCTTCACCGTCTTTTATAAAAGATGATCCACCACTTATATTTCTTTTTTTATAATACCATCCGTTTTGTTGAGCATATCTTAAAAATCTATGATAATCTTTATCATATACATAATAAACTCTATCCATAATTGTTCTATTCATATGGTCTTTCCAAACAAGAGCTCTTCCTAAAATAAATCCTTCATCACTTATTAAAACCAAACATTTAACACTTGGACAATAAGCATAAAAGTCAATCAATAATAACTCATCATTCATACAGGAATTCATTAGTGTATTGCTATTATCATCTGTAAAATGATAAAAATTTGATCTATAAGCATTTTTAATATCAGATCCAACAAATATCTCAAATCTAGAATTATCAATAGATGATGCTTTCCACTTGTTAACAAAATCCTCCACCGCCTTATCTGTAAATGTATTTGGAAAAAACTTATGAATAAATCTACCAACTTTAATTTCAGTTCTGTTTTTCTTCCAAATTGGACTATCTGATTTAATCTTTGTTATATCTTCTATATCTGTTAGTTTATAAGAATCTACATAGGATATAGTATCATCAGAACTACCTACAGAAATTAATGTATATTCTTTTAGTGATTCTTTGGAATCATACATTGATTTAAATGAGTTAGAAATAAATGAATTTCCGATGTTGTCTAATTTATCCTTGAATTCATCAGAAAAAACAACCGGTAGTAAAATCTTTGACTTTGATTCTAAAATAAATTCAAAAAATTTAAGAAGTTTCATAAACTATATATAAAAATCAAAAAAATGAACTTATGAGTTTAATATATATGTTATAAAAAATTATTGCGCAAAATGAAATATTTGAAAAAATTTGAACACTTCACTGGATACGATCTTGGTAGATTTTCAGAAGAAGAAGAATTATTAAACCAACCTAAATTAGATGAGCCTCAAGAAGATGAGGATGAATACTGTGCTCCTTGTGAAGATGAGGAAGAGGAAGAAGAATCTGATGAGATGGAATTAGCAACTAAACCAAGAGTATGGGGTGATGAAGTTGTTGAAGGTAAAAAAGCTAAACCTGATTTCTTGGATTTAGATAAAGATGGTAATAAAAAAGAATCTATGAAAAAAGCAGCTAAAGACGCTAAAGATTCTAAAAAGGATGATAAGAAAGAAGATAAGAAAGATGAAAAAGGTGGTAAAGGTTTAAGTAAAGCGCAACAAAAGTTACCTGAAGGTCTAAGAAAAGCAATTGAAGCTAAAAAGAAAAAGTAAAATTTATATAAAAACTAAAAACCCACCATTGGTGGGTTTTTTTATGCTTCTATTTTTACATTTATTCTCTTAATAGCATTTTGAATCCAATCAGGTAAAAAGTGTGAAGAGTGTTTCATCACATCACCAAATGAACCATCAATAATAATAGTATCGGCATAATCTATTTCAGACCTAACAGGTCTACCAGTCATTTGAATTAGACCAGATACTGTCTTCCAAGCATACCAATCAGGATTATTCTTTTGTCTTAGTTTATTCTTTTGAGAGGCTAAACTTGGATAAGGAACTTTTGCAATAATTTGAAATCTAGCATCATCATTATCAAATGAAACTCCAGTATCCATAGAAGGACTTACTATAACAGTAGGTTCTTGTGACTCTTTATGCATCTTTAACATCTCATCTTTATTTTGAGAATCATGAAAAACTAATCTTGGATTTTTTACTTTTTCTTCAATCCATTTTGCTAATTCAAAAGAGTTAGTGTGTATAATTCCTTTTTTGTTTTTATACTTATCAAGTAATTTATTAACATAAGGAACATACCTTTGAAATGTTTCTTCTTTACTTTTATAAGACATCTTACCCAAAGGCATATAATATATCATTCTATTCTTAACATTAAATGGTGATGGTATAGAATAGTAAACAGCTTTTGTAACATCTAATCCATTCAATTGACAAAATAAATTTTTGTCTAAAATAGTTCCGGACATTAAAACAACCATATCATATTTACTAAAAACATACTTATCTAAGTAGTCATAAGCCCAGATAGGTTCCATAGACAACTCTTTTTGTTTTAGTTTTTCATTATAATAAGGTTCTAAAACCCAATTGTTAGGATTTTCTTTGTATTCTTTCAGGAATATCTCTATTTTTAACTGCAACTGCCTTAAATCAGTTGCTAATTGCATAGCTTTAACATCAGTATTTTTTGTTTTAAGTAGCTTTGATATTTTTAAGTCTCTTTTATCCTCTCTAACATTTCTTGGTTGAGTTGACAGACCCTTTTCCATATCTTCAATAGTAGAAGCTACCTCACCATCCAAATATCTTAAATAATCAACATACTCAGCTATAGTTCCAACTTTTTTTAATTTTTTAATTATCTCATACTCATTTGAAAATTTATACTTCTTTATCACACTTTCTGTAATCTTGATACTAATAAAGTCGGACATTACATCATCAAACTCATGAGCCTCATCCACAATTAAAACTCTAGCATCTCTACTCTCTAATAATTTAGGGTTATAGATAGCATAAAGTATATAAAGATAAAAATTAGTAAGTGAAACTCCTCCACTGATAAATGACTCTTTAGAATAAGTATAAGGACAACTTTCACAAGAGGTTTTATTCAATCTATTAAATTCACCACCTTGAGCACAAGAACAAGAATATTGTTCACATTCATAATTTTCCTTACCCTTCAAATCACAGATAGACTCATAGGTCTGTGAATATTGATCCTGTAAAATCTTACTATTGGTTATAATATCAACTTTGGCATTTCTATTTACATTTTTCTTATACCAATCTGATATCATCAATGCTAAATGTGACTTGCCACTTCCAACTGGTAAATTTAACAAGAAAAACTTATTGAGTTTATTCTTTTGATATTCAGACTCTATAAAATAGAGTGCTTCTTTTTGTTCTTTTCTAGGCTTATATTTAGCGATATCTTTCTTAAGTGACATTATCTACAAGATTTTTATAAAAATTATATCTTTTTTTTGAAAATAGTTTGAAAAATCAGTTTTTTTGCGGTTTTTTATAAATATATAAGTTAAATATCCTTTTTTTATGTTGCTAGTACCAGATTACGATGAATTCAACATCTATACGACTGTTGATGATGTAGAAAGCTATATAGAAAATCTTTTGGATCAAGGTTTAAATGCAAAAGATGAAATATATAGTAAGTGTCTTTCTCACTTCGGGGAAGATCTTAAAAACATTATTGACACATTTTTTGTAGATGAAGATTAAAAACTATAATGAATTTACAAATCAAGATACTCTTTATATCTTTGATTTTGATGATACGCTCGTAAATTCCCCAAGTTTTGAAGAACTAGCAATAGAATTTTTAAAAGAAGATTTAAGTATAAAAGACCTATTAGAGATATCCGTAAAAAGAATAGGAGTAACTCTAAATGACTTAAAATGGCAAGACAATAGAATATATGTTTTGGATCCTAAAAAGTCTCTAAAAGAGTTTGGAAACTGGGTTAGAAAAGGCGAAAGAATGTACTTAGTATCACCAAATGTTTTTCACACATCCGATATTAGTCTACCATCATCTCTAAAAGAATTATCAGACCTTTATAAAAGTGTTGAAAATAAGTGTATTGTAACAGCAAGAGAAGATTCAATTAGAAACAAAATAGTAGATAAACTTACAAATTTAGGTTTAGAAATGCCTAAATATGGTCTTCATATGGCACCAAAAGGAGCAAAAAACTTAGGTATCTGGAAAGGTGAAAAAATAGTTGAAATACTTAAAGAAACAGGATTTAGAAAAGCTATATTCTATGATGATAATCCTAAGTATATTAAAAGAGCTAGTAAGGTTGTAAAAGAAAAACTACCAAATATAATTTGGGAACCTATTAAAGTAAATTAAAAAACCTCTGATTTCTCAGAGGTTTTTATTTTTAGATATCTTTGAATCTGAATATTTTTGATTCTTTAACTTCAGATTTTGCTTTGAAATATTCCATAATTTCTTTGAATGATTTATTCCAATCTTGCATATCTGCACCAAACTCACCCATTCCACCGTAGAATCCTTCACCTTCAAATTGTTGAGCTCTTTTGGCAAATCTTGCTATTTTCTCAGCAACTGTTTGTCTCTTACCTTTATTGGATATAACTTCGACACTCTCTTTATAAAGAGGTCCAAAGTCTCCTAAGGTTTTAGCTTTATTACCATAAAGGTATTCATATATTTCTGAATAAAGTTCTTTAACAGGTTCTTTTGTACCAGAATCCATTTTTTTATCAAGAATAGCTGAAATAAAGTCATAAGTTATACCAACTCCTTTATCCTTTTCATCTTTTAGAGACTTAATAGATTTTCTAACATTATTAACAGCTTGAGTTAGGTAATCCTCACCTTTTTTAACTTCAACATTTTTTTGAGTTCCAAAAGTTTTATCTTCATTAAGTAAATCTTCAAATCTAAAAATTACATTTTCACCTACTTTTTGATATTTTTTAACCTTTTCAGTTTCTATAGCTTTTCCTTTACCAACTTCTTTACCTTTAGTGCTACCAGGTTCACCTTCTAATTTAACACCTTCTTCAGTTGCGATTAAACTTCTCAACTGAGTTAAGTTTTTAATCATTAAAGGATAGATAGACTTCTCTGAAGGAGCATTAACTGATGATTCTCCTTCACCTTCTCCTTTACCTTCTTCTTGACCTTGTTTAGATTCAACTTTTATTGGAACTAAAGATTGTAAAAGGTCATTAAGTGTTTTAGCTCTTGATTGTCTTTGTCCTTTCTCTCTTAATAACTTAACTAAAGCACCAGCACCTACAAGTGCGATACCAGCACCCATTAAAACAGGAGCAAGAGCCACAAGTTTACCACCAATAACTGAAGTAGTTGTTGTAGTAAATCCAGCTTTAATTAATACTTTTTTAGTTTGAGTATAAACTTGTTTAGCGATAAAACTCTTAGCACCACCATTTTGATTCATAAGAACTTTATCTCCCCAAGTACCTTCTAATTTATTGAATATATCACCAACTGTAGTATTTGAAGGATCAGCTAATTGTTTTGTTATATCAGCAACAGAAGATGCTTTTCCACCACCACCTAAAAAGTTAGACATTGCTTCAATACCTTTAGCTTGGTCACCACCACCATAGAACTTAAAAGCATCTTGTAAGTTACTAACTGGTTGATTGAAATTAAGTGATTTACCAGTAGCATCCATAAATCCATTATTTTGAATAGTGTATGACCATCCTTTTGGATCTACTTTAAGATTATTCTCTATTGTTTGTGTAAATGTTTTTTCACCATATTGAGCTGGATGTTCAATTGTTGTTGTGATTAAATCTTTGAACCACTGAGTTTGTGCAATCCATCCAAGTGCTCCTAAAGCTCCACCAACACCAGCTAAAATTAATGGAAGTTTGTTAGACTGAAGAGTTTTCATTCTTTCACTTTCAACATTAGTTTCACCTGAAGTCTTTTGAAACTTAGCTGACTGACCTTTAGTAGTTTTTTGTTCTGCATCCACACCTTTCTTAGCTCCGAAAAGTTTATCCATTGCTCTGTCTTTTAACTGAGCCAATTTCTTTAGAAATTCTTCTTCTTCATTAATAGCTTCTGATTCTAAGTCAGAAAAGTTTTTATTTAATTCAAAAATTTCCTCTTCTGTGATATTATCATTTTTTGATTCAGCAACAGTATACACCGCTTTTAAATCTACATCAAGATACTTCTTGATAACTTTTTTCATATCTTCCACAATAGCATTCGCCACATCAGGAGCCATATAACCTTCTTCTTTAGGATCTTTGTTAGCAGCAGCCACCAATGAGTCATATAACTGACCATACATTATGATACCTCTAAGAAATGTTACTTTTCTTCTATCATTTGGAAATTCAGGAGCAACGGTCAATACTTCACCATGAACTTGTTTTAGAAGTTTATTAGACTCCTTTTTCATTATTTCTTTTATTTCCTCTCTTGCTTTATCATCAGTTCCTTTTTTTCCAAAGATTTTACCACCGGCTTTATATCTACCAAGTTTAGATAGACCATATTTGACATCTTGCCAAAAATTTTCATTTAATTGGTCATCATTAAATTCTGAGTATTTTTCAATTTTCATATAAAAGAAGATATTTTTTATCAACATATATATTAAAACAAAAAAGACAGAAATTTAAATTTCTGCCTCTAATTGTTTAATTTCATCAAGAACTTTTTTAAGCTCTTCTTTTTTATCCATCATTATTTTCTTATTCTTCTTTCTATCGGCATAAACATCCTCCAACATAATTAAAGTAGGTGACTTTCTTTTTTCAAAAACTACACCATTTACACAAAGAACATGTTTTTCTAAATCTATCTTTCTACCATTAGTACATCTATCTTTGTTTTTCTCATCTTGTAAACCAACAAATGTTTCAGGAGCAATATAGAATTGTCTTTGTGTTGTTGGATAAAGTGAGGCAAAGTCATAAGTAACACACCACTGATTCATACCAACTACAGGATCTTTAACCCATCCTCCAGCAATTGTTGACTCAGCGTCTCCTTTCTCATCTCTAAAAAGAACAATATTATCCATTTGTCGGAATCTATTTCTTAGAACTCCTTCAGTAATAGCCAAAGATCCTAAAGCATTATTCATCTGAGAAACAACATCCACTATTCTAATTTGAGCCAATGAGGAAATCGCATAAATGATTGAAATATAATTTCTAGCCTCATGTATTTTTTGAACAAGAACGGAGTCAACTGCGTTATAGTACATATAAATCTCAAAGTCTTCTTCATATAACTTTTGAAGATTTGATACATTTATTTCTTTAAATAAAGACTTATAAGGATTAAACTTTTCTTTTGTAAATTCAATTCTCTCTGTACCATCATACATATAAAGAATATCACCGTCTGTTCTGCATATATCTCCTTCTTTGAAAGAGTATCCAAAAATAGTAGAATCTTGTTTTAATTTATAAATTGAGTTTACATACTTAATCTTTTCAACACCAACAAGTTTACTTGATACAAAGTCTAGTGATGATGATTCTTTAACTTTAATAGATGTATCACAAATTTCATACAACTGCATGTAATCAAATATCATTCTATGAGCAGGTACTTCAAAATCAGTAGACCAAATTTTATTCATTCTTTTTGTAAGTGATGAAACAGAAGGATCAATTTTATAGTGTTTACCATTTACATACTTTGAAATCTTTCTAGCTCTATTCACTAAATATAACCAGTCATAATTTAAGAAGTTCCATCCTGTCAAAATAGGCATTTTAGGTATCATCTTATAAAAGAAAGCATACAACATATCAAATTCATCATCATATTTAATGTATTTGAACTTATACTCAACACCAAATTTATCAAAATACTTATTTGTGTTAGTTACAATTCTTTGTTGTGTTTCCTCGGACAACTCTTTCAATCCAAGTAAAATGATTTTATCATCATAAACAACAGAGATAGAAAGGACTTGTGTCGCAGCTCCTTCTTTTGTTACATTACCATTAACATCTTTTACATCAGCCGCCTCTGGAAATCCATCCACAATCTCAGTCTCAATATCTATGAAATAAATCTTAGGAAGATTAAATTCAAATATCTCACTTTTTTCACTTTCTGGTAAGGCATCTAAAAACTCATAGATAGCATATCTATCAGGCTGATTAACTTCAATCTGTTTAACGGACTTACCATCCCAAGACCTAAAGCTTGGATGTCTAAGTGGATCATTATCCTCACAAGCAACATATTTCATTGGGTTATCCCAATTATAATACTTAAGCTTTATATCACCAGTCTTATCAACATAGCTGACAACAAGTTTCTTACTATTTGATAAATATTGGGTTTCTACTAACATTTTATTCTATTTGTTTTTATATCTTATTTTTACTTAAAAGTTAGAAGTCACAGTCAAAATAGTCTAAATATTTACCAGTTTTATCATTGATAAAAACTAGCTCACTTCTTCTATAAACACTCTCTTCATAATATCTACCAGACTTAAACAAAGTTCTAATAAATGGAATATCATTAGAAGTATTAACATATCCTTCATCTATCATAAGACAAAGAACCTTTTTATCATCCTCTCCTGTATAATTAACAATTTCTTCATCATGATCCTTCATTATACCTTTTTTATCATAATAAATAAATTGAGTATTTAGTTTTTCTCCAGAAGGTGTATACTTTATAGTAATATTATCACCTGGTTGTATACTGTTATCTTCTTCTTTAAGAAAAAGCCTAATCCAAAAATAAACTCTTTGTTGTTCAATCACTTTCATCTCTGGTTCAGTTTTATTAGACCAGTTATTTACCGTATCAACATCAATTGTTTTTATCTGTTCAACTAAATTATCAAATCTTCCCATTTTTATAATTATTTTATATAGCTATCTCTAACTTACTTTCAATTTTTTTAATACCTTCGGTATCTATAATCTTAAAATCATCTATTGTGAAATCATAAAAAGACTTATTAGATGTTAATTCTATTCTTGGTTGTTTTTCCAAATGGCTTCTATTTAGTATTTCCAATGAAGCACTCATATGTCTATCATATATGTGCAAATTCTGAACAAAATGGCAAAACTTACCAGGTTTATATCCCAAATGTGAAGCCACCATCATTTGTAAAGCCACATATTGAATCTTATTGATATACCCAGCCATTATATAATCATTACTTCTCTGATTAAGAGTAAGGTCTAAGTAGTAAAAATCATCTTTTTGGTAATTTGAATCTTCTGATTTATAAATACATCTGTTTCTTCTAACCGACCATATTGTTTCAAAAGCACAGGGGTGAAGACCAGGAGTCTCATTCATATCATTTTCTTGATACATATTTATAATATGTCTTCTTGAAAAAGGATCTTCTTTTAATGACTTAAGTAACTTATTCATCAAATCATATCTTTTTATAGTAGCACCATATCTTTGACCAATAGTTCCATCACCGACATTCCAATCATCCCACCAATTGATTCCCATTTCATGAGCCACATCTAAGGAATTGCTTTGTTTTTGATAAATCCAAAGAACCTCTTTAATTCCGGTTTTTATTGCAGTATTTCTTAGTGTGGTGATAGGAAACTCTCCTTTTGAAATATCATACTCTTCAAATACTTGAGTTATAAACTTACTGTTACCTGGTTCACCATCTGAATACCTTGGTCTTGGGTTTTCATCAAATGTTCCATTTTCATAAATTATATTGAATAAGTTACTTTTATAATATTTATCAGCTTTTATCATTTTTAAGAATTGTGTTTATTTTTTGTTCTCTTGTTAAATTTTTTAAAATTTCAGGAATTGTATATTCAATATTAGAAACAGAATCTTGTATAGTAGTAATATTTTTCATTTCAGAATCATCATAGATATTTTTAATATTATAAACTATATGATTGCTGTTTTTAATTTTAGGAGTATTGATTGAACTAGCTATTTTAGAAACATTAATATCAACTAACATATCAAAGCACTTTTGAGATAAATAATCAACATCATCTATTATAATAAAATCACATTTATCTTTTTCTGTTTTTTCTTTTAAAACTTCTATGCTCTTTGTGTTATTAAATTCATGAGAAGAGTCTAAAAACAAACAATATTCAAAGTTCTTAAGCAAACTTTTCATTTCTTTAAACTCTGAAGTACACCCCACAAAGACTAACTTAAAACCAAATTTTTTTAAGTGTTCGGATATTTCTAAGAGAAATTGACTTCTACCTGAGTTTCTGTCTCCACATAATATATTAATATCTTTATCAAACATAAAATTTATATCAAAACATTTTTATTAGTTTTATATGGACAAAAATCAATCCATTTCTCATGGAACCAAAATGTTCTTCCGGTCTTGTCCTTACAAGAAATGCCTTTTTGATAAAAAACCCATTTCTTAAACTCTTCATAATCAGTATCAAACGGATTTTTCCAATCCGTGAGTTGACCACCATTTAGTTGATAAGCTTTAATTGGTATATCTCTACACAATTCTAATACTTGAGGAGTTTCTTTTATAATCTTTCTTGCTTCTTCAAATGGATTAATATCTAAATAATAAAGTATAGTACTCCTTAAATAGTTACCTATACCATTGAAATATTTTTGGTCCAATAGAGCTTCACAAATTGGTTTGTTGAAATTTGCCTTGTCTAAGTTTTCAATTATGTTTTTTTTAAATGTTTCAAAATCTTTAGTAGGATCAACACCCCTTTTTACACCGGTAAAACCACCTACTCGGTATTTAGGACCCATGTATAATCCGTATAAGAGTAAAGAATTACCATCAGTGGTATCTAATCTTAGTCGAGTAAACTTTCTATCAGACCAACTGTCTGTTGGAGTGAATAACCAGTTACCAGACATTCCCATAAACACTGAAAGGTCTATACATGTATCATCATGATACATTTTGACTATTAATTCTTTACCATTGGATTCTGATTTAACTTTAAAGTTTTCTATAATCTTGGAATCCACCGGTATATTTCCTTTCTCAACGTGGTAAGCTTTTGTAAATGTTCTATTTAGACTATGATGGTTTATATAGTCTGACATTATTTTTATTTCTGCAAGTTCTGGCATAGTTATCTATTATATCTAATTTTATATAAATTTTCTTTTTTGTTTATTGTTTTTAATATATACAGAAAATTAAAATTTTTTATTTATGTCAAGAATTAATCGATATAATGACTTTTATCTAAGACAAATGGCTGCAAAACAAGCTAATAAGAAAAAATTCGTAGAAGAAACAAGACTAAAACAATTTGATTCTATTATGATAGAGGGCCAAAAGTATGATATAGTAACAATACATCTTAAAAATAACATAAGAATAAATGAAAGTTACGGTCTTATATTGGAAGATAAAGAGTTGCTACAAGATACTAAAAATATGGTATGTGCTAAGTTTTATCAAGATGGAATAAAAGATATTGCAAAAGAAACAAGAATTTACTTAGAGAGTAAAAATATTCCAGAATCTGACATAAAATTAATTGAAGAAAACTTAGAATCAATTATAATGAGTGAAGGTTTAGTGGATTGGGTTAAAGGTAAAGTAAATGCTGGAGTAGATGTTGTTAAGAAAGGTCTATCTAAAATTTGGAACTTCCTTTCCTCAAGTGCTAAAGCTGTTTGGGACTCAATAGTTGAAGATATATTTAAACCTGGCCTTGAGGCTCTTAAAAATGTAGCAACAAAGTTATTTGGACCAGAAGTTGTAGCCGCAATAGAAACAACTGCTAAAAGGGTAATAAACTCAATTGATGATTTTATAAAAACATCTAAGTCAATATTTGACAGTGTTTATACATCATTAAAAGATTTTGCTCAAAAAATTGCTAATATAGTTAAAGAGATTTGGGCTAAAGTTAAAGAAGTATTGATGAAGATTTGGACCTTTATAAAAACACATGCTGTAAAAGTATTACCAGGGATAAAACCTAAACTTCAGAAAATGACTAAAATAGGAGAAAAAGTAGATGCTACCAAATTAGGAGAAGAAGTGAAGATAGTTAGTCAGGATGTAAAAGATATGGTAAAATACTTTAAGGGTGAAATAAGAGGTTCTGTTGGTGGATCATTTGAAGAAGTAGCAAGTTCTTCAGCTGATAAAATTCTATCAACAGGAGAAGAAGGTAAACCTGAAGAAGGTAAAGAATCTACTCCAGAAAAAGAAGAAAAGAAAGAAGTTGTTAATGATAGCTTTATTTGGAATTCTCTTAAAGGATATATGGCGTTAAATAGAGATTTTGATACAAATGAACTTATCAAACTTCATGAAACTAAAGTTGAAAGAATATTTGAGGCAGACAATACAGAAGAACAAGTTGAGGAAGAAGGTAAAAAAACTGAATCAAGAGGAATTAAGGCTTGGGTTAAAAACTTAGTATTGTGGATATTCTCACCATTTGGTAAACTTATGGAAATCCTTGGAGATGTTATAGCAAAAGGATTGGCAGCTTTACCAGCATGGTTGGCTGGTAAATTAGGCGTTTTATATGAGGGTGTAAAAGGCATTATATCATACGCTGGTAAATTTACAATGATTGGAACTTTAGTTGCCTTTATAGCAGGAGTCGCCGCTGAATCTTTTGCATTGACTACACACTTACCAGGAGAATGGATTGAAAAAGCAGGTGAGATGGTTGGACTTGGTGGAGCTATGGAAAAGTCTAAAGAAGTTTTAGCAGAAGTCGGCAAAGGAATAGAAAAAGCAACTGGTGTAGGATTAAAAGACATGAAATCACACAAAGAATCAAGACTAAGTAAATTTGAAGATTTCAAAAAGATAAATGAATCCGAAGGTGGTGGAGGAAAAGGTATCAATTGGAAAGGATTAGCTATTGGAGCAGGAAGTGCACTTTTAGCGTTCTTAGTATCTATTTTCACACACGCTATACCTGGTCTACATGCAACATTTGAAACAATATCATTAGTGCTTTTAATTTTAGCCACTCTTGGATATATCTTTACGGAAACATCTTGGGGGAAAAATTTAGCAAGTAAAGCTCCTACATTACCAAATGTTTGTAAAGGATTTTATGAATTTGTTCACGGACATTAAAATTAAAAATTACTATGAAATCAATAAAAACTTTTAAACAATTCAATGAAAACTACTCTACTAATTTGAGTATTCCATCAAATATAATTTCTCAAAATTTTTATACCAACAATCTATACCCATATGATATAGAAGAATTAGGATTAACCAAAGAAGAAGATATGAAAGTGAGGACTAAGACTACCGATACATTGAATAGAATGGACAATTCACATAAATTAGAAATTGCTGAAGAATTAGAAAAATTAACTAAAAAGTTTGGATGTAGTTTGGAAGATTTAACAAATCCGGTTTTTGTAAAAGAGTTTTTAGATAGAGAAATAATAATGAGGGACAAACATAAAGAACTTGAAGGAATTCAAGAAGGTTTTGGAGACTGGGTTAAAGAGAAATTATTGAAATTTTTATCATATATATTTCAGATAGGATCAACTCTTGGTTCACTATTCTTAATCATAAGTAGTGCTATAAATAACAATTTCTGGGGAGTTTTTACTGGAGCCATAGCTTTAACAATTTCAATATTAGCAAGTGCTTGGATTTCAAGTAAAGTATAATAATCAATTACAATTCTTTTTTACCCATTTTACTAAAATATCACCGTGACAAGATCTACCACCACCTCCTAAATTCTTACACCAACAGCCAAGAACTTTATCTTTTAATTCATGAAGTGAATTCATTAGTTCTTCATTATTTATAAGATAATTCTCATAAGCATCAACAATTACTTTTCTCGGAGTTCCTTCTGGAAAACTCTCTCTTAATTCTTTTGGATAAGCCCACTTATTATATTTACCATTAGGAAGTCTTCCTATGTAAATATCATAAGGTTCTTTTTTAAAATGAACCACTCTTACTGTATGATTATACTTAGGTTGAGGTCTAAAACTGTCAAAAAAATCTTCCATTTTCTAAAATTAATTATCTTATATAGGTTTTCTATAAAAGTTTTTACAAAAAAAAAGAGTCATAAAATATGACTCTTTTTTCAAATATTTACTTTTTTAATTAATACGGACCTCTACCTGATTTAACAGAACCCATACTAACTAATCTTTGTCCTTCTT
>JACCDY010895059.1_pt1 | contig 20699 bp, 23 predicted proteins | sample 7446391 | NCBI WGS metagenome assembly JACCDY01 (sample SAMN15323451, study PRJNA562643) | freshwater metagenome | isolation source: river surface water | place: USA:Blue River Watershed | collected 2017-08-18 | reverse complement strand
TGTAGGCGTAAGCCAACAGATTTACAGTCTGCCCCCTTTAGCCACTCGGGCACCCCTCCGGCGAATCGCGAACTATAGCAGATTTTTAGGGTATTCGCGAATTCTCAAACCCCAGCGGTTCATAAATCCCAGGTCAAATCCAGATTTTTCTGCGCCAGCCAGGCCTGGGCTTGCGAAAAATGACCGCAGCCGATGAAGGGCTGCGGCGCTCGCAAGGCCGACAGGGGGGAAGGATGATTGGCTTTGAGCACCAACGCCTGCCCCGTCGACTCGCGCGCAATCAACTCCGCCTTGGCTTGGGCATGACCGCCCCACAGCAAGTAGACACAGGCCGGCGCAGTGCGGGCCACCTCCGCCAGCAAGGCGTCGGTCAACTGCTCCCAGCCGCGCTTGGCGTGGCTAGCCGGCAAACCATCTTCTACCGTCAAACTGGTGTTGAGCAACAGCACACCACGCTGAGCCCAAGCCTCGAGAGAGCCACTGCCAGGGATGGGCTGCCCCAGATCGCGCTGCAACTCTTTGAAAATATTGCGCAACGAGGGCGGCGTTTTGACACCGGGCGCCACTGAAAACGACAAGCCCTGCGCCTGATGCGGGCCGTGATACGGATCCTGCCCCAGAATGACCACCTTCACCTGCGATAACGGCGTGAGCTGCAAAGCCCACAACGGGTGCTGCGGGTAGACCACGGCCCCTGCCGCGAGGCGTGATTGCACAAAGGCTGCCAGCGACACCCCTTGCTCACTGCGCCAAAACGCATCCAAGGTAGGTTGCCAATCCCCCTGCACCGGCCACTGTGCGGGCGCCCACGCTTTCAAGCGGGGTGCCTCGTTGGCACCTGCGGGCGACAACTCGGCAAACAAATCGGCGGTCATGCGCGACAGGGTCAGCGGCTTGAGGCCTTAGGCTGCAAACAACTCGGCCAATGCCTGACCCGGATCGGGCGCACGCATGAAGGCCTCGCCCACCAAAAACGCGTGCACCTGCGCATCGCGCATTTGTTGCACATCGCTGCGTTGCAAGATGCCACTCTCGGTGACCAACAAGCGATCGGCAGGCACGTCTTTGAGCATGCCCAAGGTGGTGTCGAGCGTCACCTCAAAGGTGCGCAGGTTGCGGTTGTTGACGCCCACCAACGGTGTTTTGAGTTTGAGTGCGCGCTGCAATTCCGTAGCGTCATGCACCTCGACCAACACCGCCATGTCCAAGCTGCGGGCCACGGCTTCCATCTCGGCCATTTGGGCATCGCTCAAACACGCGGCGATCAACAAGATGCAATCGGCGCCCATCACGCGCGCTTCGTACACCTGGTAGGGGTCGACCATGAAATCTTTGCGCAACACCGGCAGGTCGCACGAGGCGCGCGCTTGCTTGAGGTAATCCACCTGACCTTGAAAAAAGTCTTTATCGGTCAACACCGACAAGCACGCGGCGCCATGCTCGGCATAACTTTGCGCGATGTCGGCAGGAATGAAATCTTCACGAATCACACCCTTGGAAGGGCTGGCTTTTTTGATTTCAGCAATCACCGCAGGCAAGCCTGCTGCGATCTTGGCGCGCAAGGCGCCCACAAAGTCGCGAGTCAGCACACGGCTCTCGGCATCGGCACGCATGGCCGCCAACGACTTGCGCTTGAGCGCTGCCTCAATTTCTTGGTGCTTGACGGCAACGATTTTGTTCAGGATGTCTGACATGGGGTTCTTTCTTGCGCGATGTAGCGACTCATGCCGCGGTGAGCTGATGCGCCACCGTGACCAACTGTTCCAACTTGGCTTTGGCCGCACCCGAAGCCAAGGCCTCACGCGCCAGTGCAATGCCCGCTTCGATGCTGTTGGCCACATTGGCTGCATACAAGGCCACGCCCGCATTCAGCACCACGATGTCGCGCGCGGGGCCTGCTTGGTTGTCAAGCACGCCCAACAACATGGCGCGCGATTGCTCGGGGGTTCCCACGCGCAAGCTGCGGTTGCTGCTCATGGCGAAACCAAAATCTTCTGGGTGGATTTCGTATTCACGCACCTGGCCGTCTTTGAGCTCGCCCACCAAGGTGGCGGCCCCCAAAGACACCTCGTCTAAACCATCACGGCCATAGACCACCAAAGCGTGCTCAGCGCCCAAACGGGCCAGCGCGCGTACTTGGATACCCACCAAATCAGGATGGAACACGCCCATCAAAATGTTTGGTGCACCTGCCGGGTTGGTCAAGGGGCCCAAAATGTTGAACAAGGTGCGCACTCCCAACTCTTTGCGCACAGGCGCCACGTTTTTCATCGCGGGGTGGTGGTTGGGTGCAAACATGAAACCAATGCCGACATCCGCAATGCACTTGGCGATTTGTGCGGGGGGCAGGTTGATGTTGACGCCCAAGCTCTCGAGCACATCGGCACTGCCACTCTTGCTGCTGACGCTGCGGCCGCCATGCTTGCTGACCTTGCCGCCTGCGGCAGCGACCACAAACATGGAGCAAGTGGAAATATTGAATGTGTGCGAGCCATCACCGCCTGTGCCCACGATGTCCACCATGTGATTGCGATCGGCTACTTCTACCTTGGTCGAAAACTCGCGCATCACTTGGGCGGCGGCGGTGATTTCACCAATGGTTTCTTTCTTCACGCGCAACGCCGTGATCAGCGCAGCCATCAACACGGGCGACATCTCACCCGACATGATGAGACGCATGATGTGCAGCATTTCGTCGTGAAAAATTTCACGGTGTTCGATCACGCGCTGCAGCGCTTCTTGAGGCGTGATGGCATGGACAGCGGTGGTCATGGCAATCCTTAGAGGAAGTTTTTCAACATGGCATGGCCATGTTCGGTGAGGATGGATTCAGGGTGGAATTGCACCCCTTGTATATCGAGCTCGGTGTGGCGCACGCCCATGATTTCGCCATCGTCCGTACACGCGGTGACCTTGAGTGACGCAGGACATGTGGCTCGCTCAATCGCCAGCGAGTGGTAGCGGTTGACGGTGAACTTCTCTGGCAGACCCGCAAACACACCCTCTTGCGTGGTGGTGATGACACTGGTCTTGCCGTGCATCAACGCTTGCGCGCGAATGATCTTGCCGCCAAACGCGGCACCGATGCTTTGATGCCCCAAGCACACACCCAGAATCGGCAGCTTGCCTGCGAAGTGCTGAATAGCCGCCACCGAAATACCCGCCTCGGCAGGCGAGCAAGGGCCGGGAGAAATGACCAAGCGATCGGGCTTGCGCGCCGCAATGCCTTCGAGTGTGATTTCGTCGTTGCGAAACACCTCGACCTCGGCACCTAACTCGCCAAAGTATTGAACGATGTTGAAGGTGAAGCTGTCGTAGTTGTCCACCATGAGGAGTTTGATCTTGCTCATTCCAAACCCTCCTCAACCAATTCGCTGGCACGCAACAGGGCGCGCGCTTTGTGCTCGGTTTCTCGCCATTCCAGCTCGGGCACCGAATCGGCCACCACACCGGCAGCCGCCTGCACATACAGCGTTTCGTTTTTGATGATGCCGGTGCGAATCGCAATCGCCACATCCATGTCACCCGCGAAGCTCAAGTAGCCGCACGCACCGCCATAGAGGCCGCGCTTGGTGGGCTCCAGTTGATCGATCAACTCCATGGCGTGCACCTTGGGCGCGCCGGTCAGCGTGCCAGCAGGGAAAGTGGCTTTGAGCACGTCCATGCTGGTCAGCGGCTGGCCATCGGCACCGTCGAGCAACAGGCCTTCCACGTTGCTCACGATGTGCATCACATGGCTGTAACGCTCCACCACAAACGCCTCGGTCACTTTGACGCTGCCCGTTTTGGCAATGCGGCCAATGTCGTTGCGCGCCAGGTCGATCAGCATCACATGCTCGGCGCGTTCTTTCGGGTCGTTGATCAACTCCACTTCTGCGGCCTTGTCCGCCTCGGGCGTCGCGCCACGAGGACGCGTACCCGCCAAGGGACGGATGGTGACTTTTTGACCTTCGGGCGTGGACTCTTGGCGCACCAAAATTTCAGGCGATGCGCCCACCACATAGGCATCGCCGAGGTTGTAGTAATACATGTACGGACTGGGGTTCAACGAGCGCAGCGCACGGTACAAGGACAGCGGGCTGGCCGTGAACTTTTTGTGGATGCGTTGACCCACTTGCACCTGCATGAAGTCGCCCGCCGCGATCAGCTCTTTGGCACGCTCCACAGCAGCCAAGTAATCGTCTTTGGCAAAACTGCGCTCGGCGGGATGGCTCGCGCATGGGGCGATGGAAGGCGCTTGTGCAGGGGCCTTCAAGCGCTGCTTCAACTCAGCCAAACGCGCTTGCGCTTGTGCGTATGCGTTTAGCTGCGTCGGGTCGGCGTAAACGATGAGCGAGAGCTTGCCGGAGAGGTTGTCAATCACCGCCAACTCTTCGGTTTGCAACAACAAAATATCGGGCATACCCAAATCGTCGGGTGGACAAGAGTGGACCAACTTCTTCTCGATGTGCCGCACGGTGTCATAGCCAAAGTAGCCAGCCAAGCCCCCGCAAAAGCGCGGCAGTCCCGCACGCAAGGCCACTTTGAAACGCTTTTGATACGCCGCCACGAAGTCGAGCGGGTTGCCAGCGTGGCTTTCCACCACCACGCCATCGGTCACCACCTCGGTTTTGGCATCTGCACCAAAGCCACTGGCCCGCAACAAGGTGCGCGCTGGTAGACCAATGAAGCTGTAACGGCCAAAGCGTTCGCCGCCCACCACAGATTCCAGCAAAAAGCTGCGCTCGCCGTGGGCTTGCACATGGGCCAGCTTGAGGTACAGCGACAGCGGGGTTTCTAGGTCGGCAAAGGCCTCTGCCACCAACGGGATGCGGTTGTAGCCCTCTTGGGCCAATTGTTTGAATTCGGTTTCAGTCATTGTGAGCCTCCACAGCTCTGCCCCTTCACCGGGGGGCGTTCATTCGGACAAGTGCTGAACAGCTAACAGTGTTTCAGCGCGGGCAACGCCTTCGTTGAATGAGGCGAGTGCTTTTAGACGAGCGCAGAACATGGCGTACGCCAGGGCCAAGCTCCCCGGTCGTGACAACCTGTGACAGTGCTGCGATGAATGAACATGGGGCTCAGTTTAGCAAAGGCTCAAGCAGCCTTGGCCAGCGCCGCCGGGATAGCCGTCAACGTGTCCACGTGGGCATTGGCAACCACCCCGTCCACAGGTTCGCCGTGGTTGTAGCCATAGCGCACCAACACCACGGGGCAGCCGGCAGCCCGAGCGGCTTGCGCGTCGTTGCTGGAGTCGCCCACCATGAGTGTGTGCGCGGGCAACGTCCCCAAGGCCTCGCAGGTTTTGAGCAAGGGCAGCGGGTCAGGCTTTTTGCGCGCGAAGCTATCCCCTCCGAAGACGTGCGTAAAAAATCCAGCCAGCCCCTTGTCTTGCAGCAAAGGCTTGGCAAAGGCCAATGGTTTGTTGGTCAAGCACGCTAAGTGCCAACCCGCGTCTCGCAATTGTTGCAAGCCTGCCACCACACCCGGGTAGACGGCCGCAAACTGCCCATTGACGGCCAAGTAGTGGTGTTGGTAACGCTGCCACGCAGGCTCGTACAAGTGGTCGACGCTGCGCGCATCAAAGCCGTGGCTCACGCCCTTCAACTCCGGCAAAGCCAGCTGGTGCGCCAGGACGGAACGGATCAAGTGTTCAGAACCCTTGCCCACGGTGCGCTCCACCAAGGCACGGCTCACGGGCGGCAGATCTAAATCGGCCAGAGCACGATTGAGGGCGACTTCAAAGTCACCCAAAGTGTCGACCATCGTGCCATCGAGGTCCACGATAGCAGCGCGCAAGGAGCCAAACATCAAGCCAAGGCCACGCGCATCTGGTCGATGACCGCTTTGTAGTCGGGCTTGCCAAAGATCGCGCTGCCCGCGACAAAGGTGTCGGCGCCGGCATCGGCCACTTGGCGGATGTTGTCAGGCTTGATGCCACCGTCCACCTCGAGGCGAATGTCTTTGCCACTGCGCTCAATCCATTGGCGCGCCAGCTCAACCTTGCGCAACGCCGAATCAATGAAGCTTTGGCCACCAAAACCTGGGTTGACGCTCATGATGAGGATCAAGTCAATCTCGTCAATCGTCCACTCCAACACATCCAAGGGCTCGGCAGGGTTGAACACCAAGCCGGCTTTGACGCCTTTGCTCTTGATGGCCTGGATGCTGCGGTGCACATGCGCGCTCGCGTCGGGGTGGAAGCTGATGTAGTCGGCACCGGCTTCGGCAAAAGACGCAGCCAAGGCATCCACCGGCGAGATCATCAAGTGCACATCGATCGGCACCGCCACACCGGCTGGCGTTTTGGCGTGCGGCTTCAAGGCCTGACAAATCATGGGGCCAAACGTGAGGTTGGGCACGTAGTGGTTGTCCATCACATCGAAGTGGATCCAGTCAGCGCCCGCAGCGATGACGTTTTTTACCTCGTCGCCCAACCGAGAGAAGTCGGCAGACAAGATAGAGGGGGCAATGTGGAATTGTGGGCGTGGGCTGGTCATGGGGTGATTATTTCATCCAAAATCGCCCCATGCCTCGCTACCAATTCAAAGTTGAAGTTCAACCCCAGTACCTGCCCGAGCAGTCCGACCCCGAGGGCGGTTTGTTCCTGTTCGCGTACACGATCACCATCACCAACGTCGGCTCGGTGACCGCGCAACTGATTTCGCGCACCTGGAGCGTGAACGACGCCGAAGGCATGCACGAAAAGGTCAAAGGCTTGGGCGTAGTCGGCCACCAACCCTTGCTCAAACCCGGCGAGCAATTTGAATACACCAGCGGCACCCGCCTGCGCACGCCCACAGGCACCATGCATGGCAGTTACTTTTGCGTGGCCGAAGACGGCGAAAAGTTTGACGTCGACATTCCCATGTTTGTGCTCGACGCCTTGAGCGACGAGCCCGGCAAACGCAACTTGCATTGACGCACGTGGACACCAAGCACCATGGGTGAATTTGATCTGATCGAGCGCTACTTCAAGCGCCCCGCACACAAAGCGGCCTTGGGCGTGGGCGACGACTGCGCCCTGCTCACACCCACACGTGGCATGCAGTTGGCGGTGTCGAGCGACATGCTGGTCGAAGGCCGCCACTTTTTGAGCACCGTCGACCCCGAGCGTTTGGGCCACAAAGCACTGGCCGTCAACTTGAGCGACTTGGCGGCCATGGGCGCCGAGCCCTTGGGCTTCACCTTGGCGCTGTCGCTGCCCCGTGTGGACGAAACCTGGTTGGCCGGTTTTTCCTCCGGCTTGTTGCGCTTGGCCGATACCCACGGCTGTGAACTGGTGGGCGGTGACACCACGCAAGGGCCGTTGAACATCTGCATCACCGTTTTCGGCGAAGTGCCGCCCGGCGACGCACTGCTGCGCCAAAACGCGCAGGCAGGTGACGACATTTACATCAGCGGCACCGTGGGGGATGCCCGCTTGGCACTCGAAGTGATGCGCGGCACGCACATCGCGGCAGGTGACGCCTTCGAACAAGCGCGTGTGCGCATGGAACAGCCCACCCCTCGCGTGGCACTGGGCGTTGCGTTGCGCGCCGTGGCCAATGCCGCGATCGATGTGAGCGATGGGTTGCTGGGCGACTTGAGCCACATGTTGAAACGCTCAGGCGTCGGCGCACAGATCGACACCGGGTGGCTGCAAGCGGCGGGCAGCTTTGGCGACAGCCACTTGCCCGCGGGCATCACACCCGTGATGGCCGAACTGGCTTGGAACAAACGGATCGAGTTTGCGCTGGCAGGTGGCGACGACTACGAACTGTGCTTCACAGCGCCGGTGAACCAACGCGAGCTGGTGCACGCCGCCGCGTGGGAAACCAACACACCGGTGACGCGCATTGGCCGCATCACGGCAGAGCCTGGCTTGGTGGTGCGCGACCCACAAGGCCAACCGATCGCCAAACGCTTTGCCTCGTTCGACCACTTTGCATGACCCCTTGCCCCCGCACGCCACCATGTTGAACCGCCGCTTCTTGCTGTCACACCCCGCCCACTTCATTGCCTTGGGCGCGGGCGCTGGCTTGTCGCGCCTTGCGCCGGGCACCGTGGGCACGCTGTGGGCCTGGGCCGCGTTTTCCCTGTTGCAACCCTGGCTCTCCGCTTTTGAAATGGGTCTCTTGATTGGCGCGTCCACCATGGTGGGCTGGTGGGCCTGCACGGTCACCGCGCAACACATGGGCGTGGCCGATCCGGGCGCCATTGTGTGGGACGAGGTGATTGCGTTTTGGCTGGTGCTGTGGCTGGTGACACCCACCACCTTTGCCGGCCAGCTAGGAGCGTTTGTGCTCTTTCGCTACTTTGATGCGGCCAAGCCTGGACCGGTCGCTTGGGCGGACAGTTTGTTCAAAGGTTTTGGATGGCGCGGCGGCTGGGGCATCATCTTTGATGACTTGGTGGCTGCGTTCTGCACCCTGTTTGTGTTTGCTGTGTGGAGATCGCTATGAGTACACCCTCGTTGACCGAACAGCTTGCCGACGTGCTGCTGCAACACGGCTGGATGCTGGCCACCGCCGAGAGCTGCACAGGCGGACAGATCGCCGCGCGCTGCACCGATGTGTCGGGCTCCAGTAACTGGTTCGAACGCGGCTTTGTGACGTATTCCAACGAAGCCAAACACGAGCAGCTCGGCGTGGACTCTGCACGCATCGCTGAGCATGGCGCCGTCAGTCAAGCCGTGGCACAAGAGATGGCGCTGGGTGCCCTGCGCCACTCGCGTGCGCAAGTGTCGATCGCCGTCACCGGCGTGGCCGGCCCCACAGGCGGAAGCGCAGACAAACCCGTGGGCACGGTCTGGTTCGGCTGGGCCACCCCCAGCGATGCGGGCCCGACGTTGGGCGCAGAAACCGCCTGGGTGAAAACTGAGTGCATGCACTTCAGCGGTGACCGCGCTGCAGTGCGCGAAGCAGCCACCCAACACGCCCTGAAAACCTTGCTGGACTTGTTGCAACAGCACTGAGCACGTGCGTCAGTCCACGGTCGCTGTGCGGACGCATTGCGGCTGAATGCATCCGAATGAGGCTAAGTCGGCAGCAGCGCCGCAGGAAACACCTTCCCCACCGCCACCCCCAAGCGCGCCATGCGGTTGCGCATGGTCAGCACCGCTTTGTCTTTGCTGATCAGTTGGGTGCGATGCTCGGCCGCAAGATCAATGAACTTTTGGTCGTCGGTGTCTTTGCACACGAAGGGGGCCTTGGCCGCCACGGGAAAGGTCTGTGCATGCGCATCAAACTGCGCCAAGATGTCTTGCGCGGTCAGTTGGCTAAACGCCAAACGTTGCGCAATGTGCGTGTAGGCCAAGACGCGCTCTAACTCGTCGCGCATGACGGACGTGGCCAGCCACTGAACCGATTTGTTTTTCAGCGCTTCCAGCAACACCGGCGTAGCGGGGTCTCGGTACAGCCACAAGTCGAGCACGATGTTGGTGTCGAGCACCACGCGCACCGGCGCTTCAGGCGTCATGATTTGTTGCGCATCGAACCTGCACGCAAGTCGAAACGGAACATGCGGCACTCGATCGGGCCATTCCACATCGGCACGCGGCGTGATTCTTTGAAGCGCATGCGGCCGGGTAGTTTGAGGTCGGGCGTCAACATCCAGGCCGACCAGCCAGCGTAGTTTTTCTTCCAGTGGCTGGCAAGTTGCGCAAAGAAATCACCGCCATCTTCGGTTTGCGCAATGTCGCGCGCGCCAAAGCGGGGCACATCGTCGCGCACCATGCCGCTCTCGAATTCATCCTCGTAGGCCGACACATATTCGGTGGGCGGCGCATAACGTGCGCGTCGTGCGGCACCGGCCAAACCGGCGGCTTCAATGCGCTCACCATACGGCGGATTGACCATCATCACGCCGGGCACATCGCTGGGAGGCATGCGTTGCAAGGCATCGCCGCCACGCAGTTGCACAGCATGGGCCACGCCGGCGCGCTCGGCATTGCGTTGCGCAAAGTCAACCATGCGAAACGCCACATCGCTACCAAACACCGGCGCACGTGGTTCGCACTCTTGCGCACGTGCGTTATCGAGCAAACCGTGCCATACGTGCTCTTGGTAGGGAATGAGTTTTTGAAAACCAAACTTGCGCATCGAGCCGGGCGCAATGTTGCACGCAATCTGCGCGGCCTCGACTGCGATGGTGCCGCTGCCGCAGCACGGGTCGTACAAAGGCACGCCTTGCGTCACCAGGCCGTCCGGGTTGGCCGCGGTGCCGTCACCTTGGCTCCAACCGCTGGCAGCCAACATCGCGGCAGCCAAAGTTTCTTTCAAGGGCGCATCGCCTTTGTCTGCGCGCCAGCCGCGCTTGAACAAGGGCTCGCCAGAGGTGTCGATGTAGAGCGTGCAGTGGTCGGTGGTCAAGTGTGCGTAGATGCGCGCATCGGGCCATTGGGTGTTGACGTCGGGACGCACGCCAAATTTGTGGCGGAATCGATCAGCCACCGCATCTTTGATTTTCAAGGCGGCAAAGTTCAAGCTCCTCAGCGGGCTGTGTTGTGCCGTGATCTCGATCTTGAAAGTCTCTTTCGGCGAGAACCACAACTCCCACGCCACTTCGCACGCGGCGCGATACAAATCTTGTTCTTGGCGATACATCGTGTGCGACAACTCCACCAACACACGTTGCGCCAAGCGGCTGTGTAGGTTGAGCAGCATCACATCGCGCCATGAGGCCCGCACCATCACGCCGGCGCGAAAGGCGCGCAGATCATCGTCCCCCACCCCGGTGATGCGACGCACCTCCTCGGCCAAATAGGTTTCGACGCCTGCCGCACACGGCAAGAAAAGATGAAGCTGATTCATAGATGTCTTTACAGCGCTTTGCGCAGCGTGGTCGGCGCAATCCGCAGCGCCTCGCGGTACTTAGCCACCGTGCGACGTGCGCACTCAATGCCTTGCTCTTTGAGCATCTCGGACAGCTGGTTGTCGGAGAGTGGTTTTTTGGGGTTCTCGCTCGCCACAAATTGTTTGATCAGCGCACGCACCGCCGTACTTGACGCGTTGTTGCCGCTCTCGGTCTCAAGCCCTGAACCAAAGAAATACTTGAGCTCAAAGGTGCCATAGGGCGTGCTCATGTATTTGTTGGTGGTGACGCGGCTGATGGTGGATTCATGCAGTCCCAGCTCTTCCGCGATTTCGCGCAGCACCATCGGGCGCATGGCCAACTCGCCATGGATGAAGAAATTCTTTTGACGCTCTGCAATCGCATTGCTCACACGCAAGATGGTGTCAAAGCGTTGCTGAATGTTTTTGATGAACCAGCGCGCCTCTTGCAAGCGTTGCTGCAAGCCGGCATGTGCGTCACCTTTGCCGCCCTTGAGTGCGTTGGCGTAAATGTCATGCACCCGCAAACGCGGCATGACATCGGGGTTCAATGCGACTTTGAACTTCGGCGCGGCACTCGCTTTGCCCACCCGCGTGACCAACACATCGGGCACCACCACATGGCGCTCGACATCGGCGAAACGGCGGCCGGGCTTAGGCTCTAGACGGCCGATCAATGCGATCGCGACTTTGACATTGGCCTCGGTGTCGCCCACCGCCACGGCCAAACGTTTGACATCGCGCTTGGCCAACATGTCCATGGGCTGCTTGCACATCAGGATCGCGGTTTGACGCACTTGCAACGCCTCTTCGCCCTTGGGCTCCAAAGCTTTGAGTTGCAAGATCAAACACTCGGCCAAATCGCGCGCCCCCACGCCGACGGGCTCTAAGCTTTGCAGCAGCGACAGCGCCACTTGGAAGCGGTGCTCGAGCTCTTCGATCTGCTCTTCGTCATCACCACCCAGTCCTTCGGCCAAACTGCGCAGGGTGTCTTCGAGGTAGCCGTCGTCGTTGAGGTTTTCAATCAAGTAGCGCAGTGCCGCGCGATCGGTGTCACTCAAACGCAACGCCAACGCCTGGCGGTGCAAGTGTGAGGCCAGCGACTCTTGCATGCGCGCCAACTCAGTGGCATCGGCTTCGTCGCTGTCAGCGGTGTTGTTGTTTTTGCTGGCCGGCGCATCGCCACCCCACTCGGAATCGTCAGCAGAAAACTCGACGCTGCCATCGCCGTCCCAGCTCTCGGCCACGCCGTCCACGCTGGGTTCGGTGTCGCTGGCGGTGTTGTCAACGCTGATCTCGGACAGGCCGCCATCGAGCGACGGCACTTCGCGCACCACTTCGGCTTCATCGTCACGCGCCGGTGCATCGGCTTTGTCCAAACCGAATTCTTCGCGTGGGGCCTCTTCAAAGTCTTTGTCGAGAAACGGGTTCTCATCGAGCATTTGCTCAATCTCTTGACTCAGCTCCAGCGTGGACAACTGCAGCAGGCGGATCGACTGCTGCAACTGGGGCGTGAGCGCCAGATGTTGGGAAACGCGAAGTGATAAGCCTTGTTTCATGACATCACATTCGGAAGTGTTCGCCCAAGTAAACGCGACGCACATCTGCGTTCTCGATGATGGCTGCAGGCGTCCCCTGCGCCAACACCCGGCCATCGCTGATGATGCACGCATGGTCACAAATACCCAGCGTCTCGCGCACGTTGTGGTCGGTGATGAGCACGCCCATCCCACGCGCTTTCAAGAAACCAATGATGCGTTGAATCTCAATCACCGCGATGGGGTCGATACCGGCGAACGGCTCGTCCAACAAAATGAAACGAGGGTTGGTGGCGAGTGCACGCGCGATTTCGACACGGCGACGCTCGCCGCCCGACAAGGCCACCGAAGGTGACGCACGCAAGTGGTCCACACGCAACTCTTGCAGCAACGACGTCAGACGGGTTTCAATGACTTCCGGCGTGAGCGGTTGGCCCTGCTCGTCGCGTTGCAATTCAAGCACGGCGCGCACGTTGTCTTCCACATTCAATTTGCGAAAAATGGACGCCTCTTGCGGCAGATAACTCAAGCCCAAACGCGAGCGGCGGTGGATCGGCAAGTGCGCCACCGGTTGGCCATCGATCGTGATGCTGCCGCCATCGGCGCGCACCAAACCCACGATCATGTAGAACGACGTGGTTTTGCCTGCGCCGTTGGGCCCCAGCAAACCGACCACCTCACCCTTTTTCACCATGATCGAGACATCGTGAACCACCTTGCGGCTGCCATATGACTTTTGCAAATGGCGCGCTTCCAAATAGCTGTCGGCGGTGTCGGTCACGGTTTATCCCCTGTTTTGCTGCGCGGCGACAAGACGGCACGCACCCGACCCTGGCTGGGTTTGTCACCTTCACGGGTACGCTGGCCGTCAATCGTGAAGACATCGGTGAGGTTGTCGTAGGTGATGAGCTTGCCGGTCATTTGGTCACTCAAGACCGCACCCCGGTAACGTCGAACTTCTGCGTTGTCGATCAACTTCAACCGGTCCGCCTTGCCATCGAACTCAATGCTCAAGGCCTCACCTTCCATGAACTCATCCACGCCTTCCCGCTTTTGGCGGAAGAACGCGCGCTGCTTGGGCTCAGGAAGAATCAAACCGTGTTGGTAGCCGTCGGCATCTTCACGCATTTCAATGCGTGCGCCTCGCATGACCAAAGTGCCACGCCTGAGAACCGCGCGGCCCGTGAAGATACTGACTTGGTTCAACTCGTCGTGAAACAAGTTGTCAGACTCGATGTGGGTGGGTTTGTCGCGATCTGCTTTTTCTGCCGACGCCGCTACCGGCACAAGTGCCAGCAACAAAGCGAAGAAGAAGGAAGCAAATGAGGTCAAGGCACGAATATTGCTCGTTTAAGTTGGAGGCATTCTAACCACCAACACTAGCAATTTTCGTGCTGACTGGCTGTGTTTAGCGGCCGCGGCGAACTTCGCCGATCAGGTATTCGGCCACCTGCAACGCACGGTCCATGGTTTGCGTGAGCGAACCGTCGGTGTAGAAGCGGCCAGCCACCCCTAAGGAGGGCACGCCTTGCACCTTGAACGCTTCTTGCAGTTGGGTGGCACGGCGGGCTTTGGTGGCCACACCAAAGCTGTTGAAGGTGTCCATGAACTTCTTCTCAGGCAACCCATTTTTGTTGGCCCATGCGGCCAAGGCACTGGCGGATGTGAGCTGTTGTCGTTCCACATGGATGGCGTGGAACAACTTGACGTGCAAGCTGTCTAACAGGCCCAACGACTCAAACACATAGTAGGCGCGCTGCTGAGCCTCAAAGTCGTCACGGAAACGCACGGGCACACGCTGCACCACCACATCCTTGGGTGCGGCTTTCACCCAAGCCGCAAACTGGGGTTCGAATGCATTGCAGTGAGGACAGCTGTACCAAAAAAATTCAATCAGCTCAATTTTTCCGGCGCCCAAGTCGACAGGCACACGTTTGTCGAGCGACAAATAATCGGTGCCTTCAACAGGTTTTTTTGCCGCAGGCGCTTGCGCCATCAAGGGCAGACTCACCACCGCAGACGTAGCACCTAATGCGGCCAAAGAGAAATCGCGACGTTTCATGTGGGTTACCTCTATCAGTGGTTAACGTTGCACCCGCACCATGGCGGAATCAATGTGCGCAGCCTCGAGTTTGGCCCGCACGCGCTCGGCGTCCGGTTTGTCCATGGGCCCTACACGCACACGGTAGACCGTGCGACCACCTTGGTCACGCTCGCTGATCTTGGCATCAAGGCCGAGCATGGCGGTTTTAGCGCGCTGCGCTTCTGCCTCATCGTTGCTCCGGTAGGCGCCGGCTTGGACGAAATAAATGAAGGGATCGGTGCTGGCAGCTTTGTCTGCAGGCTTAGGCTCCGCGACTTTGGGATCAGTCACCTTGGGTTCTGGCTTAGGCTCGGATTTGGCCTCTGCCTTGGGCTCGGCCGCTTTCACCTTGGCTAAATCGCCCAGGGGGTCCGCACTTTTGGGGTCGACTTTGACGGCTGCATCGGGCTTGTCGGACGCATCGCCTTTGTCGGACGACTTGGCGCCTTTCTTGCCATACAGAGGCGCGTTCGGATCCCAGTCTTTGTTCTTCTCAGCTTCTGCGGCGTCTTGGTCAGCCGAGCGGGTTTGGCCTTTGTTCATGAACGGGATCGGCACTTTGGTGACGTAAACGGCGACGCCAAGGGCAATGCCCAAGCCCACCACCAAACCGATGATGAAGCCCACCAAGGTGCTGCCGCGTTGCTGATTCATGATCCCTATCTCCAAATGAATTACATGCTGGCGGGGGCAGACACGCCCAACACCGCCAAGCCATTGTGCAGCACCTGCGCGGTGGCAGCGACGAGTGCGAGTCGGGCTTTTTTAACCGTCTCATCGTCCACCAAGATGCGCTCGGCGTCGTAGTAGCTGTGGTAGCTCGCGGCCAAGTCACGCAAATAAAAGGTCACGTCGTGCGGGGCAAAGTCGACCGAAGCGGCGGTGAGCATCGCCGGGTACTTGGCCAACTGCAGCATCAAGGCTTGCGCTTGCGGACTGTCTAAGGCGGACAAGTCCACGTCTTTGAGTGTCGCCACATCACCGCCGTCTTTCTCAGCCCACGCCCGCAACACCGAGCAGATCCGCGCATGCGCGTATTGCACGTAATACACGGGGTTGTCGTTGTTCTTTTGCACGGCCAAGTCGACATCAAACGTGTACTCTGTGTCGGGCTTGCGGCTCAGCAAGAAGAAGCGCACCGCGTCTTTGCTGGTCCACTCAATCAGGTCACGCAATGTGACGTAGCTGCCAGCGCGCTTGGAAATTTTCACTTCTTCACCACCTCGCATCACGCGCACCATGGTGTGCAACACGTAATCGGGGTAGCCCTGGGGAATGCCCACGTTGGCCGCTTGCAAACCCGCGCGCACGCGCGCGATGGTGCCGTGGTGATCCGTGCCCTGAATGTTGACAACCTTGGTGAAGCCACGCTCCCACTTGGTGATGTGGTACGCCACGTCTGGCACAAAGTAGGTGAAGGTGCCGTCGGTCTTTTTCATGACGCGGTCTTTGTCGTCACCGTAGTCGGTGGACTTGAGCCACAAGGCACCGTCTTGTTCGTAGGTCTTGCCCGCGGCTTGCAAACGGCTCACCGCATCAGCAACTTTGCCGCTGGTGTAGAGGCTGCTTTCCAAGTAGTAGTTGTCGAACTTGACATCAAAGGCCTTCAAGTCGAGGTCTTGTTCGTGGCGCAAGTACGCCACGGCAAATTGGCGCATGCCGTCGAGGTCGTTCACGTCACCGCTGCCGGTGAACTCACGGTCGTCGGATTTGACGGTTTTCTTAGCCAAGAAATCGGCCGCGATGTCAGCGATGTAGTCACCGTTGTACGCCGCCGCGTTATCGCCACTCGGCCATTGCGGGTCTCCCGGCTTGAAGCCTTGCGCGCGCAACTGCGTGCTGGTGGCCAAGGTGTTGATCTGAACGCCCGCATCGTTGTAATAAAACTCGCGGTAAACGTGGAAGCCTTGCGTGGCAAACAGGTTGCAAATCGCATCGCCCAAGGCCGCTTGGCGACCATGGCCCACGTGCAAGGGGCCGGTGGGGTTAGCCGACACAAACTCCACCAGCACACGTTGGCCGTTGTCGGCTTGAAAACCAAAGCCCTCTTTGGCCGCCAACACCTCGCGCACGATTTGTTGTTTGGCCGCTGGTTTCAAGCGGATGTTGATGAAGCCAGGGCCTGCGATTTCAATGTCTTGCACCCACTGCTGGTAAACGGGCGCGGCCAACAGGGCGTCGCGCAGTTGCTCACCCAGCTGGCGCGGGTTGAGTTTGAGGGGCTTGGCCAATTGCATGGCGGCGGTGATGGCGAAGTCGCCATGCGCAGCCACCTTGGGCGATTCAAAAGCGGCCTTGCTGCCGGAGCCGGGCAACAAACCTTCGAGGGCTTGGCTCAAGGCAGCCAGCAATTCTTGTTTGACGAGGAGCATGGGCAGATTTTACGGGGCAGGCCTGTCCGGGGCTCTTCCCGGTTTATTTTTTGGCATGATCTACCCCTATATGCGCGACGCACACACCCTCACCCCCTCGGACCGTTTTCAATACACCCCCACGCTGTCATGCGTCATGCCTGCGTACAACGAGGGGCAGAACCTTGGCACTTTGGTGCCACAGGTTTTGCACGCTTTGCAAGCGCTGGGTTCACAAGTGGAGATCGTGCTCGTCAACGACGGCAGCCGTGACAACACCGCGCAGGTCATACAAGCCTTGTGCGATGCCCACCGCGAGGTAGTGGGCATCAACCTGTCACGCAACTTTGGCAAAGAGGCCGCCTTGACCGCGGGCATTGATGCCGCGCGTGGCGAGGTGGTGGTGCTGATGGATTCAGACGGCCAACACCCCGTGTCTTTGGTCGCCGAGATGGTCAAACGCTGGCGCGAAGGCGCTGACGTGGTGTACGCCATTCGCCGCACACGCGACGACCAATCGGCCTTGCATGCAGGTCTGACAGGTCTGTTTTACAAGCTCATCAACGCTGGCAACCGCGTGAAGATTCCGGCGCACGCTGGCGACTTCCGGTTGATGGACCGCCGCGTGGTCGATGCCCTGAAACAACTGGCCGAGCGCAACCGTTTCATGAAAGGCTTGTACGCCTGGGTAGGCTTTCCCAGCGTGGCGATTGATTACGAGCCCCTGCCCCGTGCCGCAGGCGAAAGCAGCTTTGGCTTGCGTGGCTCCTTCGCGTTAGCGCTCACAGGCGTCTTGGCGTTTTCGATTGCCCCTTTGCGCGCCTTGACGTTGTGCGGCTTGACGCTGGCGCTGGTAGCGCTGGGCTACGGCGCTTTCGTGGTGGCTGAATATTTCATCTGGGGCATCAATGTCCCGGGCTACGCCACCTTGGTGGTGGGCATGATGTTCTTCAGCGGCATTCAAATGTTGTCCATCGGCGTGCTGTCGGAGTACGTGGGTCGTATTTATGAAGAAGTGAAACAGCGCCCCATGTATTTGGTCAGTCAGCGTTGGGGCGCAGGATTGTCCCTGGCCCCAGTGAAAGCGACGGCCCCGGTTGTGATCGACAACGACCCACCTCATCCGGTGTAACGCATGCGCACCGGTTTTTGGTTTTTGGTGGTGGGCGCCAGCGCTGCCGCTGTGCACATGGCAGTGTTCATGCTGACCGCCCCGCTCATTTGGCCTGAATTGGCAAATGCCGCTGGCTTTGCTGTGGCCTTCGTGGTGAGTTTTGCGGGTCACCGTTTCCTGAGTTTTGCCGATGCACAAACCAGCCTCTGGCAAAGCCTGCGCCGCTTTGCTGCCACCGCACTGGCCGGGTTTGCCGCCAACGAGCTCATGTTTATCGCCTTGCTTCGAGGCTTGGATTGGCCTGACTGGCTGGCTTTACTTGTCGCCTTGGTGTTTGCATCCGCGCAGACCTTTGTGCTCAGCCGCTTCTGGGCTTTTCGCCGCGGAGGCTAAATCCGTCGCGCTGACGCCGCGGTACAGCACCCACGCGTCATCTTGGTAGACCGACACAAAGCCGTCATAAGCACGCGCATCAAACGAGTCTTGCCAACGCGGCGCCAACAACCACGCATGGGGGTTGCCACGCAGCTCCACTACGCGAGACATCGGCTGCAAAGCGCGCGCCGCCACGGCATCAAACTCGGCGCCATCTAACAACTCACGACGCCAGTTGTCACCCGCCACGACTTTTTGGCGTTCCCAATCTTGGATAACTTCGATGGGACGTTGCCGTTGCGCGTAGAAAGGCAGGTCGTACGGGAAGTCGTCCACCACCGCCACCACATCATCGGGTTCGCTGTAGCAGACCAGCGCTTGCGCCACACCATGTGCACTGCGCGCCAAGGTGTAGTCACCCGCATAGAAATTGGCTGCCACCGCCATAGACAATGCCAAAGTCGTGAGCGCGCCAAACGTGGTGCGACCCCACCTGCGCGGCGCCACTGCGCGCTGCCACCACAGGGCGGCCAACACCGCCAGCGGAGGAATGACCGGCAAGGCGTAGCCCACCAACTTGGAGTTAGGAATCGAGAAGAAACCCAAGATCGCCAACACCCAAATCCAACACAAGGCCACCCACGGGGCGCTCTGTAATTGAACTGCATCCGAGTGATCGACGCGGCGGCGTACCACGCGTTGCAAACGCAGCAGGCCATCGGCGACTGCACAAAACACCCATGGGAACAGCAGCAGCGTCACCGCCACACCATAGAACCACCAAGGCCGCGCGTTGTTGAAGGTGGTGGCGGTGTAACGGCCAAACTGATGTTTGCCAAACATATAGGCCAGCATGCCGGGGTGTTCGCGCTCGGCCAACACAAACCAAGGCACAGCCACCAGTGCCAGCAACAGCAAGCCGCTGACCCATGGCAACGCCAAAATTTTTCGCCATTGCCAGGTGTAGGCGATCCAGACAAACAGCACCAAGCCAGGCAGCAGCAAGCCAATCAGGCCCTTGCTCAAAATTCCCAAGCCACAGGCGACAAAGCCGGCACGCGCCCAACCTGCATGCACCCCTTTCCCATGAAGGAAGGCGCGGGCGAAACACCAAATCGCCACGCCCATCCACGTGGCGACCATCATGTCGTGATTGACGTATTGACCGGCAATCAAGAACGTCATGCTCGAGCCCAAAATCCAAACTGCCCGACGCGCCACCTCGACGCCCGCGAAGTGACGCGCGCTGACATACATCAGCCCCATCATCAGCATGGCGTGCGCAGCCACCACCACGCGCGCGGCCCACGGCGTAGCGCCGACGACCGACATCACCGCCGCTTCCAACCAATACAGCAAAGGTGGCTTGTGGAAAAAAGGAATGCCGTCCAAGCGCGGCGTGAGCCAATCACCCGTCACCCACATCCAGCGCGCAATTTCGGCATAACGACCTTCGTCGGGCACGGCCAATGGACGCCATGCAGCAAGAACCAACAGCAACACTGGCAACACCCACATGCCCCAGGTGCGCCAACGGTGTGAGGAGAAAAAAGAGTTCATCGGGTTCCTCTGTTGGACTCAACGATGCGGGACCATCGCTCGCCCGCTGCCACGCACCAGGCACACGCCCGCATCGGACACATGTTGCACAAAATCGGGGCTGGCCAAATATGCAAACTCCTGCTTGCGCGCAGGACCAATCTCGTCATCGGCTTGCGCCGAGACGGCCGGGTGGCACATGATGAGTGCGGTGTGATGGGCAGGCAAATCGGCCAACCATCCTTGCATCTGCTGCGCGTAGTCGTCCACATGGCCATCAAAGCCATAGGCTCCTAACAAGGGGGCCACCATCGGCCATGCTTCTTGCTGCGCCCATTGCTGCAAGGGCGCGGCACCCATGCCGGAGATGATGCGCGCTTTCAGCCCCGGCTGCGCCACCTGTGACACGCGCACCCAGGGGCGCGCAGCGTCGGCGCCATAACGTTGCATCAGCACCGCGGCCAACGCGTCGCGAAACACGGGAAATTGGTGGATGTGTTGGTGACCATCCACATGGTCGGGTGCGGCTTGCCACAACGCCTCAAACGCATCCAGCTGACGCTGCATCTCATCCTGCAGCGTTTGCTGGTGGTATGCACGCAGGGCGGCACGCGCCATGATCAGCCCCAAGCCACTGCCATGACCGGTGTCGATGGCAAAGCGGCTGGTCCAGTCCAGGTGCACGCCAACATCCAAGCGGTCACGTACCTCACGCAATGCAGCCACATCTTCGCGCCAGCGCGGCGACAAACTCATCACACTGGTGGCACTGAGACGACCCAGCACCGCCAAGGCCACGATGCCTTGAGAGACAGGGGCATTCAGCGCGTAATCGTCGGCGCACAACACCACCTGTTTCTGCGTGGACGAGTTCATGCTTCAGCGCCCCAGTAATGGGCTTGGCCG
>JACCDY010484337.1_pt1 | contig 20717 bp, 25 predicted proteins | sample 7446391 | NCBI WGS metagenome assembly JACCDY01 (sample SAMN15323451, study PRJNA562643) | freshwater metagenome | isolation source: river surface water | place: USA:Blue River Watershed | collected 2017-08-18 | reverse complement strand
ATGTAATCTAAAATTCTGGCGCTATTATAATATAGTAATATGGGATATATATACAAAATAACAAATAAAGTTACAGGTAAACATTATATTGGTGTAACTCGTGAGAAAGAAGTTGAAACACGATGGAGAGGTCATATCAATGCTATAAATGAAGGGAAAGGATGTCCATTACTTGCAAAAAGTATTAAGAAACATGGTATTTCGAATTTTTCATTTGAAGTTCTAATTATTTGTTTTGATGAAGATGTATATTTCTACGAACCACAATACATTAAGAAATATAATTCTTTTGTACCAAATGGATATAATGCTACTGAGGGAGGAATGGGTGGTGGTTTTAAAGGAAAGAAACATACTCCAGAAAGTATTAAGAAGTTTTCTGAAGGAATAAAGAAATACTATCAAAATAATCCTGAAGCAAGAAAGAGGTCAAGTGATTGGATTAAAAATAATATGGATAAAATGATTGCTGGAACGAAAGCTGCTGCACAAAAACGAAGAGAAAATCTTGAAAATAATAAAAGAGGTAGTAGAGAAAATACATATAATAAACCGCCCTTATCTGATGAAACTAAACAAAAAATATCACAAAGTGTTAAAAAATATTATAACTTAATTACGGATGATCAAAAGAATGTTTTGAAAGAAAAACGATATAATAATGGTAATAAATCACATAGTGACATAATGAGTAAGATTAATGGGGTTAAAATAGCTCAGTATGATTTAAATAATAATTTAATAAAAACATATGATACAATTAAAAAGGCTGCAGATGCTACAGGCATTGATAGAAGAAGTATTTGTGCAGCAAAAGATCGTACAAATAATATTTCTCATGGCTTTATTTGGAGGCGTATAGAAGCCTAAAGACCATACACGATGTATGATTGTGTAGAAATACACGAATACTGGTCGCATATTTCAAGCGGTAGAATTTTGCTCTTATAGATTTATCTCTATGCTTAGGCAGGCAACGGTTGTGGGTTCGAGTCCCACTGTGACCAAACTTATTTTTTTGACTGTTACAACATAACATCAAATGAATAATTAGAGGCATAAAATTGAAACCATATATTTGTTCATGTATATTTAACTCTATATGATATAAATGTATATATAATGGAATCGATAGATTATTATACAAATAGTAAAACAAGTTGGTTATCAACGGATGATGAAGAATTAATAAAGAAATATAATGAGGATTATGATATTATTCAATTAGGTAGATTATTTAAAAAAACACCTGGGCAGGTTGCATACCGATTACAAAAATTAAAAGTGATATCATCTACAATGTGTGCAAAAGGATATAATGATTATAAAGAATCTGATTTATATAAATCTATTGCAAATGATTTTAAAATAAAAAGACAAGCATCAAAAGATAAAGAGAAAGCATTACATCCTAATATAACTGTTAATTTACAAAATAATGATATATCATTATTAAGATCAGAAGTAAATGAAATGAAGCTTCAAATGAATCTAATTAATAAAAATGTAGAACAAATGTTAAAACTAATTAATTTATTGTATGATTTTGAGACACAGTGACGTTATCGTACCAAACGAATCTTAAATAATAATTCTTTTCTTTCATTCTTACACCATTCTGGATCTAACATATCATCTGATAATGAACTTCCGTATATTTCTTTTTCTCTTTCTGACATATCCCTAAATATATCCTGCCATTTAATTATCATATCAGTATATACATCCCATATTTCAAAATCACCATATATATACATGTAATTTGTATCTTCCTGTGTTTTTGCGCATTTATCTAACGTCTTCAATGCCTTTACTTTATCTTTCATATTGGATACTCTACTAATAAGATTATGCATACTCTTAATTAATTGTTCTTTATCGAATGTATCCATTATAATGGATAATTATATTATAGTGATTTATGCTGTTTAAAAATTGATATAAACGCTGCCTGTAAAGTATAGTATAATACAGTGACAAAATGGAAACTAAATATGTGCCTTTACCTCCTCATACACCTCAGCCAGAATTTGCGGCTGATGTTGCAGAATATTTGGAATCGTTAGATGATCGTCATCGTCGTCTGCATGAAATGGCCGTCACTGGTCTAGGATCATCTTATTTCGTGGAACGTTCGCATGGATTTCTGAATTGGAAGAAGAAACGCGCTGCAGCTGCTGCGGCTCCTAAATAGTATATATAATACATTAATCAAAAAGTAGTATCTGCAATGCGTTCAAGTGGTCAGGATATATTGCTTCCAGAACGGAAAAAACGGAGTGAACCACGCTCCATCTTTTTTGAAGTATCTAGTACCGATAGAGATCGTCGCACACACAAAAATACCAATGATTATAGGTGGCATTTTCCGGTTCCCATTAAAGAAGTACAGCAATTACGTATTATTGGAGGATCCATACCAAAACCAATATATAACATTGATGCACCCTATAATGGTTTTTCAATGCGTATAGGTATGAAACGCTTCGATATTATAATTGCACCAGGATATTATGATGCAGCCACGCTTTGTGAGGAGATTACACGACAAATCAATGCACAGAATGTGCCTACACAGTTCCTCGCAGCAGTTGATCCAGTAACAGGGAATTTCATGTTAAGTCGAACACAGGGGACACTCATGTTTTCCCTATTATTCGAGACAGGTAGTTATATAGATATTGTAGATGCAGACACAGGAGGTCTCTTGGAACCGAAGTCGTTGGCGACAGTCCTCGGATTTCCACCACGACAGGATGTAACTGATACAGGTGAAGGGATGATAATGTCACCACTAGCAGTGCAACTTAATGATCGTATAAATCGTATATATCTCTATTTGAATTATGAATCATCGCAGGATCTAACAGTTATTCGTCGTGGTATGGGACACAAATCACCATCACTGATAATCTATATGGATCAAGGGGATGCAGCCGTGAAATTCTTGAATAAGGAGACGTATGATATATTTGTATTATCTGCACCTGCTCCCATTTCACGTATAGGATGGCTCGATGTATCATTTCGTGATGAATATTATCGTCCAGTGAATTTTAATGGACGTGAAACTTCGCTATTATTTGAAGCGGTTTGTTACGATTATTAGATAAGTAAATACATAAAATATAAGTACAATAATATATTAATATCCCTGTGAACAATGAAAGATATTAATATAGAAATAAATGGACTCCAAGTTGGTGGTAAGGAGTTGCTTCAGAAAACAAATGTAGTCATCAGTGCAGGTGCAAAGTATGGATTCATAGGTCGCAATGGAGTCGGTAAATCTACTGTGTTACGTCATATATATGATCATCCTGCATTAGCTACTGTAGATAAATATATGGTATCTCAAGAAGTTCCTGCTGATACTGTTAAAACAGTTTTCGAAACTGTCATTGAATCAAATACTGTGTTACTGTCTTGTTGGCGGCGTTATAATGAATTGCTGTTGATAGATAATCCATCAGAAAAAGAAGAAAAGGAGTTGCAGGCAGTTACACAGGAGCTGGCTGATTTGAATTATGACAGGGAAGCTGCGCAGGTAAACAGGCTGCTGGCAGGGTTGGGGATTGGACAGGCAGCTGCCAGGCAACCTACAGCACAGTTTTCGGGTGGTTGGAGGATGCGCATTGCACTCGCAGCAGCATTATATAGGCAGCCAGAGTTACTACTTGCGGATGAAATATCGAATCATTTGAGTTTGGAAGCAGTTATATGGCTCTCAGATTATCTACATAATTACAAAGGAACAGTCATAGTCATATCACATGATACTGGATTTCTCAATGGTTTTGTAACACATATAATGAATCTGGAGAATCGCCTCATATCATATTATAAGGGATCATATGATCGATTCAAGAAGCAGTATGATAAGGATGTTGCCGCTGCGGTGAAGGAGGCGGATAAGATAGAGAAGAAGATTAAGGAGTTGAAGAAGGGTGGTGCAAAGACGAAACAGGAGCTGGAGTCATTCACCAAGAAGAATCCAATGCCATATGTGCCGGCGACTAAGGATCTTCGGTTTGATTTTGGAGAGATTCCTGATGGTTATTCGAATTTGATTGTAGCATCTGATATACAATTTGCATATCCTGGATCAGCGGTGTGTGTTCTAAATAGAGTGGATTTTACTGTTGCAATGATGACACGTGCTGTTATAGTGGGTGCAAATGGAGCTGGTAAATCGACTCTAATGAAGATTCTCGCAGGGACTTTGGAAGCGACTGCTGGTGCCTTTACAATGGATGAACGTATTCGTATAGGATATTACAATCAACATACTGTGGAGGAGCTGCCTGGAGAACTAACTGCGCTGGAATATTTACGGGGGAAATATGACCTGCGTGAGGAGGTGCTGCGTGGTTGGTTGGGTCGTGCTGGTTTGGAGGGAGCTGCGCATAAACTGCCTATGAGTGAACTGTCTGGTGGACAGCGTGTACGTGTTGCACTTGTTGATCTTGAGTTACTGCGACCTCACATATTATTGCTCGATGAACCAGGAAATCATTGTGATATTACTACAATACATGCAATTATTGATGCAATTAACCGTTTTAATGGAGGTGTTGTATTGATTTCACATAATATGGATTTAATTATGGATACGAATTGTATGGTATGGGAGATGACTGGTGGGAAATGCGTAGAGACAAAATTTGACGATTATATTGACAAATGTCTTAATGCAGACGTGTAAAGAAGCCTAGAATGGGACGGTGTATGGATTTAAATGTAACATGCAAAGTTCTACCTGAGTATATTGCATTCTTTAAAAATAATTATCTTCGTGATACGATAACACTTGATGATTATAATTCATATGTTAGCCGTGATATATGGCGAGATACATTTATTAGTCCTAATGCATATCGTGATGACACCTCTATCGACAGCAAACCTGAAGGGAAAATTGGTTTTACTAATAGTAAAGGGGCAGAAATGCCAAAAGAGTATATGGATTTAATTAATATATGGATTGATTTGAATATAGGTTATCGATTTGACAAATATGAGTTTGATGAGTTTACGGGAATATTAAGTTTACGTATTGGAAAGAAGGTACTTCGTCATAGTGGAGATCTGTATTATGACTATCGTGCTTTTGTATCTAATATAATTGTACCATCAACATACAGAATTATATCGTGTAATATATATGATGATCACAGTGGTAAAACAAAACGATTAACGGATTATGACTTGCGAAACATTCCATATAGTTTGTCATCATTGGTACAATGTGTAGATCATAAACGAGTTGATGGCATGATAGTTGAAACTACTGTGATATATAAAAAACCAATTGAGAAATCACAAGACTGTTATTTACATGGATTCTATTATGGTCATTAATAATTATTTATAGAATTCCCATAGATCATTGGGAATAAAAATGCAACTAGGTCGATTTAACATGAGACTCTCAATAAATACGGGAATTACTATATGATCCTTTGTATATGGAAGTGCGAAATATGGTACCATTGTGGACATATCTCTTTGATAATATCCTACATCTTCATATTGAATAGTTTCTAAAAGTATGTGGTGATTATCATAATGTGATATTCTATAGGGTGATTTAATATAAACTGTATTTTTTGCGGTATCATATATTATTTTGAAATCATATGTATCTCTATAATATCCTACCCAGCCTGATATTATTATATGTCCATTATTATTAAGAACATGTGTAACTTCAAATTGTATTGTATGTGTACTTCCATATTCTTGTAAATACTCTCCTTTAATTTTAAACATCTTTTTATTATATACAATCTATTGGATGCACATTTAAGTTTAAAATTGATATATTATATATTATATAGGTATACATTATATAATATGAAATATATAGTATTTGATACAGAAACAACGGGTCTTCCTAAGTGGCGTGGACAGGATGTATATAAGGGACCGCGTAATTGGCCAGACATAGTATCAATATGTTGGGTCGTATTGGAGGATGGGCAGGAGGTTAAGAGACGATATTACATTGTGAAACCACGTGGCTGGACTATTCCACCAGATTCCACTGCAATTCATGGTATATCTCATGTACAAGCCCTATATAATGGACGAGATTTGGAGGAGGTTATGGCAGAATTCAAAGCAGATATTATGGAAGCACGATGGGTAATTGCGCATAATTTAGAGTTCGATCGTAATGTAGTATTGAATGCATGGTATTGGCGGCTTCGTGAGGATCCTGCACGATGGTGGCAGCCTCAGAAAGAATTCTGTTCAATGTTACAGGGAGCACGTGAGCTTAATATGGTTGATGCAGCTGGAAGACAAAAATGGGTGAAGTTGGATGAATTATATGCACAGTCTATGGGTAAGGCCGCACCCGCGGATGCACATAATGCAGAACGAGATGTAAACGTATTGATTGATATAATGCATGCTCGTAATTGGTTTAATGCTCTTCTGTTGATTGCGTAGTGGTGAGGAAGTGAGCGCGACAAACTGGTTTATAGGAATCCGCTGCGCCGATGAGAACTTGTTCAGCAGATGCAACAACACGTTTAGAGAAGTGTGCAAGTGTTCCATTACGACAATCTGCACAATATGCATTGAGACGTACAACTTCTTCCGCACATGGAATCATACGTAGAATATCACCGAAGGGTTTTCGTTCGGCGTCACCATCGAGACCACATACAACTACATGTAGAGGCATAGTATCAGTCCATGCAGTTACACATTCATGAAGATCACCGAAGAATTGTGCTTCATCGATGATGAGTACTTGATAATCGGCGAGGTCGACTTGTTTAGGGAGATCAGCAAGGCATGTTAGACCGTGTGCAGGATGTTGATCAATGTCATGGCTGGATATGACTCCTGTACCATAGCGTGTATCGTGTTTATAGTTGACGACGAGAACTTTGTAACCGATGGATTCATAACGACGAATGCGTTTCAACAGTTCCGTGGTCTTCTGTGCAAACATACAGCCCATGATAACAGTAAGATATCCCATTTTATAATATTATTGCAGTTCAAATAATATTGTATAATAACACGAATACTATTAAACTCTCGGGGTCAAATTTTTGTCTATATGTGTATCTAATAATTCACGATTCATAATATGATATTTAATAGTAATTGAATATGAATTATGGGATTTATTGCAAGTGATTTTATCGACCCAGTTTCTATAATTTGTTATTGAGATGTTATCTATAATGATGGAATCACGTTCTAATGTTTCTATGAGTGCTCTTTGAATTGCGGAGAAACCAATATATTCGTGTTTCTTGAGCCGAAAAGAGTATACAAATTGTTGACCTTTGATTACAAGAGGTGATCCAGGATCTTTCAATAGACGCGACTTCTTATCACGTATGTTATGTAGAATTATATCAATTACGTTAATTATTTCATTTGGTATGTAATGACGGTCGTTTTTTGTTATAGTGAAGTTTGATATATAAACCATATTAGTTGTATTATATTGTCTCTTATTTTAGGATGAATTCTAGTGGGATTTATCAAATTTGTATATAATGTATAAATCGTAATATAAACTAAGTATAATTTGCAGGGAAATGATACAAAATATAGAGGAAATTCCGGCTTATTGTATATCATTAGATCGTCGTGTGGATCGTTGGCAGCGTTTTATGGGACAAACGGTGGCAGCGGGTTTGCATGTGAAGCGTTGGTCGGCGGTCGATGGTAAGACGATTGATGTGGAGAAGGACGAGCGTATTTCGGTGTTTGCACGTCGTAATATAGTGGAGAAGACCCGTCGTTCGCACGAGGAGATAGATAGTATTGGTGCAGTGGGTTGTGCATTATCACATATTGCTTTATGGAAGGCGCTATTGAAATCACCGTCAGAGTATTTTTTGATATTTGAGGATGATGCAGTGGTGCCTGCGGATTTTGTGGAGCGTGCGAATGTATTATTGAGGTCATCTACGCGTTTACGAGATACTAGTTCATGGGATGTATGGATGTTGGGTGGTGCATGGAAAGCGGAACAGGCTGATATAGATGCGGCACGTGCTACAGGTGAGGTTGTGGTCGATTTGGGGCGATTTTATTTGATTCATGGGTATGTGATAAATCGTCGTGCAGCTGCTGCATTTTTGGCGAATTGTTTTCCAATCCAGGCGCATATAGATCATTATATGTCAATGTGTGCGCGTTTTGCGGGTATTAGAGTAATAGGTTCACCACAGTTGAAGCTGCGTCAAGCAGGGCAAGCATCAGACATTCAGATGAAGTCACGTTGTACTATATGTGATATTCCTGCGGATGTGGAGGGAGTATATTTATGGAAGAGGGAGAATGTAGGTGTAGCTGCGGCTGTATTAGGTATTATTGTCGTCGCTGTTGCTGCAATTAACATCTAGTTATAAGTATAAATTTTAACTGTATGTATAGTTAAATAAAATAATTAATTACTAATATTATATGTTATTTAAATATGAAATATATTATTTAATTATATAATGAATAGTATATATATATCTATTGGAGCTCAATGTACAACATCTATATTATTTGAAAAAATAGATATTAAAGCCGAGTCATTACCATTTGATTGGATGTTTTCAACACCTGAATTTGTATATATAATATTAAAACTCTTATTGATTGATAATGTAGATATTAATGATATTATAGATAATCATTTTTTTGTATGTGACAATAAAGCTATAATGACTAATGCAGAACATCATATTTTAGATAATAATGGATATGTGTTAGTTAATTCAAAATATAATGTATGTTTTCCACATGATTCTTTAAACGATAGAGATAAATACGTAAGAAGAATGATAAGATTAAAAAATTTAATATTAGATAAAAATAATTTTATTAATTTTATATATATATCTGTATCATCGCAAACTTCTGGTAATTATACTTTAAACGGGATTTCCCCAATAAAAGATATATATTATTATATTGAAAAAATAAATGATTTATTAAAAACTATTATATCAAACTATAAAATATCAGTATTTAATACTGATAAAATACATAATATATCAAATGATATATTACATGTTAAATATTATAATATTCAAGAACAAAGTAATTGGTATCTTTTATTACCAGAATTAGTTGATACATCTATGCTAATTATAAATAATTAAACTATTTTAGTCTTGTCGTAATGTATTACCTATATGAATAACTCCATTATATTCAATAATACGATTCATATTAATAAGTGTATTCTTTATTATATATAACGAGTCTTCATTATGAAATTGTATTGATATGGGCGTTTTACATGGTTCTGATATGATTACATGTGTAAATTCACTGACTGCATTATAATGTGAGAGTATGGTATATATGTTGCTCATAATATTTGCAATGGGTTCATAATATTGCTGTTCTACATTATGTATGGAATCTTTAATTATAATTATTGATTCATTATATGTATGAAATCTTACTGTAATATTTATTGTTTTGTATATACTATATACTGTAATATATAATATATTCATTCTTTGCTGCTGTCTTGCTGTGTTCCTGTCACCTGTCTACCTGTCCTAAAAATTTGCTGTGTATTATATATTATTACTGTAACTGTGTTTAAAATACTGTCAATAATGTCAGACAAATCTCTGCAATCAATTACACTAGACAATAATTATAAACACCTCATATTTCATGTATCAGAATCATATAAAATTCCAGAAGAGATACAGCAACTTAATATAAATGAATTTGAGGGATATCTATCACTTCTTGCAGGAGTTCATAAAGAATTAATATATAATGCAGGTGAAAAAACGGACAGTATAGAGAAGGAGAAACAGCAAGCAAAGACAGCAGCAGCAGTTGCAAAGCAGGTACTGTCAGTCAGACAGGAGGCAGCAAGACAGTATGATGAGTGGCAGGAGGAGCGGAATAAACTTACACAGCAGTTACAGCGTCTTCAGCTTCAATTAGAGAAATCACAGCAGCAGCTCCAAGAAGATAGAGATAGAATGGAAGAAGTTGTTGCAAAGAAGTATGAGAAAATAATGGAAGATATGAGAAGATCATCAGAAAAAACGGTATGTGATGCTGCAGCAAAAGTGACAGCTACAGAGAAGAGTCGTATGGAGATGGTGGAATTCTATAAAGAGCAGCTTACAACAGCTACTCAACGTACCGTGGTTCTGGAGGAAAAACTACTGGAAAAGACAGCAATAAATAAGACATCTTCGCGTCGTGGACGAGCAGCAGAGGAGACATTTGCAGAACAGGCAGCGGCTGTATGTGGATGGTCCTGTGAACGTACAGCTGATGTATCACACAGTTGTGATTATCGTGCTGTCATTGCAGGTCTCACAGTATTATTTGAACTGAAGAATTATACAAATATAGTACCTGCTAAAGAGATCCAAAAATTCCGTCGTGATATGGATGAACATCGCGAAGTCCATGTAGGAATCTTCATTACAATGGAAACGGAAATCTCTGGAATGCGTGCAGTTAATGGAGGACCACTATTTAAAACAGAATGGACATCTTGTGGTCAACTCCTAATATTCATGACACACTTCAATGATGATGTGGAGGGTAGTTTGGTGATGTTGGATAAGTTGCTGGTAACTGCTGCAGGTATTTTGCTGCGTCAAGCAGGTGATTCATCAGAGGAATATACTGCATTAACTATTCGGTTGGAGCGTGGTATGAAGTATTTGGAAACGGCACAAGAACACCTACGTTCAATAATAAATCGTACACAAATTGATAAACGCACCGCGGATGATAATTATGCGCACAGTCTAATGAATTTGAAGCAGCTCCGTGAAGAGATATTGATGATATTTCAGGAGCTCGCAGGAACTGCGGCACAGCAAGAGCCACAGCCAGTGCAAGAATCACCATCGGCTCCTCCTACAACAACTCCAAAGAAGCGATCAACCGCAAAGAAAGATAAAAATTGATTATAATACTTGAGTAGTGTATACCATACGCGCCCTAATATAATCCATACTAAAATGGAAGCTACTATTCTAGATTTCACTGCAATTGCAAATGAACTCCCCAAAGAGTTATATGAAACCCCATATCTTGTTACATTAAAAACGGCAGCTGCCGCACAAGTTGAGAGACCTCCATTGAAACTCCATATTGTAATTGATAATAGTGGTTCAATGTCAATGGAACACCGTCTACAGAATATTAAAGATACACTGATTCATTTATTGCCATATCTTGATAATCCTAATGATACTATTACATTATATACATTTAATAATATCATTAAAGAATATGGTACATTTCGTGTAGATATGTTCAATGATTTTAAGGAGTGTATTACAGCAATTCATGCAAATGGTGGGACAAATATAGAGGGGATATTCAAGACTCTAGCCAATAAGAAGATTGCGAAAGATGAGGCAATTCTATTCTTGACTGATGGTCAACCTACAATAGGAATTACTGATTGTCAATACCTATTAAATATGGTAGATACTATTAGTGGTCAAGAATTTGTTGTAGTTGGATATGGAATTGGACATGATGCTGATCTATTGGAACGAGTCAGTAAAATGAAGAATGGATCATATTATTCCATATTTAATCGTGCAGCAGTTGGACAGACAGTAGGAAATATAATTGGTGGATTGGCTAGTACAGTTGCAACGAATATTGAAGTTTATTCAGCAGATAATAAAATCCTATGTAAACCGCCAAATATGATTGCGAATGGTGAATATACATTCCTGACATCTTCTGTGCCTACAAATATATCATATAATATTCCTACTGAGGAGGCTACAAAATCAGCAATAATTACATTAAAGGCAGCAACTGTAGATAATATACAAAGTGCTATACAAGAATACATTAGAAAGCGTATTACAGAAAGTGTATTAACTATTGCGGAAATTAAATCACTATACAATTTATCGCATGGTCTGCCAGCAACAACAATGGGAAATATATTAAAAGAAGAGCTGAAAGACATGATGAAAGGTAATAATGCTCATCAACATCAGCACAGATCATTCTTCAGACAGCAGCGTGGTTTATTAACACCATCTGCACCTGGAAGACATTATACAGAAATTGCGAATGATGTTCAGCGATCCATTTCAAATAATCTCACACAATCACTCGATGATCCTCATAAATATGATAATAATATATATACTCCAACAACACTTGATCCAATGTATATGTGCCCTCCTATAGAAGATAATATTCTTATTCCTCCTAATTGATTACAATATTAACAAAAAATTGAGTTATATACATTTTTATTAGTAGTGTAAATATGCAATATGTCAGATACGCAGCAACAGCAACAAGTTAAAAGATGTATGGGACGTGTAACAAAATTGGGGACGCGTCTACATTTTGGAGATGAGCATCATTGGTTTTATTTAGAGTACAGATGTAAAAATGATATAGATGATCATCAAGATAAATATGGGAGACCTAATTATTTATGTGAGCAGTGTTCGCATAAATATGATGATTGTAGAACACAGTATTCTTCGCGATTTATACATGGTTTAATAGGAGGTCCATTTGGTGCTAAAAGTCGTATATATGGCAGTGATTGGTATAATGAAGCAGTGAAGAAATATGGGAAACCTTGTCCAGAATATATGCAGGCAGCGGTGAATGCACAGCGTGTAGTATATGATTCCTTGGTTAAAGATGGTATGCATATATATAGTAATAATGAAATGCCGCCGCCAAAGAAGCCCGTGCGTGTAGTACGTATTTTGAAGTCCGCTCCAAATATGGAAACAGTGGATACAGTTGCACCGTCTCCCACTCCAAATTCTAGTAGAAAGAGAACACCGAAGGTGAATGTATCGAAGACTTCTAAAAAAACGAGTGAGGAAACGGGTGGACAGAAGAAGAAAAGAAAGATTGTGAAAAAAAAAGTGGAGAGTGATAGCGATGAAGATGATGAACAGGATAATATGAAATCGCAAACAGTGAAACAAGAACCGGTTATGTCAGAGAGATTTCTAAGTCTTACAGTATCTGCAATTGAAGTTGCCGATGCACCGAAAGAAATATGTGGTATTGAATATATTATTCCAGAAAAGAGGGAAATTAATGGAGTAGTATATTATACTATGGGAATAGATGAAGATGCAACATTTGTATATGTGGTAGATGTGGATGATAAGATAGGGAAATATGTTGGTAAGTTGAATGATATGCTAACAGCAGAGTAGATAGATTGAGATGAATGATAAGAATACGCCGCACATTTTTTTGGTTGTAAGGGTCTCGCCAAAGTAATACAGACCAATTAAGGTAACAAATACATCACTCATCATATCCCACATAAGGTTCATAACAGTCATGGATTCGAATTGTAGAGATTTAAGAAATATCCAGGGTTGAATAGCATATACTATGGTTGGTAGTGCCATCCATAATATATTTTTTACCCATCCAAGATTAATGGCTTTTAATAGGCTGAGCATAAATACATCTATTAATGCCATAGTGCTTCCAAATAATAATGGTGCTTGCATTTTACTTTATTAATGCTTTCGGGTTATCTTTCTTGTAACACCGCGACCATAATATTTCTTCTTTTGTTGTCGCAGTTGTTGTTGGCCTGTAGCTGGGGGATAATAGGTTTGTGGGGCATGTCTTGTAGCTGGAGGATAGTATGTATGCTGTGGATATTCCACTGGAGGTGGGTAGTATGTATGTGGGGGATATTCGGTAGCTGGAGGATAATATGTTTGTGGAGGATATTCAGTAGCTTGAGGATAATATGTTTGTTGGGGATATTCAGTAGCTGGGTGAGGATAGTATGTATGTTCAGCGACTTGTGGATGAGAATAGTGTAGTTGTTGTTTTTGTTGTTTTCTGGGAGGAGGATTTTGCACAGGGGATATATATTGTACAGGTTTTGATGCTGCAGCAGTAGCAGCAGCGGTAAATTCCTCACGGCGTTTTGCGATTAATTTTGTACACAGTTCCTTATTTATAATTTTATTGCTGTTTTTAGAAAAACACACATCTTCAACACGTCTATCATAACATCGTTCTTCATTGGAAGGACATGAATAGATCCAATCAATATTACTGGATATTTTATTAATATAATCAATAAGAGATGCAATAGTTCGATTCTTTCCAAAGATGTCATAAAATGCAGCATCTAATTTCTTAGTGGATATAGCCATTAATAATTTATATATATATTCAATACGTTTGTGATGTATGAGGACTTTGCTTGGTCCTTCTTCTTTACTCCATACATATTTAATGCGATTTTGAATAGCATAGAATTGTTGAAATAGGTAATGTTCTATTTGTGGTATATTAAATGTAAACTCCTTATCAACATATTCTACATGTAATGGTGACAGGTCATCATATATTTCTGACATATATATAGGGTCATTAACCATAGCTTGAAGTGTGAATCGTGATCGTCCATTTGCTTGAACAATTGTTTCTGCTTGTCCAGATCCGCTGTCATGGACAGCGATCTCCGCAATTTTAAGGACGGTTTTATTTTCCATTACAAATTCGACAATAATATTCCATACACCTGCAGGTACAATATGTGTTGCACGGATATTAGGTATTACAGATGATCCAATAATTTTGCCACAGTTTGATCGAATATTATTCCAATTTGTATGAAATGCGCCGAATACAGTTTCTTTAAGTGCCTCCACAAATGTATTTACGAATGTACTAATTGCGGGTGATTCAGATGTAATAATATATTCTTTCGTTTTATCGAGAGCTGGATTATCATGATTTATGGATATACGTGGCCACCATACTAGATCAATGTCTGGTGTTTCGCGTTTTAGATATTCCGTTAATGAAATTATACCGAGTCCCTTCAAAATATCATGCAATTTAATATTAAATACTTTTAACACTGCTCCACCCACAATTGTTAAATCATTGCTATTATATTCAATAAATGTGTCTTTATCGCCAGTGATGGAGATATGGTCTGGTGATTTACGAATCTTCGTGGTTTTCGTTTCGAGAAGACGCACATTCTGCTTATCCGCTGCAACAGGTATAGTATAATCTGGCTCTGTTGTAACTAGATTGGCGGCTTGCTGAATTAATTGATATATTGACAAAAATATCGTATTATTAGACAGCAATTTCGCCGATAATTCCTCTTCCATTTACTAATTCACTCTAAATTATATTATGTGTAATAGACCTATAAATAAGAATATTAGCGACAATTAAATGCCTATGCAACAGCAATCCGTATACGATGCTATACAAGCAAATTCAGATGCGAATGCTCTACAGCAATATGGCGTATTAGATAAACACAGAAAATATCAGACACAGTACAAAACGAATGATATATATTGGGGTCTAGGATTGGAACACGAATTTTATTTAGAGACGGGACAATATACTACAATTGATACTACATCCATTCTAACACACAATAAACCCGAACGATATTCTGTGCGATATAATACTGTATATAATGCACAGCTTTTTACGGAAGCAATCAATAATATATCACAACAACTACCCAAAATAACAATACCCGTGTTATATAATGCATATTCATGGCAGAAAACGGATATATGTGATCGACATATAACAACATATTCGAAAACACCACAACCTAATCCATTATTTGGAGGTGAAACAATTCATAATCACTGTATCTCCAGATCTCCATGGTTGCAATCAGAATATGATAAATCATATACATTCGATGGAGACACATTCGAAATAATGACACAGAACTTCTATAAAACAACCGTGAAGAAATGTATAAATGAATATGCTGCGGTTCATGCCACATTCATTAAAGAAATCGCAGCGGCGCTGGAACAACCATTAAGAATAATGTCGCGTAATTATCCATTTGCAGTATATAAAACGAATCCAGGACAGATTGCAATGTTTAATAATGGTACAGTGCATTTTAATATAACATTACCAACACGTATGGGTCCACAAGGGAAAATAGAATGTTGGCGGCGATTTGTAGATCAACATAGGGAATTTGCACGTGCTATACAGTGGATGGAGCCATTATGGTTGGCGCGCTATGGTGCAGGAGATCCATTGGCTGCATCGAAGTATTATGGAGAGTATTTCTCAGCGGCTAGTCAGCGTACAGCAGTATCGCGCTATATTGGTATAGGTACATATGATACAGATACCATGCCTTGTGGAAAGATTCTACAATGCGATGTAAGTACGGGAACATATCCCTGGTATGATGCATTTTATAAATGCTGTAGTGGTTATGAGAGGCTCTCGAAGATAGGTATGGATCTCAATTTCAATAAGCATCCAAATCATGGTTTAGAGGTCCGTTTCTTTGATCAAATTGGGGAGAAAGACATAGAGGCCATATATATAGTATTGATGAATTTGGCGGATTTTTCATTGAGTCGTCCTCGTGGATCAATACCTAATATACGAACCTCCGCGGCCTGGTGTGAATTATTCGTGGATGTAATGCAATATGGTAGTTCTGCACCCTTGTCGATGAATATTATTAAAGAATATGAGCGCATCTTTCGATTCAGCTGTAATGATGGATGTAGAACTGTGGGTGACTTGTATAGTATTATATGTCAGCATTTATCACAGACATATAATAGTGGTAATTGTGCGAAATGTATGATGCCAGATAAATGGGTACCTCAGCCAGTTCGTAGGGAAATTATGGAATCCAATGCAGTTGCCGTTGTTGGGAAAAAGAAGAATCCGTGCATATGTATGTAGTGGTTAACAGACTACTTAAAGACACTATGGACCCCCTCAAAATATGTGCAGTGTTAAATATTTCACAGCGGCGAATAATATACCTCCCCATATAGTATCCGCAACAGCAAATGACAGCTGATAATTCTTCAGTGTTGCCATATTAGTAAAATCATAAATAGCATATGCAGCAGCACCATATGTAGCAGCTTTGACGACAGTTGTTGCTTCAAGTAATAAATAGGCCATAACAGGATATACAATTAACGCTGGCCATATACGTGTTTCAACAGCATTACCTAACATTGGCATAAACCAACCCTTATTATATAGAAGCCATGGAGTATCAATAATAATAAATAATACGGAGACTATTATAATCTTAAGAATATAGTTCATATTTTATTAAGAACATAAGAATATTTTGTAGAATATTGTTCATATTTTATTAAGAACATAAGAATATTTCGTAGAATTATTCATAAATGTGGGGATCATCTAATACTAAACAGTTGGAGAATTTCGATGAATCTATTGTAGGTAAACCGTCTATTTTTTTGGGTGGTGCTGCAAATGTACAACCATACTGGTATACTATTACTACGAATCGAGTACAATATTTGCGGCGTATTCTTATAACAAATGACGTCGGCGCAAGTGTATCTGCAATGGAATGGGACAGCATATTTCGTCCACGTGAGGCTGTCGATTTTTCACTCATTCTTACATATATAATAAATAGCCCACATGCAGTCTATTTACAATCTGATAGAGAATTACCTGAACAATTTGTGACAGCATTATATACAAAGCATCCTCCTCATGTAATAATACCAGTGACACTTATTGTATTACTTCCTGAAGGAACTCTTCCACGATCCACGCGACTTTTTCATAATATATTCTTTCCACATATTGCTGATCACAACTCTACTGATGCTGCAAAGTATATTGGATTTATACATAGTGCTGGACTATCTACCACGAATGATGATGAGCTGCGTGCATATATTAAGGAACTGCGTATAGCAGGTGGTGGGCTTGTATGGTCACGTGTAGGACAGTCTATATATTGGTATGATCCCGCTGACTGTCATTCTCCTGCTCCAACTACGCCGGCTGCTCGCGCAGCCATTCAAAAACAGGCTGTTAATGCTCTTCACAAAATCGCATCACAACTCGAAAGCACTTTAATATAATTGCAATAATATAACTAATATTTAATTATTAATATATAATGATATATCCTAAAGAATCTGATTACACTAATATTTGTTGTAATAAATGTGGAAATAAAATTACATATGAGTATGTAAGTTTTCAGGGTAATAAATGTAAATATAATAATATACATTATACAACATATTCAATAAAATGTTCTAAATGTAAAGAAGGCTATGGATCATGGAACCAGTTTGATAAAACACTTTTTCCAGGATATAATATTAATGAATGCCCTTGTATTATAGAAACTACATGTACTTGTAAATATTCTAAAAATATATTTTTAAAATGTAAAGTATGTTGGAAAATGAATTGGTATACATTTTGGAATCCACCAGATACATATGATATATATATAATACGATCATCTTGCAAATATAGAAAGTAGTGTTATATTATATACTTGATTATATCTATAGTTATATATTTTATATAGTATATTAATATATGTATGAGTCGATCGTCTTTTAAAATAGAATATGATATTATAAATTATATATGAATGTTATATATCCTAAAGATTATAACTATACTATTAAAATACATGTCATATCTTTGTTCACGTTATAATAAAATCAGTACAATAAAATATGTACCGTTAAATACGATAACATATGGTCCTAATCAGTATTATTTAAATACATTTAGTAATATATTACGTGGATCTGAACCATTATATAATCTAACACCGCAAATATGGTTGAAGTCTGCACATGGACCATATAGTCATGTATATGAAATGCAGCGTATTGCCGAAACCGTTGCTATTCTTGCTAATAATCGCCCATTTGAACTTCATTTCTATGGACGCAATATTAATCCATTAACATGGACTAGTGATTATAAGAAGCTCCTATTTAGTGGATTTATCAATGGTACTGATCTAACAAAATTATACTCTATATTTCTAATGGAATATGTGAAACATCCAGATAAATGTACGGATACACAGGATTATATAAATACAATGGAACGAATAAACATTAATGAATTGAAATGAGGCTGGAGGAGAAACTTTAATACATATTCTATATTAAGTATAATATGTATCGAAATACACGTGAATTAATACATGAACCACGAGGGGATATAGTAACTGTATTAGATCTAACGGATCGTGATGCACAGGATGATTTCTTATTTCCCCTTGATGCAGATACGACACTGTTTACAGTAGATAGAGATGATAAAAAACCGATGCGTAGAACTCCCGCAATGCAAATAGTAGGTGCACGTGGTAATCCAGGTTTCGGTAATCGTTTTATATTTGATTTGAATCCATCACAACTTCCTGATATGATACACGCAGTTTCATTACAAATCGATTTGGATCATTGGATTCCCGCATCAGTACGAGCTCGTATTGCAGATGGACGTTATTCATGGCCAACTGTAACGGATAATATATGGTGTTATGCAAATGGACTAGGTATTAGTATTATAGAAGAGGCATCATTTGAAGTAGGTGATCTAACTGTTGATAGATTGACAGGTGAATTCATAGCTGCCTGGTTGGCAGGAAAGCAGGAGCTGGCTGCGCAGGTGGCACTGACTGCTGACTGTGTAGGATTGACTGCGGTAGCAGCTGCTGCAACACCTGCTGTTTTTCCTGTAGAAAATGGTATTCTGACCTGTATACTTCCTTTCTTTTTCCAGAGATATGGAGAACGCACTTCATTTCCTCTAGTATCATGTAAAGAAGGAGATGTACGTGTTATTATTAAATTGAGACCATTTGAACAGGTTGTTAGACAGCTGCGTGGTTGGAGAGACAGCTGTAAAGCAGTACCTGCAGGCAGTCAGGAGCTGCAGACAGCAGGAGGAGGACAGCAGCAGGTGCCTGTGCAGACAGGTGTTCCTGTTTTTAAAAACTGTCATCTTACAGTATATGGTAGTTATATTGATCTATCACAGCGTTCTAAATATATTAAATTACCACACGAATTACAATACAGGCATTTATATATCAATACATTCAGTGAACCATTATCATATGCAGTAGGTAATGGAGGTCGTACAATAAATTTCTTATTACCTTTGGAATTGAATGGTCCTGTGGAGAAATTAGTATGGGTGCTGCGTAGAAAAGCTGCTGTCCTTAATAATGATTGGGTAACATTTGGACCTGCACTGCCACTTGATTATACTGTATGGGGTGCTACTAAACCTGTGCAGTTCGATGATCCTGTTGTAGAAGCGCGTATATTATTGAATGGTATTGAAACTATGAAAAAGAGTGGATATGAGCTGCGGAATATGCAGGCAGATTCTACCGTTGTTTCTGCGGATAATTGGATATATCAATATTCATTTTCCAGCATGTGCATTGAAGGCAATGGTTATTTTAATGCAAGTCGTATACAGACTATACAATTGGCATTAACAGTTCGAAATACAATGGAGATTCCTTCAGGAGTTGGAGGGGATTTTAATGAATTGAATGGATGGGAGATATTTGTATTTGGAGAGGGTGTAAATTGGCTGCGATTTCAGAATACACAGGTGGGACGTATATTCCAATAATATATGTAACAACATATTTCAAAGAAGTGATCCCACCTCAGATTAGCAATAGAATGAAATGGATGCACAAAATCGATCTCCATTCTTTGGATCATTTGCTGCCTTGCAAATTTCCTGTATGGTTTCATACTTGAAAAAATATTTCTTATGGAAGCAATTGGTGATAATATCATAATCACTTTTGTTACAGTGATTTGGTAGAAGCATGATAGAGTACCAGTGAATATTGTCACTATTACTGTCAGTTTCTTTACCATTCTCTTTGCACAAAGGACAGT
>JACCDY010086816.1_pt1 | contig 20731 bp, 33 predicted proteins | sample 7446391 | NCBI WGS metagenome assembly JACCDY01 (sample SAMN15323451, study PRJNA562643) | freshwater metagenome | isolation source: river surface water | place: USA:Blue River Watershed | collected 2017-08-18 | reverse complement strand
GGCTATGAGCCTCTTGATACGATCCTCACTCTTGTTGGTGACCTAGCTTATTACTCTCGTGATATTGGTTCTACTTTAACCGAAGACTTTGGTAAGAAACTAATGTGGACTCTTTCTGCTACATTTGTCAATAAAACCTGGGTTGCCGGTTTAGAGCCTATTGTCGCTATTGCTAACGGTGATGAAACTGCTATCACTCGTTATCTTGCCAATCAAGTGCGATCTGCTATACCTATGTCCGGTGCACTTGGTGTTGTCAATAATGCCATCACTAGTTCCCAAAAGGATATCTACAATGACCTTATAGGTTATGTTAAAAACAGACTTCCTGGCTTCTCTAGTCAGCTTCCTGAACAAATTGATATCTACACTGGTAAGCCACTCAATGATATTGACAACCCAATTCTTCGTACACTGAATGCTGTTAACCCAGTTAAGATTAGTGAAGGTACTGAGCCTTGGCGTCAGTGGCTGATTGATAGTGGTTGGGATGGTGTTCAGATGATTCGTAAGGACTCTACTGGTAACCACGAGTACACCCCACAGGAGCGTGAAGTACTGTATAAGTACATTGGTGAACAGCAGCTGTGGAAGCAGTTCGATAAACTAAGCAAGAACAAAAAGTATAACGATCAGTTGGATCGTATCCGTGCAATGCGTGTACAAGGTCGTCCATCTGAGGAGATCCAAGCAGCTCAAAGTGAAGTCTATTCAGTGATGAATGACATCATGTCTCAAGCTCAAAAGGCTGCTGAACTTCGTATGCAGCAAGAAAATGAACCGATGTGGCGCTCTATCCAAGAGTCACTGACCAATAAGAATATGATGCGTCAAGGTCGTGTCGATGATGCTGCACGGGCTGCTGATCGTCGTAAGGCAGAGATTGAACGACTTACTCAAATGTATCGCTAACCTTAAATGGCAACTACACAAAATACATTCACTGGTGATGGGTCTAATTTAGGCCCATTTTCTTTTACTTTTAAATGGTTGGAGTCAACTGATATTAAGGTCACTGTTGCAGGTGTACTAAAAACAGCCGGTACTCACTATAACCTTCAGGGCCTGAACTACACAACTAAAACTGGTGGTCAGGTCCTCTTCACTGCTGGTAATGCTCCTGCCAATGGGGCTGCTATTGTAGTGTACCGTCAGACTGATGACAGCGACCTTGCAGCTACCTTCTACTCTGGTTCTGCTATTCGTGCACAAGACCTAAACAATAACTTTGTTCAGGGTCTTTATGTTACGCAGGAGTCCTCCAATAACGCAACTACTGCTATCGGTACTGCTAACACTGCACTGACTAACTCAAACACTGCTATTAGTACGGCTAACACCGCCCTTAGCACGGCTAATACGGCGTCTACCAATGCTTCTGCTGCAGTCTCTACAGCAAACACTGCTAACTCTAATGCGAGTGCTGCAGTGTCAACCGCTAATACGGCCAGCAGTAATGCAACTACAGCGGTCAACACTGCCAACGCTGCAACGGCTACAGCTAACAGTGCCTCTACTAATGCTGCCACTGCGATCAGTACTGCCAACTCTGCAGTTAGCACTGCAAATGCTGCGTCATCAACTGCCAGCACTGCATTAAGCACTGCAAACTCAGCAACGTCGACCGCAAACTCTGCTGTCTCAACTGCTAATACTGCTGCAACTAATGCCTCAAATGCAGTAACAACTGCAAACACAGCATCGAGCAATGCCACATCTGCCGTCAACACAGCGAACACGGCAAACACCAAGGCTGATGCTGCGATTGCGGCGATCAGTTCGTCTGCTGTTTTTACGCCTGTTGCCAATGTCGCTGCGATCCCAGGCAGCCCGACCAATGGCCAGAACATCCAAGTCACAGACTCCACTGGCATTGAAAGCTTCACGCCTTTAGCTGGCCTGCCTGTTGGGTTTGCTGGCGACAGCGGCATTGCAGCGCGAATCCAATACAGCGGTGGGACGTGGAACTGGTTTGGATACTTTGCAACCAATTCAGACGCTCGATACCTCAAAACATCTGGTGGCACCCTTACGGGTCAGCTGAAAGCTGATGACAGCACCTCAACGGCTTCACCTGTCTACGCCTTTGACGGTGACACCAATACCGGTATTGCTCATACAGGAGCTGACGAACTTGCCCTGGTTACTGGCGGTACGGCACGCCTCACTGTTGATCCTGCAGGCGCTGTAGCGATTGGCGGCAGCCTGAGCGTTGGTGGTCAGGCAGCTGTCGTTACCAACGACTCACGCCTATCCGATGCACGCACACCTGCCGATGGCAGCGTTACCAATGCCAAGGTTGCGGCTGGTGCTGGCATTGAAGGCAGCAAGATTCAGGCTGCAACTACAAGCAATGCAGGCGCTGTTCAACTGACTAATTCGACCAGCAGCACAAGCACCACTACTGCGGCTACTCCTAATGCTGTCAAAACCGCATTTGACACGGCAACATCAGCTCAAACAACGGCAGACAGCAAACTTTCTGCGTACACCGTAACAACAACAGGTGTCGGCAAGACTCTTGCAAACCGAGAACGCTGCACAGTTACGGCATCTGGCTTGACTATTACACTTCCCGCATCGCCATCTGCTGGGTGGGAAGTGTCCATCACTGTTGCCGGCACATTTACTGATACAACCATCGCCAGGAACGGCACAAACATTATGTCTCTCGCTCAAAATATGACCATTGACAAGGGTTACATTACCGTCACTCTTTACTACGTTGATGCCACTCGTGGCTGGAGGCTCATCTGATGTCTACGCTTTCTCAATTTTTCCCTGCGGGAGGTAACGTCCCGTCAAACGCCATTCCCATTGAGTTGCTTATCGCGGGAGGCGGTGGCGCCAGCGGCGGCAGTGAGAGCGGTGGTGGCGGAGGTCGAGTTATTCACATTCATGGCTTATATGTAATCCCTGGTGTTTCATACGCCGTCACAGTGGGATCCGGTGGGTCTAGTGGAAATAACGGTAGTGAGTCATCGTTTGGAAATCAGATATTCGCCCCAGGAGGGCAGGGTAGTGGACAAACTCTTGCTGGCGGCTCTGGTCGCGGCCAAAGAGGCCAATCCTATTCGTACGGTGGAAATTTACCGGGACGATACAATATAACTGTAGCAAACGACCATCTTTCATCTAAATGTTACTTCGGTCCAGACACGAGAGTTTTGGACCTCGGGAACGATGGCGGCTATGGCATGATACCGACGGCTAACAGCCTTTACGACTTAAGAGGAGGCGGTGGCGGCGCATGTTCGCGAGGAGGAGATACTGTTTGCAATATGAATAGTACTAGTGGTTTTTACAATGCTTATTCTGGTTTTGGCGGGGCTGGATATTATTCTGATATAACTGGTACATACGTTTATTACGGTGGTGGCGGGAATGGATCCAGCCCCTACGCCACTTACGTCCCGCCTGGTCCCCCTGGCTCCGCGTTTTACAGCAGTGGTACCGCAAATACGGGGCAGGGTGGAGGTAACGCAGGATCACCTGTAAATGGCGGCTCTGGCATCGTTGTCGTAGCTTACAGTTCCAATAGAAACGCTGCTTCTACCACCGGAAGCCCTGCCACTCCCACAAGGAGCAATTATCGCGTTTATCAATTTACGGGCTCTGGCTCTATTACCTTTGCTTAATCAACAATGGCACATTTTGCTGAACTTGATGACAACAATAAAGTGTTACGAGTTGTTGTCGTAAACAATGCCGAGTGCATTGGCTCTGATGGCATCGAGAGTGAAGAAATTGGCGTCGCTTTTTGCCAGTCTCTCTACGGCGGCACGTGGAAGCAAACATCTTACAATGGGTCGTTCAGGAAAAATTTTGCTGGACTTAATTCAACATATGACCCAGTGAAAGATGTTTTTATTCCCGCAAAACCAGAAGAAAGCTTGTATGAAGACTACGTGCTTGATGAGGTGACGCTTCAGTGGGTGCCGCCAATTCCAATGCCAACTGACGGGAAACAGTATGGTTGGGACTACGTTAATAAAATCTGGGCAGAAGTTCCTCCTCCGGATCTAACCCCACTGCCAGAACCCACCCCTGAGGAACCCACTACTTAAACGCACTCCACAACGGGGTGCCTTTTTCCTTACCTAATAGGTGAACATTATGATCACTATTCTCGGCATCAAAGTGTCCTATGAGACTCTTGGCTTTTTCATCCTTTTCATTTTATCTGAATATCTTGGAATTGTGAAAAAGCGCCGTGCCAACAGCGTTACTCAGGCCATCTCCATGGCTGCTGCTTATTTCAGCAAGACTCGCACAGAAGACGATACCATTCGTCGCATTCGTCGTACATTTAGAGGTAAGTAGGTATGGTACTGCTGCCTGTTAAGCAGTACTACCCACAAACTGATAGTGCAACAGGTCACGGAGATCGGATGTGCTTTAGCTCAACATGTGCTATGGCTATCAAGTATCTCCGTCCTGATGCGCTTAAAGGTAGTAATGCTGATGATGATTACCTCCGTACAGTACTGAAGTACGGAGATACAACTGAATACAAATCGCACATCAAAGCTTGCCAGCAGTATGGAGTGTTCGCTTCCTTTTATCAGAAAGGTACGAAGCAATCCCTTATCAACGAGCTAAAAGCTGGTTATCCAGTTGCTACTGGTATCCTACACAAAGGTCCTGCTACTGCTCCTAGAGGTGGTGGGCACTGGATGCTACTCATCGGTGATGATGGAGAACGTGGTATCTTCCATGATCCATATGGTGAGATGGATAACATCAACGGAGGTTATGTCACCATTGGCTCATGTGGTAAGGACGTACGTTACTCTTGGAAGAACTGGCTCAAGCGTTGGGAAGTAGAAGGTCAAGGTACTGGATGGTTCATGACCTTTAGACCAACCACTACACCACAACTATCTACTTCCGTTGCTAACACTTGGGAAGGAGTTATCACTGCCGCCTCTAAGGCAGGTGCTAAGTTCCCACAAGTCGTAGCTGCTCAATGGGCGTTAGAAAGTGGCTGGGGTAAACACACCTCTGGTACTCATAACTACTTTGGGCTTAAAGGTTCTGGTACCGACCATGAAACCAAAGAGTTTCTCAATGGTCAATGGGTAACCATTAGGGCTGGGTTTATCGACTTCCCTGATCTACAGTCTTGTGTAGCGTACTTGGTGCAACGTTGGTATAAGGATTACAAAAACTATAAAGGAGTTAACCGAGCAGCTTCCGTAGAGGAATGTTGCAAACTACTAGTACAAGAAAGGTATGCCACTGATCCCGATTACAGTACTAAACTGATTAACATAATTAACCAGAAAAAATGATTGAAGCCGTCATAACAGGCGTTGCGTCTTTAGTTATCGGGGTCAGTGGTGGTATTGCCGCAGTTCATAGTAAATCTAACTCACGCATGGATGAGATCGACAAACGTATTGATAGCATAGAGCTTAGATTTGCTGAGAAATATGTACCACGTCAGGAGCTAGCTACTGCCTTACAAAAGATGGAGGATCATATGATTCGCATCGAAAACAAATTAGATCAGATTGTATTGAGAAATGGCTAACAAGAAAGCAACGGAGGACATGTTTAATGAACTCCACAACATGGTTACTCAAGAGCTACTTAATCGGATTAAATCCGGTGAAGCCAGTACAGCTGATCTAAAAGCAGCTTGTGATTGGCTATCCAAGAACGACATCAGTGGTGTCGCCTATGACGGCAACCCTCTTGATAAACTTGCCACCATTATGCCCAAGGTAGATCCTGAACTCATTCAAAAGAGGTTGTATGGCAAGTCGTACGTCTAATTACTACAAGAATAACCCAAAAGCTAAGGCTAAACGTCTTAAGCAACAGGCTGAATACAACAAGACAAAAGAGGGTCTTAAGATCCGTACTGATGCTAATAAGTTAAACCGTAAGCTTGGCACTTATGGTAATGGTGATGGTATGGATGCTTCCCATACTGGACCAAATAAAGGTAAACTAGAATCACCTAAAGTTAACCGTACCCGCCCACGTAAGGGTAAGAAGTATGGCTGAACCGTTAAAGATTAAACCGTCTCCACAGATTGCACGTACCATTAAGCTCCTTACTGACGGTACTATGTCTAAGTGGAGTAACGGTCGAATCCCTAAATTAAGTAGGGAACAAGCTATTGGATTTACTGCTAACTTAATTCAAGAGACTGGTTCTGCTGACCTCAGCAACCTTGATGTGGTTGAACAAGGTAGAGCTGAGGGGCGAGGTATCGGGCAGTTTACTGGTGCTAGGCGTCAAGCTTATGAACAATGGGCTAGTCGCTATCCAAATAGGAATAATCCTGATGCTCAACTGCAATATGTTGCTAAGGAGTATCGTGGTGATTATGACCCTAATGGTAACTCCTTAATCGGCTATACAAGGTCCTTTGAGCAGGCTCCTAAAGGTATCTCTCCACAGGATGCTGCTTTGTATTTCAGTCGTACATACTTTAGGCCTGGTGAGCCTCATAATGAACGTAGAGTTGATTACGCTAGACAATTAGACCAGGCTTACCCTGTTGCTGCACCTAAACCTAAACCGATGCCTAAGCCTCAGACTGCTGTAAAGAAACAGTCTCCATTGAAGATCTTTGGCATTACTCTTCCATTCCAATAATGTGACACCGCTACTTCCCAGTCCTGATCACTACCTCCACAACCTAATAACGATGACAAGCTCTGAAGCAAAAAGGCTACACCGTCGTGCAATTAAGGAATACTTTAATTGTCAATGCGTATACTGCGGAGAAACTTATGAACTACATGAACTTACACTTGACCACGTTCGCCCTAAGTGTCTTGGTGGCGAAGACCTTACTTCAAATTTGGTACCCAGCTGTAGGAAATGCAATCAGGCTAAAGGAAGTAGCAATTGGCTACAATGGATGAGGGACACATTTGGTCCTACTAATAGGGAAACATTAATTCTATCACACATTCGTTAATTATGGCTATCATGCGCAAAGGAAAAGATCAAGACAAGAATCGCGGTTCTGTTGCTGAACGCATTAAAGAAGATGTAGCTCGGATGGAAGCTGCTTCAATGAGTCGCCGTCAAGGTATTAGCAACATCACATCTAAGGACCTAGAAGGTAGAGCAAGGGGTGGTTCAGCTACCATTAAGGATGCCCCTAATGGCAAAGAGTACATGGGTCCTGCCTATGGTGAATACAAGGCTAAGCAAAAGGAAGATAAACCTAAGGCAAAAGCCAAGACTCGTCAGAACCGTGGTGCTGGTCGTGAAGACATGATGAGCCGTGAACGTCAACGGATGATCATGGAACGTGAAGAGCGTAAGCGTAAGAATGCTCAAGACAAGGGCGGGTCTAGTGTTGTTGGGAGCTGATTATGGCTCCACAAAAACGTTTGTCGTGGGAAGAGTGGCAACGAAGAGCTAATGCGGATTACGTCAAAGGTGAATTTGGTGTACAGCAAATGATTTCTAGCTGGGGATACCCAGAAGGTATGTCTGCTGAAACACATAAGATTGAATTTGACAAAGGCAAAGCTAAACGTAAAGATAGAGCTGGTAGACGTACTCAACGAACAAAGTATAACGCTAAACGCCAAGCTGCAGCTACATCCCAAACTATTGGAGAAAACGTTTATGGAAAAGGTATAATTACACCTAAAGGCTCTGGATTAGAAGAGCACCATAAGCGTATTGTTACCGTATATGCTCCGTTTTTTGAAGGCCTTAATCCAAAAGAAACGAAAGAACTAGCTCAGTGGTTTGTTGATGAAGGGTTTCCTTTAGGCAATGTTGAAGAGAATTTAGAAGCCGCCAAAAAAGTTGAACATTCTGCTATTCATGAGTGGACTAAAAACAATTTTATTGAACCTAAAACAGGCAAACCGCTTCTTAATTTTAAGAACTACACTCTTAATGAAAGGTTAGTACCAGCTTTAACTTTTCTTGAGCAAGTTCAACCTGCTGTTGATGAAAAATTAGCTGAAATTAAAAGCACTGCTGTAAAACCTAAATCTAATTTAATACCAAACAGAGCAGCATTAACTGCTATGGCTGCTGGTGGCATTGCGGCCTTAGGTCCACTTGGCACTGCTGCTAGTGCTGCAGAAACTGCTGGTAGGACACAGATTGCTCAGCAAACGCGTGATCCTGCTGATATTGCCCAAGCTGCTATTGCTGGTATTTCTTCATTGGGCGATGTCGCAACATATAACCCGATTACTGCGATACCTGGAGAAGCAGTTTCAACGGCAGCTGATATCGCTAATGTTGTAATTGATAAAGCTAGGGCACCTAAGCCAAAACCGGTTCAAATAGATCAATTAATACCTAGACCAAAGGCAGTGATGGCTAACACCTCTACTGGTGTAGCACAACTTAAAGCAATGCCTAAATCCAAGAACATTGATCTGATTAACGAAGCTCAATACTTTATCGTTAATCCAGTTCGTAGTGCGTTTGATCGTATCTTTGGTAAGCGCGACATCTAACTAAACCTCCACCATTGGTGCCTAGGAGCCTCTACAAGGGGCCTCTAGGTGCCTTTACGTATATTCTACCATATGACTAAAACATGCCGTTCCTGCGGCGTAGAAAAGCCTCTCAGTGAGTTTTACCGAAAAGGTGCTGGTAGAGCCGCTCATTGCATTGAATGCACCAAGATTAAGGTACGCACAGAAGAACACAGGGCTTATCAACGTCGCTATCAAAAAGAAAATACAAGTTTAGAGCAGGCAATGCTTAACAGAAGTAAAAGCCGAGCCAAACGAAAAGGGTTCGAGCACAACATTGAACTAGACGATATCAGTATACCCGATAACTGCCCATTACTTGGAATCCCGCTAATTAAAGGCGAAGATGGTGTTCAAGAAAATTCACCGACACTAGACCGTATCGACTCAAGTAAAGGGTACATTAAAGGAAACGTCTGGGTTATCTCATACAAAGCTAACACCATTAAATCAAATGCCACGCCAGAAGAACTCCTCACCATCGCAACAAGACTCTCTGACTTTATTGCAAAGCGACTTTAAGTATTTTTTACAAGCAGTTTGGTCACAATTAGACCTTCCTTCGCCTACTCGTGCTCAATATGCAATTGCAGATTACCTTCAATATGGTCCAAAACGATTGATGGTACAGGCGTTTCGAGGTGTTGGTAAGTCGTGGATTACTGCAGCTTTTGTTCTTTGGACGCTATTTAAGGATAGTGATAAAAAGGTAATGGTGATAAGTGCTAGTAAAGAACGAGCTGATAACTTTAGTATTTTCTGTCAAAAGCTAATTGTTGAAACTCCTTGGTTGCGTCATATGCAGCCTAAGTCAGATACTGCTAGATGGTCACGTATCAGCTTTGATGTTAACTGTGCTCCACACCAAGCGCCATCAGTAAAGAGCGTAGGTATTACTGGTCAGCTTACGGGTAGTCGTGCTGATTTAATGATTCTTGACGACGTAGAGGTTCCTTCCAACAGTCTCACTGAGATGATGCGAGAGAAGCTCCTACAGTTGTGTACTGAAGCTGAGTCCATCCTTACACCAAAGAAAGATAGTCGTATTATGTACCTTGGTACACCACAGACTACCTTTACCATTTACCGTAAGCTAGCTGAACGTAACTACCGTCCCTTTGTGTGGCCATCTCGTTACCCACGCAAAGACAAACTCTCTCAGTATGAAAGCCTCCTAGCTCCACAAATCCTAGAAGACATAGATAATGGTGTTGAGGAGTGGACACCAACAGATCCAGATCGTTTTACTAGTGAAGATCTAGTAGAGCGTGAAGCTGCTATGGGTCGCAGTAACTTCATGCTACAGTTCCAGTTAGATACGGCACTTAGTGATGCAGAAAAGTTCCCACTTAAGTTCTCAGATCTCATCGTTACCTCTGTTAACCCGACTCAAGCGCCGGATGCTGTTGTGTGGTGCAGTGACCCTCGTAATACTCTCAAGGATCTGCCTACAGTTGGCCTACCAGGTGATTACTTCTACTCCCCGATGCAGCTACAAGGGGAATGGGGTCCGTACACCGAAACGATCTGCTCAGTAGACCCCTCAGGTAGGGGTACTGATGAAACAGCAGCTACATATATCTCACAAAGGAATGGATTTCTCTACGTTCACGAAGTACGAGCTTATCGCGACGGTTATAGCGACAATACACTTCTTGACATCTTGCGTGGGTGTAAGCGGTACAATGTTACTAAATTACTCATCGAAACAAACTTCGGAGACGGTATCGTCGCAGAGCTCTTTAAGAAGCACCTGCAACAAACTAAACAAGCAATAGATGTAGAGGAAGTACGGGCTAATGTACGTAAAGAAGACCGTATTATTGATGCCCTAGAACCAGTTATGAATCAACATAGACTTATCGTTGATAGGTCGGTGGTTGAGTGGGATTACAACTCTAATAAAGATGGTGCACCTGAGGAAAGACTACTATATATGCTCTTCTACCAGATGTCTAGGATGTGTCGTGAAAAGGGTGCAGTTAAACACGACGACAGATTAGACTCATTAGCTCAAGGTGTTAAATACTTCACAGATGCTATGTCTATTAGCGCTTATGAAGCTGTCAAGATGCGTAAGCAAGAGGAGTGGAGTGATATACTGGAGACCTTTATGGATGACCCGGTAGCCGCTACTAACCACCTCGTTATGGGTATGAATTTAGAGCAAAGACGCAAGGCCAGAGGTAAGACAAAAAGCTCAGTCCCCACCTGGGTTTAGGCAGATCCCACCCGTCCAGGGGGAGTGGAGGGTGGACCACTTCTCCGAAAGGGAGGAAGACATGCCTCTATCGAGACACATCTTCCTCTTTATTAATGTCCCTGGGGAAGGACATTCTGTAAGAACTACTAATCCCCAAAGACACAAACTTCCACTAACTAACTATTAATGTTAATACTGTGAGTACTGTGAGAGGAGCGAAGCTCTCACTACTGTCACTACTGTTATTAACTCTCTCCTCATCTCCGTTAACGTATGAGTAGAACATATCGTAAGCAACCATTACGTAATCAATTCCGTCACCCTAAGACACATAATGAACGAAAACAAGTTCGTGTGTCAAATAACTATTACGATAACGAGTATTCGGTAAAAATTAGGAATCGTTATATCCCTACTGCATACGACGACATCACTGCTACCTCCATCTACCAAAACGATCACCGTTAATGACCCATACCGCCACCCAAGGTTCTACTCCACTACATTCCGTACAACTGGTACACATCACCCCTAACGCTGAGGAACTTATAGCCTATATGGCACGTGTAAGTAACCCAGCTAATCAAAACAATACTGAGACCTCTCAACGACTCATTAGGTATCTAATCGAGCATAAGCATTGGTCTCCATTTGAGATGGTGAATATGTGTGTAGAGATTAACACCACACGGAGTATAGCAGCACAGATCCTTCGTCATAGGTCCTTTAGCTTCCAGGAGTTTAGTCAACGGTACTCCGACATTTCTAGCATTGGAACTCCCGCAATTCCCGCATTGAGACGACAAGATACCAAGAACCGACAGAATAGTATTGATGATATTGATGAGGATAAGAAGAAGTTCTTTGATGCAAAGATTCAGCACCTTTACTCAGAGTGTTACAACGTCTATCAGGACTTACTGGATGCTGGTGTAGCCAAGGAATGCGCTAGAGATGTTTTACCACTAGCTACACCTACTCGACTGTACATGAATGGCACTATTCGGTCCTGGATTCATTACTGTCAACTCAGGTGCGCTAACGGCACTCAGGAGGAGCACAGGATCATCGCTACAGGTGCCTACAAGCTCCTGCAAGAGCACCTTCCTAATGTCTGTGCTGTCTTAGCCGTTTAGGTCCGCCACTAACTGCCAAAGGGGGCGTTCAGGGGGCTCTTAGGGGGTCCCTTTAATTTTTGACATAAATTTAACAAGCCTTATATCGCCAGAGGGCCTCGCAATTCCCCCCAGTACCCCCTCCTTATATACAGGGACGCACTGTTGATATCCCGAGCACTGTTTGATTGTTTCTCATCAGGACGGAGCTATTGAGAATACCAGTGGCAAGGAGTTGCGATCAAGGACGCCTATCGTATATGTAGTGGCGGTACTGTCATCATCTATAGTTACGCCTTATTGAGAATGAATCGCAATAAGCAATGAGTTAGCTAGGTACAGTGATAAGTTATTGTTATTGATTAGCGCTGAATGATAAGGTACAAGTATAGCTAGATATCAAGTGATCTGTCTGGCCACCCAATAACAGTCAAGCAGCACTGTTAAAACGCTCTCAGCCACGCCCAGAAGCCGCTATAAGGCCCTTGTAACAGTTAATAGGTATACTGAGCCCTAACGTTATGTAGAGGCACCTTACAGGCGATTACTAACTAAGATTCACACACTGTGTTCATTGGCATTCACACTCATGCTATTTATCACTTAGGACCATTACGACATACACCACGATACCAAATCCCTAATTGACCCTCTCGACACGCCTAATTGGTAGCCAGGAGGCCTATTTAGGGCTAGACAGGGGGGCCTAGGGGCTGGTATGTTAGATGAGTCGGTGGGGGAGGCGAGAGGCGCCACACACCAAGCACCTGGATAATTAAATAGTTGTGGTTCGTCACAAGACGGAACTAGCGGAGCGAGCGATCCCGCGAGTAGTTATAGGTAGCAACCCTACCTGACTACACGAACCCGTATCTTATGTTATGTGCAGAGCCACATGCACACTAAACATTAGATCATGGCAACCTGTGGTCGCTAGACCGCAACCTGTTCACAACTACTACGGAGTTTAACTATGACCAACGCCATTAACCAAACCATCAACGATTACAGCATCGACACTTTCTACTTTATGGATAACAAGGGTATTGATGGTGATCGTTCTGAGCCTCTGTATCGCTCTATCTCTTGGATTGAGGATGACAATGAAGCTCACTACTGATTACTAACACACACACACTAACGGAGTTAACTATGTCTATCACCATTGATCGTAAGGTAGCTACTGGTCTTCTCAGTAAGGCTGCTACTGGTAATGATCTCTTGGCTGTCCTTGAGATGATTACTTCTACCTTTACTGAACCAAACACCACTGCTGTTCCCACTATGGAGGAGATTGAGTTCTGATGTATTCCTTTGATGATCTACGTGCTGCTGTGCAAGACTGCACCAGCTATGACTTAGTTCAACGCATGGGTGATGATTATGAAGAGTTCGTTCTTGTGGACCCATACGGAGATGTGGATGGTGACCCGTTCTATGAACTCAGTGATGTAGAGGACTTCATCCGTAACAACGATGATGTTGACCGTTGCCTTTATGGGATGACTAAATGACTATTGACGAACTGCTTACTCAAATGGAGCTTACTGCTTTCATTGAGTCTATTCACTATAGCAACAAGCTTGAGGACATCAACGTTCCTATTGAGCGTTGTCGTGAGCTTGTCATTGGTACTTATGATGTGGAGGCTGCTTGACGTACACTATTTCACGCATGGATGATGAAGGCAACATGATTGCTCTTGAATCATTCGAGACATACAGTGAGGCTGATATGAATCTCGATTGGTACTGTGATCAGCATCCCAATGCTTATCTGGATATCGTGTCGTCTCTCAACTAATCCATTCACAATCACGAGGCTTTAACTATGACCACCGCAATGCTCGATAAAAAGTATCTGGTTCAAGGTTATCATACGCAACGCAATCGTTATGATGTGCTAGCTTATATTGCTGATAGCAAAGCTTCAGCTTACGCTAGGTGTAAAGAACTGCATCCGCAGTTTGTTATCTATAGTGTAAGCGAAGCTGCACCTGATCAGTACTGATTACTAACCATACCCACCACACTAACATGACTACCACCACTGTTGTTCCGTTTATGCTCAAGGGTGATTCACTCGTATCACACAATGCTGAGTGGATGCAATTGATCAATCGCGGGGAGAAGACTCGCACTGATATGATCATGGACGCTGGCTATGTCTATGACAATGGCAAGGCTATGTATACTCAGTACTACACTGAGCTGCTCAACGCACGAGGTGTAGTGCCTACCACCAATACGGATGTAGCTGATCAGGAGTATGATGAATTGAGCACTGAGGACAAGGATCTCTATGATGCTATCACTGACAAGCTCGGTGAGAAGTGGACTCATGAGGAGACGATTGAGTTCATGGATGAGCTTTATGACATCAATATCACAACTGCTAGTGACTTTGAGGATGCTTATGAGTATACAGACGATGACTACTCCAGATATGCAGAGAAAGAGTTCGCTGAGTATTGGTGTGTCGAGGTTATGAATGCACAGATCCCTGACTGTGTGTATGCTGCTGTAGATTGGCAGAGCGTGTGGGATCATGACCTGAGTTATGACTTTAGCACCATTGAGACTAACAATGGTACATTCTTCTTTCGTAATCACTGATGACAAATGTAACAGTCAAAGCCACATCTAATCGTGGCAAAAGTAAGATTGGCAAGTCACCTGTTGATGCTGTTATCGAGCAGGTCGTAGGTGACAGACTATTTGTGGTTTTTCCTACACTTAATCAGTGTCGGTGGATCACACAAGATGACAAGGACTTCGCTATCATTCAATGACCAACGCAATTCACGACACCGCTGTTAAGGTTGATGTCTACCCTGATGAGTTCAAACCTATCATGAAGGCAGTCAAGTATGCTCTAATGTGTGATGACTCACGCAAGGTACTAACTGGTGATGAGTGGGCTGCTCTTAGTGGGTGGCTTGATTACTTCTCTGATGTTGCACTTAACGAAGCTGTATGAAAGTAAACAGACAACGACTGTTAGAGCAGTGCATCGATGATGGTATCAAAGATGCTCTTGCTTGTCGTAAGGCTGAGTACGATGATGTACGCTTGATGGAGCATATAGCCGAGTACATCTGGTTGGCTATTGATTACTACTTTGACTTTGAGGACAACTAATGGCTAAAACTCTTACCCAAGATCAAGTCAAGATGCGTCTTGAGATGATTGACTTTGTTGCTCAAGGTGTACGTACTCAAGCAACTGCTGGGTACTATGATGCTGAGCAAGTTACATACTTGACTCAACAACTTGAGCGTGTTGCTAAGTTCCTCTGTGTTCGTAACTGATTATGTACACCACTTACAAAGGTTTGCGTGAGTACGAAGTCACACTCACAAGCGGTGTTTGGTATTTGCTAGCACCAAGTACTGAACAAGCAGCGTGGACTGCACTTGAACTGTCTAAACAACGTAACGATCAACTACTAAATGTCAAACAAACGGAAGAGTGGTAAAATGGCTAAGCGCAAGGACTTCCCCAATAACTGGCAAGAATACAAGGACGCTGACGATGACATGTTCCACTCCCATACATATGAGGAGATCATGTCTTGGAAGGTAGCAGGTTGGGAACTACCTAGTTCTGTATGCTGCATCATCCGCACGTCTGACCTTAATACTAAGAAAGTCAAGGAGTATGTTTACCAGAAGCGTAGTGCTGCTCAAGCTAAAGTAGATCAACTGATCAACACACCTGATGTAGAGTTCACGGTTGTTGATCACGAGTCCATCCATTTCCTCACCCCTACTGACTTCAACTGATGACTAACAAAACCTTTTCCCGTCGTCTTGCTCAACTCATCCAGCAAGTAGAGAATCATCCCCATCGTGATGAGATCATCAAGCTTGCACAAGAGCAGCTCATTGACGAAGCTGAATTCACGATCACGGAGAATTGATTATTGGCTACACCAGCACAGATCGACGAACAAGTAGCTTTAGAACGAGAGCAAATTAGGCAAGGACTTCAGCGCCTCAGGGATAACACTCGTAAGCTGCAAGAGCAAAGCTATGCTAGCGCTACTGTTTACGGTGTAACCTCTATTGATGCACTACTGCCTTCCCTTGTTAAGTACATCGAAGAAAGTAGTGAGTATCGCCTTAAGCGTGGTTCTGGTCACCAGTTTGATGTCATCAAGAAGTATGTATCACAACTGGAACCACTAGCTGCTGCAACTATTGCACTAAAGCTAACCTTCGATAAGGTGTTCTCCACTAAGCAAGGTAGTGATCAACTGCAGGCTGTATGCGATAGCATCGGTCATGCTGTGGAGTCAGAGTGTCAAATGCGACACTATGAGAAGACTGCACCTGGCCTACTTAATGTACTCAAGAAGAACTACTTCCACAAGTCCATTGGTACACAGCAAAAGCTAACTGTCATCCAAACACTGATGAACAGGTGTGAGGTACCAGAATGGGAGAATTGGGGTAGAGCTAATCGCATTAAATTAGGTGCATGGCTACTCGATTGCATTATGCAAACTAGTGGCTGGTTCGTAAAAGATCTACGTCGCTTAGGTAAAGTCACTGTAACATTTGTTGCACCTACACCTGAGTTCCTTGAGATCAGGGATAAGGTCATGAGGGATGCTGAACTATTTGCACCTCTTGCATGGCCTATGCTTATCGAACCAAATGACTGGACTAACGAACGTGCTGGCGGTTACCTACTCAATGAGGTAATGCGAGGCTATGACTTGGTTCGTAGGGGAGACCCCACCCGTCTACAGGGGGAGATACCCCTAGCCTTCCTGAACAAAATTCAGAAGGTTGCTTATCAGATCAACCCCTTCACTTATGGAGTGGCTGAGCAGTTAGGGGAGATGGAACGTTCAGTTGGTAAGTTCCTCCCTGTTGTTCATCATCCTCTGCCTGCTAAACCTGCTGACATTGAAACTAACTACGATAGCCGTAAGGATTATCGGAGGAGAGCAGCGGAGGTGTTGAACTTACAAGCACAAGAACCGAAGAAGTCATGTAGAACTCGCATGACTATGGAAGCAGCTAAGAGGTTCAAGGATAAGGATAGATTCTTCTGTCCGTGGTCTTTTGACTACAGAGGTAGAGCTTACCCTATCCCTGCTTTTCTAACACCACAAGACACTGACTTCGGTAAATCATTACTGAGGTTTGCTGATGGGTCTTATATGACGCCAGAAGCTGAGTCGTGGTTAGCATTTCAAGTAGCTACTTGTTATGGGTTAGATAAAGCTACCATGTCTGAGCGATTAGCTTGGGTGGAGAATAACCTCACACTCATCAGCCATATCGCTACTGATCCGATTGGGTCTTTACCAGAATGGGAAGCTGCAGAGGAACCATGGCAATTCTTAGCAAGTTGTGATGAGTATTATCATTGCGTGATCGCAGCTGATAGACAATTCACATCACTGCCTGTTGCTGTCGATGCAACGTGTAGTGGTCTCCAGATCTTGGCTGGACTTGCACGAGATAAGTCAACTGCTAAACTGGTAAATGTGTTACCAGGCGATAAGCCTCAGGATGCCTATAGGGTAGTGGCTGAGGTTGCAATGCCATCAGTTCCAGAGCGTCTACGTCCATTCCTAGATAGGAAGAAGACCAAGCGCTGTGTTATGACTATCCCCTACAATGCAAAGCCTTACTCCAATAGGGGTTATATTAAGGAGGCTTTCTTGGATGATGGGATAGAGTTAGATAAAGAAGAGCTAACTCAAGTTGTTAAAGCTATTCGTTCAGCTATGGATGTGGTCGTACCAGGTCCCATGGCTGTTATGAAGTGGATTGAGACTGAGGTAGCAGCTGCGGTTAAGCGTGGTGCAGGTCACCTAGAATGGACTACTCCATCTGGGTTTGTTGTCTACCAGAAACTTAATAAGAAGAAGTTCCAGTCTATGGAGCTACAGCTGTTGGGTCGTTGCAAGATGAAGGTGGCTGATGGAGAGACCGAAGAGGTTGATCTTAATCACCACAAGAATGCAACTGCTCCTAACCTGATTCACAGTCTGGATGCTAGTCTTCTACACCTGAGTGCCCTACGCTTTAATGCACCCATTGCTCTTATTCACGACTCTGTGCTTTGTCGTGCAACGGATATGTCTACCTTATCCACCATTGTACGAGAAACCTACATGCACTTGTTCGCAGAGCATGACTACCTACGAGACTTTGCCAAACACATTGGTGCAGAGTCTGATCCACCGATCATTGGTGATCTAGAACCAGAAACCGTGATCGAATCCACCTACTTCTTTTGTTAATGTCGCAACCAATTCACGTCACTCAACAGCCTGTTATTCTTGAAGGCTATCAGGCTGTACTGAAACCGTCCAAGTTTGGCTATTCACTGTCTGCTATCCTGGACTCCCAGCTCATCGAAGCATTGGAGGAGGATCGCAAAGAAACACTCAAGTGGGCAGAGTCCAAACTGAAGAACCCTAAGCGTAGTGTCCTTAAGCCTGAGCCATGGGAAGAGGTAGCTGAGGGTAAGTACAAAACTAAGTTCTCCTGGAATGAAGAGAACCGTCCTCCTGTTGTAGATAGTGAGGGTACACCTATTACCAACACTGAGCTTCCTGTCTACAGTGGTAGCAAGGTCAAGCTTGCCTTCCGACAGAAGCCCTACATCCTCAAGGATGGTGTCACGTATGGCACTAGTCTTAAGCTTGTAGGTGTGCAGGTGGTCGAGCTTAACAGTGCTGCTGGTGTTGATCGTGGTGACCTTGGAGAGACTGAGGTTGCTGCTCTGTTTGGTCAGACCAACGGATTCAAGGCTAGCTCTGTACCCGCAACAGCTACTGCTGATGTGTCCGATGACGTTGTGGAGGACGACGACTTCTGATGGCATTTCGCTCAGGACTTGAAGAGAAGGTCGCTGATCTTCTCACCAACCTGGGTGTGAAATACGAATACGAATCAACCAAGGTACCTTACGTACTGCAATGCAACTACACGCCAGACTTCCTCCTACCTAATGGTATCTACCTAGAAACCAAGGGACAATTAACGGAGGAGGATAGGCGTAAGATGAAAGCAGTTAAGGCAGCACATCCTGACCTTGACATTCGGTTCGTCTTTCAGTCACCCCACAACAAGATCTATAAAGGATCAAAGACAACGTATGCTAAGTGGTGCGAGAAGCACGGCTTTCAGTACTGTTCATTCCACTCGATACCTATTTCATGGCTGACGTAAATAAGATCAGGCAAGTTGTTGCTGCTCTGATTGATGCCTTCGATAGCACTAGCTCACCAAATGATATCATCGAAGCATTCGAGGATGAACTAGATGCCTACGAAGAACTGATCCAAAGTTACCACCAAAACTAATGCGCCCCACAAAATACGGTACTGTTGAGTACTATGAAGACATGTTTAGCGACTTACTTGCTGATGTAGATTCAAAGGATTCAACTACTACGGAGAACATTGTACAAGGGTTTTACCGAGCACTAGACTCCTGGTTTGAGTATCATGACGAGCAAGCACGAGCATATGCAGACATCAGAAAGCGAGTTCGTCAGGCACTTACCGTGTGACAGTTGTGGATCATCTGATGCAGCTAGCCTGTATTCAGATGGTCACATCTTTTGTTTCTCATGTAACGCCTACACCAAAGGTGATGGCGATGTTCACACTCATAAAATGTCCAGTAATGTCCAAATCCAAGGTTCAGCCGAGCGGCTGCAAAAGCGGAACATCTCGGAGAAAGTATGTCAACAGTACAGGATCTATCGAGATGGAGACGTACTACGTTTCTATTATTTCGACGATGCTGGAGTCGTTAAAGGCTGTAAAGTAAAGACAAAGAGCAAACTATTCACTTATGAAGGCGATGTCCCAGGTACACTCTTTGGACAACATTTGTTTCCCGCCACTGGAAAACGAGTTGTCATCACTGAGGGGGAACTCGATGCAGCTAGCTGTCAAGAGGCTATGCCGGGGTGGCCGATGGTATCTCTACCTAGCGGTGCCGCTGCGGCCAGGAAGTCGGTTCAACGGGCTCTCCAATGGCTCCAGGGTTATGAAGAGGTTGTCCTGTTCTTCGACAATGACGAGGCAGGCCGTAAGGCGACGGAGGAAGCAGCAGGGGTATTGCCACCTGGCAAGACAAAGATCGCAAGACTTGAGGAATACAAGGATGCCTCTGATGCCCTACAAGCCAGTGATGCGGAGGCGATTCGTCGCGCTATCTGGGATGCAAAGCCGTACCGTCCAGATGGAATTGTAGATGGCAAGTCCCTACTTGAGCTTGTAACTACACCTAATCCACCACATGACCACGAGTATCCGTTCCAGGGTATCCAACGAAAGTTACACGGCATCCGATACGGAGAACTTGTTACAATTACTGCAGGATCTGGTATCGGCAAGTCCTCATTCTGCAGGGAGCTTGCCTGTGATCTTCTACAAAGGGGAGAGCGGGTCGGTTACTTGGCTCTTGAGGAATCGAACAGACGAACTGCACTTGGACTGATGTCCGCTGCAGTTGGTAAATCACTACACATTGGAGACCATGACAGAGCTGCCCTCACCGAAGCTTATAATCACAGTATTGCTAAGTGGAACCTGTTTCTTTTTGATGGCTTCGGTTCTTTCGACCCAGACGTTATCTATAACCGAATTGAATACCTTGCTTGCGGGTTAGATACTAGGGTCATCTTCCTTGATCACTTGTCTATTCTGATGTCTGGACTAGAGGGTGACGAAAGGAGGATGATTGATGTTACTATGACCAAGCTGCGTTCCCTTGTGGAGCGTACTGGTATTGCTATGTTCCTTGTCTCCCACCTACGACGCACATCCAATGACACCAACCACGAAGAAGGCGCAAGAGTCACCCTTGGACAACTTAGAGGTTCGGCAGCTATTGCTCAATTGTCAGATGGAGTTATTGCGCTTGAACGGAACCAGCAAGCGGATCGAGGAGGCT
>JACCDY010646074.1_pt1 | contig 20732 bp, 16 predicted proteins | sample 7446391 | NCBI WGS metagenome assembly JACCDY01 (sample SAMN15323451, study PRJNA562643) | freshwater metagenome | isolation source: river surface water | place: USA:Blue River Watershed | collected 2017-08-18 | reverse complement strand
TCCTGTTGATTTTTTTTGACTTCGTTACATATGTTTCGTTTCTCAAAACGCTGTCTTTCCTTTTACCCAATCTTTCAAAGAACTTTTGTGATTTAATATTAGTTACTTATACTAATCCTAAATTAACTCTCTTTCAACACTTACTTCCACTCATTTGCGGGGTGCAAAGATACGTAGCCTTTTTTGATTGGCAATGGATTTTTGAAAAAAAAATGAAATAAAAATGAAAAAAAATATTAACCATCTGTTTTTGAAGCATTTAAAAATCAAATATTTTTCAATTTATAACTCAATTCACTAATCATCTCTTTTGATGTTAAATCAGGTCGGCAACTTTCTAATGCATCATTAATATACTCCTCACTAACCGAGTATCCTTTTGAAGTTATATTAAAAATCTTTTCTTTGGAAAAAAGAATGTCAATCTCCTCCCTGTACTTTTGAAGCTGAACATCATCCCAATATAACAAAACGTCAAATAATGCGAATTTCAAAAATTGATCGCTACATAAATTGTTGCTACTATTAATCTTAGTATATCCTAGGAATAAACCTATTCTATTTTCAATAATGCGTTGATTTTCCTTAGACAATAAATTAAACCATTGGAATTGGTTTTTCAAATAAAAAGTATCGTTAACTGTTAATTCGATTCTGGCTATTACTTTATTTCGGTTCCGCGAAACCTTCTTCCAGAAATTTAATGCAACTAATAAAACTAATAATGAAAGAACTCCATTTAGTTTAGCCAAGAAAATAAAATTGGATGCAAGTAAAAAAGGAACGCTGAATACCAAAAAGAATAATACTGATATCCAAATAGAAAAGAAATATGATTTGCCTTTATTATGAATATCATTCATCTTTAGTCTGCTATCCATTTATCGTTGCGCATTTCACCTAAAACGGTAACGTCCTTTGTTCTTGAATAATCTTCAGCAGCAATAATCATTTGTTCCTTCGTATCCCTCCTGACATAAATTGAACCACTCCCAACTGATTTAACTTCAATATAAAATCCGTCTCTTAGTCTTGCTGGTTTTGTCGCTGGTCTTCCCATGATTTTTGTATTTTTTTCTAAATCTAAACAATAAAAATAATAAAGAGTTCGATTTTATGATTTTTTGACAAATAATTTATTTGATATTATAAGTTACTTTATCTATCTAAAATTTCTTAAAAATAGATTTAACCCTTGATTAAATGAATCAGTTAGTGTATATTTGACACAAAGTAAGGATTCATGAGTAAAAAAAATAAGCATACGGAGGTTTTTAATTCGTTTAATATTATAGTCTTTGGAGGAGATGGGGATTTAGCTCTTAGAAAGATTTATCCCGCTCTTTTTCATCGTGATCAAGATGGTCAATTATTATGCCCGTACAATATTATTGCGATAACCAGAAGAAATCCACAGGAATTTGATTTCTATACATTACTTAATAAATTTTTAACAGAAAGTAAGGACAAAGAAACAGATCCACTTGATATTGAAAAATTTGCGAGCAAGGTGAAATTAATTCATATAGAGAATACGTCAATCGAACATTATTGTGAACTTGTTAATTACTTAAATTCGTTTCAAGATTATCAAAACATATTTTATTTTTCTACACCTTCTTCCGCTTTTGGTCCGATTGCCAAAACACTCAAAGAGTCAGGATTAATTCACCCTTCAAGTAAAGTTGTACTTGAAAAGCCGCTTGGCTACAGTTTAACTTCGTCAAATGAAATAAACAATGAAATCACTCAAGCCTTTGATGACCATCAAATTTATCGAATTGATCATTATTTAGGAAAGGAAACTGTTCAAAATCTAATGGTATTACGCTTTGCAAATAATCTTTTCGAGCGTGCGTGGGATTCTGAGCACATTGATAACATTCAAATTACTGTAGCTGAAACCTTAGGCGTAGAAAAAAGAGCTGCCTATTACGATAACAGTGGAGCCCTTTTGGACATGGTTCAAAATCATTTACTTCAACTCCTATGCCTTGTAGCCATGGAGCCACCCCATGAATTAGGACCAGATGAAGTACGAAATGAAAAACTTAAAGTACTGAGAGCCCTCAGACCAATTACACGTAAAAACGTAAACAAGGATACTGTTAAGGGGCAATATACAAGAGGAACTATTCAAGGAGAGGAGGTTCAATCTTATTTAGAGGACATTGAAAAATTTGGATCTAAAACAGAAACATTTGTTGCAATTAAAACATACATTGACAATTGGAGATGGAAAGATGTGCCTTTCTACTTGAGAACAGGAAAACGAATGTTCAAAAAATACTCGGAGATAGTTATCAATTTTAAAGAGGTTCGACACAATATTTTCCCCTCCAAAGAGAAATTAAACAATAATAAACTTATCATTAGACTCCAGCCAGAAGAAAGAATTGAATTGGTACAAATGACCAAAATCCCTGGTCCGGGAGGATATCGATACAAACCTATTGCCTTGAAGTTGGACTACATCGACTCATTTAAGGAAAGGTTTCCAGAGGCATATGAACGATTAATCATTGATGTAATTAGAGGAAATCAAACCCTTTTTATGAGTCAGGATGAATTACAAGCAGCTTGGAATTGGATAGAATCCATAACAAGTAACTGGAAAGCTACTAATCAACCCAATATATTGTATGAGGCAGGTACGTGGGGACCAGGAGATGATGTGCTGGATGATGATTGTTCATGGGTAACAAAAACATGGCGCGAATAATGAAAACCTTTCAATCCAAAAAAGAACTGGAAATTGCTCTGAGCAATCAAATATTGAATGATTTATCCGTTTCAATTGCTAATAAAAATAAGGCAACCTTACTTTTGTCAGGTGGATCAACTCCGAAAGGTGTTTATGAACTATTAAGCGAGGGAAATCTTGATTGGTCTAAAATTACTGTAGGATTAGTAGATGAACGATTTGTTTCAAATACAAGTACGTTTTCTAATGAAAAATTACTCAGACAAACATTGTTTCAAAATAATGCAATTGAAAGTGCATTTATTCCGATGGTTCAATATTTAGATGATAAAATTAAGAACATCAAACTTCTTGAACAATCATATCAGGTATTTAAAAATGCTGATGTTATATTGTTAGGAATGGGAGAAGATGGTCATACGGCCTCTTTATTTCCAAATGACTTGAATTCGGAACTAGCTTTTGAAACTTCAGATTTGGTAGTAATTACCAATGCACCAACCGAACCGAGTTGCAGAATTTCTTGTTCTCCTGTTTTATTAGACTCTGCTCAAAACAGCTATTTAATGATTACTGGGGCTAAAAAGAAATTAATTTTAGATACTTCGGTTGAAAAGAAATTACCAATGGGGCATTTCCTTCCCCAACTAAAAGAAATTTATTATTCTGAAAAATAAAATATGAATACTCGAATTACAGAAGTTACCAATAGGATTATTGATAGAAGTAAAAAAACGCGTGAAACTTACCTTTCAAATATGGAAGCGGCCTTTGAAAATGGCGTTTCTAGAAAACATATGCATTGCGGGAATTTGGCACACGCCTTTGCCGGATGCGATTCGGGAGATAAGGAAAAATTGACAGAGAATATCGCTCCTAATCTCGGGATTATTTCAGCATACAATGATATGTTGTCCGCACACAAAACATATGAAAATTATCCTGAAAAAATTAGAAGATATGCCTCCAAATATCAAGCTGTTGCACAAGTAGCTGGTGGCGTCCCTGCCATGTGCGACGGGGTAACCCAGGGGCAACCAGGAATGGAATTATCATTATTTAGTCGAGATGTAATTGCTCTTTCTACAGCAATAGGACTTTCCCATAACATGTTCGATGCCGGTTTATACTTAGGGATTTGCGACAAAATTGTTCCTGGTCTATTGATGGGTGCTTTAAAATTTGGGCAATTACCTGCTATATTTATTCCGGGAGGTCCAATGCCAAGCGGTATTACCAACGAGGAAAAAGCAAGAATTAGACAAGACTTCGCAGAAGGGAAAATTGGAAGAGCAGAATTATTGAAAGGAGAATCCGATTCTTATCACTCGCCTGGGACGTGTACGTTTTATGGAACCGCGAACAGTAATCAAATGCTCATGGAGATGATGGGCCTTCAATTACCGGGCTCTAGTTTCGTTAATCCAGATACTGAATTAAGAGACTTATTAAATGAAGAAGCGGTTCGAATTGCTATTCGGAATGCGCAACTCGGGTTTGAATATTCGCTTGCTGCAACATTGAATGAGAAGACGATTGTGAATGGAATTATAGGTTTATTAGCAACAGGCGGCTCAACAAATCATACGATTCATTTAATTGCAATTGCTAAATCAGCCGGAATTTTAATTAATTGGGAGGACATGTCAGATCTTTCTGATGTAATTCCACTTTTAACCCGTATGTATCCAAATGGCGCTGCTGATGTGAATCACTTCCACGCTTCAGGAGGCATGGGATTTGTAATTAAAACATTACTGGATAATGGACTCATGCATGCTGATGTAAGAACTATCCTTGGAGAAGGAATGTATACCTACACCAAAGAAGCGAAAATTAAAGAGCATAAACTAGTTTGGGAGGATGGCGCTGCTGAAAGCTTAAATGAATCCATCATCCGATCAGCAAATAATCCGTTTTCAGCAAATGGTGGTATAAAAATACTTACTGGCAACCTTGGTAGATCAGTTATTAAAACGGCAGCAGTTTCCGAGGAAAACTTCTTGATTGAAGCTCCCGCTATAGTATTTAATGAACAAATAGATTTAATTTCAGCCTTTAAAAATGGAGAACTTGAAAAAGATTTTATCGCCGTATTACCTTTTCAAGGACCAAAACAAAATGGAATGCCTGAACTACATCAACTTACGCCCACTTTAAGCATTTTGCAAAAACGTGGATTCAAAGTAGCATTAATTACGGATGGTAGAATGTCAGGTGCCTCTGGAAAAGTTCCGGCAGCAATCCATTTAACTCCGGAAGCCTACGAAGGGGGACCAATTTCAAAAATCAAAACAGGTGATCTCTTAAAGCTTGATGCCTTAACTGGAACATTAACTTGTTTAGTATCTGATTTTGAAGACAGAGAACCAACATTAAAAAATGTTCCTACCCAAGGATTTGGACGTGAACTATTTACTAATTTACGAACCGCAATATCTTCCAGCGAAGAAGGCGCTTCATTTATTCTATAGGATATGACACAAAACGGAATTAAGGAGATTCTTGCAAATAATTGCATTATACCTGTTGCTACAATTCAGAATCATGATGATTTAATTCATCAAGTGGAGAAAATTCAAAAAGCATCAATCAATTGCATAGAAATCACATTGAGGACCGAGTATGCTATTACGGCAATTGAAAAGATAAAGAACTTAAATATCCCTAATTTTAAGGTAGGAGTTGGTACGGTTATTCGACCAGACCAAATTCAACGATTGCAAGATCTGGATGTTGATTTCATTGTTTCACCAGGTCTGACGGAATCCTTAGTAAAAGAATTGCATAAATGTGGCATTCCTTTTATTCCCGGTGTATCTACCGTGAGTGAAATTATGCAAGCCCTTGAATGGAACTGCAGTTATTTAAAATTCTTCCCTGCTCATTTAGCCGGTGGCATAGATGCACTCAAAGCATACGGACAATTATTTCCATCCGTTACTTTTTGTCCTACGGGAGGAATAAACGAAACTACTAATCATGAATACTTAGCTTTACCCAATGTTTTGAGCGTGGGAGGAAGCTGGATGCTAAAATAATTATCTTTTACTATTCAAAAGTAATCCACCATCCATTTGAAAAGTGGTACCGGTTATCCACTTTGAAGCATCACTCAATAAAAAAACTGCTGCGTTTGCCACATCAATAGGCTGACCTATTCCTAGTGGATATTGATTTACTATTTGCTGAAATTCATCCTCCGTATATGCATCCTTGGTTTGATTAAACATTTCCGTTTGAACTAAAGCAGGCGAAAGCACATTAGCTCTCAACTGTTGACTAGCATGTTCTAATGCTAAGGATCGAGCGAATGCTTCTAATGCAGCTTTAGAAGTTGAATATAGGGCACCACCCAAATAGGGATGATTAGCAGAAATAGAGGAAACAAATACAAAAGAACTAGAAGATGAAATCTTTTTATTTTTCAAAATATTAGAAGTGAGTAATATCGTACTAATTAGATTCGTATTCATTAGTTCCTCAACATTCCTGCGCTTAATAAATTTTATTGGATAAGGCTGTATCATTCCTACCCCATTAAAAACCCCATCTAATTTATCAACTGAATCAACTAGGAAAGAAATACCCTCATCCGTTGATAAATCAGCCACAACCAATCGAGTTCGGTCGCTCATTTGAGACAATGTTTCAATCAATCTTTCTTCGTTCCTTCCAGTAATTATCACAGCTGCGCCCAAAGAATCACATAATATTGCGGTTGCTTGCCCTATCCCTGATGAAGCCCCTGTTACTAAGATGGATTTTCCAGATAAATCAATCATGTTCTAAGATTTTTGTTTTAATTCGGGAAGTGTTTAATACAACTGAACCCCAAGAGAAACCAACCCCAAATCCAGCGAGAACGAGCGTAATGTCATCTCTTTCAATTTCATCTCTAATCGAATAACAAATCGTTAATGGAATGGAGGCAGAGCTAGTATTTCCAAAATCCTGTATAGAATAAGGCACTTTATCAGGGGATAATTTTAACTTTTTTCGGACACTTTCATTAATTAATTTATTTGCTTGATGCAATACAAAATAATCAATCTCCTTTACTGTTTTATTAAAATATTCCAGCATTTGTCTTATCGAAGGAGCTACCTCTTTAAGAGCAAAATTAAAAACCTCAATTCCATTCAGTGCTAAATGTTTTTTTGTTCGAATCACTCCAGGCTCATATTCAATGTATTCCTCTTGTGACGTGCCATATGGATGTCTAGAATGACCCTGCTCAATTATAATTGAATCTTTACCTGAACCATCACTTGCCAAATGTATCCCCCAATCCTTAGCTGTTGGGTCGTATTCTAAAAGGGTTGCTGTGCCTGCATCACCAAATAAAGGATAAGTACTTTTATCCTGAAAATTTGTTGAAATTGTAGATTTATCACCACAAAGCAAGAGTGCTTTTCTAAAATTACCTGTTTGTAAAAATTGACCAATGACAGATAAACCATAAACATAACCTGAACAACCTAAGTTAATATCAAAAGCAAGTGTATTCTTAGAAAGTCCCAATTTATCTTGCAAAATCACGGCTGTAGAAGGTAGAAAATAATCTGGTGATTGAGAAACGAACAAAATTAAATCTATTTGTTCACTGCATTTAAAATCTTTTAATAATTCAGCCGCTGCTTGAAAACACAAATCTGAACAAGTAGTAGATTCATTAGCGACCCTCCTTTCTATAATTCCCGTTGTCTTAGCAAATAAATCTCTTTCGGCTTGAGTGATCCAATTATAATCTTTGGTATAAACTACTTGTTTAGGAACGGATGAATAAATTGCACGAATTGCTGTATTTTTTACGGTAAGAAATCCCACCTTATTTAGATTGAATAATATCAAATAAATCTTGCACGGTTTGCAAATTTTTCAATTCAGCACCGGTTAAGAGAATATCATACTCATTGTCGATTAAAGCGATTAAAATAAGTGCATGCATGCTACTCCACCCAGGAAGTTCTCTAAATGAGGAATCTGGTTTTATCGTCCCAGGAACTACTTCTTCGAACTCTGACTCAATCTGATCAATTAATAGTTGAATATTCATAGTATCAAAGATAGAAAAAAAGCACTTAACTTCTTGATTCTATATTAAAATCGTGCTCTAATCAGTTCTTCCAACCCATCAATAAATCGCGGATGAGAATTACTACTTGGTACCAATTGAACCTTTTCTCCCCCACCCTCTTCAAATATTTCCTGATATTCGGAACCTATTTCTATAATTGTTTCCAAACAATCCGCAACAAAAGCAGGGCTAAAAACAAGTAATTTTTTCGCCCCTTTTTCAGCCCATTCTTCCACCACTTTATCAGAAAAAGGAGTTAGCCATTTTTTATCCAATCTCGACTGAAAACACACCGTATAATCACTTTCTTTCAAATTCAATTTTTCAGCAATTAATCGCGTTGTTGCATAGCTCGTTGCTTTATAGCAAAATTTATTTTTTTCATTCACTTCCGTCTCACAAGGCTGGTCGCCACATAAATCTGTTTCCTCATATACTTTATCTACTTGTCTTTCAGGTAAGCCATGATAGGAAAAAAGTATATGATCAAATTCTGTTAAATCAAATTTGGATGCATTGTCAACTATTGAGTCCAAGTATCCATCATTATTATAGAATTGACTAATAATAGAAATCTCGGGAATAACCCACCATTTTTTAATAATCCCCATAGCTTTCTCTACGGCTGAGCCAGTTGAAGCGCTTGCATATTGAGGAAACAAGGGAAGAATTATTATCTTATCATAATTCGATTTATGCATTCTTTCTAAAACAACATCCATCGATGGATTTTGATACCTCATTGCCATTTCAACAGTAACATCCTCCTCTTTAAATCGCTCCTGAACTAATTTCTGAACATTTTCTGTATGAGCTAACAAAGGAGAAACACCATTTCCTACTTTCCAAAGTTCCTTGTATATTTTTGTTGATTTTGGAGCTCGAAATGGAACAATAATTCCATTAACAAGTATTTTTCGTGCCAACCACGGAATATCTATGACACGAGGATCATTCAAAAACTCCGAAAGGTATCTTCTTACCGCTCCTACTGAATCATTGTCCGGTGTTCCTAATTGAATCAACAAAACGCCAATTTTCATGCTTGAATTATTTTAGGATGTGAAATTACATGTATTGAACAAAATAAAAGCCATAAAGTTGGATAATATTACCTAGGCTCTGCACATTTGTTAGTTTTCCCCAGACGGAATGTGATAGAAGCACTGTAATATACATACCAATCGCTCGTAGATTGGTTTCCTCGCTTGCTATAGCGCGAATTATCAAGACTTGTATTTGACAACTGTAAGGCCGTAGTTTCATTCAAACCACTAAACGCAGCTGGATCAACACTATAATTAGCTCCCACGTCGTCTATATAATCCGTAAAAGTTTTCCTCAGGGCAATATCCAAATTCAAATTAGCTACCTTACCCAGCGAAATTTTAGCCCCTAACCCAATTGGAAAACAAGCCTGATACCGACTATATTTCCTTTTTCTACCATAAGATGTTCCTTGACCCTCTGTTCCCAAAGGTTGCAATTCAACTTCATTGCCATTAAACGTTCGTTTAGGATTGAAATGAAATAAGCCAGCTTGAAAAATCATGTAGGTAGTTGCCTTATATTTCTTATTTCCCATTTGATATTTATGATAATGGAATTCGATACCTCCTGTAACCTCTTGAATATTACTTGAAAAGCTCAGATTTCGATTTACAAGCAGTTCGTTTTTTGAATCAGCATCTGATGCTTCAACTGATCCGGCAGCAACATTAAATCGATAAGCTAAACGAGGGTTTATATGATATCTATACATCAATCCAACCGCTAAATTGGGTTTGTAAAATTGGGTAGTTGGATTTAGATCGCCCAAATAATACATATAACCAACCGTTGGTCCAAACTCAGATAATGAAAAAAAATTTTGTTGATCGGAGCGTTGGGTCTTTCCCAACATGGGCGTAAACAAGCAGAAAATAATAATGAAAAACCTACTTAACATGCTTCATTAACGTATAAAGTTCGAAGAAAGTACATCTAGAAATTAAATTATTAATAATTCAAATCATTCAAGACCGTAAAACGCGAATCACAGATAACCAAATCAATTTTATCTTTAATAAAAACTTCCTTGTTTAGTTTATTCTCCAACTCTTGAAGCAATTTTATTTCTTCAAATTTCAAGGCTTTACCCATTTCTGGTTTTGTTGCTATTAACTGTAGTTGACGATCCCCTTTATCAGTTTTGTACAACCTTAAAAACTGTTTTTTATTTCCTGATATTCCGTTTTTTGTCCAAAAGTCCGCCAAAATCTTAACTTCATTTAATTCAGAGGGTGCATTATAATAAATGGTAATATCTCCCGATACGAATGAAGTTCCATAGCCTTTGGCACATGCAAAAAATAAAAATGGTATTAAAAAAAAGTATAAATAAACTTTCATGGGTATTAAAACATAGTTTTACAAAGTTAACAATAAATACTCGGAATCTTTTGAATGATTAATTTTTAATCGGAAACACGACTATATTTTAATTATTTCTATATATTTGTAAAAACAATTGAAATATGAACATCGGAGCGAATCTAAAAGCATTGAGAAAAAGAAAAAAAATCTCACAAGAAGAGGTGGCTAAAAGCTTAAGTTTATTTCGTTCTACTTATAGTGGTTATGAAAACGGAGTGGCTCAACCCAATATTGAAAATTTAATCTTATTATCGGATTTTTATAAAATACCAATCGATGATTTAATTCGAAAAGATTTTGAAGCCCTTTCAGAAAAAGAATGGAACAAAATAGAAACGGGAAATTTAACCGATGTCAAAGGAGATAAACTGAGAGTTTTAGCATCAATCGTAGATCAGAACAACGAAGAAGTCATAGAAATGATTCCTTTGAAAGCATCTGCTGGATATGTTTCTGGTTATGCAGACCCAGAATATTTAAAAGTATTACCAACCTTTTCGTTGCCTTTTCTTTCGAAAGATAAAAAATATCGTTCTTTCCCAATACAAGGAGATTCCATGCCTCCAGTAGTTGAAGGTTCATTTGTTGTTGCCGAATTCATTCAAAACTGGCAATCAATTCGATCGGGAACACCCTGCATCGTTGTGACAAAAGAAGATGGTATTGTATTTAAAGTACTCAACAATATGCTGGATGAAACCGCATCTTTTCAGCTTTGTTCAACCAATACGATGTACAAGCCCTACATGGTTCATGTAAATTCAATTGTGGAAATTTGGAGATTTGTTAATTATATTTCTCCTGAATTACCCGATGTACAATTAGATACAACAAACATTAACCAATCCTTACAAGAAATACGCAAAGACATTCAATACATTCAACAACGAATGAAATTTTAATGTTGTTGCATTTGCTTATCTTCTTCTGGATCTGGAGGGAATAATTTAGGTAAATCTTTCTTTCCTTGTAACGCATCTAACATTTCCTCAATTTGAGAAATAGAAACTCTTTTTGCAATTATTTTCTTGTCCTTATCTAAAATATATACTTGAGGAGTTGAAAAAATATCATACGTTGTTTGGTAGTTTAACGACTCCAGTGTGGTTGGTTTTGGCCTAGGATCTCCTTGTACAGGCACTAAGCTATTAGGATCCTTTTTTGCTAATTCATATAGTTTGTCTGTTACAGCTACGTTGATAAAGGTCATTTTATTGTCACGAATAAATTTTTTCCATTTTACAAAATCTCCGCCAACCGCTTTTCCTACTGCAAAGATTTCAATGTTTCTATCTTTAAATTTTTTCTCGTACAAGGTTTGTAATTTAGGAGTCGTTTTTTTACAGTGTCCACATTCTGGATCCCAGAAATACAAAACCGTATAATCCGCTTTTTCCGCTACTTGGTAAAGATCAACCCATTTTGTATCCGTTGAATCTTTTAAAATTAAATTTGGAGGACATACCCCCATAACTAGGTTCATTTCAGTTTTAATTTTACCGCACAAGTCTTCAAATTTATCATCCGCTACCCAATAAGCAGGAGATTTTCCTTCAGAATTTTTTGAGCAGTAATATCTATTTCTCATGTAGGTATACACCTTATCCATACCCATGATTTGACTTTTTCCATAATTAGATGTTATCCATCCCACTACGTATTCAAAAATTTTAGATTTTGGATTTAGCTTATCACAAAAATCATATGAATAATGAATGACTGTATCCCAATGCTGAACCATCATTTTTGTGAAATAAAATTCCATTTTATTATGAAAAACAGGATTATTAACTAATCTATCATCCTTCAAGTCCACATTATCCCAATAGTGAGCACGATAATATTTAAATCTGAAGTCTGGATCAATCTGCTTTCCATTTGCATCTTTTGGCGCTTCAGGCACCTCAATTTCACGCGACATTTTCACGATTTTTGCTACTAGTTTAGTTGAATTATCTTTTATCAAAGCCAATTGATAATCTTCCACTTCTTTGTTAATCTTATCAATTTGCTCTCCCAATGCTTTATAAGCAGGATCTGTTTCTTTTAATCTAGCACGCTGTTCACCTAATTTATTAGCTTCCGATTTTTTACTTCCAATAAATTTCACATATGGAATAAATATTCCGTTTTCATCTGATTTTTTCACTTTTAAATTACCTGTATAATCTGGACCAGCTGTTTCCAAACTTACCTCTTCATTATTGTAAATAAACTCAAAGAACTTCTGGTCTGGTAAATACAATCCTAAAATACCCGGTTGTTGTTTTTTACCGTCAAATTCCACATATCCATTTTTTAATTCTGCTGTATCAGCATAGAATAACTTTTGACCATAATATTTGATCAAAAAAACAGTTGAATCTTTGGGACCAGTAACTTTAAATTTCAACTTTTGTGCATGACTGGAAATTGAAAATAGGCAAACTAAAGAAAGGATAATTAATTTCATAATATTAAATTGATTCTAATTTTTAATGACGAAAAATGTTGTGTAAAGTTCTAAAATTAACATTTTATTAACGATTAAAACTCTTTAATTATTTTGCTTCTTGCTACCAAATAACAAGCAAACACAAAAATACAAAATGAAATAATAGCAACGAAAACACTAACTCCTGAAATCGCGCTATTCAATGAAATTCCACCAGCTTGAAATAAATTATCAATCACCATTTTTGAAAAACAAAACAAAATAAAACTCAAAATGGTAATTATTCCAAAGGTCTTGGTGAAATAAGACACAAAAATTTGTATCAAAATCTTGGGTTGATATCCCAAACGTAATAAAGTCCTAATCGGGTATTTGTTATTCGCAATTAATAATTGTAAATATTGAATCAGCACTAATCCTGAGACAATGACTGTAATAATTGAAATGACCAATACAACAAAGAATAAGGTACTAACAATACTTTTTAATTTACCGATCACTACCTGAGACTTTCTTGATTCAAGCCCACGTTCATTTAAAAACTGCTCCATTCTACCAAACTCGCCTTCTTTAGAGGATATCATGACATTCGTGATTTTACTCTTTTTACCCGTCATGTAGCGCTTATTCGCAGAATTCATAAATGATTCCGGAACCAATAATGAAGGGATTTCATTTGTGAACCCTACAATTTTAGCCCAAACAAATTCACGTTGTTTATCATTTGAAATCCGTAGTTTAAACTTGATTTCTTTGGCAAGATCCTCTGAAACTTGAGGAATGCCACTAGCACTCATGAACGTATTAAGCATTACAAGGAAATCACGAGGCATAACCATTGGCACGACAGTATCCCCTTCCTTCCATGCCCATTCCTTAGTTTTAACGTCTAAAAATTTAGCATTTACCGTTTGTAAAAATACATCGGAACTAAATTTGGGTACCAATGGATCATCCGTTAAAAAAAGAACATAAAAATTATTACAAATTATCGCCTGCGCATCGCTAACGAAGGGTTCATTTTTAAATCGACCTATTTCGTCCAAACTAAAATCTGTTTTAGAGAGATTTAAACTTGAGGAGTTACTCACTTTTTTTTGAATAATCATTGTATTCGGACCAAGAATTTCCTCCCCCTGACCAAATTCATTCACACGAACGAGATAATGAACAGATGTTATAAGAAATAAAACACCAATACATGCTCCAATTATTGCAATGAAATATTGAACTTTATCTTGATGCTGAAAAAGCAATTTCTTTAACATTACTAAAGGATTAATTGTTTATCAAAACCTATTATTTCTGTGACATCTAGAGAGGTTAATATGATGCCTGATTGTGATTTTTTGCATCTATCCAAAATCAATTTTAGGCAGATAGTACTATTTTCAATATCTAAATGAGAAAATGGCTCATCTAAAATAATCCACTGAAAAGGTTGACAAAGAGCGCGGATGATTGCAACACGTTGCTTCTGCCCCATAGAAAGTGTACCAGTAATTTGATTTTTTTTATCAATCAAGCCAACTGCTTCAAATAAACCTTCGATTTCTTCATGGGATAATGCATTGCTTAATTGATTTTTTATAACCACATTTTCAAATGCGCTTAATTCCGGAAACAATTGCAAATCCTGATAAACAACGGATATTTTATTTTTTCTAATTTCTATCCAGTCGTTAATTGAAAGTTCACGGATGTCTTTTTGATTGAAGCTTATAACTCCTGAATAATCATTACGAATTCCCATTAACAAATGAGTAAATGTAGTTTTTCCTTTACCGCTTGCTGCATTTAATAATATTCGCTGTCCTGATAAAATTGAAAAATCAGCATTCCAAATACTATCCGATTTATGTTGAATTGAGGATAATGGATGAGGAAGAACCTTAGAAAATTGAATATTCATACTTAATTTTGAAAATCAATTTCAACAATCATTCCAAATTAGCGAATAAGGTTGATGTGCCCCACAATTACATTTTTCTTCGTTTGCCCTGATTTACTATAAACTATCTGGAAACTGTACGTGCCATCTTGAACTTTATCTCCTAAATATGTTCCATCCCATCCTTGAAGTATATTATTACTTGTAAAGAATTCTTGTCCCCAACGGTTAAATATTCTTAATTGATATGAACTTGGATTGATTCCGGAAGAAATAATTGGTAACCATATTTCATTCAACCCATCCTCGTCTGGTGTAAATGAATTAGGAGCATAAATTGAAACTTCATCATTAAATGTTATAATTTGCTGCATAGAATCAATACAACCATTTTCTGAAACGGCAAGTAGTGTAATGGTATATGTGCTATCTAAATATCCAACGTATAAATGAGGCTCAGGATTATAAATAGAAGTATCTGTGGTGTTGTCACCGTAATTCCAAATGTAATCAACAGCACCTGTAGTATTGTTGTTAATAGTTACAGTCGGATCACTTACACTTAATTCATTTGACGTAAGATCAAAATCAGCAACTGGAGAAGCATACGCGCAAATTAAATCAGTTAACGACAAGGTATTTGTACAACCATTCGGTGAATCCGTTGTTAAAGAAATATCATAACATCCTGGATTTTGGAAAGTATAACTTAATACCCCACATTCATTCATTATCCCATTATTTTCAATATTCCATGTACAATTGCTTGTATTCAATGTTGTGTTGGTTAAATTAACCGTTAGTGGTAAACATCCTTCCGTAATATCAACATCAAAAGTCACCACTGGTATTGGATCAACCGTAACAGTTGCAAAGGCAGTCGGACTCGGGCATCCATTGTCGAAGTATGTTACACTATATAAACTTGTTGAGCTTGGGTTTACATTAATAGAAGCGGTTGTTCCTCCAGTTGACCACAAGAAAGTACCACCTTGTGTGGATGGAACTGCTGTTAACGTAGCTGTTTGATTCGCACAAATTGCCATATCTGAAACACTAACAGAAGGAGTATTAATAACTGTAACAAGAGCTGTATCTGCAAGACTTGGACAACCATTTAATATATAAACAACGGATACATTTGACGTAGAATCCGGAGTAACAAAAAGTGTTGCTGATCCCATTCCACCAGGAGTCCAACTAAATACTCCTCCAGGTACAGATGGTACTGCGGTTAAATTTCCAGTTTGACCTTCACAAACATTGATATCTCCAACATTGACGGTTGGAACATCAGTAACGGTAACAGTAGCAGTAACGGATTGACTTGGACAGTTATTTGGTGATGTATAAACAACTGTAAAAGTTGAAGTGCCAGCTGGTTGAACAGTAATACTTTGAGTGGTTGCAGGTGTAGGAAAGGTATTCCATGAATAGGTTCCACCGGAGATATCTGGAACAGCAGTCAATGTTGCCTGACCCCCCGTACAAATCCCAACATTATTCACAGAAACAACAGGGGTTTGGTACACAGTAACCAAATGGTTTGCTGCAGCCGAAGGACAACCGTTTAGCGTGTAAATAACCGAATAATTCGTGCTAGAAATTGGGGAAACAGTTACCGTTTGAAGGGAACTAGAAATTGGATTCCACGTATAAAAACCGTTTGCACCAGTCAATGATGAATTAGCCGTTAAAATAGCTGAATTACCCGAACAAATAGTAGATGTTCCACTAATATTAGCTACTGGTGTCGGATTTACCGTTACGTTAGCCATCGCTATATTACTTGGACAATTATAAATATCGAAATACTGAACATTATAAATTGCATTTGTAGTAGGAGAAACAGATACAGATGAAGTATTTCCAGGTACAGAAACATTTGTTGGAAACTGAGTCCAAACGAATACCCCTCCTGTAGTTGATGGAACTGCTGTTAGAGTACCTGTACCGCCAGAGCACATTGTTATTGCACTTACTGTAACTGTAGGATTTTGTAACTGATTAATGACAATTGTTTCTGTATCCGTACATCCATTAGCAGCAGTTACCGTTACCGTATACGTACCACCTGCCGTTAAATTCACCGTTGGGTTTGTTCCAAGACCGTTACTCCATAAATAGGAGATTCCACCTGAAGCCGTCACATTTATTTGAGTTTGATTACAATGTAATACAGTTGATCCCGTGTTATTAGTTATCACCGCCGTAGGAGCTGTTTGATTACTGGACAAGGTTATAGAGGATGTTGCTGTACATGCATTTGAACCTATTACTGTAACAGTGTATGTTCCGGGTTGAGTTAAAGATTGATTTGCCGCATTACTTAATCCATTTGACCATTGATAAGAAACCCCTCCAGTTGCCTGAACATTTACAGTTGGATTTGTACATGTTATGATTAAATTATTTGATAAATTATCGATCCCAGGAGTTGGTGGATTTATATTTTGGGTAATTGTTGCAGATAACTGACTTGGGCAATTATGAGCATCTAACACATCCACTACATAGGTATCTGGAGAATTGAATGAATTATTTATAGAACCTGCGGATAATCCACCACTCCAGGTATAACTTATAGCATTATTCACCTGCAAATTTATGGATGTAACGGCACATGTTAATTGGTATGTTCCTGTAATATTTGTTAGAGTAGGTTGAGCAGCAAAATCATTTTGTACGATTGATGTTATTGAAGTTTGACAACCATTTGCATCAGTTATAACACCGTTGTAATTACCTGCAGAAACAGAAAGTAAATCTTCTGAAATTGTTGTGCCATTCCAAATGACATTATAAGGAGAAACGCCACCGGCAATAGTTATATTAACTGAACCTGATCCACCTGAACACATTACATTTTGAATAACATCATTGACAACAAGTGGCGCAGGCTGTGTAATCGTTACAGAGGTAGCGGAAGTACAACCATTCATGTCTGTAACAGTATAATTGTAAACGCCTGCTAATTCATTAAAAATCCCGGTACCCGCATATGGAGAAACACCTCCTGAAGCACCAACAGTTACTATTGATTGATTGCCATTGCACAAAATACTTGTTGCAGTAGACGAAGCAACTAATATTGATGGTTCTGTTAATGTAATTGAAGTTACAGAGGTATTTCCATAAAAATCTGTGATTGTGTATGAGTAGGTTCCGGCAATTTCGTTGAATACACCAACACCTGAATATGGAGCAGTTCCTCCTGATGCTGTAACTGTAACAGCCGAATTACCGCCATTACATTGGATCATTCCTGCAGTCGAGCTTGCGATTAATGGTAACGGTTCCGTTATTGTAACAGTAATTTGATCCGTACAACCGTTAGCATCCGTTACAGTGTAATTATACGTTCCAGCCAAAACGGTAAATGATCCTGTTCCAATATATGGAGTAGTTCCTCCTGTTGCTGTGACTGTTACAACAGATGTACCTCCACTTGTTGTAATTACTGTATTGTTCAATTGACCAACTAATGATGCTGGTTCAGTAATGATTACAGGCAAAGTTGAAGAACACCCACTTTGATCCGTAATGGTATAAATATAATTTCCTGCAGACAAATTGTTTTGAGATGGTGATATCAAATACCCACCTGAGCCACCACTAGGATTAATAACTAATGAACCATCACTCAATCCATTGCAACTTACATTTACTTGATTTGAAATAGTTGCTGTAATTCCACTTGCTGGTTGTGTAAGTGTCACGCTAGTGGATGTCGTGCAACCATTCGCATCTGTAATTATTACACCATAAGTGCCCGCTACCAATCCGGATAAATCTTCTGTTACAGATCCATTATCCCAACTATATGAATATGGTGCTGTTCCACCGGATACGGTTAAATCAATGGATCCCGTTGCGTTTCCATAGCACAATACATTGGTTTGTGTTGTTGTGGCGCTTAATGCTAATGAAGGTTCAGTTATACTTGCATTTGTTGTTAACGTACATCCATTGCCATCAGTTATTAACACACTATAATTCCCAGCTGATAAGTTAACCAAATCTTCAGAAGTTTGACCTCCATTCCAGCTATAGCTATAAGGATTTGTCCCTCCTGAAACCGTTAAATCTATTGATCCTGTTGAGTTTCCATTACACAATACATTTGTAACACTTGTTGTTGCTAGCAATGCATTTGTTGGCTCAGCAATTGTCACATTTATTGTTGAAGTACAATTCGAATTATCTGTTACGATTACACTATAATTTCCTGCCAGTAAATTAGAAAGATCCTCCGAATATTGTCCGTTATCCCAATTGTAAGCATATGTACCTGTACCTCCAGTAACCGTTAAATCAATTGATCCTGTTGCATCTCCATGACATAAAATATCAACATGTGTTTCAGTCAATATCATTGCACTTGCTGGTTGTGTAACTGAAACACTAGTTGATGTCGAGCAACCATTCGCATCTGTAATTATTACACCATAAGTGCCTGCTACCAATCCGGATAAATCTTCTGTTACATATCCATTATCCCAACTATATGAATATGGTGCTGATCCACCGGATACAGTTAAATCTATGGATCCCGTTGCGTTTCCATAGCACAATACATTGGTTTGTGTTGTTGTGGCGCTAATCGTGATTAAGCTTAAATTTAAAGTAACAACAGAATCGCAACCTGCACTTGACAATAAATTAGCCGTATAACTTCCAGCAGAATTTATTGATATTCCATTCCAAACAAGGGGTAATGCACTTGAACAAATTGTTGAGTCTACAGTAATGTTTGATGGTTGATTAACTACAATTGTCATCGTTGCAGAGGAAGCGCATTGTCCATTGCATGTGGTTGAATTATAATAACTACTTGACGAATTCGGTAAGGCGAACTGAGCTGGATTCGAAATCCCATTATTGAACTGCAGATTAAATCCTTGATTTGTATTACAATTATTAACCAATAAAGCATAGGTTCTACCTGGAATAGTTGTGATGAACTGGCAATACCCATTCTCACCTGGATCACAATTTGGATCCTCTGAAACATCAGTGTCAGACATACTTAATCCAGTTGAGCCAGTAGAATTTAAACATGAAGCAGAATTACAACGTAAAACTGTTCTATCACCACAAGGATTATCACCTATTATTTCGTAAAGTATAAAATCAATATCATCATTCGATTGAGAAGGGATAATATCAAAAGTTAAATTCCCTGAAGTTGCAGCCGTCCAAATAAACCATGCTGAATTTTGCTCATCTGGCCCCACAACATCCATACATGTATTTGGTTCAGGTTCTTCATCGTTATTCCCACCTCCATTTAGGTTATTTACTGAATAAATGGTAGAACTGCTGCATAAGTTCGCAGCTTGATCACAATCCGGACCAGGAGAAATATCTGGAGTAAAAGTATAAGTTGTAGTTTGAAGATTATCAAGTTGTGGTGACCAAGTACCCGTTACTCCGTTATTTGAGGTTAATGGTAGTGTGTTTAATGTGTTTCCTGAACAAATTGGTTGAACTTGATTGAACTGAGGAGTTATGGATGGAGTAACTTGAACAGTCATGGTGGCGTTTGCAGCACATTGACCTATTGACGGAGAAAACGTATAAGCAGTAGTATTATTATTGTTTATAGCCGGAGTCCATGTTCCAGTAATACCTTCATTTGAAATTAATGGCAATGTAAATGTTCCACCTGAACAGATCTCTCCGACCTGATCAAAAGTAGTTACCAGCAATTGATTAACTGTAACGGTAGCCTGCGCAGATACTTGGAAACAATTATTCAAATCATAAGTAACAGTATATATGGTTGTTGCTAATGGATTAACATTAATGGATTGTGATGCATCACCTGTTGACCAAGTATAACTACCTCCTGGAATAGTTGAATTCGCAACCAGATTGGCAGTTGAACCTATGCATATTATATCACTATTTACTGTAACTACTGGAGGAGTAATTGTATTAACATCCCATTGACATGTTGTACCGTTCCATGTTGCGGTTTCATAACATGCGATGGCGGGTTGATTTGGTTGAGATCCTGTTACATCCCATTGACATGTTGTTCCGTTCCATGTTGCGGTTTCATAACATGCAATGGCGGGTTGATTTGGTTGAGATCCTGTTACATCCCACTGACATGTTGTTCCATTCCACGTTGCGGTTTCATAACATGCAATGGCTGGTTGATTTGGTTGAGATCCTGTTACATCCCACTGACACGTTGTTC
>JACCDY010382639.1_pt1 | contig 20755 bp, 17 predicted proteins | sample 7446391 | NCBI WGS metagenome assembly JACCDY01 (sample SAMN15323451, study PRJNA562643) | freshwater metagenome | isolation source: river surface water | place: USA:Blue River Watershed | collected 2017-08-18 | reverse complement strand
TGGCCCTGTGAGCCGTAACCGATAATCGCAACCTTGCGACCCTGGATGATTGATAGATCTGCATCCTCTTCGTGATACATCGTTGCTGCCACGGTACTTCTCCTTTGTGTAGTTGAACTTAGTTTTGGTAGTCAGGTTGGGTGTCGTTTACTGCATGCGTTGTGTCGGCCATAATTTCTTTGATCGAAATAACGCTGATCAACTTATCGAGCTGGGCAATTACCTGCTCGAGTGAGTGTCCTTCAACCCCCACCACGATGATCATCTTGGAAATAGCTGGATTTTCAGTTGGTCCAACATTGAGAGAATCAATATTGAAGGCGCGGCGCGAGAAGAGTCCCGCAACGCGTGCAAGAACGCCAGGAGCGTTCTCAACTAAAACTTCGAGTGTGTGTTGACGGCGAGGCGCAGTAGTCATTAGAGCTCCTGTGAATCCCAGTCAGGCGCGGTAGCGCGGGCGATCATGATCTCATCGTTAGAAGTTCCGGCAGCAACCATCGGCCAGACCATGGCATCGCGGTGAACACGGAAATCAACAACAACTGGTTGATCGTTAATTGACATCGCTTTTTCAATTGTCTTATCAAGATCGTCTGGATTATCACAGGCGAGCCCGACACATCCCATTGATTCTGCAAGCATTGGAAAGTTTGGTACGCGCTTGGAATCGAGCGATGTATTTGAGTAACGACCTTCGTAGAACAATGTTTGCCACTGGCGAACCATGCCAAGAGATTCATTGTTGATAATTGCGACCTTGATTGGGATGTTGTTAAGAGCACATGTAACAAGTTCTTGGTTTGTCATCTGGAAGCAGCCATCGCCATCGATAGCCCAAACAGTTGCATCTGGTGCACCGACCTTTGCGCCCATTGCAGCAGGAACTCCGTAACCCATGGTTCCGGCTCCACCTGAGTTGAGCCAAGTACGTGGATGTTCATAAGAGATAAATTGTGAAGCCCACATCTGATGTTGGCCAACGCCTGCTGTGAAGATTGTGTCTGTTCCAGAAATCTGGCCGATGCGTTGAATAACTTGCTGAGGAGAGAGAGATCCATCATCAGGAAGGTCATACCCCAATGGATATGTTGATTTAAGCGAGTTCATCTGGCGCAACCATGGAGCAAGATCTGGCTGGTTCTTTGCAAGGGCTGCCTTCAGCGCTGGAATCAGCGCCGTGATTGTTTCGCGGACATCGCCAACAACGGCGACATCTGCATGGCGATTCTTGCCGATTTCAGCAGGATCAATATCTGCATGAAGAATCTTGGCGTTGACTGCGAAGGTTGAAAGTTTGCCGGTAACGCGGTCATCAAAGCGAGCGCCCAAAGTAATAAGCAGATCAGCCTTTTGCAGCGCAGTTACCGCAGCTACTGTGCCATGCATGCCTGGCATACCCATATGAAGTGGGTGTGAATCTGGGAATGCACCGCGTGCCATCAAAGTGGTGACAACTGGTGCGCCAAGAAGTTCGACTAATTGACGGAGCTCTTTATGAGCATCTGCCTTAATGACGCCGCCGCCGACATAGAAGACAGGCTTGGAAGATTGTGCAATCAACGCTGCAGCATCGGTAATTGCTTGCGCCTCTGGCTTCACTCGTGGCTTGTAGCCAGCCAAGTTAATTGAAGTTGGCCAGTTGTACGTTGTCATTTTCTGCAGCGCATCTTTAGCGACGTCAACAAGTACTGGACCTGGACGGCCTGTTGTTGCAATATGGAATGCTTCAGCAATAACGCCTGGGATCTGAGCTGGATCTGTCACCAAATAGTTGTGTTTTGTAAATGGCATGGTGATGCCACGAATATCTGCCTCTTGGAATGCATCGGTGCCGATAGCTGCAGATGGAACCTGACCAGTGATTGCTACAAGTGGGACAGAGTCCATTGCAGCATCCATGAGCGGCGTGACAAGGTTTGTTGCACCTGGCCCTGAAGTTGCAATACAGACACCGGCGCGACCAGTAACTTGTGCGTAACCAGTGGCGGCATGTCCTGCGCCTTGTTCATGGCGAACCAAGATGTGGCGAATAGTGGAATCGAAGATCGGATCGTAAGCAGGAAGAATTGCGCCACCTGGTAGTCCAAACATCACTTCTACGCCAGCTGCTTCAAGGCTCTTCACCAATGAAGTAGCTCCTGTCATTTCTGTTCCGTTCGCTGTTGGAACGTGTGTGGCCATCTTCTTGCTCCTTTCTTCTTCCCTTTTCTATTTCTTTCCTAAACGAAAAAACCCTCAGATATCTGAGGGCGCGCGTGACATGAAGGCACGCGCTATCGAATCACCACCACTGAAACTACTGACTCTGTTACGACAGATAGGGCTGATTGCATGGCGCTATTCTCCAATGCGCAGGGCTATGCGTCAAGAGATGAGATGAACGTCTCAATAAATGGACGGTGCCCCTCAATTAGTCGCAGACAGCGCCTTTCGATGCAGAGCCAACCAGCTTCGAATACTTATGGAGAACACCACGGGTGTATTTGTGGGGCAGTGGCTTCCATCCAACCTTACGGGATTGAAGTTCTGACGGCTCCACGAGTAAATCAAGTGTGCGATTTGGGATATTAATACGAATGCGATCGCCATCTTTAATGAATGCAATTGGACCGCCATCGACTGCTTCAGGAGCAACATGTCCAACGCAGAGACCAGTAGAACCACCAGAGAAGCGACCGTCGGTAAGTAAAAGTGTTTTCTTACCAAGACCTGCACCTTTGATTGCACCTGTAATCATCAACATCTCGCGCATTCCCGGTCCACCCTTTGGGCCTTCATAGCGAATAACTACGACATCACCTTCTTGGATAGTTCCATTTTCAAGTGCATCCATAGCGGCTTGTTCGCGTTCAAAAACGCGCGCTGGGCCTTCAAAGGTTTCGATACCAATTCCTGCCGTCTTACAAACCGCGCCTTCGGTTGCAAGAGTGCCACCCAGAATGGTGATTCCAATATCTGTTGACATGGGCTTCTCGGCCGGAAACAACACTTCGCCATCTGCCAGTGGAGGATTAATGTCGGCCAAATTTTCAGCCATTGTTTTTCCTGTCACGGTGAGGCAATCTCCATGTAAATATCCAGCATCAAGCAGAATGCGAAGTACGACAGGAATTCCACCAACTCGATCGACATCTGTCATGACGTACTTACCGAATGGTTTGAGGTCCCCAAGAAGAGGAACCTTCGATCCAATGCGATGAAAATCTTCAAGAGTCAGGTCGACATCTGCTTCATGTGCAATAGCAAGTAAGTGCAGAACTGCGTTGGTAGAACCGCCCAGAGCCATCAAGATGGTGATGGCGTTTTCGAAGGCCTTCTTTGTCAAAATATCGCGGGTAGTGATTCCCTTTGCAATGAGGTTTACAACTGCAGCGCCAGCTTGTTCAGCATATGCGTCGCGACGTCGATCAACTGCCGGAGGGGCTGCAGATCCTGGAAGTGAAAGTCCAATTGCTTCAGCAATACTCGCCATAGTGTTTGCGGTGTACATACCGCCACACGCGCCTTCGCCAGGACAGATTGCCTTTTCAATTTGGTCAACACGCTCTCTTGTTATTAATCCACGTGCGCATGCACCAACTGCCTCAAAGGCATCAATAATCGTGACGTCTTTGCCATCGACGTTACCTGGCAAAGTCGAACCGGCGTAGACAAATACTGATGCCACATCGATGCGAGCTGCGGCCATCATCATGCCTGGAAGTGATTTATCACAACCTGCGAATGTGACCATTCCATCTAAACGTTCAGCCTGCATCACAGTTTCAACAGAGTCTGCAATTACTTCACGAGAGACGAGCGAGAAGTGCATTCCTTCATGGCCCATAGAAATACCATCAGAGACTGAGATAGTTCCAAATTGCATCGGGAATCCACCAGCATCAAGAACACCCTTTTTAGATGCTTTTGCCAAGCGATCGAGTGAAAGATTGCAAGGTGTGATTTCATTCCAGCTAGATGCAATACCAATCTGAGGCTTTACCCAGTCTTCATCACCCATTCCAACTGCACGTAACATTCCTCGCGCTGGAGCACGTTCTAATCCATCAGTAACGAGCCCTGAGCGCGGTTTCATCGTAGACATGAGATGATTCTATCCTGAAGTTTTCTTCACGCGATATACCCACTCATGAAATACAAGAATGAAAGAAGGAGACACCCCTGTGTCATTTCAAGATAGCAAGCAAACCCAAGATAAAGCCTTAGATCCAACTAGATGGCGGACCTTATTTGTCGTGGCAATCGCACAATTAATGATTGTTCTCGATAGCTCAATCATGAATATTGCGATTCCTAGCGCCAAGGTTGAACTCGGAATCACAGATGCCAACCAGCAGTGGATTATCACTGCCTACACCTTGGCCTTTGGCTCGCTTCTACTGCTCGGTGGTCGTGTCGGCGATTACATGGGTCGCAAGAAGATTTTCCTCATTGGACTCATCGGTTTTGCAGCAGCATCCGCACTCGGTGGAATCGCTTCAACGCAAGAGCTTCTCTTTGCAGCTCGTGCACTTCAGGGAGTTTTTGCAGCACTTCTCGCTCCAGCTGCTCTATCCATCATCTCAGTCACATTTACCGTGCCAGCAGAGCGCGCCAAAGCTTTTGGTGTTATCGGGGCTATCTCTGGTGGAGGCGCTGCAATTGGTCTCATTCTCGGTGGAGCGCTTACCGAATATGCATCATGGCGTTGGTGCTTGGGAGTAAATACTCCTATTGCAGTCGGGGCTGCAATTTTGGCAATTAAATTTGTTCATGAATCTAAAGCGCAGGGCGATAGCACTTACGACATCCCAGGCGTCTTTACTGCGACTGCAGGCCTTTTCTCACTCACATATGGTTTTAATGAAGCCGCTACAAAAGGATGGTCATCAAGCACAACCATTGCTTTCTTGGTAGCAGCAGTTGTTCTTCTCGCCATCTTTGTGACAATCGAAAAGCGTGTCGCTAATCCATTAATGCCACTTCGCGTAGTCACAGAGCGAAATCGTGGTGGGTCATACCTTGGATCTCTTGTGGTTGGCGCTGGACTTTTCTCAATGTTCCTCTTCCTCGGACTTTATCTCCAAGTAATCCTAGGATTTAGCGCACTGAAATCAGGTTTTGCATTCTTGCCATTTACCGCTGGAATTATCATCTTCGCTGGTATCGCATCGCAATTGCTTCCAAAGGTTGGCCCAAAGCCGTTGATGGTTCCGGGACTCATCTTCGCTGGAATTGGACTCTTGCTCCTTACTCGCATTACTCCTGAAACTTCTTATTTAACGCATGTTGTTCCATCACTGCTCATCATGTCTAGCGGAATGGCGCTTGTCTTTATCCCACTGACATCGACCTCTCTCCACGCTGTCTCTAACCACGACACAGGGGTCGCCAGTGCCATGCTCAATACATCCCAACAAGTTGGTGGATCACTTGGAACAGCTTTATTGAATACAGTTGCTGCTACAGCTGCCACTACATATGCCACAGCTAATAAGCAGTTAGGTGAAATGGTTCAACCATTCGCTCTGACACATGGATTTACTGTGGCATTTAAGTGCAGCGCTGCTTTGCTCTTTGTTGGCGCCGTGGTGCTCTTCTTCTTTATTAATATCGGTAAAGAGTCACTGGTCGAAACTGAAGGCGCTGGCCTCCACTAATTAGTTATTTCAATGGCCATCAGCCATGTGAAATTACAGATCTAGTGACCCAGGTGGCCAAGTAGAAGCTCGCGCACACGCGCAGCATCTGCTTGGCCCTTTGTCTCTTTCATAACAGCGCCAATAAGCGCTCCAGCTGCAGGTAGGTGTCCCCCACGAACTTTTTCGGCTGTCTCTGCTTGTTCCGCGCAGACTTTCTCGATCGCTGCCATTAGCGCGCCATCATCGTTAACAACCTTAATTCCACGTTTTGCAACAACCTCTGATGGAGTTCCTTCTCCTGCAACCACACCTTCGACAACTTGGCGAGCAAGTTTGTCGGTTAATTCACCCTTCGCAACGAGCTCTACCAACTCGGCCACGTGAGCTGGGGTAATGGCAAGTTCTGCGATTGGAAGTTCTTTTTCGTTAGCAATTCGTGAAATCTCACCTAGCCACCAGGTGCGCGCCTTGGTTGGATCTGCGCCCATTAGAACTGTTGCTTCGACGATATCGAGAACATCAGCGTTAATCATTGCTGCCATCTCTTTATCCGGTACGTTCCACTCTTCTTTTAAGCGCTTGCGACGCAGCGATGGCCGTTCCGGCAAGCTCGCACGCAGCTCTTCTATCCATGAAGCAGCAGGGGTTACTGGAACCAAATCTGGATCTGGGAAGTAACGGTAATCCTCTGCTTGTTCCTTGGAGCGACCTGAGCGAGTAAGGCCAGTATCTTCTTGGAAGTGACGAGTCTCTTGCTTCACTTTCTTTCCATCATTGAGAAGTTCAGCATGGCGAATCATTTCACCGCGGATTGCGCGTTCGACGGAGCGAAGTGAGTTGACATTCTTCGTCTCTGAACGAGTACCGAGCACATCAGAGCCAATCGGCTTGAGGGATACGTTCGCATCGCAACGCAAAGAACCCTGCTCCATCTTTACATCTGAAACTTTGAGCCCGCGCAAAATATCGCGGAGTTCGGCAACGTAGGCCTTAGCAACTTCTGGTGCGTACTTACCCGTGCCAGGCACAATCTTGGTGACTATTTCAACCAGGGGAATACCAGCACGGTTGTAATCAAGGAGCGAGTAATCAGCGCCATGGATGCGGCCAGTTGCGCCACCCACATGAAGTGACTTACCGGTGTCTTCCTCCATATGTACGCGTTCAATCTCAATGCGGAACTGCTTAGCGCCTTCTTCGGTTTCGATTTCAACATCAACATAGCCATCAAAACAGATTGGCTCGTCATATTGAGAAATCTGGAAGTTCTTTGGCATATCTGGATAGAAGTAATTCTTACGAGCAAAGCGGCTATACGGCGCGATCTTGCAGTTAAGGGCGAGTCCAATCAGGATGGTTGATTCGATAGCTTTCTCATTGACTACAGGAAGTGCGCCCGGAAGTGCCAAGCAGACTGGACAGGTTTGAGTATTTGGTGCAGCACCAAATTCAGTAGCGCATGAACAGAACATCTTGCTCTGTGTATTGAGTTCAACGTGAACTTCAAGACCTAAAACCGGGTCCCACTTTGCAATTACTTCTTCATAGGTTGGAAGAGCCATTACTTCGCTCCCTTCAACTCTGGAGCTTTAGAAAGAATGGGTGCGCCCCACTTGGAAAGTAGAGCTGCTTCAAGTGCTGCGCCTGCTTGGTATAAACGTTGATCCTGCATTGCGGGTGCCATGATTTGGAAGCCGACCGGCAAGTTGTCTTCATCAGCGAGGCCTGCAGGTAGCGACATTCCACAGATGCCAGCAAGGTTTACTGGAATGGTTGCAACATCCCCTAAGTACATCGCCATCGGGTCATCAACCTTCTCGCCAATCTTGTAGGCAGTTGTTGGCGCAGTTGGTGAAACCAGCACATCTGCTTGAGCAAATGCTTTGGCATAATCTTGAATGATCAACGTACGAATCTTCTGAGCGCTGCCGTAATATGCATCGTAATAACCTGATGAGAGCGCATATGTACCAAGGATGATGCGGCGCTTTACTTCGCGGCCGAAACCAGCATCACGAGTTGCGCTCATGACAGCTTCTGCTGAAGCGCCATCAACCTCGCCAGTGCGCAGGCCATATCGCATGGCATCGAAGCGAGCTAAGTTAGAGGAGCATTCAGATGGTGCAATGAGATAGTAAGCCGCAAGTGCATATTCAAAACTTGGGCAGTCAACTTCAACAATTTCGGCACCAAGGGATGCAAGAACCTGAAGTGATTCATCGAAGCGAGTTTGCACGTCCTTTTGATATCCGTCGCCTTGCAACTGCTTGATAACGCCAATCTTCATTCCCTTTACATCACCGCTCTTTGCAGCAGCGACTACAGCAGGAACAGGTGCGTTGATACTTGTTGCATCTTTAGGGTCATGTCCTGCCATTACTTGATGTAACAAAGCGGTATCCAACACAGTGCGACCAAACGGTCCGGCTTGATCAAGGCTTGACGAATATGCAATCAAACCAAAGCGTGAAACAGCGCCATATGTTGGTCGCACTCCGACAATTCCGGTCAGGGCGGCAGGTTGGCGAATTGAGCCACCAGTATCTGAACCGATTGCAAGGGGCGCTTGAAAGGATGAGACAGCTGCTGCAGATCCACCCGATGATCCACCTGGTGTGCGAGTTAAATCCCAAGGATTAAAAGTTGGTCCGTAGCCAGAGTTTTCTGTCGATGAACCCATCGCAAATTCATCCATATTGGTCTTACCCATAATGACAACGCCAGCGCTCTTTAACTTGCTGACAACTGTTGAGTCATATGGTGGGCGCCATCCCTGCAAAATCTTTGAGCCTGCAGTTGTTGGCACGCCCTTCTGTGCAAGTACATCTTTAAGTGCAAGTGGGATACCTGCAATCGGCGATAAATTTTCGCCCTTGGCGCGACGCGCATCTACATCCTTTGCCTGCGCAAGTGCGCCTTCAGTATCAACATGCAAAAACGCTTTTACTTGGCCATCAACTGCTGCAATGCGATCAAGGTGTGCCTGCGTTAATTCAACTGATGTTGTCTCACCTTTTGCCAGGGCTTCTGCCATTTGGGCAGCAGTCTTATTAATCATTCCGCTTCGCCTAAAATTTGTGGCACACGAAAACGTGAGTCCTCTTGAGCTGGTGCTCCCGAGAGCGCATCCTCAGGAGAGAGGCTTGGGTGAACTACATCGGGGCGCGCAACATTTTCTAGCGGCTGTGGATGCGACGTTGCCTTAACGCCTGATAGATCCATCTCTTGGACGCGTGCTACAGCATCGAGAATTAATCCAAATTGTGAAGAGAGTTCGACGAGTTCAGCTTCAGTCATTTCAATGCGGGCTAGGCCTGCAAGCTTTGCGACATCATCGCGGGAGAGGCTGCTCATGGTCGCAGTCTATAAACTTATGGTGAAAATTCCGAATTAGATGCGAATCTGCCCAGTACCGGTAACAATCCAAGTGGTTGTAGTCATCGCTTCAAGGCCCATAGGTCCACGCGCATGTAACTTCTGATTAGAGATACCGATCTCTGCGCCGAAGCCCATCTGCTCGCCATCGGTAAATCGTGTCGATGTATTGACCATCACAGCTGCGCAATCAGAGAGCGCAATAAAGCGAGCAACATTGGCTTTATTTTCAGTCACAATCGCTTCGGTGTGATTGGTGCCGTATCGAGCAATGTGATCGGCTGCAGCATCTACTGAATCTACAACTGCCACGTTCATCTCAAGGACGCCGTATTCGGTAGACCAGTTGGCATCTGTTGCGATAGTTGATGCAATCTTGAAGGTATCTGCCACTTTCTGAGCGGTTGCATCAGAGTGCAAGATAACGCCAGCATCGCTGAGCGCTTTCAGAGCCATCGGTAAGAAGGTAGGTGCAATCGCCTTATGCACCAGCAAAGTTTCAGCAGCGTTACAGACGCTTGGTCGATGGGTCTTTGAATTAATCAGAATCGGTAGCGCCTTTTCGATATCAGCAAACTCATCAACATAAACGTGGCAGACGCCAGCGCCGGTTTCGATTGTTGGCACAGTCGCTTCATCAACGACCATGCGAATCAGCGAGGCAGAACCGCGTGGAATAACCAGATCAACTTTGCCACGTGCAGTCAGAAGAGCCTTCACGGTGTCACGATCCTCAGATGGGATCAACTGCAGAACCTCAGGTGAAATCTTCGTTGTTGAAAGGGCGTCCTTCATAACATTTACCAAAATCTCATTGCTATTGCGCGCAGTGGATGAGCCGCGCAAGAGCGCTGCATTTCCTGACATCAACAAAATCACTGCGGCATCGACTGTGACATTAGGGCGGGCTTCATAGACCATACCGATTACACCGAATGGAACTGAAATCTGTTCAAGCTCAAGACCATTAGGAAGAGTGGATTTACGTAGAGTCTGACCAAGTGGATCCGGTAGCGCTGCTACTTGGCGTGCACCTGCTGCGATTGCTTTGATGCGTTCGGCAGTCAGGAGTAAACGATCTTGCATCTGTGGATGCATATTCTCTGCCCGAGCGTTGACCATGTCAGCTTCGTTTGCTGCCAGAATTTCAGCGCTGCGAGATTCAAGAGCCTGTGCAATTGCTGCAAGAGCAGCTTTACGTTCTGCGCCTGTCGCAGTCGAAAGTGTGCGAGCCGCAGTACGTGCTCTTGTTGCTAGATCTGCAACGAGTTCAGTGGCGCTCATAGGAGTACTAAATCATCTCTATGTACAAGCTCGCGCTCGTACTCGGCGCCAAGGGATGCAGCGAGTTCCTTTGTGGAACGTCCCAACATCTGTGGAATCTCTTCAGCGTCAAAGGCAACGAGGCCTCGGGCAATAACTTTGCCTGATTGGGATACGAGTTCAACGGTATCTCCTGAGATGAATTCACCTGCAACAGCTGTAACCCCTGCCGGCAATAGCGAAACGCCTCTTTCCAAGATCGCCTTGACTGCGCCATCATCGAGAATCAACTTGCCGCGAGGCGTTGAAGCATGTGCCAACCAGAGAAGTCGTGAATTTGTCTTTGATGAGTGCGCTTCGAAGAAAGTTCCCAGCTCTTCGCCGGCAATGACGCGATCTGATTGGGCAAGTGAGGTTAGGAGCATCGGAATTCCTGCGCTGGTTGCAATGCGCGCTGCTTCGACTTTGGTAACCATTCCCCCGCTGCCAACGCCTGCAGAGCCTGCGCCGCCGAGCGCAATACCTTCGATATCTGCCATCTGCGCAACGTTACGAATTACTTGTGCACCGCTTTGAGATGGTGGCGCATCATAAAGAGCGTCGATATCTGAGACGAGAATAAGTAGGTCTGCTTGAATCAAGAGAGCAACGAGAGCTGCCAAGCGATCGTTATCGCCAAAGCGGATTTCTTGGGTACCGACTGTGTCATTTTCGTTAATGACTGGAACAACGCCCAGTGAGAGCAACTTGGTTAGCGTTTGCTGCGCATTGGCATAGTGAGAACGTCTGACGACATCTTCAGTTGTAAGCAGTACCTGTGAAGAGATAACGCCATGGGCCTTGAACTTCTCGCTGTACTGAGCGATCAATAAACCTTGTCCTACAGATGCAGCCGCTTGTTGTGTTGCTAAATCTTTAGGACGAACCTTTAGACCCAGTGGTGAAAGACCTGCAGCGATGGCGCCGGATGAGACAACAACGACCTCGGCACCTCGTTGCTTAAACGAATAAGCCAGATCAACGATTTTTTGAACTGAGGCTGGATCAAGCTCTGCGCCAGCAGAACCAGTTAAAGATGATGAGCCAACCTTGATGACAACGCGCTTAGCGCTAGCAATAGCTGCGCGGCTCACTTGTCATCTCCCTCGATTAATTCGGGAGTATGGGGATTAGCCACGTTGTACTCCCATTGGCGGGCAATCTCTTCATCGGTAAGAACGTCTTCTTCACGTTCTACTGCCTGCCATGCGCCTTCAAGGCGTGAATCTTCTCCACGGCGATGTAAGAATCCAGCGAGCTGTTCGGCGCCTGCTTCAATGGTTGGTTCCCATTCAAAGACAACTTCATTATCGCCAGAGCCGATACGAACTTCAGAGCCAGCAACTGCGCCCTTCTTAAAGAGTTCTTTCTCAACGCCGAGTTGAGCCAAACGATCGGCCAGATAACCAATTGCTTCAGCATTCTTAAAGTTTGTCTGACGCACCCAGCGCACGACTTTCTGTCCGCGTACGCTAAATGACCCGTCGCCATTTTTTTGTACAGTAAATCCTGAGTCATCAACTGCTGTTGGGCGAAGGATGATGCGAGTACGTTCATCCTTTGCTGCTTCTGCACGTTCGCGTTGTACAAGACGAGCCATGGCATAGAGAAGTTCTTGCAAGCCTTCACGACTTGCAGCCGATACCTTGTAAACCTCGTAACCTTTTTCGCGAAGCTGTTCTTCGACCATATCTGCCATAGCCTTACCATCAGGTAAGTCAATTTTATTGAGAGCAACAATTCTTACTCGATCTTCGAGTCCACCATAGATTGCAAGCTCATCTTCAATCGCCTGTAGATCATCAACTGGATTGCGGTCTGTTTCTAGAGTTCCACAATCAAGAACATGAACAAGTGCAACGCAGCGTTCTACGTGGCGTAAAAATTGCAGTCCAAGACCTTTGCCTTGTGAGGCCCCTGGAATAAGCCCTGGAACATCAGCTACCGTGAAACGAGTATCTCCAGCCTGTACAACACCTAAGTTTGGAACGAGCGTTGTAAATGGGTAGTCAGCAATCTTTGGGCGAGCAGCTGAAATCGCGGCAATTAATGAAGATTTGCCTGCACTTGGAAATCCAACGAGTGCAATATCTGCAACTGATTTTAATTCAAGAATGAGTTTGCGTTCTTCGCCAGGTTCTCCGAGGAGCGCAAAGCCCGGTGCGCGTCGCTTAGAAGATGAAAGCGCTAAGTTGCCGAGGCCACCGTGTCCTCCACGGGCTGCAAGGAAAGTTGTGCCGATTCCAACTAGGTCTGCTAACTGTGTTCCATCTTCATCGTAGATAACTGTGCCATTTGGAACAGCCAAGATGAGATCTTCGCCAGACACTCCATCTTTGCGATCACCGTAACCCTGATGGCCAGAGGTCGCCTTGCGATGTGGTGAGTGGTGGAAATCAAGAAGAGTTGTGACCGATGAATCGACGACGAGAATGATGTCTCCGCCGCGACCACCGTTGCCACCATCTGGTCCACCGAGTGGCTTAAATTTTTCACGCTTTACAGAGACGCAGCCGTCGCCACCTTTTCCGGCAGAGGCAAAGAGAGTGACGCGATCAACGAATGTTGTCATCTTCCTTCACTCCCCTTTCTTGGCTACAAGCATGTGTGCAATAAAAAAGCGGACCGCGATAAATGCGGCCCGCTCCTTTAAGAGAAACCTAAATTAAACTGCAGGGACTACATTCACTACGCGGCGACCGCGAGCGCGACCGAATTCAACTGCTCCTGCTGCAAGAGCGAAGAGAGTGTCATCCTTACCGCGTCCTACGTTCTTGCCTGGGTGGAAGTGTGTTCCACGCTGGCGAACGAGAATTTCTCCTGCATTAACTTCTTGACCGCCAAAGCGCTTAATACCGAGGTACTGTGGATTGGAATCGCGACCGTTACGTGTTGAGGAAACACCCTTCTTACTTGCCATTTACTTTGCTCCCTTAACCCTTACTTAGCACCGCTGATTGCGGTGATCTTTACTCGTGTGTGCTGCGCACGGAAACCTTGACGACGGCGATGACCTGTCTTGTTCTTGTAACGAAGGATGTCGATCTTTGGACCCTTAACTTCGTCGATAACTTCGCCAGTTACCTTGATGCTAGAGAGAACCTTTGGGTCAGTTGTGACATTTGCGCCATCGACAACGAGGAGCGCTGGGAATGAAACTGATGCGCCAGCAGCAGCGTCGATGCGATCGACGGTGATGGTCTCGCCAACAGTTACCTTCTCCTGGCGACCGCCAGCTTTAACGATTGCGTACATGCTCATTGCCTCAGTTCTTCTTATTAGTTATCAAGCCCGATTCACGCGTGAGGCGCGTTCAGGCAGACGCTAAGGGTACGGATTTCGTACCCCATGGGTCAAATCAGCTCATTGCTATGCGGTGATAACCCCTGAACTAGCCGCCCTGCGACGGCGCTTGCCCTTTGGGGTTGTGACCGCTTCAGAGTCAGTTGGAGTCTCGTCGGCTGGCTCTTCTTCAATATCTGGATGGTGCTCGCTCTGCGCATTTACTTGAGGCATTGGAGCCTTCATCTTTACTGGATCCATATGAATATGAATTCCGCGACCATTACATGAATCACATGTAGTGGAGAAAGCTTCGATGAGCCCTTGTCCAACGCGCTTACGAGTCATTTGCACAAGACCGAGCGATGTTACTTCAGCAACTTGATGCTTAGTGCGATCACGGCCCAGACATTCAACTAAGCGACGCAGAACTGCATCACGATTAGATTCCAAAACCATATCGATAAAGTCGATAACAACGATTCCACCTAAGTCGCGAAGGCGTAACTGACGGGCAATTTCTTCTGCAGCCTCCAAATTGTTCTTGGTGACAGTCTCTTCAAGGTTTCCGCCCTTACCAATGAACTTTCCGGTGTTCACGTCGATAACAACCATCGCTTCGGTGCGATCAATAACAAGGGAGCCACCTGACGGTAAATACACCTTGCGATCAAATGCCTTTGCGAGCTGTTCTTCAACGCGGTAATCAGCAAAGAGATCCCCGGTGCCGGCATACTTTTCAATCTTCGGCATTAACTCAGGTGCGATAGAGCCAAGATAAGAAGTGATCTCATCCCATGCTTCATTTCCTTGAATGATGAGCTTGCGGAAATCTTCATTGAAGATATCGCGGATAACTCGGACAGCAAGATCTGGCTCTGAGAGTAGAAGCGCTGGTGCGTGGAAATTAGGGTTAACCGACTTCTGATAAATATCTTCCCATTGCGCCTTCAGGCGTTCGACATCTGCAGTCAACTCAACTTCCGAAACACCCTCTGCAGCAGTACGAACAATGACACCCGCTTCTTCAGGAATAAGAGTCTTCAGAATCGCCTTAAGTCTTGTGCGCTCTGATTCAGGAAGACGCTTTGAAATACCACTCATTCCTCCACCAGGAACAAAGACAACATAGCGACCAGGAAGTGAAATCTGACTTGTCAGACGCGCACCTTTTTGACCAATTGGATCTTTAGTTACCTGCACCAAAACTGGTTGCCCCGTCTTGAGAACCATTTCAATTTTTCGAGGTTCAGATTCAGAGATACCTGCTGCATCCCAATTTACTTCACCTGCATAGAGAACAGCGTTACGCCCCTTACCAATATCAACGAAGGCAGCTTCCATAGATGGAAGAACGTTCTGAACACGACCAAGATAAACGTTGCCAACGTAAGAAACGTTGGCATTTCGGTTGACGTAGTGCTCAACCATCACATTATCTTCAATGACAGCAATCTGAATTCTGTCTCCAATTTGGCGAACAACCATCTCGCGATCAACGTTTTCACGGCGGGCTAGGAATTCTCCATCAGTGATAATTGTTCCGCGTCGGCGGTATGGCTCACGGTATTCGCGTGAGTCGCTGCGACTACGATCGCGATCGCGGCGATTACGTGTTCCGCGCTCTGTACGTTCGCGCACAGGGCGGTCTGATTTTTCACGCACTTCACGGACTTTGACAACTGTAACTACGCCATCTTCATCGATGACCTCACCCGGTGTAACGCCATCTCCGCTTGCACGGCGGCGACGACGGCGGCGGTGAGTTGCACCTTCTGAACCTTCTTCTGACGCACCCTCTGGCGACTCATCGCTTTCTTGTGAACCTTCATTGGTAGTGAGTTCATCACCTTGTGGCTTACGGCGACCGCGTCCACCACGACGTCGGCGGCGATTTCGACCACCGCGTGAATCTGATTCTTCACTCTCGTCACTCGTTACATCTTCAGCGACAGCAGTCTTTTCTGCATCAGCTTTCTTAGCGCTTGATTTACGAGCACGCGGAGGCGCAACAACTTCTGCTGCTTGGAAGATTGGAACTGGGATTGCAGCGGTCTTCTTTGCGCCCGCTTTAGTAGCGCGTGTAGGCGCTTCATCAATAACCGTTACTTCTGAGGATGCCTCAGAGGTCGATTCTTCAACTTTAGACTTTCCTTTTGATTTCTTAACCGCGCGCTTACGCGGTGATTTTGGCTCAATAGCCATGGCACCAAATCCTTTAGCGCATTTCTCTTATGAGAAATGCATTCTCGTGGCCCGCTGCGAACTTTCCATACTGGAACTTTCCTGACGAGCAAATCTTTTTGTGTAGTCCGCCGCAGGCGCGATAAGGATCGCTGGCCGCGCTGAACTGTTGGGCTAAGTATGGCAGATAGCGGAGCTGAAGTCCTATTTTGAGCGTAATTTAGCCGCGATGCCTGGCGTGAACATTCTGCAAAAGCCCAAATCCGATGAGATTCGCGAACATGCTCGATCCACCATAGGAAAGAAATGGCAACGGTATCCCTGTCATCGGCATCAGCCCCAAAGTCATTCCTATATTTTCAAATATTTGGAATGCAAACCAAGCAACAACGCCTGTCGACACCAAAGTTCCATAGGGGTCGGTGGATCTTCGCGCGATTGCAAAACCACGCATTAAGACAATAAACAAAAGGAAGATGATAAATCCGCTACCGATGAAACCTAGCTGCTCGCCAGCGACCGTAAAGATAAAGTCAGTCTGCTGTTCTGGAACGAATCGACCACTTGTTTGTGGTCCATCAAATAAGCCAGTTCCTAATAAGCCACCTGAACCCACAGTAACGCGGGCTTGTCGTAACTGATAGCCAGCACCCTGCGTATCTGCATTGGGATCGACAAATGATTGCAACCTTTTAAGTTGATACTCGGTGACCACTCCTGTCTTTGTTGCGACAAAGCCTCCTATGACAGCAACGAGTAAGAGACCAACGACCCAACGTGTAGGTGCACCAGAGACTGCAATAATTGTTACGACTGAAGCGCTAATAATGAAGACAGTTCCCATGTCAGGCTGCAGCAAGATCAGCAGGATTGGTAGAGCTGCCACTCCTAAAGATTTCAAAACATCTTGGTTACTAGGTTCATCACTATTATGCGTACGCTCAGAGAGCAACATCGAGATTCCAATGATTATTGAAATCTTGGCAATTTCCGCAGGTTGAACTTGGAAACCAAATGGAAGACCAATCCAAGCTTGGGCGCCATTAATCTCGGAGCCGACTCCAGGAATAAGAACCAGGATTAGACCAAAAACTCCTAAGCCCCAAATAAATGGTGTGTAGGCGCGCAGCAAACGGTAATCAATAATTGTCGTTCCCCAAGCCAGGACGATACCAATCACAATATTGATGACATGGCGCTTGAGGTAGTACTCAGGATCTAAACCATTTGCCGAATACCAATCGCGAGTTGCGGCATAGACCAACAGAGTTCCAATAACCAGAAGTGCTCCGACTGCAGCCGTTAAAATCGGGTCAAAGCCAGCAAAGAAGGATGTCCGATGTGCGCGACGGTATGGGTTGCGATTGAGGAAGGTGCTCATCTCTTCGCCACCGCCTTAGGTGTTGGGCTCGCACTGACTGCTTTACCTGGGTTGAGAATAGATGGTTTCGCTTTTGTTGCTGGTGATATTCGTGGCAATTTGGTTGGCGGCTTTCCTTCGGGGAAGAGCGCTAACTCTGGTTTTGCGGTGCGGCCTTGAACTCCGAAGAGTGCTTCAAAAATGTTCTTTACTCCAATACCTGAAGTGCTTGCACCATATCCACCCTGGCTCACCATCATCACAACGGCATATCGTGGGCTCTGCGTTGGTGCATATGCGGCATACCAAGATGTATCGGCCTTCAATGAACCATTGAGATTTCTTCCAAAGACTTGCGCAGTTCCTGTCTTTCCAGATGTTTGAACTGGGAATCCATTGAAGACTCCCGCTGAAGTACCAGTGAGAGTAACTTCGTGGAGAGATTCTTGTAAAAGTTTGAGTGTGACAGGATCTACGCCAATATCTCCAAGGTTTTCTGATTGAAATTTCTTCACAACGGTGCCGTCAGATTTCACAATAGCTTTGGCAATCGTTGGCTTCCAGATAGTTCCCCCATTTGCGATAGCTGCATACATCTGTGCCAACTTAATCGGAGTAATGACGGTATCTCCCTGACCAATTGAGAAGTTGACGGCGTCTCCAGCACGGATTTTGTCGCCATTCAAACAATTCTCTCGGGCGAGCTCGAGCAAGAAGGGAGTCTGTGCAGATTTTTTAGTACGTTCCTTGTAATTGCAGTAGAAATCCTTATTTTGACTGTACCAATCTTTACGCCACTGGCGATCAGCAAGACGCCCTGAAGACTCAGAAGGTAGGTCGATACCTGTCTTCACGCCAATCTGGAAACGTTTTGCGGCGTTATAAAAATAGTCATTAGCGTTTGATTTCGGGCGAAGTCCACCGTCGCGGACCCATTCGTCGTAGGCAATCTGATACCAAATAGTGTCACAGGAAATCGCTATCGCCTTCTTGATGGAGATTGTTCCTTGCGCTCTACTTTCAAAGTTTTTAAATGCACGATTTCCTACTTGAACCTCTGCTGGGCAGGCATAGTTCTTCTTTAGGTCATAACCTGCATCAGCGGCAGCAACAAGTGAGACAGCCTTAAATGTAGAAGCTGGAGCGTAGAGACCTTGCAAAGCTCTATTGAGCGCTGGGACGCCAGCCTTCTCGCTAAATAAGTTGTTCGCTTGCTCAACGCTTAAGCCCCGTTCAAATGCGTTTGGATCAAAGGTGGGATGAGATGCAAGTGCCAGTACCTGACCATTACGCACATCCATCACAATCGCAGCTCCTCCATCTGCCGGAAAGCCAAGCCCGCGAGCACGCTTTACTGCATCAGCTAGCGCCTTCTCAGAAGCCGCTTGCAGTCGCATATCAAGACTCGTCACAAGATGTGAACCGGCGATTGGCTCCGTATTTTTTCGGGTAGTTGTTACCGCTTCTTTGCGATCTACGATAAAAGTTTTAATTCCTGGCACGCCGCGAAGGTATGAGTCATACATACTTTCAAGCCCTGCCTTACCGATGGACTCAGAGCGGAAATATGTCCTTCCATTTGCCCCAGATAAATCTTCTTCAGTTAGTGGGCCGACATAGCCGAGTACATGTCCGCCACTAAGCCCTAAATTTTCTGGATAGCTTCTAATTGCAACTGGTGAGGCTGTCACGCCTGGATAGCGATCTGAACGCTCAACGATGCGAAGTGCAAGTTGTGGGTCGGCCTCTTTAGTAATTGCAATGGGTTGGAAACGTGATCCAGTCCAGCATCCAGCTTTCTGACCCTTGGGAAGTTCGCCGCAAAGTCGAGTACGTTGCCACACATCGGCATAGTTCAGACCAAGTAGCCCTACCAAGTCCCGAATTACTGCTTCACCTTTATCTGGCAACTTATCTATTTTGGTGCGATCTACTGTGATTGCTAGGCCGACTTTATTCAGTGCCAAAGGGACACCGGAAGAGTCAACGATGAAACCACGATTTGCAGGCGTTACAACGTCACGACTCTGGATGCTCAGCGCTGCATCACGATAAATCGGGCCTGCCGCAATCTGGAGATAAAAGAGCCGTCCGAAGAGCGCCAACATGAGACTAGCAAAGAAGATTTGAGTAACGAGAAGACTCAAGCGAGAACGTTGATTCATATTCGTGAGCTCAACCCAAAGACGTTTGCGTGAATAAACGAAATAACTTTAAGCAATAGCGGAGAGATAATTGCTGTCCAGAAAGCTGTCCCTGCAAGGCTCCAGAAAATACTCTGTAGATTCCCTGCTTCCTCTCCCAAAAGTATTCCTAGAACGAGATAAACGATGCGTGCTGCAACAGTTCCGATTGTTGTAAGCAGGACGATATTGATTGGGTTGGCACGAATATTGTCATCACCATAACCTAGAAAAGCGACTGAATAGCAAGCGATAATCATTACTAGAGTCCACTGCCCCATCGGACCTGATGAACTTTGCGACAAATCCATTGCAAGTCCTGCCCCAAAACCTGTGAGCGCACCAATTTCAGGTGTGCTCAGCGCTGCCCAAATAAGAGCAACAATCAATAACAGATTAAAACCACCAAGCGGAAGGCGAAATTGGGTGACAACAGCTTCTTGTAAGAGAAAGACAGTGAGAAAGATTGGAGTCGAATAAAGAAAACTGCGCAGTGACATAGCTACAGTCGCTTAATTAGTTGGGCTCGGTGACGGCGTAACAAATACAGTCACGGTAGGTATTGGAGTTGGGATTGGCTTGGGTGGAACAAGAGCATCTCGTGGATCTGTGCCTTCACCCGATACGACAACTGCGACTACTCCTAAAGTTGAGAAGTTGGTATAGAACTTCACGTCAGCTGTCTGAGCAACGGCACCGGGTGAATTATCAACATCTGTCACTGAACCAATCGGCACCCCTGGAACAAAGGGTCTACCGCCCTGGCTACCGAGAGCAAGAAGAACGTCGCCCTTTCTAATCTGTGTGCGGTTATCTAGGAGTTGGAGAACTCCACGGCGAGTGCCTTGCCCGCTCAAGATTCCAATCTGCTGTGAGCCCACGATACGCGCGCCGATACGAAATGCTGGGTCTGATGCCAACTGCACAAGTGCGCTATTTGGATATACATACTTAACGACACCAACTAGCCCATACCCCGATAAGACAGTCATATTGCTACGCACGCCAGAGTTGGAACCAACGTCGATCGTAATTGATTGAGTATATGAAGTTGTTGAGCCATGCGAAATAACCTTGGCGCCAACTACCTTATATCCAGCGGTTCCAGCAAGATCAAGAACGCCCTTTAACTGCTTTAAGAGAGCATCGGCGTTCTTACGATTCTGCAAGGTAAGGCGCAACTTATCGTTTTCTGCTTGTAGCTTTTCAATTTTGTTACGAGTGCGACCGAGGCTTGTTACATCTGAGAGAAAATTACGGAGTGGAGAAATGGCCCATGAACCAGCTTTTTGAACGGGTGTAAGCGCTGTCTGAGTTCCTGTGCGCAGACCATCGATTACTTGCACACCGCGGAGATCAAGAGTGATCAAAAAAAGCGAGGTGACAATTAAAACAATGATAAGTAAGCGACCGCGGTTGTCGCCGCCGTAGCGCACTTTAGATTACCT
>JACCDY010806251.1_pt1 | contig 20764 bp, 17 predicted proteins | sample 7446391 | NCBI WGS metagenome assembly JACCDY01 (sample SAMN15323451, study PRJNA562643) | freshwater metagenome | isolation source: river surface water | place: USA:Blue River Watershed | collected 2017-08-18 | reverse complement strand
GACATATCCGACCTCATACTTTGTGCCGTTGCCGTCTACTGTGATGGTCTGATCGATCATCACATTTGGTCCACCCTTTGAAGTGACGGCCTGGGTGGCCAAAATTGTGCCTTCTTCAGTCGCGACTGGGCGGTTATTGCTGACCCACATCTTGCCGAGACCGTTCTCACCTGCGACGGTGAAACCTGTTGGGTTGCCCTCTGCATCAAGGCCTGGGAACGCTACGCGTGCACCCTTGATATAGACGCCAATTGTCATCTGATCTGACTTCTTAGCTGGGGCAGATACTGAAACTGATGGTGTTGGGCTAGCTGAGCCTGAAGCCTCAGCAGTCACTGAAGCAGAAGGAGCTGCCTGACCTTCCTGCTGGACTGTTGGAATGACAGAACCTTCGTTGCCAGTCAGTGCGTTAAAGCCTAGGAATGCTGTTACTACTAATAATAGGGACAAAGCGACCTTTGAAGACTTTGCAGCAAGGTCTGCTGCCTTCTTATATGTAGTTGAGAGCATGTCCAGGGCTGTTAGGCCACGCTCTTCATCGATAACAAGCTCTGAAAGTACGCGGCGAAGGCTGGTGCGAGCGCGAGAGACTGTGTGGCGAACCGCGGTCTCCTTGATGCCAAGCTCTGCAGCGATCTCTTCTGTCGAGCGGCCTTCCATCTCCCACATAACGAGCGCTGCACGCTCTGCAGGTGAAAGCATTGCTAAAGCCTGACGAATGATCGCTGCGTCTTCAGCAGCTGAAATAGCCTCTGAGTGATCGCCTGAAACCTGCCATGCAGCCTCGACCTCAGCCTGGGCATCGTCGATCACGACGAGGTTAGGGCGGCGACCCTCCATACGGAAGTAGTCGATGCAGAGGTTTTCAATGGTGCGGTGAAGGTAAGAAAGAGCGTGATCTGTTGACTCAAGCTCAGGAGCTGCCAACATAAACTTAATTAGAGAGTCTTGGGTGATCTCTTCAGCCTTGGCTGAATCCTTCAAGACACGGCTTGCATGGGCGAGAAGCTCTGAACGGTGCTCTGTGTAGAAAGCACCGAGCTCTGCAACGGTCCACACACGGGGACCTGCAGGAGCTGCAGAGTTCTTAAATGCCACTTTATTGGATCCTTTTTCAACCGGTTTTGTGAAGCAGATAGAACCGTCGCCCTATCTATAGCCTTCTACGAATCCAACCCTATATTGTCGCGGGGAAGGGACAAAACGGACTATTTGGACTGATAATACCGAATTAGGTAGGTGTCTAGTTTTTGGAGTAGACGCCGAAAGCGGGATAAAAGACCAGTCTTTGTATAAATTCGATGGCTTTTTCCGTGAATCCTCGTTGATGAGTCTCCAATTACTGATTCGGTGTTGCTGTCGCCATGCAGAACCATCCCCGGGGACGTTATGTAAAACTTGCAACTCGAGTATGGCCAATCCGCGATCTGTGAACTTCTACCTGCTGATCGAAGAAGGACTTCCGCTGCGCTAGGCGTCAAAACTGTTGCAACCGCTAGAGGAACTTCTGCTAAGAGGCGGTGAAGCTTTGGCTGATTTAACACCAAACCGTCCGGAAAATTCGCACTTCTATATTCGAGCAATCCAAGTGCGCGAATCGATGGTCTTGATCCCGATAAGAATTCAGTTACTGCAGCCTCGAGATTTGGTAAGTTAATAATTCTTGCGTCATCTTCAAAAACTAATCCGCCTTCTTTGGATGAAGCAATGATTGCACGAGCGCGCGAATGTGAAATCGCACAAGCGCGTTCATTCTGACTTAACTCACGCCCAAATCTTGCAATCTCACCTTTAGTGACAATGTCTGATGCTTTGGGGAGTGAATTTCCCATTGTCGCAGGCAAGATAATTGGCTCAAGCATTTCAGAGATATTCAGAATATCCAAAAGTGGCTTAAAGCGGTCTGAACCGGGTGTCTGAATAATCACGGCAGGTATTCTGTGCACTGGCCTAGTCTAAGGTGCTTGTGAGGAAAAAGTTGATGTGAGGTGCACTATTTTTAATATTTACGCTCCAATCATGAGCACAAGATCGCCAGGGCTGCGTTACACCGCACAAGGCCTTGGTGATCGCATTCACTTGGTATCTCTTTCATATGAAATCTCTAAGGAAAAAGGTGAATCTGTCGGCTTGCATTTAGCCACGAATCATCTTGATGGAAGAAAAAAATCTTCATTCATTGAAATTCTTTCACTTTTTCCAAAGGATAGTGTCGAACTACACTTTCACGATTACTTTGCCTCAAGTGAAGTCGACTGGAAAAACTACTTGATTCGTTTGGGTGTTGAAGCGCACTCATTTGCGTACAGAGATCATCCAGGTTGGTTAGAAATGAAAAATGATTTCGATATCAGCCCCTACCTATTGCATCGCCACTTAATTACGCCTTCGTGTTCACACGAACTCAATTTGCCTGAAAAATTCATCACTGCGCAGTGGGATTCAACAGGACAAGACCGCCTGCTGCCTCAGATGGAAATAACGCGCATAGAAAACGAGTATCAGAAAGAGGGCTATGAAATTGTCCACGTTGGTGGACAAAGCAGGAAGGAAATACTTCGCGAATGTCTTAGTTGCGCGGCGGTAGCGATATACAAGTCTAATTTCTTTGCCGGAGTTGATTCAGGTTTCTTGCACCTTGCACTGCAAGTAAAAAATATATCTCAAATCCATTTCTATACGGAGCGAGATAGGTACTGGTCCCACCATTCATTCCGAGCGATTGAAATGGGCGCGATACTGAATCACCACTCAGGTAAATTGGGTCATTTCGATTTCCTGTTCGTGAAATTCAGATATGATTCTCCGAAGTTAATTAAGATAGTTCATCGAATAAAGCGGCTAGTTGGGATAGAGAGATATGAAGCTCATGATTGAAGTTAGTGTTGGTGACTTTATAGACCGGCTGTCGATTCTCGAAATTAAACTTAATAATGGCTTAGATGTCGGAGATGAAATCTCTCAGTACTCAGAATTCCTCGATCAGTTTGATCCAATCGGATTTGATCATTACAAAACCCTATTTCTCTCAATAAATTCACGTCTCTGGATTCTTGAAGATCAAAAGCGCAAATTCACGGAGAGGGGTACCGACGAGTATGCAAACGTTGCGGAGTTAATCACACAACTTAATGATCTTAGATTCGCAATTAAGAAAAAGGCAGATGCTTACTTTAAGAGTTCTTTAAGTGAGAAAAAAAGTCACAGCTAATCCGCAATACCTAATATTTCAGCCTGAGAATTAAAGTCTGGGACTTTAATTCTCACTTCGTTCATGGTGCCTTCGGCAACGACTTCACCGTTTGCAACGTAAACAACTTTATCTGCATCAACAATTGTCGACAGTCTATGAGCCACAACAATTACAGTGACTTTGTCTCTCAATTCAGCGAAAGAGTCAGTAAGTTCTCTCTCGGTTATTGCATCCAAAGCACTCGTCGCCTCATCCATAATTAGCAATTCTGGCTTTGAGAACAATGCTCGAGCGATTCCAATCCGCTGCTGCTGTCCTGCACTCAGCCGACTACCAAGTTCTCCAATTGGCGTATTAACTCCATCTGGCAATTGACTAATTAGTTCCTCCAGATTCGCGATCCGAATTGCTTCGAGAATCTGGTTTTCATCTTTAACTACACGGCCATAAGCAATGTTTTCTGCGATTGTTCCATCAATCAGATTAGTACGTTGTGGAACATAACTTACTTTTCCTGGCCAAGTTGCATAAGTTTGCAAAGGGGGGTGATTTGAGATTCTCACCTCACCCGTTTCCGGAGTATTTAGCCCAAGTAATACATCAATTAGCGTGCTTTTTCCTGATCCGGAGGGCCCAACAATAGCTGTTAAAGTATTTTGAGGAATGTTGAGACTTATATTCTGCAAGGTGTTCGTCTCAGAACCCGGGTATTTATAGCTTATATTTGTGAGTTCGACTCTCCCTTCAAATGCGTTTATTTTTGCCGCATTCTCGAACCCTACCCACACGGCATTCTCTTCATTGTAAAGTTCGAGAACGGGAAGGGTATAAGAGATATTGGCTCTGATTAGAAGAGAACTTTGTTGCAATCGAAGTGCCGCTGGCGCCAGTCTGCCACCAGCAGCCATAAACACAGTTAGTGTCGTAATCGCATGTATTGCATCATGCATTGCAAATTGAACTGCGGAAATTATTAGCGCTCCAATTACAAGAACGACTTCGAAAACGTATTTTGACACGTAAGGCATCACACTTAGGTCTGCCAATGCCTTCGATTGCAAAAATCTTAGCTCATTAAACTCCGAGATTCTGCTCTCCATAAGATTTGCCGTCTTAATGAATCGCACGTTATCGAGCGTTTTCAGAATGGAGTTATTCAAATCTACGAACAATTGAGAGTTTAATTTACCTAATTCGGACGCCTTATTTTTCAAATGGTTAAATAAAATGAAACCTAAAGACCCAAAGAGAATCATTGTTATCACCGCAGTAGGTGCATCTAGTACAAAAAGAGTCAAGATAATCAGTAAGAGACTGGCTAAGTCTGCAATAATGAGAACTAAACTCCCGGCGACATCAAGTGCGGCTTTATTGCTTCCGCTCGTCAAAATAAATACTGTCTCCTGACGAGTCATTTTTTCGACCTCAGCTAAGTCTTTACTCACAATTTTACGAATCAAATTCGACGAGAGGAGAGCGCCTTCATTGCCTAAAAAATGAAATATCCGAGATGAGACCAGAAAGGCAAAGATGCTGCGGCTAATCAGACATAACCCGGCTACTGTTGCCAGCACTACAACTTGGATTGCCAATGATTGGTTGTCTAGATTAAGAATCTCAAGCAATTTTGAAACTTGTGGGTTGAGTGCTGACGACGAGAGAACTCCTCGCAGAGCGAGTGATCCAATTACACCAATTAAGACGATACCAATTAAGTCTAGAAGTCCTGTCAATGATTGGATAATTGCGAATTTAATAAGAGTTCGTTTATGGTCTCTTGAAATAAACGTCAGGACCGATCTAAGCCTAAACAAATTAGAGAGGAGTCTTGGAGTGGTCGACATTCTCAATTGTTACCCCTTATTTGTGCTTAGTTAAATTAATAATCAGGTAAATCCTAATGGTCATTCTGAAATTGAGTAGTATTGGCAGGTGGATAAATCCGAGAAACGAATATTAGTAACTGGCGCTGCAGGCTTTATTGGCGGCTCGGTTGTATCAAGGCTTAAGAAGCATTATCCAGCAACCCAAGGTATTGACATTTTTTCCGAATACTACGATTCCCGGCTTAAGTTTCACCACATCCAAACACTTGATATCGAAGATTGCATCTCTAAGGTCGATATTTGCGATTACGAAAACTTAGAGAGTACTTACTCTCGTTTTAGACCAGATATCGTCATTCATTTGGCTGCCCAAGGTGGTGTCCGCGCAAGTCAGATCGAACCCAAGCCGTATATTCAAACAAATCAAATGGGATTCTTGAATCTTCTAGAACTTAACAACAAATATCACGTTAAAACATTCATTTATGCAAGTAGCAGCAGTGTGTATGGCGAAGGGCTTCCAGCTCCATTTAGAGAAGATATGCCTCTACCAGGACCAAAGAGTTTGTATGCCGCTTCAAAGGTAGCAAATGAAATAATGGCAAGACATTTTCCTTCTAATGAAAATCAATATCGTATTGGATTGCGTTTCTTCACTGTCTACGGACCATGGGGACGTCCGGATATGGCGGTTTCACGATTACTTGCATCAGGATATAAGGAGAGACCCTTTATACTAACTGCTAACAAGGATTTAATTCGAGACTTTACATTCGTTGAGGATGTGACTGACGTAATTGAAGATTTAATCACACAAGAAAACATTGGTCTCAACGGTCACACGTTGTTGAATGTTGCTGGTGAGTCTCCTAGATCCATGGGAGAACTGATGGAAATATGCACGACAAATGGCGTTCCACTTAACATTTTATACGGGGAAATCAATACACTCGATGTTTCCAAGACTCATGGATCCAGCGAAAGACTTCATAAGTTGGGAATCAGAACTCCGCGAACTTCCCTCGAAATTGGCATCGAAAGAACATCGCAGTGGTTGGCAGAGTTTTCTGCGGCCGGCCTTGCTGAGTATCTAGATTAGTCATTATGAAATACACCTTAGTAATCACGACATTTAATTCCATAAGCACCATTGAAAGAGTTCTCGAAAACATAAGAAAGTTAAATCATCAGCCGGATGAAGTTATTATTATTGATGATGCATCAGATGATGGTTCAACAGGCCTTATTAACAGCCTCACCTCAACATATCCTGAGTATCGGTTGATTTTGAATAAATCCAATCAGGGGCAGAGTTATTCCAGAAACCTAGGTGTGAATCTAGCTTCGAATGAATTCGTTATGTTCCAAGATGATGACGACATCTCGCTTCCTAATCGTGCAGCTGGTCATCTTGAGGCATTTAATCTTGGTGCAGATTTTTCATATCTCTCATCAACAAAAAAATATCCAAACGGCTACGTAGTCGTAAACGAAAATTCAAACTTCACGTGTGATCAATCACGGAGGGTACTCGTAATTAAGCACTTGTCAGTTGGGGCGCCCCTACCTAATAATCTCAAACTCTTCTCACCGAGCTCGACTTTAGCTATAAGAAAAAGTTTTTTTCAAACAATAGGTGGTTTCAATCAGGAAATGCGTCGTCTCGAGGACATCGAGTTGGCATGCCGCGCCTTATCAAACGAGGGCAATCTCTCTTGGTCTGATCAAATTGGGGTAGAACGGCTCCACACTGAGGGTTCTGATAAGTCTGCAATGGCAAATTATTTGGGTGAAGAGCAAGTAATTGCCTCGGTGCGAAATGTTCTAAGTTCTCGTGAATACTTTGTCGCTCGGAAATCAATTCTTCTTCGTGAAGCCTATTTTAGTAGAAGCCTCAAGAAAATTGCTTTCAAGGGATTGTATGCACCGCTAATCTTATTCTTGTCACCGGGAAAAATGATTTCATTCCTGAGGAGAATTAGGCATGATCTTAGGCAGCGAAAATGAATTTCTCACATCATCAAGGTGCATTTATAGTTGATCAGGAATATTCACCATTATGGAGAGCGGCTAATTCACATTCACGTAGGAGCGGCAACCGGGTATTTGCAGCCAATCGGTACGTCTCAGAGTACGCACTAATTCGAGATATATTGAGAGTTCCAACATCTTATCTAATCTTCACGTGGCGTGGAGCTTTTGATTCAGTTCTACAGTCGAAACGAGCTCGCCAATTACTTCGCAATAGCAATGTAACTATTTACTTGTTAATTCCAGATCTAATCGGAATTCACCATATTTCTGAAGAGGAACAAAATCGCATTAATTATGCTGACGGTTTAATCGTGACTTCGGTAGAATTGCTAAATAAGTACAGAGATTCCTATGAGTTAAAGAGTGTTCAGATACTCCATGATATTCCGCCATTGGGAGCATTCGAGGATATTTCCAAAGATCGTCCGGTTCGAAGCAATCACAAAATCATCTGGGTTGGTAATAGCAAATGGGGTGAACGCGCTGGATTTGTCGACCACAAAGGTCTTAATGGATTTGCCTTGCCACTATTCGAAGAGTTAAAGAAGAAACATAGCGGCCTATCTCTTACCGTGATTGATAGTGCATCTAGGAAACTTTCTTACGAATATGTCTTACGTGAGATTGCAAGTTCGTCATGTTTGATTTTCACATCGAAATCCGAAGGTACGGGATTGCCGTTAATTGAAGCTGCCTTGTTGGGGACCCCTGTTGTTTCTTTTGACGTGGGCATAGCGTCTGAACTCCTTCAAGGAGAACTCGCAGTATTGATTTCGTCTAGGAATCTTCAAGAATTTTCTGAGAAAGTAACATTTGTGCTTGAGAATAACGAAGAACTATCAGAAAAAATTTCCGTCGCTTCGGGAGCGTATGTTAGAAGGATTCTCGAAGACTTTGAATGCCTAACAATGGATGAAGTTGGCGTTGGCTCCTGGAGGCATCAAAGGCATGCTCGGAGTTTAATTAACATTCTTAAATGGAAATTAAGGTGGATGCGCTACTTAAGAAGTAGAGAGGTCGCCAAGTAGCTCCATTTCTCGTTCGGTTCTTCACCTTGGTACTGCTTTACCGATCTTTCCGCTGACACCGAGTATTGCGCCATCTCATCTCTTGAAGAATATATTGTTTTAAGGAGTTCGATTTGAGATTTGACGGGTTCCTGACGATCAATAATCCAGCCATTTTCGCCGTGAATTATTAAGTCTCTCACTCCTTCACAGTCTTTAAATCCTCCAACCGGTACTCCGGATGCAAGAGCTTCGGCAACACTGTTTGGAAAACCTTCCCAGAGTGATGGGGCCATCATCACATTTGCCGTAGCCAAAGCGGAGGTTATGTCCTTCGTAGGTAAATGAAGCTCTATAAAGCTTTCTGCTTTGTTATTCTTGATAATCTCACTCAAAACTGGAAATTGTTCTCCGTCGCCAAATATTTCAAGTTTCGTGTTCTGATGTTCTTTATGGAATTCAACAAAGGCAAGAGCTAATTCATTAACTTGCTTTTGATTGCTTAGCCGCCCTGCAAATAGAAAAGTGAAAAGATCCTTATTCTCTGGCTTGATCTTTGGAAGCGATGGGATCTTGTTGGGTATTGCAATTATCTTTTTCCTCAAGAAGAAAGGATAACCATTCCTGTACGATTCAAATTGAACTGTAATCGCATTCGCCAGAATCATGGTCGCAAAAATGAAGTACCTAATACGTTTTACTCTGGTTCTTGTATAGATTGAAGGTCCGTTTCTTTCTGCGAGAATAATTGGAACTCTTCGTAATTTTGCGGGAATCGCAGCAAACCAAAAGGATCCAGTCATAAAAGTGAGTGCGATATCTGATTCGAGTTCGCCCAGGAGTTCAAAAACTCTCTTCTGGCGCAAATATCTTTGACTGATGCTCGCTTTTTTCGAGCTATCGCCGATTGAAAGCCCTATAAAAACTAGCCGAGGATCAGCGTCAAAGAAGGGATTAAGATCGCCCGAATCAAGTGAGATTACCGTTACCTCGTGCCCCCTATCTACATACCCTGAGGCAATGCTTAAGAGCTGTCGCTCCATACCGCCCATCACATTTGATAGACCTCGTGTAAAAATGGCTATTTTCAAAAATTTCCCAATCGGCCTTAAGATCGACGTAATATGTCAGGTTGCTAATTGTAGTATTCACTCGTGCTGACTAAACATCATAAGTATTGGATATTCAGCGTTTCCTTGCTCATCTTAACTATCCTCGCCAAACTATTCTTTTTAAGTGGCCTTGTTTACGGCCTAGATTATGGTTTATTCCATCCCGATGGAATGTTGTATTCGTTCAAGACTCTCTCATTCCTAGGACACTCAGAGCTTTCTGCTGGTAGTGAAGTTGCTAAGTTCTACTTAGAGAACGCGGCGACAAAACCACACATTTCACCCGAAAGTCTCTTTTATCAAAATAATAGCAATTGGCAGATATTCCAGTTAAGGATTCTTTACCCCTTCTTGAGCGTTCCTTTTGTGTACCTCTTTGGCCTATGGGGAATGTTGGTTTTACCATTGCTCTCATTTGTCATTTTATGGTTCTTCGTATCAGCTAAGCTGGCGCATCGTCCTTTAATTGGAATAATTGTCTTGCTAGTTCTATCCTCTTCAACAACTATATCTCGCTGGATGTTATCAAATATAAGCGATCCACTGTTGGTTGGATTAATCACAGTTTACATTTGGTTTCTACCCAGATTCAATAAATCAACCAATCTAAGTTTGATTGCATTTCATGGATTTTTTATCCTAACTACTGGATTAACAAGATTCTCGCTTTTGCTGTGGTTTGCGATAGCACTGTATTATCTTATTAACAGAAAATTTGGAGTCGCTCTTGCCATAAGTACATTGGCCTTCGTTGCGTTTCTTCCTAACTTATTCGTAAGTTTCTCTGGTGCGATACTTGCTTCTCATGCGAGTTCTCCTTGGTATTTTAAAATTCTTCTATTTCCGTTGGTTCTCGTTAAAATGCATGTTGTTGAGTTTGGACAGCTATTCGTTCTTGATCGTATTTTCTTGATCGGTTTTTGTTGCGCCATTTGGGTCGCTTTGCGAAATTTCAAAGATCCGAAAGCATTACTGTTCATTCTTGTATTGGTTTCGTTGATTACAACTGCAGGATTGAACGGTGTCCTTGGTGTCAATTTTAGGTACCACCTGCCCGCCTTGCCTTTTGCTTTATCGTTTCTGGCTCAATATCAAGGACGATCTCTGGAACTAAGAAAGTAGGTTTGGCGGATATTTGAGATATGCATTCTTCTCATTTGTTCCAGCAAATATCCAATTGCACCAATAATTGCGCCGCCAAAAAAAAGGCTTGTTCCAACCAGGAGGCTAGGTAGCTGAGCAACTAATCCAGTACGTAAATAACCTGAAAGCGCTCGATAAATCAGTGGAAAAGCAGCAAGCACTGCGAAAATCGCTGGTGCACCCAGGAATATCAATGGGCGATTTTGCAGTGCAATTCGAAAATTGCTCACTAATATTTTGTAACCGTCTTTATAGGTTCTCAATTTAGAAAAGGAGTCTGCAGGTCGTTCTCGATACAAAACATCAATATTGGCCACATTAAGGTCGAAGTTCCTTGCATGAGCATTTAGTTCAGTTTCGATTTCAAAGCCACGTGAATTTGAAGGAAATGTTCCTACAAATTGGTGGGACATTAATCTCCATCCAGATAGGGAATCATCAACATCACTGGAATGAAAGACTTTACTTAATATGCTAAACCCTTTGTTACCGATTTGGTGCCCTCTTCGATAAGAATTCCTGCTGTCAGATTGAATGCGTCTCGTGCCAACTACTAAATCTATTCCATCTTTTGTAATCAAATCCATCGCGTCAGAAACCCTCGAGACATCGTAAGTTCCGTCTCCGTCAATCATTAACAATGCATCAAAATCTCTCGGTAATGACCGTAGCGCTGATCGAAATGCGCGACCTTTCCCGGGAGATGGCTCGAATACAACTTGAACTTCCTGGTTTCGTGCGTTTTGAGCAGTTGAATCCGTGGAGTTATTGTCAACAACAATAATGTAGGCGCTCGGTACATGTGTAATTATCTCTTTAATCGTGGACTCGATAGTCGCACCCTCATTCAAACATGGAAGGACAACCACCAACTTGGGCTCTGTTGTTGTAGTCACTCTATATTTTCCTTTGTCTTTGCGTGTTGTGGAAATGAATTGCCAGTTGGTCTATGGAATCTTTGGCTAGAAATTTAGGTCTATGCAGAATATTCCAGTTGCAACACTCTTCCATATATTTAACTTGATCTCTCAATACTATCTCGAGCAACTTGGCGATTTCCTGAGGGCTACTTGATTCCGCAATGAGTGTTGGATTTATACCGAGTTCTGTTGACTTATTATTGACATTCCTGATGAGAATCGATGGAACTCCAAACGCCGCAGCTTCGACAATTGCCAAACCAAAACCTTCTCGCTTCGAGGTGTGAAGTAAAACGGCTGAGTCATTTAGAACTTCTTCACGCAAAACATCATCGCCATCGACATAGATAAACGCATACTCTGACATATCGTTTTCGTTGACATAGTTGACTATTTCTTTTTCAAGTGAACCTGATCCAATTAGTTTAAATTGACCTGTCCAACCTCTATTTCGAAGCAACTTTATTGCTGCTAGACCTAACAATGGTTGTTTATCCGCTGTTAAACGTCCTATTTGGCAGATATTGTTTTTAAATTTCCTTGAATCGATGGGAGGTGATTTAATTTCTTCCACGCAGATCCCTGGAAGCTTTAAGGTGATTTGCCTGTTTTTCTGTATTGCTTCGAGTTGATTTCGCGTAGATTCTAGGTAACAAACATTCACGTCAGCCATGCGAACACTTAGTCGCTGAATGATAAATCCAATCAAACCATTCAATAGGCCAAATTCGTTTATCCAAAATTTGAGAGTTGGGAGTTCAAACCATTCCACATAAATTTTGAAGTTCTTTCGGAAGATTATTTGCGCCAATTTTGAAGTCCAAATATGGAAAAAGGGGAAAGCAGATAGATAAACGATATCGAGTTGATGATTCTTCAATCCTTTGAATACGCTTATTGCAAACGAAATGGCGTTATGAGTACTTCTCGTTCCCGTTTTCTGAAAAGAATCAGTCTTACTTTCTAAAGAAATATATCTCACATTATTTTCAGTGCTTATCCGCCCACCTGTGTTGAAATAATGCACATCAAAATTTTGTTCAGAAATGCCATTTGCCAATTGAGAAAACCAACGTTCCACACCACCTTTGAACTCAGGAAAGGTAGTTTCGTAGAAAATCCCAATTCGCATTTATCCGCTTTTACTTAGCTTCAAGAGTCAGGTCGTTTTGAACCATTCGTTTCACTAATTCGGTGAAATTTACTTTGGGCTCCCAACCAAGTTTTTCCTTTGCCTTTGTTGCATCACCGATCAATAGGTCGACTTCTGAAGGTCTAATTAAACTTTGATCAAAATCCACATAATCTGATATTGAGCCGGTCAGACCTGTCTCCTTTATTGCCGCTTCCAGGAAGTCCCTTACGGAGTGTGTCTCTCCTGTAGCAATCACATAATCTCCTGGGACATCCTGTTGGAGCATAAGCCACATTGCGTAGACATAGTCGCCCGCGTAACCCCAATCTCGTCTCGGCTCTATGTCTCCGAGACTAAATTTCGAAATCTTTCCGAGTTTGATCTTCGCTAAATTAGAAGTGATTTTGCGTGTTACGAACTCGTGACCTCGATGCTCACCTTCATGGTTGAAGAGAATTCCTGATGAAATGTGCATTTCGTATGCTTCGCGATAATTTTGGCACATGTAATGCGCGAAAGTTTTCGCTACTCCATATGGTGAACGCGGATGAAATGGCGTCATTTCTGTCTGGGGAGTCTCTCTAACTTTTCCAAACATTTCCGAAGAGGAAGCTTGGTAGATTCGCGTAGTCTTTTCGAGACCTGATTTCCGAACAGCCTCCAACAGTCGAAGTGCTCCAAGTCCAGTAATATTGGAAGTTAACTCCGGTTGCTGGAAACTTAATCCAACAAAACTGATTGCGCCTAGATTGTAAATTTCATCGGGGCGAATTTCATTGATTACGGTATGCAAACTGGCGAAATCGCTCAAATCTCCACCGATTAACTTGACGGATGGAAACATTGTCCTAAATTCTTCAACTCGAGAATTACGCTGTCCATTTAATAGACCAATGACGTCATAATTCTTACTGAGAAGTAACTCTGTCAAGTGGTGGCCATCTTGGCCTGTGATTCCTGTGATTAGGGCTTTACGCATGAACCAAACTGTACCCTCTAAGTAGCCCTAAGTACTGGAACGAGAATACAAATAGCATTCTCGATTACCTGGATTTTTCCCTTGTAATGAAAAACCAGCGCGTAAAAGTAGTTCGTTCACTTGATCGAAAGTTCTGTCTTGATTCATTCCTCGTTCGGGACCGAGGTCAGCGGTGACATTTTGCGTAATCTTTAGTGTCTCACTACCGCCTTCCAAAATTTCCGGCTCAGCACCCTCTGCTTCAAGTTTGAGAAGTTGAATTTTTCTGATGTTCAATTTAGAAATCTCAACATCTAGAGTGCTTGTTTCAACTTCGATCGAATTTGATTTTGCATTCGGTTTAAAGAGCGAGGAATCACCTGTTTCATTTTCATTATAGAATTTTAATTTAGTCACTGAATTCCAAAGTGGCTTCTCGATTAAAGTTTGATTAATACCTTTTAGATTCAAAATGGATGCCATATTTTCAGTTTTCGAAGGTTCAAATCGAACAAATTGTGCTGATGGAAACATCTGATGAGCTCTTAAAGTAAATTCACCAACATTTGAACCTATATCAACTATAACTCCCTCATCAAAGTGACTTATCTGATCTAGACAATACTCCTTTCCGATGTGATTTAAACGATCTTGGATACCCATGAAATATCTTGTTGTCCTCAGAGGATAATAGTAATAAATAGTATTCACTGATCCTGATGGAGCATTCAGTTCGTGGTATTCCAACAAGCTACCCTTCACATCAAGTTTGAACTGATATTTTGAGTTGTTTCGAAATTTGATTCTTATCAAGATTACAAGTAGGCGCTTGTTTAGGTGCCAGACACTAAATTTCATACTTACACCTCGTCTATTCTTTGGCGACGAATTATTCTTTGCATTAGCAAGATTCTACAATTGTTAAACATTGATTAGCTAGAATAAATGCTTCTTTGGGATTATCTTTATACTTAAGGATTCTGCCGATTGTAGTTGCTAATACAGGCTTGAGATTAGTCGTGTCGAAGTTTGAAAATGCATCCAAGATTGCTGTGCTACAAATGCTTGGCCTTTGAAATGCTGAATCAGCTAAAATTCGACAGTCATCCCAGCTCAATTCTTCTTCTTGTGACATGTAAATATGATTTTCATAATTATACTTAAATGAAAGTTCCAGCCTGGCTAAATCAAAAATTGGATAACTCTCAGCACTAAAGTTTGATGGTTCGTACTCGGGCTCGATCAATCTACCAACCGGATCAATGAGAACCAACTCTTTTGTTGTGAGATCAATTTGAAGATTTTCAAAGGTTGCATCCCCATGAATTAGTGCTTTTCGTCCTGTGAAAGGGAATTTTTCTCGAATGGCTAATGTATTCAATCGGTCAAATGCATCGAATAGTTGCTGTAACACATCCGATATTTCCGGATAATCGGCAAATTGCAAGGAAGTTTGCTGCAAAGAAGGGAACACCTTCTTTGTAATTATTTCCCCCAATAAACTGTAGTTTGTATTTTCAGCGAATTCGCAGGCGTTATACAATGAAGTGAGTCCATTTTTCAGGATGCCAATCCATTCTTCTTTAGATTCATGCCTTGTATACTCATAAAAATTTTGGATGGTGTTCAAATGTGACGTTGCAAATCCATAGAACCCTTCAGAACCGTCATATCTCTCAATTACTTTCAACGTTCTAATCTCTGGATATCTCGACATAAAGTCATACCAATTGGCTTGATAGCTCAGCGTCTCAGCTTTTTGAGATTCGATACTGTACTTGATTACGTAAGGGCTAGAGTTCTCGTTCTGAATGACAACAGATACCGCCCCAGAACCTCCCGAAATATTCTTGTATAAAGATCTTTGTGCAAAACTCTTGGATTCAGAATTACGAATAATATTGATAGCGTTTGCTGTCGGAATAAATGGGGCTTTGGGTTTTAGGTCGTTGACTAGATAACGACGGCCTCCCGTGCATCCCAGAATTATTTCATCGAAGCAAATCCCAAGTTTTTCAAGTCTTCCCTTGACCTCGGTTTCATATTTCTTTGGTCTTGCACTAACTAGAACTATACGTGCATGATTGAAGAGATCATTTATCTGATTTATGTTGCTTGAAAGTGGTTTGTCTTCATCCCAAGGGTATTCACCATGAACTGATGTATTGTGATGAACCAAGACTCCATCAATATCTACGAAATATGTAGGAGAATCAAATATGGCGAAGGTTGGATCAGGTAGATTTTCGAGTTTTTCTAATTGTCCAGGGGTTCCCATCGGATAAAATTCTTCTACATAGCCAATTGCTACTCTCTTCTCATCTTGCAAATACGAATTTACAATATCTGAAATGAATACCTCTTTTGTTGAGCGGCTAAGTGCAAATTGAGATTTCTCTATAAATATTTGATTGTTATCAAACCCGTAGACTCCAATTAATCCACGATTGACATCTATATCGATTGTCGTTCTTGGTTTTTCAATTATCTTTTTTCCCGTAGTCGACAAGAATGACCATTCCAAACTCTGATCTTTCTTGGCCTCCCAAATGTATACATCTGCATGTTTATTCAAGTTTCTATAAATATCGATTGATTGTACAAAGTGGTCTGAATCCGATAAAACGATACTTTCATTGTCTGAAAGTAAATTCGTGTTTCTCATTTGAATTAGAGCTTGTAAAGCTGATTCCACAGGACCAGTGGTGGGTTCATCTAAAACAATGAATGGGTTTCGTTCGCCAAAGAATTCCAAAATAGATTTGTTTCTTGAAAAATCATTGTAGTTTTTTTTCAAAATTACAATGAAAATATCATCGTTGGAAATCCTGCCGAAAGTTGTCAGTTCGTGGAATCCCTTAATTGCCCACCATAGTAGTGGTTTATCGTGCACATCGATTAGTGGTTTGGGGCTAGAGTGGAAATCTTTCATTCTAGAGCCCGCACCAGCGGCTAGTAAGAGAACCTTCATCTTGTAAGAATATCCGATTCCTGACCGGAGATGTTAAATTAACTACATGATTGCCATTGTAATTTCTGGTGCGGTTAGGAACTTGTCTGAGACTTGGCCTGAAAACAAGAAGCGACTCGATTCACTTAACCAACCTTATGAGGTTTTTGTGCACTCTTGGACTGAAAATTTCGGCACACCCCGTAAGGTTTACAAGGATCTTAATTCAAGAGGTTTTCTATTTAATTTTCGGGAAATGCGTTATCAGGAAGAGGAGATTCGTGTTTCGCATGATTACATTAAGTCGATAATACCGAATGCTCATATTCATCTAGATGTATTTGAAGAAAATAGATTAATTAACGAATTCAATTTGAGTAACCATTCAGGCCATCATTTATTCCGAAATTTAGTTAATAGTGTGGCGATGTACCAGGGAATATCACGGGTATTTGCACATGCTTTGCACTTTAAGGGAAAAATATTTTCTAATTATGTGCGGATTAGAACTGATTTCCTAATCACCGATGATATCCCTTCGGATTCATTGAGCAGGGATATTTACTTCGGCGGTCCAGGTGTTGAGCCCGGTTTCGGTTATGTTTCAGACCAATTTTTAGTTGCGGGCCCTTTAGTTGCAGAACAGCTGGCGGCTCTTGAAGAGCGATTGAAGATGTACGTTACACAAAATGGTTGGGATTTGGATACTGACAGGCCTTTTTACGGAGAACGGGTTCTTTCAAAATTTCTCTGTGATATTCGCAATAGCATTAACATCCTCGAAGGGCCCGTAATTGGGCAAATAAAGCGCCCATCAATAGCTTTTGCTGAGAAGTCATTTTCATTTGATTACATAGTTGAGATACTTCAGTACAATTTCAAAATTCTTTTCAAGAAATTATTCTATAAATTTGCGCAATTGATGAAATTCTTACTCAGATTCTGAAATGAATTTTGTAATTTCCCTGATTATGTTTTCCTTGGTGAACCCAAAATGTTCTAGGAGAGCCTCTCCTGATCCACTTGCTCCATAATTTTCTATCGATATTCTTCTTCCCTGAGGCGTGAACTCGTGCCAACCAATTTCTGTGCCCGCTTCTATGGATATTCGCTTTTGAATTCTGCTTGGAAGTACTTTTTCCTTGTATTCAGGGCTCTCATTCCTAAACCAACTTTGGCATGGCATTGATACAAGTCTGATTTTGAAAGGCTCAAGTTCGATTGAGCTAATTGCGTCGTATGCTAATTCCAATTCAGAACCTGTTGCAATAACAATTAACTCTGGGTCTCCATCATGATAATTCTCAAAATAGATGTATGCGCCTTTCACGGCATTTGAAGTAACCGCTTTACGTTCTGGATCATTGAGTAGATCTTGTCTGCTCAAAACGACTCCTGTTGGTCGAGGGGTTACGAGAATTCTCTCCCAGATATTCTTAAGCTCATCACCGCTGCCAGGCCTAATCACATCGAAATTTGGAATTGTCCTTAAGCTAGCCATCTGTTCTATTGGTTGATGGGTTGGCCCATCAGCACCAATAGCGATTGAGTCGTGAGTCCACAAATATATAGCCGGGATTCCCATGAGGGCTGCCATTCGGATTGCCGGTCTTTGATAATCTGAAAATACTAAATATGTCGCACAAAACGCCTTGAAAGATGGGTCAATCGCTATGCCATTGATAATTGCGGACATGGCGTGCTCGCGAACACCAAACCTTAAATTTTGATTAAGGGGTGAAGTTTCTCCCGATTTGTATAGGTAGGAAAGGCTGAGCGAGTTACTCTCAGTAAGATCGGCTGATCCACCATAAAGTCTTATTCCCGATTTTCTTATAGTTTCGATGATTTCACTATTCGCTTTTCGTGTGGATATTCTTGCCGGGAATAAGAGTTCAATTTTCAATTCGCCTAATGGCTTTCTCATGGGATCGGTTTGCTGGGCCATGAGCTTAATTTTGGTTCGACGAATTTGTGATTCGTAGTGCTGTCGTACTTTTGCCTCAGTTACAGATGCATTTTCATTTGGCAATCCGAGAGCTGATTTAGTTAGTTCGATTTCTTCATTCGGCATTAAATTTCCGTGCACTTTAGCTGTTCCTCGCCAGTTTGGAGCTGGCCAACCGATCACACTTTTCATAATGTATAGAGTAGGGCGCGAATTATTTATATTGCGTCCAAGATGTGCCAATAACGATTGTGAATTAATTTCCCCTGAACTTCTTGTTTCGATTAACTCGACATTCCATCCCATGCCTCGAAATATCGTCTCTGGAGAGTTTTCATCACTCGCGCATGGCACGCCATCAATTGTGATGTCATTCGAATCATAAATTACAATCAAATTATCGAGCTTGTAGTAAGCAGCCAAGTTCGCGGCTTCGGTGGTAATTCCTTCCTGCATGTCACCATCACTTACAACTACGTAGGTTTTCGCAAGATTCTCAGCATTTATGTTCGCGTGAATTTGCTGTGCTAGTGCAATACCCACAGCCATTCCGAGGCCTTGGCCAAGTGGGCCCGAAGAAACTTCAACCCCGGGAGTTGTATGTAACTCTGGGTGGCCAGGAGTCTTGCTACCCAGTGTTCTGAACGCCATCAAATCTTCTCTAGTGACTCCATAACCACAGAAATGCAATTGAATGTACTGCGCAAGGCAAGCATGTCCGCAGGAAAGAATCAACCGATCTCTTTTAGGGTGATCGGGAAAATCGGGATTGTGATTAAGGACGCGGGTGTACAGGGCATACAGGAGTGGCATCAATGACAGTGTTGCTCCTGGGTGGCCAGAACCGGCTTTATCAAGTACTTCTAAGGCTAAATGTCTGGAAAAACTAACTGCGGTATCGTCATCTGCGGACCAAGTAGGGTCTATGGACTTCATTCATAAATTCTAATTCAGCTTCTCTACATAAGTGGTATTGAAGAAATGATTTTATGTAGTGTCGTTATAACTAATAGGGGATCGTCATACCCAGTCAGTATGCCATTTTTCTTGAAGATTGTTACTTACGATGCAATCTTCAAGTGCTCTTAGCCCCTTTGTGTAATCATAAAGAGTCGAATCTGCCAGCATGAATCTTTCATGTGTTTCCAAAAGCAAGTTCTGGATTTTTGCATATTCAGTAATGATCTCATCAAATAGATATGTCTCTGCTCCTTCTATGTCTATTTTGACGATACTGAATTTATCTGACATCGAGATTAACTCAGAAAAAGTGATTGCTTCTACTTCAACAACATCATGAGGTTCTTCGAACTTCTCAGCAATAATCGTTGCTGAGAGACTGGTAACGAGAGGGTCACGAATGTGATCGGGATGGAGCTGCAATTTTGTTTTCGAATTGTTATTTGAAACTGCCTTATTGACGAGCGTGACATTAGGATCTTTAGCAAATCTATTCTCTAAGTACCTGAAAGCCGTCGGATGCGGCTCTACCGAAATCACTCTGAATCCAAGTGACAAGGCTGCAGCCGAGAAATGTCCTAGATTGGCCCCTAAATCGAGCACATATCCTTTATCTTTCCATTTTGAAATTTCTGGGTATCTCTCAATGATCAGTTTTGAATAATGTTTGCGTGCTTTACGGTCACTAAGTCTTCTAATAACAACTCTATATCCGGTGCGGAATCTTCTATATAAGCAAAGGATTCTTTCGGGCAATATCTTCTTAAGTTTACGTTTCATTCGCATCCATCCTCCTTGTTATTTACTAAGTGATTGAATATTGAATTTTGTCTCCTAAGCATTATTCCCATTACTTCTGCGTGAAATAAAGTCGTAAATTGATTTTGTACTCAAGGCGAATATGAGTTGCCTCGCCATGTCAATTATGGCAATTCCTTTATACTCGCCTCAAGTGAATACTTCGAACTAAATCCAATCGCGCTCTTAATCAAACTCACATCAGCACACAAGAAAGCTGGATCTCCTGCCCTACGCTCCTTCTCCTCAGCTACAACATCACCACGACTCGCCGCCTCACACACCAGCTTGATAACCTCACGAACGGAACCACCACGCCCGGTTCCGACATTCATTGCAAGCGGCAAAACTGCCGTTGAATCTGCCGCAGCCAAGTGAGCTCCCGCAATATCTCTCACATCAACATAGTCACGGATACATGTGCCATCTGGTGTTGGGTAGTCAGTGCCATAGATAACAGGTGGCTGTCCTGCCTTGAGCTTATTAATCACGATAGGGACAAGGTTCTCTACTGAGTTATCAAGAAGCTCTGGTGCTGCTGTTCCCACAACATTGAAGAAGCGAAGTGATGTTCCGTGGTTTCCTGGGATTGCTAGGAACTTATTTACTTCACCTTCTGCGGCAAGCTTTGATGCGCCATAAGGAGAGATGGGGTTCTTCTCATCATCTTCCTTGATGGGATTTGAATGATCTGGTGCGCCATAGACGGCATCGGTGGAGGAGAAGATGAAGTTCTTAATGCCGTGTTTTGCGATGAGCTCGAGCATCTTTGTTGTGGCG
>JACCDY011118840.1_pt1 | contig 20772 bp, 17 predicted proteins | sample 7446391 | NCBI WGS metagenome assembly JACCDY01 (sample SAMN15323451, study PRJNA562643) | freshwater metagenome | isolation source: river surface water | place: USA:Blue River Watershed | collected 2017-08-18 | reverse complement strand
TCATGAGGGCCGCGTCGTCCGACCCGACGACTCAAATTTCGTCTTTGTCTGCCGGCGGGGCGGGCCCGGCGCGCGCGGGGGCAGACTGCGCGGCCCACCAAGGAAGGCCGTCGGCGCGGACGGCGGAACACGCGGCGGCCCATTCGGCCTCAGTGCGGGCCCCCCTCATTTCGACGAGGGAAATGTGCTCCTCACCCGGAAGGGGAAGCTTGGCTTCGGCGGTGAGGAGCCGGCACCCACGGAGGACGAGGGTGCCGTTTAATCCGGGGCGGAGGTACTTGCCGAGCGCGGAGGTCTCGATCTCTTTGATCGTCTCGGCCGCGACGAGGCGCTTTCGCTCGATGTTCGCCGAGTACCAGTCCTCGTAGGCCTTGCTGAGGGCGGGCAGTGGGTACTCCGCGTCCGACCCGGGGGACACGAGAACGGTCTCGCAGATCCACCGGTGCATGGCGTCCTGGCTGACCCGGAAGATTTCGGTCTCGCGGGCGATCGTCGGGCAGGGGACATTCTTCAGCTCCCCCCCGTACTCGTTCTGCAGGCGCTCATAGTAGTGGACGAGGACGGAAAGGACGCTCGCCTTGAACTGGGGGTCGTTGGGGTACTTGCGGACAAACCGCTGGTCGTCCTTCTTTTCGTAGCGGGAGTTGGGGTCGGGGTTCTTCCGGAACCGGGTCTTGCTGGTGTAGTGGTTTAGCCGGCGCCAGGTCCCGTGGTCGGTCGTGTTGATGATGAAGCTGAACTGGCTGGCGCAGACGATGTTGGCCTTGACGGTGAAGGTCTCCTGGCGGCTGTTGAGGTCGCGGCCCGAGACCTCGCCGGCGTTGACGATTTCCTTGAGCCGGGCGGAGTTGAGGGTCTGGGCCTTGTTCGTCTCCTCGCTGTAGGAGTAGTTGACGTGCTTGAACCGCATCATCGCGCTGTTCGGGCGGTCGGCGTCCTCCCGGTCGCAGCAGAGCAGCTGGATGTTGAACTTGTCGGCGTAGGGGCCGAGGGCCTTGGCGATGCTCCGGAGGAAGGAGGTCTTGCCGTTCTGGCCGCCCCCCTCCCAAATAAGGGCGAGGCCCTCCTTTTCCTCCTGGCTGAGCCCCTGGCAGGCGTGGAAGAGGATCCAGTCCCGGGCGTCCGGCTCGGGGACGATGTCCGCGACCGCGTCGAGGAAGATGCGCGTGAACGGGTCCTCCGGGTCGAAGCGCTTGTAGAGGACGGGCGTGAACCGGCTGACGGGGAGCTCGTGGTAGTGGTCGATGAGGGCGCACCGCGCCCCCAGGACCAGGACCCCGTTCCCCACGCCGAGGAGCCCGGGCTGCTGGTCGAGCAGGGCGTGGAAGCCCCGGCGGCGGAAGAGGTAGTTGGCCTGGCGGACGACGCCGTTCTTGAAGGTGTCGTTGTGGAGGCTCGTCCGGCTCGACGCGAAGGTCTTGCCGAGGGCCTTGTAGTACCGGCCCTGGTCCTCGTCGGCGGCCCCCACCCGCCGCTCCTCGATGTGGTCCGAGATTTGGTCGAGGACCCGGGACAGGCTCTCGCTGATGTAGACGTGGAGGGCGTCCGGCTCGGCCTCCCGGCGCCACTTCCAGACCTCCCCGGCGCACATGGGCTGCCCCGCGACGACGAACTCGTACCAGACGTAGTTGCGGCGGGCCCCGGTCTCCTCGACGTCGACGACGAACTTGGCCCCGAGCATGGCGCGGAGGACCTTGGCGACCATGTAGTGGGCGAGGCGCCCCCCGTGCTCGTAGACGTACCCCGTCAGCATCGTGAAGTAGGACCTCTCCATGACCTCGGCGAAGCGGTCCGGGTCGGCCTGGCGGGCCCAGTGGTTGATCGAGGCGGCCGTCAGCGGGGGGCGGTCGGGGGCCCCCGCCCGGGCGAGGGCCTCCTCCCAGAGGGCGTCGAGGTCGTCGACCCGGCTCCCGGGGTGGCTCCGGTGCCGGCACCGGTGGCTGAACCAGACGGCGAGGGGCTTGTAGTTCGGGCTCGTCCCGGCCAGGGCGTAGACGACGTCCCGCCAGCGGTTCCGCTCGGTGAGCCAGGGGCCCTCGAGCAGCTCGAGGAGGGCGTGGGTGTTCCGGGCCTCCGCGTCCCCGAGGGTCAGGGTCGCCAGCCCGTGCTCCGCGAGCAGGAGCTCGTCCGCGGGGACCCCGCGGGCGGCCCTCAGGCCCCAGTCGGCGGCGGCCGCGTCGACCTCGGGCCGGCAAGCGAGGACCTTCCCCGGGCAGAGGGGGGGCCGGCCGTCCTCGTACTCGGCGTCCTGGGTCAGCGAGAGCTCCGCCACGAGGCAGTAGGGCTCCAGCTCGGCGAAGGCCATCCGCCGGATGATGGGCTGGGGGGTCCAGCCCGACCCGGGAGGCGGGCACCCGAGGTCGACCACGACCTCGAGGGCAGAGCCGAGCAAATAGGGCGCCCCCCCGCGCTTGCAGCTCCCCAGGAAGAGGACGGGCACGCTCGCGCTGTTTTGGTCCAGGCACTCGGCCGGGTCCCCCTCGACCCCCAGTTCCCGCAGCGAAGCGGTAACGCCCGGGTCGTCCTTGAAGTTCCGGAGGAGCCACTTCTTGTAGGCCCGCCCCAGCCGGACGCCCGGGACGAGGACGTGGAACCCGTACTTGTACAACGTCCGCCCCGGCCCCCCGGCCCCCGGGGCCTCGCGCGGGGTGAGGGCGCTCTCCTCGCCGCCCGGCGGGCCCTGGGCGGGGAGGGCCGTGGCCTCGGGCCGCACGATGAAGAAGACGTGGAACCGCGCCTCGGGGGGGGCGTGCCCGCCCGGGATGGGCCGGGGCGGGGTCGCCGCGGGGGCGAAGTCGACGTCCCGCTGCAAGACTGCGAAGAGGGCGCTCGCGATCCGGAAGTAGTGCCGGTCCAGCATTTGGGGGGCCGGGTCGGTGATGACCAGGTCATAGTCGAGCATTAGTCCGCTGGCCGGGGCCGCCGCGGTCCCCTGCCGCTCGGAGAAGTGGGTCGTCGAGCCCTCCAGCCGGCAGGCCTCGAGGTGCCGAAAGAGGGCCTGCCACTGGGGCGGGCCGAACGAGTACGTCTGGCGGGCCCCCTGGTCAATAGCGTTCGTCCTCTCGTCCCCGCGGGGCGTGGTGCAGTCGGCCGCGGGGCCCCGCAGAAAGCCGCCCAGAGCCCGCGCGCCCGCGCAGCGCTTCCTCTGGGTCGCCTCCGTAATGGCCGCCCAGGCCAGCGCGTTCGTCTCGTTCGGCGTCGGCGGAAAGGCGCCACGAAGCGGCCTCGAGCCCTCTGCTCTCCCGATGGCCGGGCCCGCTTCGGCAGGTTTTTGGTCGTCTCCCATCGGCCGTGGCGCGATTTAGCGCCTTATCGGTTACCGCCATGAAGGTCCAACTCGATGCACCGCGGCGAGAGGCGCGGAAAAGGACTCCGCCTCTAGGGTCGGCGCGGTGGGCCGGGTCGCCCCCGCTGGCCCGCCGCCAAAAACGGGCTGCGCTGGCTCGGCTCTGCGCGGCTCTGCGCGCCGGCGGGCGGGGCCCCATCAGGCGCGGAGCAGCCCCCTCGCCGTGGCGGCTCTCCTTCTGGCCTCGCCGATCATTTTGGCGGGATCGAGCGCCGCTACCGCAATCTCGTCGACGAGCTGTAAAGGGTCGCCCCCCAGGGCGGCGTTCGCGTACGTTAGGTGGCGCTCGCCGGGGGCGCCCGCGGCCTTCTGGTCGACGATGAGGACGTTGAGAGTTTCTCCCAAAGGGCGCCCGTCGGCGCCGAGCAGCTCCATCGTATGGGAGGGGATCGACGAGCCGCCGAGATAGCGGCTCAGGTGGACGTCCACGCTCTCTCGCCAATCGCCCAGGTCGGGAGTGGGACACCAACGGTACACCCACGCCGCGGCCCGGGCATTACGAGCGCGCTTGGATACGACCCGGAAGGAGTAAGCAACGGGAAAGACCTTTTCGATGTCTTTGGGGGGGGCCGTCCCCCGCCTCAGGCCGAGCAGGACGGGAGGCCGCAGTGGGTGAGGCGCGCCCTCATATCCGGCCGGGTCGACATAGACGGTCGCGAAGGCGGACAGCCCCTGGCACGCGTCTCGCGCGAGGAAGTAAAGCCAACCGAAGGCGTCGATTACCCAGAGGAGGGCGCGGAAGGGCAGGCCCTCCTTACCGGAGAGCCAACCGGTCGGGATTCGGAAGACCATGGCTGCAGTAAGACGCGGACCGGTTTCTCCAAACCGCGGACCGGTTCCCCCGAACCGCGGACAGGTTTCTCCAGCCCGCGGATAGTATTTGAACGCGTGGGGGGCGTTACTACTGCCTGGGATGAGCGACGAGGAGTACGACGAGGGCCTCGACGAGGCGGCGGCCGACTTGTACGAGGCGGGCGTCACCGAGGCCGAGCCCGGGGCGGAGGCCTCGGACGACGACGAGGACCTCGGCATCGACGAGGACGCCGCCGGCACGGACGAGGAGACCGACGCGGAGGAGCCCGTCCCCGACGAGTTCGTCGCCGAGCAACAACAGGCGCGCCCCTCGCGCCCGAACACTGATCCGCCGACCAAGAGGAGCAACCGGCCGAGCGTCGCCGTCATTGTCGCGCCCGACGAGCGGACGACCGACAACGTTCTGCGCCGGACGGAGGCCGCGCAGGTCCTCGCCATGAGAGCCCAGGAGATCTCCCAGTTCGCGACGAGCTTCGTCGACCACGTCGGCCTGCACGACCCGGTCGCGATCGCATTTAAGGAGCTCCTCGCTCGCCGGTGCCCCCTGAAGGTCCGGAGGGCGGTCGGGGTCGGGCCCGCGCAGGAGCAGCTGTACGAGGAGTGGCGGGTTAACGAGATGACGTTGCCCCCCCTGACGCCCCCCGTCGCGCTCGGCCCCATCGGGGGGCCCGCCCAAGAAAAAAAGGGCGGGGCGCGCCCCGCGGCTGACCGAGGGGCGGCCGACCGAGGGGCGGCTGACCGAGGGGAGCCCGACGCCCGCAACGCCCCCGTCGAGGCCCTAATGCAGGGCCTCCGCAAGCTGGTAGGGATGGCCGTTCGGCGGTAGGCTTCGCCGGGCTGGCCATGAGGGCGCCGGCATTGCGCGGCGCGGTTAGAGACGCTTTTTTCGGTCAATACCCGCGACAGGCCGCGAGAATGGTGACCTTGATGGGGGGGACCGATCGGTTCGGGGGCGAGCAGGGTGAGGCCCCCGAGCCCTCGGAGTCGTCCGAGGGCCCGAGCCAGGGAAACGGCGGCGCGCCGAGGCGGCGGCGTGCGAAGCGCGGCAAGGCGGGGCGGCGCGCGAGCGGCGGGGCCGGGAGCCCCGGTTCGTCGCCGAATTCCGTCGCCGCCCAGCCCCAGCCCCGATCTGGAGTGGCGCCTCGGGGCGGCCGGGCCACGTTGGGCGGCCCTCTAGCCGACGTTCTCTACAAGGCCGGAGGGCGGTACCGGGTGCGCCTCGCAGCCTTTAGTGGGGTTTCTGGCCCGATGCCGCTAAGCCTTCTCACTCCGCCCCGAGGAGGGCAGGCCGAGTCCCTCGCGGAATGCGCCGCGCCGGCCGGCTGCGCTGGCCCGCGAGAGGCCGCGAGTTCGACAGACTCGGACCTGGCGGAGATGCGCCCGCGCGCGGCGGGGCACCCCGCCGACCTCATACGAGCCGCGGCGGCCTCGGGGGCGACGTCGAACCCGGCCTTCCTCGACATCCTGGATGGGGGCGACTTCGAGCCCGCCCCGTGCCTCTGCTGCTACTACGCCGAGACCGCGAAGAGCGCGCGCAAAGCCGCACGGGAGCTGAACCTCTTTCAGCGATACTACAGTGCCAGCTCTTATCTCGGCTCGAAGGCCTTCCCGCGGATGGTCCAGACTTTGGGGAGAGACTTGCTGCCGGAGGAACTTGCGGCGGCGAAGGGTCACTTGTCCCGGCTCGGCCAGACCACCGACCTCATTCGGGCGGTCAACGCCCATCCGGGAATCTGCGCGACGGTGCCCCCGTGCCGTCCGTCGACGGTGTGGGTCTACGCGACGCCGACCAGCCGAAAAATGCTGCGGCACCTCGGCCGGAGGTTCCGCTCGGGCGGCGTCCCGCGCGGTCCGTGGGACCCGAAAGGGCCCCAGGAGCCCCGGGGGGGCTCGCTGTCCTTGTCGATTTGCGTGGCCTCGTCCGACCCGGATTACCACCCCCGTTGGCGCTACCGAATGTACTCGGCCACCCTGCATCGATCGGGGCCGGAGGGGCGGGCCCCCGGGGAGGACCCGCCCGGCGAGAAAAAGGAGCCCGGGGCGTGGGACCCGGCCAATACCCTGCTGGGAGCCATGAGGGAGTGGGTCAGCGAGGCTATGCCACCGGACGCTCTCGAGGCCCCTCGCCCTCTGGGCAGAGGAGCTCGTCGAGGAGATCATCCACTTCATAATCGGTGAGGACTGGCGCGGGATCGGCTGGCCGCGGGCGGAGTGGGGCGAGGGCGATCAGCCCGCCCGGGGTCGGGTCCCCCGGCCGGAGCTCGTCCGGGTACCCGGCCAACCGCCGCTGCCAGCCCGGGGCGAGCTCCGGCGAGCCGAGAATCGCGTAGACCGCCTGCGGAGAGGTCACGAGGTTGATTTGCTGCCCGAGCCCGGCGGGCCTCCTCAGGTTGCGGCTGGGGGGGCCGTAGCGGCCCATGGGGTTGGTCGGGAACAAGCGCCCCCCCCAGTGGTTGGTGACGCGGTTGGCCACGAGGGCGTTGACCCTCGTCCGGAGGTTGGCCTTAGTGTAGTCGGAGCGCGGGCGGTAACTCAGGTAGACGACCCCCCTCCACCCCTTCCACGGCTCGCCCGGGTCGGCCGGCTCCGCGGCCAGCTGGTAGCGGGCGCTGTGCGCGACGCTCGAGGCCCAAATAATGATGCTCCCCCTCGGGGCGAGAATCGGCACTTGCCAGGAGCCTCCGGAGGCCGCGACCAGAGCCCGCGCCCTCCCGATTTGTTCCTGGTCGAACTTGCGCCAGTCCCCAGGCCCGATTCCGCCCGTCGCCCGGAGTAGCTCCGCGTGAACCTTGTGGCTCCCTAGAGAGGCCACGAGGCACGCGGTGGTCGTCGTCAGGACCGCCTGCCCCTGGAAGCACCGAAACGGCGGCCCCCACGTTTGGTCAAGATGGGGCCAATCTCGCGCGGTGTAGGGCCCCGCCCCGTTCGGCCGCAGGTTGAGGCCATCCCCGGACACCACGAGATCCGCTGGGCTCGCGGCCCGACTGAGCCGGAAGTACAAATAAGCGAACAGGCAGGCAATCCTGGGGTCGCAGCGGAGGCGCCAAACCGGCTGGAGGTTGCCGATGACCGCCTGGAACAAGCCTGTCCGCGTCTGCGGAGGGAGATCGGCCGCCAGCCACGTCCCCGGGTCCGCCCGGCTTACCCCCGGGCAGAGGACCTCGAACGCGCCGACGATCTCGTTCATCGCCAGGTCGCACTCTTCCGGGGTGAGCACATCGGTCACGACGACCACCCCGTCCTCTCTCATGATCCTCTCGAGGTCCTCCCCCAGGCAGGGCGAGGCAGAGCTCACGAACTGGGGCCCCCTGTCCGCCATAAATGACGAAGGGCGCCCGAGTTCAATTCTGTCCGGTGGAGCCCCTCGCGCAGCAAAAAGGGAGCCACCGCCCCCATCGGACTAGGACCGCGCCCCTGCCAGGACGGAGGAGACGCGGCGGGGGGCCGGCTGCACCCGGGGCGGCGCGCCGGCCAGCCTTTTTCCCGAGTCTGGCGCGGCCTCGTGGCGGTGCGGGGTCTCGCCCGCCGGCGGCCGATCCGAGCCCGAAGCTTTCGGCTTGGCAGGTTTGGCCAGGGCCCCGTGGCTGCAGACGCCGGGAGTGGCGTCCAGCCCCGCCCGCGCGTAGCACGGCTCGAAGTAAGAGTGGTAGGCTTCGAGCTGGGTGACGACCTTGTTCGCCGTGTTGCGGCGGACCTTCGCCTGCGCGAACTGCTGGGCGCTGGGGGGCTCGCCGCCCGGGAGGAGCCGGCTGTCCCGGCACCGCTGGAGGACGACCCACGAGGCCCCTGCCACCTTGCTGCGCAGGAAGGAGCCCGTCGCGATGTTTTCCCGGATGGCCGTCTGGACGACGTCGAGGACCGCCTCGCGCAGAGGGGCGAACAGGTCGCCCTCGAGCCCGAGGTTGGCGAACAGGGTCGTGATTTCGGGCTCGGCCCGGTCGACGTCGATGTTGACCCCGTTGAACTTGCCGTCGGCGGCGAGGGAGCGGAGGAAGTTCAGGCCCTTGGCGAAGCCCTTGCTCGGGAGCTGGACGAACTCGGCGACCTCGACGACGTTCGGGGCGAACCCGAGCTCGAAGCACGCGATGTAGAAGCACCCGGCCATGATGTACTTCTTGTTCTGGGACCGCTTGACGCAGATCTGCTGGACCTGGTTGTAGTGGTCGGCCGCCAGGGAGCAGGCGTCGAGCGGGAAGGCCCGCTTGCCCGCCTCGATGTAGCGCTGGCGGTAGTCGCGGTACTCCTCCAGAATTTGGCGCCGCTGGGTCACGGGCGTGCTCCCGGCGCTGCAGCGGTACAGGTCGGGCTGCAGCTGGTTGCTGTTCGGGCCGACGATCCGCAGTCGGGCCGAGTTGGGCGGCGGGCGGGGCGCCTCGTCGTCCGGCTCGGCCGAGTCGCCCTCGACCATCAGCCCGCACCGGTCGCAGGTATGGCTCATGTCGTTCAGGCCCCGCTGCATTTGGCCCCCGCACTTCCAGCAGGTGTCCCCCCCGCACACTCCCCCCCTGACGTCCAGCTCCATTTGCGCCGGTTCGGGGCCCGGGCCCGCCGGCTCTGGGTGACTCGCGGTCTCCGTGGGTTCGGTCGGGAAACACAGGCCGGGCGGCGCGCCGAAGGTGTGCACTGCCGCCCGGAGCGACCCCAGGGCGTCGAAGCCCGGCGGGACGAGGGCCTCACTGTTGTCGGTCGCCGGGAGGGGGTCGGCATCCAGCTGCAGGAGCCCGTAAGGGTCCTCGGCCACGCGCGAAGCGGCCTGCGTCGGGGGGCCGCCCGACCTCCGGGGACGGCGCCTGGCCGTGCCGGGCCTCACCCCGCGTGCCGGTTTGCTCGTCGCCCCCCCCGGGGGCCCGCCTTCTCTGGCCTCCATCGCCAGGGTATCCGTCGCTGGGAATAATGACGACCGCGCGTCTTCACATCTCGAGGCCATTCACGGGGGGTGTTCGGACCGGAGATGCCTAATCTCCTCGTTTTGCCGCGCTGGGCCCGATAAGAGGCGGGCCTCTGCGTCCAATTGTGAGGGCGCGGGGGCTCCGGCGCCCGTATAGCATGCTCCCCCGCACCACACCGGACGTGACGGCGTCGAGGCCTGACCGGGAGAACGCGCCCCCTCCGGGGCTCTCTCGGCCCCCGGCGGGGCGCGATTCCTCGGCCCGCCCCGCCGACCTGGCCCGCGTACTGATGGATCCGCGGCCGAAAGCGCCCACCCGTTCGCTGCGAGCCCCCAGGGGGGCGCTTCCCCCCGGCGCGGTGTCGCGGGGCGGGGCCGTCCTCGCGGCCGAGGTCGCCGGCAACCTCGACGCCCTCGAAGCTCTGACCCAAAAGTACTCGGTTGACGGGCCGATGATCGATCGGGCCCTCGCGATGGTCCGCGAGTTTATCGCCGAGCGGGGGCGCATCGTGTACGGGGGCCTCGCGATCGACTTCGCGCTGCGGCGGCAAGGCCACCGGCTGTACCCGGACGGCAGGCGGCCCGATTACGACTTCATGTCCCCGGACAGCGTGGGCGACGCGTACGACCTCGCTTCGCGACTGGCCTCGGCGGGGTTCCCGGAAGCCAACGCCATCCGGGGAATCCACGTCCAAACCATGCGGGTCCGGGTGTCCTTCGTCGGGGTGGCGGACATCGGTTATGCGCCGCCCGCCGTGTACGAACGCGTCCCCACGCTCGACTGGGAGGGGGTGCGGTTCGTCCACCCGGACTACCAGCGGATGGACCAGCACCTCGCCTTCTGTTTCCCGCTGAACGGGGCCCCCCGCGAGGACGTCTACCACCGCTGGCGCAAGGACTTGGCCCGTTGGAACCTCCTGAACGCCGGCTACCCGCTCGCGCCGAGCGGCCGAGCCCCGCCGCCGGCGAGACGCGCCCGGGGCCACTCGGCCCTGCCTCTCTCCGGGCGGGCGGCCGATCTCGGCGCCGCCCTCCACGGGTTCGCAGCTTACTCGGTCCTGCGCTCGGCCCTGGACGAGCTCGCCGCCGCCGTCTCGGTCCCCCCGGACACTAGCGCGCCGAAGCTCGAGCTGGTCTGGGAGGACGGGCACAGCTTCGCCGTCGAGCTCCCGGCCGGGGAGACCGCGACGCTCGCGTCGCCCTTCCCGGTCGAGGCGGCCCGCGCGGTGGACGGCTCGGGGCCACCGCAATGGAGGGCGCCGTGGATGGATGCCCAGCCCAGGACGGTCCGGGTCGGGAGCACCGTTATCTTCTCCACGGCGAATCGCCTCCTTTCGGTCGCGGCCGTCCGGGCCGGCCCGGGCGGCCAATGTTTGGTCGTCAGCCCGCAGTACCTCCTTCTCTGGCTGTTGTGCTCGTCTTTCCAGGCCTCGGAGCCCGAGAGTTCCGTCTATCGGGACTACTACCTCCACACTCTCGACGTCCTCCGCTCCGCGGAAGCGATCTACGCCGCCCTGGCGCAAAAGGGGCCCAAGCAGGCCGCCGCGGCCCGGGCCTCCTACCTCGGAAGCCCCTTCGTTCCGAGCGTCCGCACCCTAGGGCGGATAAACCAGGACGCCGCTTATCAAGTGACCATGTCGCTCAATGCCGCGGCCCTCGGGGAACCCCTGCCCGCGAGCCTGAACATTCCGCCGGAGCTCTCCGCGCCCGTTGCGGAGATCCCCCGCAACTACCATCCACCGAAGCCCCGGCCTGCCTACAATTACTCCTCGAGCCTGTTCCTCCGCGACGGGAGCCCCATGCCCGCACCGAGGCCACATGATGGCGCCCTCGCTGAGGGCGGCTCCCGAGACACTCCTTTGGGCTGGGCCGCGATCCCTGACACCTTCGCCGGCCAGCCGGGAGTCATGGCCCCCTACGGCGACGGCGACGGCGTGTAGCTACCGGGGCGACCGCAGGGAGTTATTCGCCGACTCTGCGCCGTCCAGCGGCGCGGGCCCCGAATGGGCGGGCTCCGACGAGGCGGGTTCCGCGCTGTCCGGCGGCTCGGGCTCCGGCGAGGCTGGTCCCGCGGGTAACTCGGGGTGGGGCCGGGTCTATCAATGGCGCGGGCTCGGGCGGCTCGACTTGCGGCGGCTCTGCGCTGCCCAGCGGTGCGGGCTCAGCCCAGGCCCGGCCTGCGACCCCCTGCACTGCCCAGCGGTGCGAGCCCGCCAGGTGGCTCGGGCTGCGGAGGGGCCTCTGCGAATCGGGCCTCGGCGAGGGGACCCTACAGTGCGAGTGGATCGCGCGGCCGTTGCTGCAGCGAGGCTCGCGGCCACCGTTGTCGGGTCGAGGCAAACCGAGCGCCCCTCCTTTTTTGCTACGGCCAGCTCAGTTCCCATGCTGGCAATCCTGGCGCGGCTGCGCCGTCCTCCTCGCGCGGGGCGCCCGAACTTCGCCCCGGAAGTACTGGCGTTGCTTCCGGATGGCCGGCCGGCCGGCGCACCCCTCACCGCGGCCGACGACACCCTGCGGGAGCGCCGTTGGTGAGCTCGTCCCACTCGGCGGACAATAACTCCCTGGGAGTTCGGTACGGCCCATGTCTGGCGGAGCAATCCCGGCGCCTCCCGGACGGCGAATGGTTACCGCTCTGGTATTCCCATCCTCGGCCCCATGTCCGACTCCCGCGGTGCGGCGCGCAAGGGTTATACTCCCGCGCGCGCGGCCCTCTCGGTGCGGGGGGAGGCCGAGTATGATACGCCACAGAGGCGCGACCTAGGCCGATGACAACCGGATCTCGTCCGCGTAGTCAATCTGGTACTGCTCGTATGGATAGAACGGCTTGCCCAGGCGGAGGTTGACGTCGTTATGGAAGCGCCAGAACCACGACTGGAAAGTAAGGGAGCTCCCGAGGGCGGGGGGGTTGTTCCGGACGTAGCACAGGGCGTGGTAACGGCACTCTTCGCAAGGGAGGTGGTGAATGAAGTTCATGAGGCGGGTGTGCGCGATGCGCGCGTCCGCGATGGTGGGCTCCGCGGGGTAGCTGATCGCGAGGTTGTGGCCCCAGTTCCAGCCGCGGGGCCCCCACCGCCCCTTGGGGACGGGCGGCCACACCCAGTGTTCCAGGCCGCAACCGTGACGGACGACGTCAGACATGCCTATTGGGCCGCAGAATTTCGCCGTGCGCCGGCATGGGCCGGGAACGACAGCCGCGTTCCCGGGTTCAGAGCTCCGGCCGCGCGCTGCCGCCGGCGGCTTTCTGGCGGCCGGAGACGACAAAGTGCGCCGCCATAGAGAGCTCCCGCGAGGCAGGCCGGCGGCGCGGGGTATGACGACGAAGTGCGACATTATTCGGGACTCCGCCAACGCGGCGTCCTGCGGCATGTGCCGGGCCCTCGGCGACGGCGCGGCCGTCCCCGACGGGTGCCTGCGGCTCGACCCGGTCCCCAAGGCCTCCTCCTGCCGGGTCCCGGGCGCGGCCAACACGCGGCTCTACCTCTTCGCGGCCCAGGTCGCCCCGCCGGTCTTCGGCCAGGCGAACCGGGAGGCCTGCGCCCTGACGATCGCGAACTACAGCAAGAACATCGCCAACACGGAGCAGAGCCTGATGGACGACTACGGGGTCGACGAGGCGACCGCCTCGATCGCCTGGCCCGACTACCAGCGGTGCCTCTGGAACACCGACGGCCTCCCCGGGGGGCAGCTCGGCCACAAGTACTTCGACCGGGCCGACGCGAACATGCAGGGCCTCCACCCGTCGTACCCCCTCGGCGGCGACCTCGCCTCCCACCTCCTGTGGAAGGACGGCCTCCACCCCGGGCCCATGCCCCTGACGGTCGACTACCTGATGAACCCCGACCTCTTCACGATCCTCCTCCTGGCCTTCCTCGTCGTCCTGCTCGGGGTCCTCGTCTGGAAGGCTATCCGCGACACCCGGCGCGCGGACCGAGAGGAGGAACGGAAGGGAGCCGCTGCGGCCGCTGAGGCCCGGCGAGCCGCCGGCATTCCGGACGACCCCGGCCAGGTCGAGTGCCGCGAGTACGTCGAGGCCCTGGAAAAAGAAGGGTTCGACATGGGGTACTACCGCCGCCGATGCGGGCTCCCCCCCGTCGAGTGACCCCCGTTTGCGCGCCCACGCGCCGCGCTGGTCTTACTCCTTCGGGACCTCCCCCCCGCTCGTCTCGTGCCCGCACTTGCAGCGGGTGACGATGACCTCCGCGTCCCCCACCCTGATTTGGAACATGTAGTCGAGGCCGCAGTTCGGGCAGTCCTGCTTCACGACCTTGTTCGTCCGATCGAACGGGGCGCTGCGAATGAGGCGGTCGTACCGCTGAGCCGTCTCGCTCGCTCCGAACACGGACCCGCTAATTCTCGCGTCTACCGGCTGCCCCGGCACTTCCGTCCCGCATACACACCGGTATTTTACCGTCCCCGTCTCGGTGTGCCGCGCCATGGCGCGGCAGCAATTGGGGCAGAACTTCATGGCGCGGGCTTGAGGGTATTCAGTGGGTCGCAGCTTCAAATTCATATTTGACACGCGGTGCGATCTCGTACAGAATGGCTGCGGGACCCGCGTACCCCCATAACCTTCGGAATGCCGCGATTTCCCTGACCTTCGGCGATCAGGCAGAAAATGGCCCCGGGATGGAGAAGCTGGGGTCGCCCATTGAGTGCGGGCTAACCGAGGGCGACCTACGGAGAGCGATGGAAGCATTAACCGCCGCGGGCGTCAAGTGCCAGTTAATCGACCTAGTGGCCGAGGGCAAGGTCGAGGAGTATGGGGGGGACGACGGGCCCGAGCCCGCATTCGTGCTCGTGGTCCGTGGCGGAGTCGACGCTCTCCTCGGGCCTGGGGGTACTCAAGCCCTTATGGACGAGCAATGTGCCCTCCCCGGCCGAGGGATGCCGCCGGACATGAAAGCGATCTTTCGCGGCGAAGTGAAGAACAAAAGGGCCCGGCACAACTTATGTTTCTGGGATCGCGCGCAGGGGCCCGACTACGCCGCGGGTAAAGGGCGCGTTGTCGCTTTCGAAGATGTCCCCTCCCTCGCGCGCATGCGCGGCCAAATCGCATTGTATTTCGGACCAAAGGCTCTCCAGCTGCCGGCGGAAGGCAACTACTATTATGACATCTCGAAGTGCGGCATTGGGTTCCACGGCGACGGTGAGCGGAGAATAGTGGTCGCCGTACGGCTCGGTAAGTCCCATGCTCTCGAGTACCAGTGGCACTTCCGCTCGAAGCCGATTGGGGAGCGAATCCGCGTCCGCCTGGCCCCTGGGGACATGTACGCGATGTCGGAGAAGGCCGTCGGTCGGGACTGGAAGCGGCCCTCTATCCCCACTCTCCGTCACGCTGCGGGAGCTGCTAAGTATCTAAAGTAGCTAACTCCTGCCTCGCCTCTTCGGCCACGACTTCTGGCCGAACTTTCGGCAACATTGATTCGAGCAGCGGGGTTTCCCCTTGAGGGATGACCTCTGTCAACGGTCGGCCGCCTAGCCTTTTTTGGATCTCATCGAGCCGCGCCCACGGCGGGAACCTCGCATAGTCCGTTCCCGAATAGGTCAGCTCGTTTGTGAAGTTATAAGCATCCGCAATCGCCAAATTGTTATGGCCCGCAGCGCGAGTCTCTGCGCGCCAGGGGGCGAACATCTCCGAGCACAATAATTTCCATAGAGAGGGCCCGAGGCTCTGCTCACCGCGAGCCATTCGTTGCAACCCGGCCACGAGATAGGCTCGGCTAATTTCCTCGACTCTCGAAGCCATCGCCGCCATCCCAGGCGCCACGACAAAGGGCCTTTTTTCTCCTGGCTCTGGGCGGTGATTCGCGGCCTCGGCCGCGACGGCCTTGAGACTCGCCCCGATCGCAATATAGTCGACCGCGCACAGAAGCCCAAACACCTCGCCGCAGGGGGCTTTCGCCAGTTTGAGTAGCAGAGCATCGTCCGTTATTCCCGGAGCATACCTCCGGAACAGCCGCGTAATTACGGGCCATTGAGCGTCGGTGTCGCATGCACCGGGGCGGCTCGCCGGGCCCGGTCCGAGCACACTTCGACTATAGTCGATAATGCACGCGGTAACCCCATCAGCATCCATGATGTAGCTCTCCTCTGGGTCTGGGCCAGTTACGTACAGCGTGGCCGGCAATTTGCCGGCCGAGAGGACTGGAAGCCCCCAAAGGTGGATGGTTATGTTGTTCCCGTGGAGATCCCCGTGGCATACTCCGAGTTTTTCGTGCAGGCAGCGGGCGCCATAGACTAATTCGAACAGGCGCGATGCCGCTGCGGCGTCCGTGCTGAGAGCGTCCTTGAGCCTGACAGCTCTGCCCGCTAATTCTGCGTGCCGAACGTAGTGTGCCTGGCTCCACAACGATCGCCCGACATCTTCCAAAGTGTGGAGGATGGAGATAGAAGACAATAGCAGAGCCCTCTGCGCGTCTCCCGCCAGTCGGTCGATGCGGTCGAGGAGGCTCGCCGCGGCTCCTTTATTGGCGATCCGCCCCTTTAGGTCGCGCAGTTCGCGGATCGCGCACACTGTCGTTTCGTTCCGCTGGAACTTTTCGGCCATTTCGTCGTTCTCGAACAACCGCGCGGACCCCCCCTCCAAGTATGCCCACTGCCCGTAACAGGCGAAACCGGGCGAAACGAAGTTAATGACTAAGTCGCTAACCCTTTGGCTGATCAGCAGCTCCCGCCAGACTGGAAGAATGGCGTTTTCGGGGCTGGCAGCTTCTGCCAGCAGCATCGGGACCAGCTTTTGGCCACATTGTGGCGAGCCACGCACTTCGCTCCCCGTCACGAGGAGGGGCAACGGACTACGAGGGCGCTCTCGCACTTCTACCGACCGGTCGACGAGCTTCGGCCAATCTTCGCCGATCCGGCGCACGATGCTCGCGTAGCGCGCCGACACATGGCCATCACTAAGGACCCCGCCGGCATCATAAAGATCGAGGCACAATAGCCCTGAAAGGGCTAACACGGGCACCCGGGACCCGTCGACCCATTCAGCCGCCCCTGTACCTGGCGGAAACTCCGCGATCGCGATCGTAAAGACCCCAGTCTCGACGCCTGCCGCCACGACTTCTTCGAAGGAATGGAGCTCGTCGACCATTCTGGAAGTAGCTGCCAGGAAGTCGCTATACGGGACGAATCTCCCCCGATACTCCCCGTCACGGGACTCGTACGTGGGGCCCAGACAGATGTATTCCGGGCCCTCCTCGGGCGACCCGCGCCTCCAATAAAGATAAGCGTAGTTCGTCGTCGCCCCGTAGGCTCGCAGTGAAATTACGGCGCCCCAGTACCCCTGAGCGCTCAGAGCGAACTTGGTCTTGTATCGAGTAAACTTCCTTGTCCGGATTATTCCTGTCAGCCCGGCATGCGGGGGCCCTCTAGTGTCAGGGTCTTCGAATTTGACAGGATACCCGACGAGCGCCGCGCGGGTATTAGGGCCTAAATTGGCCTCTTTTAGCCGAAGTCCGTCGAGATACAGCTTTTCGATCCAATGAAGTAGCTCCTCATAAGGGTTCGCGCGGTTAACGGCCATTTAGGGGCCGCGACGATGTGTGCGCGTATATTACCGTCCAATATCTCAGACGCGGGCCTGGGGGCCCACCGCGAATGGGTCAAACCAAAAATGAACGGTGTGTATGCCAACTACCGCCGCGAAGATCGACCCTCTCGACGGCACATACGATGTAACAGTTAACGTTGGGTGCCTTTAGTGTCCGGCACTAAAGGCGAGGGGTTGAAAGGCTCGAAGGTAATGAATTGCTCCGGATTCGAGGGGGGGCAGGCCAGTCGAAAAAAACGCTACTATCCGCGCTTTCGCTACTATCCGTGCGTTCCCTCTTTACGGGCGAGACAGAACCGCCGACGTAATTGCTCCATCCACTACCATGAGAATGTCTTAGTCAGTAGTTAGCCAGTTGTTAGCCAGTTGTTAGCCAGTACACAGCGGTATTTTGCCCCCGGGCGGAGACGTGCGGCAAAAATCGAGGAATTGCCCCGCAACTCGGCCGGTTGCGTGCCGATCACCCACTCGCGATGCGGTCGGCGAGTTAATCTCACCGCACTCTTCGACCCTCTCGACGGTACGAATGATGTCGAAGTCAATGCCGACCAGCTCTGGGATTTGTTCTGTTAAAGGTCGGCCGCTAGGTGCACGCCAACGCCAAGGGCGCACGCGCACCTGAACCGTTTTTTCCAGAACATAGACCAGACCATGTCGGCCAACCCTTTCGATCTCGATCGTCGCCAAGGCGGCAAAGCTCGCGCGAGCACCGCCATGACCGCCGCAGTCCCGGCCAGAGAGTGGTCGCCCGAAGAGCAGGCCGAAAAGTTGGGCGGCTATCTCGAGGTGCCGCCGGAACACTGGGAGGGTATCCGCTACGGGACGCACGTCCGCTACTTTACTAAGGCCGACGGGTTTCGTGTCGGCGGGTTCATCCAAAAGAACCCGTTCGAGTACCGCCCCAAGGGGGCCGCGGAGGACGCCAAGGGAATGCGACTGCAAAACGGTTTTAACCCGAAAGGCAAGGGGTACGCGTCCTGGTTCGTCAACTACCAGAACATTACGCGCCTGTACCTCAAGCCCGATGCGTCAGTCCTCGTCCTGGTCTCCTCGCTGGAAATGGCCGTAAAGGGGCTCAATGACAACATACGCAAGCTCGCCGAGCACCAAAAAAAGATGGAAGCCCGGCTTTCCGCGCTCGAGGCCTCGAAAGGTTAAGAGGCCCAGACGTACCCCGCCTGGGACGGGTCCCAGACCCATCGGCCCTCGCTGGCCGCCCTTTTTTCAGCGTAGGCCTGGTGGGCCGTCTCGTGTCCAGCGCCCATGCCTTGCGGCGCGTACGAGGTGTGCCGTCTCATTTCTGACACGGACTTTGGCCACATGTCGGGCCGAGATTGTTGCGTGTTGTGCAACCCTGCCCTGAACATGCCGTCGTTGTAGTCGCCGGGGGCGCGGCTTTGCTCGGTGTAGGAGGTGTGCCGACCCATTTCCGAGGTAGACTTGGGCCACTTAGCCGGTCGGGACACTATAGAGTTGTGGAGCCCCGCCCGAAACAGGCCCTCGTTGAACATGTCGTCGAAGCCTTCGCTCATCGTACCTCCGGGGGCGAGTATAATTGCGGCAGAAAATGCGTTTTGCCGGCGGCTAGCACTGCGTCGCGACAAAGTAAGTGTATACCTCGGGCGACACGTCGCCGTCGGAGTCGGAGGACGGGCACGGACTCCAAGGACTTCCGCTCTCGGCATCGGAGACTGAGGCGCCGGCTGCCTCGCAGTCCGTATACGGTTGCCAGGTGTCCGGGTTAGTCCGGCCCTCGTACGTCTTCCGACGCGCTTCGAGCCAGTGCCAGCAGACGAGCGGCGCCGAAATTTTCTTCATGCCGGAAGCGACATCAGACAGCAAGCCCACGATGATCGTCAGGGCGACGACCGAAATCACCACAATCGCGAGCACGACGATTATGGCTGCGATGCCCGCGTATTTTGCCGTCTTTTTCCATCGGGGCGGGGGGTGTGGGTATGTGACGGACAGGGACACGTTTCCTCGAGACTTCGCTGATTCGGGGGGATCCATCGCCGGCTCACCGACTATACTAGCGCGAAAGGAGGCTCCGCGGGATGACGACAAAGGTTCCGCGTCTCGATGGCCGAGTTGGCTAGGGTCGCCCTGTCTCCTGGTCCCGAGATGGCCGGCACGAGAGTATCGCCGACTCGAGCATAGCCCGCCGATCGCGAGTAGAAAATGCACAGCAGGTCGCGGACTCGGATGCCTGGGGTCGCACGGGGCACCGCGCTGCGACCCTCCAGCCGGCCACTCGGTAGTAAGTGTAGTGGGGTACCGGAGAGGCGTACCTGGCAAAAGAGGCGCTTGCTAACTAAAGGCCTAATTCGGTCCAAAGCTCGTCATCGTCGGCAATTGGCAGTGTAGCCACATCGGCAACCAAAGCGTCGATACTCGTCGACGACTCCTTCCCATCCTTATGCGCTACGAGGACAGAATCCGAGTCAATAAAGTACCAGTACGCCCCTTTGATGTCGGCAGTGACTCCCTTGCAGTTCCTGCTGATAGTATCGGCCCCAACCCCGGTTTTCTTCGCGGCTTCCGTAATGGATGCATAGTCTTGAACTTCGCCGGTCTTCGCTATGCAGCGAACCGGTTGCCGATTTTTTACCCCAGCGGTGCTCATTTTTCCAGCCTTGGCGGTGTGTTGCACATTTTCCTGTTGGGTGACCCACTCCAGGTTATCCGACCGATTATTAGTTTTATCGAAGTCGATGTGGTTGACAACATCGGCTCCTTCCTTTTTTGGACAGAAGGCCTCCGCGACAAGACGATGAGAATAATGGCCAGAACACACGTAGTACCCACTTTTGAGGGAGCCCCTTGTAATGGCTCCAGTCGCCAGACGGATCCTTCCCAAATTCGATACTTGGCGTCCAGGTAGGGCTGGAATGGGTCGCCACTCTTCGCCGATAAGCTGGTGGCTTTTTTCGTAATCCTCGAGATACTTCCACTTCCGCCCCCCAAGACTTTGATACTTGCCCCTGCAACAATTTGTAAATCCTGGGCGCTTGTATCCTGTTGCGTCCGCCGCATCTTTGATTGAATCCCAAATCCGAACGAAACTACCGTCGAGCTCGAGCTCAACAATTTTTCTTTTCAACCTCCCAACGTGCGGCTTAAGACGTCTTGCATTGTTTTCTGATGCTGTGGCCCACTCGAGATTCTGAGCCCGGTTGTCGACACGGTCGCCATTAATGTGATTAACGTACTTTTTTCCCTCAGGGTTCGGAATGAACGCCTTCGCGACCAACACATGTTCTAAAAACCTTGTGGCTACACCATTTATTCGGACAGCGGTCGGACGATAACCATGTGCGTTAACTCCGAGCTGAATACGGCGCCCTTTGCTGTTTTCCACCCAACCTAGAGAGCATACTCGATACCCCGGTGCACAGTCTAGGGCCCGATACTCCGCCAAATTGGGACCCATAGCGATGGACCACCTCCGGATATTTTGCCGTGTACCATCTTCAAATAGTGAGGCCAAAAAGCGTTAACTACTGAACTACGAGGATAATGGCTCCGCGTAGAATTCGATAGCCGAGTTGGCGAGTGTCGCTCTATCTCCTGGCCCCAAGATGGCCGGCACGAGGGTGTCCCCGACTCTGGCGTAGCCTGCTGACTGCGGCCCAAAGTAGAAGATGCGATACAACAGATCGCGGACGCGGATCCCCGGGGTTGCGCGAGGCACAGCAACCCTCCAGCCCGCCACTCGATAGTAAGTGTAGTCCCAGGGGTTTACAACCGGAGAGGTGTACCTGGCATAGGCAACCGGAACATATCTGCCCGGAACCTCTGTTAGTCGCATCTCGTCCTCTCTGGAAGGGGCGAGGGGGCCGCTCTCGGACATGCGCCTGAGCGATCCGCCCCAGGCCACTGACCGCCCGCCGCCTGGCAGGTTAGGGACCAGCCGCTCGCGACCCGCCCCTCGAGCACTGGCGTTCCTCATCGCCACGGAGTCCCGATCAGGTTCGGTCTCGTCGATATCGCCGTCGTCAAGGCCCAAGTCGTAACGCGGGTAACTCTGGTACCGCGGCGGGCTCAGGGAATACTGGGCCCTCGCTGGCCCTCCGGTGCTGCTGGCGGTGCTGACCGACATCGCGGGAGCGCCGATTAAGGTCGGAGAAATCCCGGCGATCGCCGACATTCGCAGGGCGCGAGTATGTAATCCCG
>JACCDY010398869.1_pt1 | contig 20775 bp, 17 predicted proteins | sample 7446391 | NCBI WGS metagenome assembly JACCDY01 (sample SAMN15323451, study PRJNA562643) | freshwater metagenome | isolation source: river surface water | place: USA:Blue River Watershed | collected 2017-08-18 | reverse complement strand
TCGAGCGCAACAACCGGATCTTTTCCGATATCAGTTTCCGCACCTTCACGTCCGCCCCAGCAGACATAAGTATGAGCACCCAACTCGACAGCTAACTCGATATTAGTCATTACTTTGCGAATGGCATAACGCCGGATATCGCGATTGTTAGATGTAAAAGCGCCATCTTTGAAAACTGGATGGCTAAATAAATTGGTTGTGGCCATTGGAACTTTCATTCCAGTTTCATCGAGAGCTTTCTTGAAGCGAGCGATGTGCGCAGAGCGATCAGACGGAGAAGATCCAAAAGGAATTAAGTCATCGTCATGAAAAGTAACGCCATATGCGCCGCGCTTTGCTAACTCATTAACGGTACGAACCGGGTCAAGTGCCTCGCGAGTGGCATCACCGAAAGGATCGCGGGCTTGCCATCCGACAGTCCATAGGCCAAAAGTGAATTTATCTTGGGGGGTTGGGTTTCTCATGGCGTGAGCATAGAGCCGAAGGAACTTGTCTCGCGAGACAGGGTTCTATTGCTCAGGCCCACGACTACAGTTGAGCCGTTATGAGCAAGAAAGTCCACGAGCACGAACTCGAACATGTCTATAGTCGAGAAAACCCTATTAGGACACTGTGGTACCTCTATGAAGATCAGAAAATCAATCTTGCTCTGGCATTTATCTTCTTTTCAATCAAACATGCGCCCGCCTGGGTTTTGCCGCTTGCAACCGCCAACATTATTGATGTCTTGGTTTACAAGCAGCCGGTAGAGAACTTGATTTTCAACGCAAGCCTTCTTTTATTTATAGTTCTTCAAAATTTCCCAGTGAACTTACTTTATGTTCGCTATCTCGCTTTTGCTATAAGAAATGTGGAATATCGACTTCGCTCCGCCTTGGTTGAGCGAATGCAACAACTCACGATGGGTTTTTATTTACGCACTAACGCAGGAGCGCTACAGACAAAAGTAATTAGAGATGTCGAGAACATTGAAGGTATGGTCCGTAATGGAGCTGATGGCGGGTTTGCAGCGATAAATTCACTTCTTGGAGCCGTAATTATTACTGCAATACGTATTCCAGAATTCCTACCATTCTTCATCTTTGTTGGCCCCATTACAGCTATTGTGATCATCAAACTCCGCAAGACTATGAATGATCGTAACGAGGAGTTTCGTGGAGAAATTGAAGAGATGTCCGCGCGGGTGAATGAGATGACCACGCTAATTCCAATAACCAGAGCTCATGGCCTTGAACAGAGCGCGCTACGCCAGATGTATGACTCATTTAGCAATGTGAAGAGAGCGGGTTTACGTCTTGATGCATTCAATGCAAGGTTCCAAGCAGCAGCCTGGGTCATCTTCCAGATTGCCAACGTCAGCTGCCTGGTCATCGCAGCATGGTGCGCTTATTACGGATATTTCAATGTAAGTACCGGCGATGTTGTTTTACTTTCAGCTTATTTTGGGCAGCTTATTGGTTCCGTAATTTTGCTATCAAGTCTGGCGCCGTTTATTTCAAAAGGCTTGGCGTCGGTTCGTTCCTTGGGTGAAGTTTTGGAGTCTCCCGATATTGAAATTAATTCTGGGAAGAAAAAAGTTACAAACGTTCAAGGAAATGTTGAATTTAAAGAAGTGTCACTGATGTACCCCGGAGCTTCTACCTGGGCCCTTTCAGAAATAAGTGTGAAGGCTGTTCCTGGAAAAGTTACTGCGCTGGTTGGAGCTTCAGGTTCAGGAAAATCAACATTTATCAACTTAGTAATCGGATTCTTACGACCGTCCAAAGGTCACGTTTTATTAGATAACATGAACATGGGCGATCTTGATATGCGTGAAGTACGAAAGTACGTTTCGATGGTTCCACAAGAATCAGTGCTCTTTGATGGAAGCGTGCGAGACAATGTCACATACGGCATCACCGATGTTACCGAGGAAAAATTCGTTCAGGCTCTCAAGGATGCAAATGCCTGGGAATTCGTCTCTCAATTACCTGATGGTCCTGACACTATTGTCGGTGAACGTGGCGCTCGAATTTCTGGTGGACAAAAACAGCGTTTGGCAATTGCGCGTGCATTGATTCGAGATCCACGGATTCTGATATTGGACGAAGCCACATCGGCGCTAGATTCGGAGTCAGAGAACCTCATTCAGCGAGCGCTCTTGCATTTAATGAGAGATCGAACAACGTTCGTTGTTGCTCATCGCTTATCGACAATTATGCGGGCAGACGAAATAATTGTCTTGAATCAAGGTTTATTGGTTGAACGAGGAACGCATGCAGAATTACTTGCCAATAAAGGCCTTTATTACCGTCTATTTTCGGCCCAATCGAGCTTTATCACGGCCTAAGAAGAAGGAGAGAATATGTTGATTGGAAAGCCCCTGGTTGATCTACAGAAATATAGACCTGCACTAACTAAGCAGGCAGACTTTCAAACTTTCTGGGAAGAAACACTTTCCAAACATATTGATAAAGAACCCAAAGTCACTCTAACTAAATTAGATTTTCCTGTTAATCAATTGGAAGTTTTTGATATCTCCATCGAGGGTTTCAATCGAGAGCCAATCAAAGGTTGGTTCATTTCTCCTCGTGGCTTAACAACTCCGCAGCCCGCCATGATTCATTTTGATGGATATGGTGGTGGACGCGGAAATCCCCAAGAATGGTTGTTCTGGCCGTCATGCGGCTATCCCACATTAGTGATGGATACACGCGGACAAGGTGGCGGCTATCGCCGCAGCGATACGCCCGATGGCCCATATCCGCGTGATAGCCAAGCTTCTGGTTTCATGACGATTGGTGTGATGAACCCAGAGACGTATTACTACCGCCGGGTTTATAGCGACGCAGTTGCTTTTGTTCGAGCCGCAAAACAATTACCTAATGTTGATGCTTCCAAGATAGTGACAGTGGGAGGAAGTCAAGGCGGTGGAATTTCAATCGCTGCAACAGCGCTTTCGGGTGAAGTGTTTGCAACGATGCCAGATGTTCCATTCTTATGTCACTTTGCTCGAGCCGTGGAGATGGTTGATACATATCCGTACCAAGAAATTGTTAATTACTGCAAAGTTCATCGAACAAAGATTGAACAAGTGATGAAGACTTTAAGTTATTTCGATGGCATGAATTTAGCTTCTATCGCGACCGCACCCGCGCTCATTAGCGTTGGACTTCATGACCCAATCTGCCCACCAGACACTGTGTATGCTGCAGTAAATCACTGGCATGGCCCAGTGGATGTGCAAGTGTGGGAGTTCAATACCCACGAAGGTGGCGGAACAGATAATCAGATTGTGCAAGCTGAGTGGATAAAGAACTTGCTCGCTAGGTCACGATAATGCGCGATCACTTAGGTTATGGATTTAATGCCCAATGGGCATATTCAACAGAGTGGATTCCGGAACCAAAGCCAGCTGATACTCGAATGTTGGATTTCATGGCGAAGTACGATTTTAATTTTCTCCGCCTCCCACTGGATTATCGTTATTGGATGCCGGATATCACGCAACCTCCGCTAGAAAGTTTTATCTCAGTATTGGACAAATATGTTCATGAATCAATTTCGCGCGGCATACACATCAGCATTAATCTACATAGAGCTCCAGGTTATTGCATAAATGGTTGGGAGAAAGAATCCACCAATCTCTGGGTTGATGAATTACCTCAACAAGCTTTTGAGATTCTCTGGACTACCTTGGCAGAGAAATACAAAGGCCAATACATTAATGAAATGAGTTTTGATCTTGTCAACGAACCCCCTGACATTGGACAACGCGGATTTACTCGCGACATTCATCAGAAAGTTATTCGTAAGATTACAAACGCAATACACGCGATTGATCCAGATCGCATCGTAGTGATTAATGGTCTAGCAGGAGGACATCGTGCGATGCCAGAACTTGCCGATCTCAATGTGGTCCATAGCGGACGTGGGTATCAACCCATGTTGGTGTCCCATTACAAAGCGGAGTGGTGGGACGGGAGCAAAGGAATGCCTGTTCCCACCTATCCATGTGAATACAACGGGCAAAGGTGGGATTACGACGCGCTCTGGGATTTCTATGCACCATGGCGTGAAGTTCAGGGTATGGGCCGGCCGGTCCATATTGGTGAATTTGGCTGCTACAAGTACACCGATAACGATGTGGCGCTTCGCTGGTTTAAAGATCTTTTCGCAATTTATAAGAAATCTGGATGGGGTTATTCGCTCTGGGAGTTCGATGGCAACTTTGGTATTGCCAATCACAATCGACCAGGTGTGAGGTATGAAAACTTTGAAGGACTCAATATCGATCGCGGTCTTCTTGATTTAATGCTCGAAAGTCGAGCATAGAAAGTCCAGCATGTATGTAACGCTATTTATGTCTTATGGGACATGTGAGCGTTGCTTGACAATCAATAACTCAGAATGCGATTGTGACCATGGAAAGGGCGATGAATGACTGGCTTGAATAATTGGAAGTCTAGATTGAAGAAGTGGCATTTCATTGCTCCTTCCGTTTTAGCTTCTGTGATTGCGGTCGCTTATTTCACCGCTGGACCTCGAGTCCCGATGGACAACGATCAGACTTCGGCGTTGGCCATAGCAGAACAAGAAGCTGAGAAAGCGGATGAATCGTCGGCGGAATTTGGGAAAGAAATTGCTGTCGATGAGCTCACCATTACTCTTTCAGAGCCTCAACCCATAACCATTGCGGATTCAATGATTGATACTTCTGGAAAATCGCCAAATGTTGTAGTTGCCACAATTAAGAACGACGGCGGCCAAACCTTCGAGGCTTTCAGCTTTTCACTGGGAACCCCCATTATCGACAACGATCCAGATGCTTTCTGCGAGCAGTTATTCCCAATGCAAGACGATATTCCGGTTGCCCCAGACAATTTAGAAATCGAGCCGGGTGGGGAGAGAACTTTTCATTGGGTCTACATGTGCGAAGCTAAGAAGGGTGATGCGGTTTCGCTCAACATCACCGTGACTGAATCTAAACTTCTCACATTTAAGAGTTCAATAAAGTAGAAATCGCGCTCGCTCTCCAGGGGCTGTCCTGTCCTGTCCTGTCCTGCGGTAAAAAGTTACAAAAAAGCTTGATAGATAATGCTTGACAACGATGACATGCGCTGGAAATCTCACCTCCAATCGGGGCCCATTCGGGTTCCCGTTCACAAAAGTAAGGAGAACTAGGTGAAGCGTTTAGGAGCGATTCTCGTCGCTATCTCAATGATCGCCGGCATCGTGATCAATGCTCCTGCTAGTGCTGCAAAGCAAACCCTCACCGTCTGGGCAACCGGCGGAGATGCAGATGCAGCAGTTTTGGCAGCGGCAGCGAATGCCTTTGAGTTGACCAACCCGAATGTAACGGTCAAGGTCGAAGCAATCTCTTGGGGAGATGGATTTGCGAAAGTACTTGCTGCAGCAGCCGCAAAGAAGGGTCCAGATATTTTCACTGGTGGACTTTCATGGGGTATCTCTGCAGGAAATAAAGGTGCACTTGCTGATCTCCGTAAGTTAGGCGTAGCAAATTATGTTCAACCACAAGTACCTGCAAAGATTTTTCAGGCACTAGTTGGTTACAAGAGTACAAAGGTTTATGCGGTTCCTTTCGATCTAACTTTGATGATGATGTTCTATGACAAGAACACAATGTCAAAAGCTGGCGTTACATCGGCGCCTAAGACTGTTGCAGAATTCAATGCTACAGCTGAAAAATTGAAGGTTGCTGGAGTTAAGTCTCCTGTCTATAACGAATGGGGCAATGCTGATTGGCTTGGATTCTTCTCATGGCTCTACTCCATGGGTGGATCTCTCTATGACAGCAAGTGCCAAGTTTCAATTAATAACGCTAAAGGCGTTGCTGCTTTGACTCAGTACAAGAAGCTTTATAGCGACTTCGGTGCACCAAAACCAGGTGTTGCTGATTGGTCAATGAATGACAACATCAAAAAGGGTAACTACGGCATTGGTTTCTCTGGAAACTTCCAGGCAAGCGGTTATTACACCTACTACAAGGATTACAAGGACTGGACAGTAGCTCCAGTTCCTGCTGAACCTGGTTCAAAGAGCGTTGCTTTCATTGGAGGACGAGGAATCTCAATTATGGGATACACAAGTCCTGCTAAGCAAAAGCTTGCTGCTAGCTTCATCAAGTCGCTATACAACTACAACGTTGTGAAGGCTATGAACCAAGTTGGTGCAGCACAAAACGCAATCTTCCTATCACCGGTCATCAAATACGCTGACACAATTGCCATTTATCCAAAGGATGTTTTGGCAACAATCAAGTCGCAGTTGAGTTCTGCTCAAGGACCTCCAAACTGTAATGGTTGGGAAGATGCGCAAAATGATGTGACTACTGCACTCCAAACTTATCTGTTTGGCAGCGCATCAGCACAAGCAGCTCTAGATCAAGCGGCGGCAGCAATGAAAGCCAAGGCTTAGTCAGAAGCTGAAAGAAGATTTCAATATTCATCGTTGAAATCTGATCATCCTTCGGGACAGCTGGGCGAGAGGGTTATTCCTCTCGCCCAGCATCTATCAGAAACTCTGATCAATATATTTTTGGAATTGGAGGAATTGGATGTCAGTAAGGACTGCATCGCCGATTACTCCTGATATAACAAATAAGCGTCAGGGCAAGCAAGGCTTTTACAAGTGGAGTGATTCCGGCATTTCTTCATATTTGATGCTCGCTCCTTTCGTACTTCTCTTCTTGGTTTTTAGCGTTTATCCAGTTTTAGCGAGTCTTCGACTCTCATTTATGCGTTACAACGCCATATGTAATCCGGAGCAAGCTCCATGTGGTTCTGTGGGATTTGGCAACTACACGACACTGATATTGGAAGATTCACGTTTTCATAAAGCGTTACTCAATACCTCGCTGTATGTCATAGGCGCAGTACTAATTGGAATGATTGCCTCTCTCGCACTCGCACTTTCTCTTCAGGCCGATACGAAGTCCAATCGAATATTGCGAGTCATTTTCTTTTTGCCTTCAGTGACGTCCGGTATCGCCGTCGTCCTTGTCTGGGGCTGGGTGTTCCGCGGCGATGACGTTGGGTTATTGAACGCAATCATAAGTAAATTTGGAATTTCTCCAGTTGAATGGTTGGCGACCCCATCTTTAGCGTTACCAGTATTGATCTTTATGTCGGTATGGGGTGGTGCAGGTTTCGGAATGATACTTTTCTTAGCTGGACTCAACGCAATCCCATCCATGTACTATGAAGCGGCCGTCATTGATGGCGCGGGACCGCGAGAGAGATTCTTCAATATCACCCTGCCACTCCTTCGACCCGTCATGGTTTATGTGGGAATCACCGGAACGATTGGTGCATTTCAAATTTTCGAAGCAGTGTATCTACTCTTCCCATCAGGAACGGGTTCTGTCGGTGGTCTTCGAGATATGGCTCTAACGATTGTGCCTTATCTATACGACATGGGATTCCTCAAGTTCAGACTTGGATACGCATCAGCAATCGCGTGGGTTCTTTTCATCATCATTTTCGCAATAAGCATGTTTAATATTAAGTTAACGAAATCCCTTGAGGATCTGCGATGAGCTCTATAGACAAAGCTGAACGTATGAAATCTCGGGCCGAAAAGAAGTTGCAAAAAAAGAACGAAGCTCTCATGGAGCGAAGTGGAAACTTCCAAACGCCGTTCGAGAGGTCTAGAAGAACTCAGAAACTTCGGCGTATCCCAATCTATCTACTAACGATTGTGATGGTTGCACCGTACTACTGGATGATTACTTCTTCTTTTAAGTCAGTTAAAGAACTTCAACAAGTTCCTCCTACATTGGTTCCCGAAAAACCAATTCTTGGAAATTACTACGATAAGCAATTCGACCCCATGAACTACAAGCAAGATGTCATGCAAGGTCTTTTTCAGCGATATTCCGATATAAATTTTGGCTTCATGCGTTTCATGTTCAACAGTATCTATGTAGATGTTCTCATCACACTTTTGACTTTGTTCATTGGTTCGCTAGCAGCTTATGTAGTAAGTAAACATAGGTTTAAGGCAAAGCGGGCAATCTATCTTGTGATTATTGGCTCAATGATGGTTCCATGGCAAGTTGGACTAATCCCTGGATTCCTTCTCGTTGACTCATTTGGGTGGCTGAATAGCTATTTTGGTTACGTAGTACCGGCTCTACCGAAAGCTTTTATTGTCTTTTTCTTGGTGCAATATCTGTCAAGCATTCCGGATGAGCTTGTTGAAGCTGCTCGAATCGACGGTGCAAAAGAATTCACTATTTACTGGAGAATAATTCTGCCGCTCCTCAAACCAGCACTTATTGCAATGATGATTTTCACAGCAATCGGAGAATGGAATAACTTTTTATGGCCACTCATCATTACAAACTCGCAAGAGATGGCCAATCTTCCAGTCGCGCTTGCTGGTCTTCGCAATAGCGGTGCTGGAAATGTTGGAATGCAAGGCATCATTATGGCTGCGTCGCTAATTACCTCTGTCCCTACGATTCTCCTTTTCTTTCTAGCTCAGAAGCATTTCATTCGAGGAATTGCACTTTCAGGCATCAAATAAATGAGTACGAAAAATGCACTTTCTCTAGCTGGCACTTTCATAACGTTTGGCGTTATTGCCGGGCTAGTTCAACCTGTTGCACATTCTGCAGAGCTTTCGTGGCAAGTTCGGGAAAAAGGCTCAGAGACTCGTCCCATTCAAGTTGCACTTGTTGGGGTTTCATCGGTATCGAATCCATTTGATCCTGATCAAGCAGACTTAATAGCGACAATCACGACTCCCAGTTCAGCCCAATTCGAAATCCCACTGTTCTGGTATCAAGAATTTGTCAGTGTTCTCGGCAACTCACAGAATCCAGAGCGTGCAGTTGGAGAACCTGAGTGGCGTTTGAAATTTCGCTCGACCGAGATGGGAACCTATCGAATAAGTGTGAAAGCTAGGATAAATGGGGCTGTTATCAATGTACCAACGTTCAACGTAACGACTGATTTTGTAAATGTATCGCCCATCCGGATAAAAGATAACTACTTTGTTCAAGGCTCGGAAATCTTTATTCCAGTTGCCTACAACGTTGCGTGGGCAAATAGGTATGAGGAGATTCAGCGATACGAACGGTGGTTCCGCTCTGCTTCATTAGGTGGCGTAAATGTTGCTCGAGTGTGGATGGCATCATGGTCCGTCGGGATTGAGTGGAGCGATACCGGACTTGGTGATTACACAAAACGTTTACCTCGTGCATGGGTATTGGACCAAATTTATCGCATTGCATCTAAATACGGCATCTATATCGATCTAGTACTGCTAAACCATGGCGCATTTAGCGTATCTACGAATGCAGAGTGGTACTCAAATGCATACTTCAAAGGCAATGGCGGGCCAATCGAAGACCCAGGCGATTTCGCAACAAACCCAACTGCACGAAAGTTTTGGGAGCGGCGACTTCGTTATATAGCGGCTCGCTGGTCCGCCGAACCTCAGCACTTTACTTGGGAATGGTGGAATGAAGTTAACTTCACTCCTCTAAGTGGAAACGAGCTTACTGATTGGATTAAGTGGTCAGATTCAATTCTCAAGAAGTTCGATCCGTACAAATCTCTCACAACGACATCATGGTCAACTGCGGCAAGTCTTCAGGATTGGTCACCAGTTGATTACGCTGTAGTCCACGTGTATGACGACAAAGATCCAATTAAAACTCTCTCAGTTCAGTTCGAAGCGATGAAGAAGATTCTTGCAAATACTCCCATCTTGGTCGGCGAAATGGGATCAGGTACCACCACCGAAGATCCTTTCACTGATCCAAATGGTCTCCATCTTCATAATTCTCAATGGGCGGCGATGTTTGTTGGATTTGCTTCGCCGGCTTCATATTGGTGGTGGGATCTATATGTTGACCCATTGGGGTTGTGGGGCCACACCAAAGGTTTATCTAAATTGGTCAAAGGTACGAATCCATCGACTATGAAGCCACTTTCCATTACTGGTATCACAAGAACGAGCACGCTCTTGTTGCAGGATGAGAATTTCACTTTGGGTTGGATTCGGCACGACGACTATGACAGAAGTGCAAAGAGCAGACTATTGCTGGAAGCTTCAATCAAGGCTCTGGCTACCAAGAAAAAACCTCAAACTGAATTCCCGCCACCCAAAGTTAAGAGTGCTTCAATCAAGGTTCCCGTTATTGTTGACGGCACTTTTTCGATTGAATTCATGGAGACTCTTAGCGGGCGAATTATCGCTACTACAAAAAGCATTTCTAAGAATGGCTCACTGACCATTAAGATTCCCGCCTTTACAGGAGATGTTGGTTTTAAATTGACTAGGAGTGATGTGTGATGGTGCAAATTCCCACCGCTCATCCCACACTCGCTGATGTCGCAGAAATCGCAGGAGTTAGTATCAAAACTGCATCACGAGTTCTCAATGATTCGATCAATGTCGCACCTGAAACAGCAGAGCGTGTGCGTAAAGCTGCGTCGCAAGTTGGCTATCGCTCTAATCGAATTGCGCGTGAATTGCGCGGCGGATCTTTGAGCAATCTCATTGGTATGGTCATTTCAGATTTAGCAAACCCTTTTTACGCAGGCTTGGCGGCGGGTGCCGAAGAACGTCTATCTGAGACTGGTTTAGATTTAATCATTGCAACTGCACGCGATGATGCCCAGCGAGAAAGAATTCTCATTGAATCGCTTCTCGAACGCAGAGTTCGCGGTTTACTCATTGTTCCCTCTGGAGAGGATTACTCCTATTTATCCATCGAGAGAAAGCGCGGTTATTCATTTGTCTTTGTGGACCGCCCCGCAGCCTACCTCGATACAGACACCGTACTGGTTGATAATCAAGGCGGTGTTGCAACATGTTTAGACCAATTACTTTTAGAAAAGTGTAAGAAAATTGCAATCATCGCCGATACGTTGAATATCTGGACCGCATCCGAACGTATTGAAGGGTTTAAGAAATCTTGTCTCTCGCGTGGAGTTGATAGCAAAGATGTACATATCATCACCGGTATACATACAACTGATGACGCAAAAGCTGCAACATTGAGTTTGCTTGGTTCTAATTCGCGGATTGATGGAATCATCGCGACAAATGATCTTATCGCCATGGGAGTAGGCGAAGTAGTTCATCAAGAGAAAAGCGCTACCAAAGTCGTAAGTTTCGATGATTTCCCCAGTGCACAACTATTTGGAATCACTTCACTTGACCATGACCCACAGAAACTCGGTCGTTTAGCCGCCGAAGTCCTTCTGAAAAGAATTCAAAATCCCGCTGACACCAAATACGTTACTGAGATTATGAAGTTAGAAATATATAAGAGAGAGCCTCACAAGCAGAAGGCTGCCTCTAATGCCTAAGGTTGCTTTGGCCGTTGATATTGGTGCCACCAAGGTTGCGCTCGCATTAGTGGACCACGATTTTGCTGTTCATAATAAAAAAGAACTAATGATTGGAAATTCCACATCAGACGACTTATGGCGTTCTATTACGGAGAGCGCAGGTTCCCTAATAGCTGGCCTGAATGGAAACTTACTCGGTGTAGGCATTGGCTCAGCAGGACCATTGCACATTGAAATTGGTGCTATCAGCCCGGTCAACATTCCAATCTGGAGAAAGTATCCAATCGTCGAGAAGTTTCGTGACCTATCTGGATCCGACAACGTTGTACTTCACGGCGATGCCATGGCGTTAGCTCATGCAGAACATGTACTCGGTGCGGGTCGCGGCTCAGAAAACATGCTTGGAATGGTGGTCTCCACTGGAGTCGGCGGTGGCTTGATCATCGACAACAAGGTCTTTACCGGAGATACGGGTAACGCAAGTTTTATTGGGCATCAAACTATCAACTTCGATGGTGAACTCTGCGTATGTGGGCGAAATGGATGTGTTGAGGTCTATGCCAGCGGTCCGCGTATGGTTGCAATTGCCCAAACGCGTGGTTGGAGTGGCGGAAATACATTTGTCGATCTCGCAGCCGACGCCAGGAAAGGGGATGAAATTTCCCTCACCGTCATTGATGAAGGTGCAAGAGCATTAGCTATCGGGATCATTAACACTCTGGGAAATCTGGATATTACAACTGTGGTTGTTGGGGGCGGAGTAAGTCAAGCCGGTGAAATCTATTGGGGACCATTACGTCATCACGTAAAGAACGAATCTCGTTACTCAGGCTTCCTCAATGGCATAATCCTTCGACCTGCAGAATTACACCGCGATGCTGGCCTTATTGGTGCGGCGCTTGGTGTGCTCGACGGTAATTCGGTACTCGTCTAAGAGAGGTGAATCGTGACACTAGAAAAATCTGAGCGTCCATGGGGCCGATATGAAGTGCTTCAAGAATCAGATACTCATAAGGTCAAATGCATCTGGGTCAGTCCCGGAAAAAGACTTTCGTATCAACGCCATCAAAAGCGCGCAGAACACTGGTTTATCGTTGCCGGGGAAGCAGATGTAACAATAGATGGCAAGATCCGTCGCGTTGGCCCGGGAGATATTGTCGATTTCGCAATAGGAGTTTTACACCGCATCCATAACATTGGCGTCACAGAAGTAATTTTTGTTGAGGTACAAACTGGAACTTATTTTGGAGAAGATGACATCGAGCGTGTAGAAGACGATTTTGGTCGCTGAAATGTCCATGAATTCTAGAGATTTACTAACATCTGTATGGAAAGCCCGTTTATCGCTAAGACCCGATGCATGGTCGGTAGCTCCAGTGAAGGATGGGCATAATGCTTGGCGTAATGACCCTGGGGCGATAAAGCAATTCTCTCCACCTAAAGAAATTCCAGCCACTGTACCTGGGAGTATTCATACCGATCTTATTGCGGCAGGCATCATTAAAGATATTTCAGTAGATGGTAAAGAACAAGATCAATTTTGGATTTGGAAAACAGATACTGAGTACGTAACAATGCTCAAAAAAGATTCACGTCCAGGGAATAAAACTTTAATCTTCCAGGGCCTCGATACGATTTGCACCATTCTCATCAACGGCGTTGAAAAACTCAAGACTAAGAACATGCACCGATCGTACAGATTGGACATCACTGAAGAAATCTCCGCGGACGATGCGGAATTAAAAGTTCTTTTTAAAGCACCTTTGACCGATGCAGAAGATGAAATCGCAAAGGTAGGAAACTTTTATGCACGGCCATACGAAATGCCCTATAACTACCAACGGAAGATGGCATGCTCCTATGGTTGGGATTGGGGTCCCATCACCATCTCATCAGGGATTTGGAAAAAAGTGGAGATCCAACGTTGGGACGATGCATTTATTCAAGATTTTTCGATTACAGCAACGGTAGAGAGTGGAATTCCATCAGTAAATTATCAACTCCGTGTAGGCGGCGTTTATAAAGGTAAATTCGCCAAAATCACGATCTCTGATGCAGGCGGAGCTGTCATTTTCACCGAGGAACAACCACTCTTGAGCGCTCATCTACGTGCCATAAGAGATGTTGCAAAAGCTCAGTTGTGGCACCCTCGAGGTCGCGGAAACCAGGTTCTTTATACGGCAAAGATTGAATTACTTAATGAATCCCACAACCTCATAGAAGACACAACAAAGCGAATTGGTTTTAGAAAAGTGGAACTTGACACCTCTTTAATTGCGAAAGAAGTAAGTGGGAAAGATGCAAAACATATGTTTGCCATCAAAGTCAATGGTGAACGACTTTGGATCCGAGGAGCTAACTGGATTCCCGACGATCCTTTCCCAACTCGAGTTACAAAAGAACGTTATCGCCAACGCATAAATGACATGCTGGAAGTGAATATCAATGGAATCCGCGTATGGGGCGGCGGTCTCTATGAGTCTGATGACTTCTATGATCTTTGCGATGAAGAGGGTATAGTAGTGTGGCAAGACTTTCTATTTGCCTGTGCTGCCTATCCTGAAACCAAAGAGATGTTTGAAGAAGTGTCGGCTGAAGTCGATGAAAATGTTCGCCGTCTTTCATCTCATCCAAGTTTGGTTATTTGGTGTGGTGGAAATGAATGTATTGAGGGATTTCAATACTGGGGTTGGAAAGAGCAATTACAAGACACTCCGTGGGGCGAGTCTTTCTATCGCAGAACTATTCCCGGAATCTTGGCGGATCTTGATCAATCTCGTCCCTACATTCCGGGCTCTCCGATAGCAACCCACTCCGAAGATGTGAAGAATTTCGATTCGGGCACCAATCACATCTGGGACGTATGGAATGAATTGGGTTTCGAGCGATATGAGCAATATTCACCTTCATTTGCAGCGGAGTTTGGTTTCAACGGACCGGGGTCCTGGTCCATGCTCACTCGAGCAATAGGTAAAGATGATCTGGATTCTCGAACTCCAGAAGTGGCCTATCACCAACGCGCCTTCGATGGAATGACAAAGATTGCCAACGGCCTCAAACGAGAATTCGCAGCCCCGCCAGTGTCTGGTCACGCTTGGTATTTCGCTGCCGCGCTAGACCAAGCGCGTGCAGTTGAAATCGGTCTCAAACATTTCCGAAGCTTGTATGAAACTTGTTCAGGTTCAATCTTGTGGCAGTTCAACGATATGTGGCCTGCGATAAGCTGGGCGGTCTTGGATTACACGGGCTTTAGGAAATTGGCTTGGCATGCGATGAAATCCGCTTATCGCCCACGAACAATTTGTGTAGGACGAGTAGATCAAGGAGCTCAAGTCACAATAATCAATGACGTGGCTCAGCCTTGGAACTGTGTAGTAGAAGTTGCTCTCGTTTCTGATTCAGGTCAAGTTATGAGAACGCACCAGATTTCGCTGACCATTCCAGCATATGGAGTGTCACGAACAGCTATGACGGATTACTTTGATGAGATTCATGACGGTAATTTTGAAGGGTTTATTGTTGCTACTTCAGATGAATGTCGAGCTGCTCGTCGCTCTACTCTTAAGCCCGCTAAAAGTTCACCTCATCACGACGTAACCCATGAGAGTGAATTTCACGATGATGAGCTAAAAGTAAAGGTAACTGCACAAACTTACGTGCATGAACTTTCGCTATTATCTGAAATCGTTGGACTTGGGACCCAGGTAGATTCCCAAATGACATATCTGTTTCCTGGCGAATCACACTCATTTACTGTCACTGGACCGCGAGATGTCCTTGAAGAAGTAAATAGAAGAATCCCAGAATTACTCTGGTCACATAACAGGGTTGTGAATGGTTGATTTTTTAATTACAGATTATGGTGCGGTCAACGACGGATTAACGCTTAATACTGAAGCGATTGATAAGGCTATAGAAGCTGCAAGCCTCGTCGGTGGTCGCGTAGTTATTCCATCAGGCGGCACGTTTCTCTCAGGATCTATTTTGCTACGCGGGGCAATCGAATTTCACCTTGAAGAAGGAGCGCACCTCAAGGCATCCGCCAACTATGAGGATTATCTACCTGGCCATCAGATTCCAGTAGTTACAAATCAGACAGTCGTTGAAGAGGTCCTGCCTCAACGGTCATTTATTTCCGCATTCGAAGCTCATGGACTTTCTATTACCGGTAAGGGCGTAATCGATGGTAATGCGGATGGTTTCATTGCCGAACGCGGCCAATACATCCACAGCATGCGCGGACCAATTGGCCGACGGTCACAATATCTCGAGCGACCTTTCACAATCTTCCTTATCGGATGTGACACTGTTGACATTGGCGATATAACAATCAAAGACCCAGCATTTTGGGCTTTGAGGCTCACTGGTTGTAACGATTCATCAATTCATGGTATATCTATTGAAACGGATCTGATGGTGCCCAATGCTGACGGTATTGATATCGATAGATGTCAGAATGTTCAAATCACTCATTGCACTTTGATTACAGCCGATGATTGCATTTCGTTGAAATCTTGTTGCGGGACTTCCCAATACGGTGCTGTCAGGAATATTTATATTGCCCACTGTTTTATGAAGACAACTTCTGGTGCAATCACTCTAGGTACAGAGTCGGTGGGTGTAATCGAAAATGTTATCGTTACTGACTGCATTGTGAAAGATTCGCATAGAGGATTTGCCGTCCGCGCTCGAGAAGGTGGCCTAATTTCAAATGTGTTATTTGAGAATTCAATAGTGCAAACTCGCGCCTTTAGTGAATCATGGTGGGGACACGGCGAAGCCCTTCATGTCACAGCATTTTCTTGGGATGATCCGAACAAAGTATGGGATCCACAATTCGGAAATCAGGAGCGGCAATTAGAGGGCAAAGTTGACGGAATAAAATTTTCCAACATACGAGTAGTCAGCGAGGCTGCAATTTTGATCTGGGCCGCACATAAGGAATTACTCAAGAACATTGAATTTAATAGGGTTTCAATAACGATGAAGAAAGAGTCGAAATGGCCCCCTCGCATCGACCTTCGCCCCAATCCCATTCAAGATTTTGTACGAGAAAGACCTTCTGCTGTAACCCTTCGCAATGCTGAGAACGTAGCATTCCTCAATAGTGAGATTTTTTGGGATCCCTCAACTCGCGCCCAGTATGCAAAAGCTATTGATCAAGAAAATGTTGTGGGTTATTACACTCATAACTTTACATTTGAGAAGCCGTGAAATTTCGCTCTGATATCCAAGGGCTGCGTGCAATTGCCGTTTTATTGGTTGTCGCTCACCATGCATTTCCCAAACACATACCTGGTGGATTTATCGGCGTAGATATCTTTTTCGTAATCTCAGGTTTTGTAATTTCGCAATTACTCATCCGTGATCGCCAAAAACCTTGGCGTGAATTTTTTTTGGATTTCTATTCGCGGCGCGTTCGACGAATTCTGCCAAGTGCACTCCTCACAATCATCTTGACTACGGCAGCAAGCCTATTCTTGCTTGGCACCATTACAGGCAGCGCTGTCGCTCACGATGGAATCTTCTCCACACTGTTTATCGCAAACCTTCATTTCAACAACATCGCAATAGATTATTTTGCCTCAGGTTTACCGCAACCAATCCTTCAGCATTTCTGGTCTTTGGCAATAGAGGAACAGTTCTACCTAGTCTGGCCACTTCTTTTCTATTTGGCTTCGCGCAAGAAGAACGCCCCTCTCATTATTGTCGGGCTCATTGCCCTATGCTCTTTCTTCTATGCGATTGCGCAGATTCAATCAGGAACCGGTACATCGTTCTTTTCAAGCTTCACTCGGATCTGGGAACTTGCGGTTGGGTCCATGCTCGCTTTGATTGCCCGAACACGTGAAAATCGAGCAATCAGCGCAATTGCTCTGACTGCGCTCATTGTCATGTCTCTACAAATCAAGAATGGCGCTGATTTTCCGGGCTTTACGACTCTTGTAGTTGTACTTACAACTGCTGCTCTAATTTCAACGAGCGAAAGTAGTCAGTGGTTGAGATTTAGTTTTCTAACCTATCTCGGTGATCTTTCCTACCTTATTTATCTTGTGCATTGGCCGGTTCTTCAAATTCACTTCATTTACAAAGGAGCAGGATCAAACAATCTGGAAAAGTGCGTACTGCTTGCCGTCATACTTCTAATCTGCGCCTCTATTCATCGCTGGTTTGAAAATCCCTTGAGATATTCACCAGTTTTGGTGCGAAATTCAGGATTTACGGTGAAATTAGGTCTAGCCTCAACAGCGATATGCGCATTTTCCTTAGTCCTGATTCGAGGCTCTCTGTGAAGCGATTTATTAGCACCTTTTTAATCTGTGCGTTCCTATTCTGTAGCAATCAGCCGGTGTTTGCCATAACTTCTGGTTCTGCTTGTAAGACTCATGGAGAAGTCACAGCAACTCTGGTATGTGTTCAGGAGAATAAGAAATTAGTGTGGCGAAAATTGGAATCATTCGACCAGGTACAGGCCGTGATTGGTAATTCTCTGAAGATTTCAAAGCTGCCAAAAAGAATTACCCCAGAATTAAGTAAAGTACGTAATGACAAAAGTTACTGGCTCGACCAAGAGTGTGCTGTTGATTTTCCTGATGTCAAGGTGCCTGAATGTATTGCTGGCGATACATCAGGTAAAAAGATAATGGTGGTCTATGGAGACTCGCATGCCTCAATGTGGATGACTGCGCTTGACATCATCGCAAAGAATTCGGGGTACAAGATCTATCTCTTTGCAAAATTAGCTTGTCCGCTCGTTGAAGTTCCTATTTGGAGCTATCAACTCAACAGACCCTTTAATGAATGCAATGAATGGCAGCAGCAAGTGCTTCCGAAAATTGAAAGTCTCAAACCTGATATTTTGGTTGTAACCGATCAGTGGAAGCCTGCTGTTATAGATGGAAAGAAATCAGATTTCGATACCCCGACTTTATGGGCCAACGAGTTCCCCAAAGCGATTTCAAAACTCAGTTCTTTTTCTAAGCGGTTGATTGTTCTCAGTAATAATCCAAGCATGCAGCAAGATTCAGTGACCTGTGCGAGTAAGCCGAGAGCAAACATCGCATTATGCGCAGCGGGTCGAAGTCAAGCTGGGAATGTTCAAATCAACCGGATCGAGGCTGAAGCGGCAAAGAAAGTTGGTGCCACTTTTGTTGACACAATAAATCTTGCATGCAACCAATATCTATGCCCCATTGTGATTGGAGATAAGTTTGTCTACTTTGACCAATGGCATTTCACTGCAACCTACGTTAAATGGCTCACACCAGTTCTTAAAAAATCTATAAACCTTTAGCAATTCTTTCTCGATAATAATGCGCACTTGATTTGGGAGTTCGTTTCTGAGTTGAGTAATCAACATGAACAATTCCAAATCGCTTTGCATAGCCAAACGCCCACTCAAAATTATCCATCAGGCTCCATGCAAAATAACCGTTAACTGGAGCACCTTGAGCTTTTGCAGCCAGCATCGCATCAAGATGACGTTCTAAATAACTTACACGGTGGGGATCATCAACTTTGTCGTTTATGACCGAGTCATCCCAAGCTGAACCATTTTCCGTTATGTATATTTCTTTTGGAGCATAGTCGCGATGCACGCGCATGATTATGTTAGTGAGGCTTTCAGGATGAACTTCCCAGCCCATGGCAGTTCTTTCAACTCCATCAACCATTACGGGTCGATAATGCAGTGGCTTCGCACTTTCGTCTAGCGTGACTGTTTGGCGGGTATAGAAATTGATACCTAAGAAATCAAGGGGAGCAGAAATGGATTGCATATCGCCTGCGTGAATAGGAACTTCTTTGCCAAACCCTTCGACTATGTCTTGCGGATAACTTCCTTTGAAAACGGGATCGGCATACCAACGGTTATCAAATCCATCAGCGTACTTCGCTGCTAACTCATCATTATCATTCAACGGTATTGCTGGAGTGAGATTGAGAACTATGCCGACTCTTAAATCAGATGCCACACTGCGAATCGCTTGAGTTGCTAACCCATGGCCAAGAAGTAAATGATGTGATGCATTAATTGCGGTTTGCAGATCCTTAATTCCCGGCGCCATTACGCCGTATAAATATCCCAACCATGCGCTGCAGAAAGGCTCATTAAGCGTTGTCCAATTTTTTACTCGGTCTCCAAACTTTTCGGCCATGAGATGGGCATATTCAGCAAAACGTTCGGAGGTTGCTCGAGAATTCCAGCCACCTTTATCTTCCAGTGCTTGCGGTAAATCCCAATGATAAAGCGTGGGCCATGGAGTTATTCCACGCTCGAGCGCACCGTCAATTAATCGATCGTAGAAATCTATTCCCGCTTGATTTGGAGAACCAGCTCCTTGCGGAAAAATTCGTGGCCAAGCAATTGAAAATCGATAAGCATTGACTCCAAGCCACTTAATGAGATCTAAATCTTCGTTATAGCGATGGTAGTGATCGCAAGCAACATCGCCACTGTCACCATTAATGACGGCACCTGGAACTCGAGAGAATGTATCCCAAATTGATGGACCTCGACCGCCAGCAGTTGCAGCGCCCTCTATCTGATAAGACGAGGTAGCAACGCCCCAAGTAAACATCGTCCTCCATCCAACTTTTTAAAAGCTACTTCTATCGAACCACTTTCTATCTGGCGATTCTACGTTGCCACTCACTAGAGTTTCACTCATGTTCTCACTTCAAGGCAAGGTCGCACTTGTTACCGGGGCCGGCGCCGTTGAGGGAATCGGATTTGCCTCGGCGAGAGCGCTTAAAGATTGTGGAGCCGAACTCTGGATTTGCGCCACATCAGATCGTATTTATGAACGCGCTCAGGAAATTGGCGCACAGGGATTTGTTGGAGATCTCAGCGATGCAGGAGTTGTTAAAGAGCTACAAGAGAAAATTCCAAACCTCGATATTTTGGTCAATAACGCAGGAATGACAAGTATTTCCAGCCCAGCTGGAGGTGGCGAGGCTACAACTTTGGATCAAATCTCATTAGATGATTGGCATAAAGGCATGGCGCGCAATATTGATACTGCATTTTTAGTTACCCGGGCTTTTCTTCCTGCGCTTCGAAAAACTAACGGCGGCAGAATAATTATGATGAGTAGCGTGACAGGTTCTGTAATGGCGATGAGAGAACAACCGGTGTATGCAACTGCAAAAGCTGCTCTTATCGGTTTGACCAAATCACTTGCACTTGATGAAGCCAAATATGGCATTACTTGTAACGCAATACTTCCGGGCTGGATTGCCACTGATGCAATATCAGAAGTGGAGAAGAAGAATGGACTCTCTGTTCCTATAGGTCGTGGTGGAACTCCAGAAGAGATTGCGGCTGTGGTTGCATTCTTAGCTTCGTCTGAAGCTTCGTACCTAACGGGCCAAGCGCTAGTTGTAGATGGTGGAAATTCAATTATGGAGGAGCGTGCATGAAGATTCGTCCCGCTCGAAAAGAGGAGGTTGGAATAGTTCTCCAACT
>JACCDY010579515.1_pt1 | contig 20789 bp, 18 predicted proteins | sample 7446391 | NCBI WGS metagenome assembly JACCDY01 (sample SAMN15323451, study PRJNA562643) | freshwater metagenome | isolation source: river surface water | place: USA:Blue River Watershed | collected 2017-08-18 | reverse complement strand
GTTCACTATTCCGCTATCCAGGGAAATGGCTACAAGTCCCTTGAAGAAGGTCAGTCAGTGACTTTCGAAGTCGTCCAAGGCCCAAAGGGTCCTCAGGCGGATCAAGTTACAGCTAACTAATTACCAAGTAACTAGTTTGAAAAGCCCCAAGGAAACTTGGGGCTTTTTCATTTGCCAGCTTTTGCAACAGCCTTGGCAGGCGAAAGATCTTTGCCAGCTTTCCACGCATCCAAGAATGGCCACGGAGCAATAACTCCACGACGAATTTCCCAATCTCCCGGCATTGTTGGATAAGAGATACCGAAGTGAAGATGCGGTTTAGGAATACCTCGCGCACTTCCTGTGCGTCCAACTTCACCAAGTTTCTGACCACTGACAACAACTACACCTGGAGCGATGCCTGGTTCAATCTTCGAAAGATGAGAGCCGTAATAGCGCACACCATCTTCTCCGATTATTGAGACTGATAATCCACCTCGATGTTGCCCAAGATTTGTCTTACCGCTCCACCGATCTTTGGTGGAGACATCTTCCACAACTCCATTGATGGGAGCAACGAAAGCGCAACCAAACTTTGCCTTGATATCACTGGCTGGATAATCGTGATGATATTTACCGTACGTTGTTTTACAGCCCGATATTGGGAAAGAGTAAATAGGCGCAGACCACGAAGGTGTCGCAAGAGTAAATGTGAGCAATAAAGTTAGGAAAATTTTTTTCATCGCAGCGCCGCCTTATCTAGTTTGGCGGTCACCATCATGTGAGGCACTGTGAGCGCCCAGACCACAACAAGTGAAAGCCAGAGAAATTCATCGCTAAGTTTTCCAGGGGTAATGGTCGCGATCGCTAACGACACTATGAAAGTGCCCACAAGTGCGGGAGTCCCCGGGAAAACCGCCTGTCGGAATGCTCTGCCCGGCTTTCCTTCGATGACTGACTTTTGAGAACTCTTCAAATTCAATGTCAAGCGCGCGGTGTGGCGCATGGCGTGCCACAAACCGAAGTACGCAGCAAAGGCAACCAGTGGCGGAGTGAAGAAGGAAAGAGTAAGCAAAAGATTGAGATCTACAAGATCACGCCAACGCCGAGTAGCTGCCAAGACTAGAACCGTCACCAAGTAGAGACCAAGAACTAAATTGATCAACTCTTGATCAAAACCGCTATGCCAATCAACTAGGTCGGAATTAACGGCAGCGAGTGCGGAAGTACTTTCTTTATTAACTAGTGGAATCACAACTGGTAATGCACCGGCACTGAGCGAATAGAAAGTTTTTGCCGTACGCGAAGATGTCGGCATTGCCGTACTTCGATCGGTCTCATTGATAAATGCAGTATCTCCGATACCGAAGTGCAATGCACTCATAATTACCACACCAATAAACCCATAAACGTTCCACTCCAATATCGCAAATACGGCAATCACTGCAATCAGAACGTACGTGAAGATAAAGACACTCATACGAAGAATTGATGCCCGCGGCAAAGTTACGAGGTGATCGAGGGCGCCATGTGGAATGCCAACCGCTAAAGCAATAAGAGCAACAATGACCTGCCAGGTTATGTCAGTAACTTCAATGAATTCTGAGAAAGTCACTGAGAGAAGAACCACTAACGCTATTGCGAAGCTCGAAAAAGTTCGCGTACTGGTGAAAATTTTGGCCTGCGCCGACGACATCGCCTCACATTAGCAAACTCTCGAATACCGCTCATGAGAAACTACTGATATGTCGCAGGGATTAGACCTCAATAATTGGTCCTACGCAGCGATGCTTCTCTTTGTCATTGTAGGCTCATGGTGGCTTGAATTTGCGTTTCGAATTCGAGTACTGCGACGACCGCGACTAGCACTCACGGCTATCTTTCCCGTAAGTATCTTTTTTTTGGCTTGGGATGCATTTGCAATTAACCAGAGTCACTGGACCTTCGATCCCAATCAAATCCTGGGAATTATCGGCCCGCTGAGCATTCCGCTGGAAGAGTACCTATTCTTCTTCATCATTCCACTTGCAGCGATACTCACTCTTGAAGGAGTAAAAGTTGTTCAAAGGAAGTTCTCGCGATGAGATTCGAACTTACCTACACGCAGATAACTGTCTACGCCCTCATCATTACAATCTTCTTTGATATTTTCGTGACGAAAAATTCACTTCTCTCAACTCTAAGATTCTGGTTGAGCTACGCCATCATTCTTCCATTCCAACTCGTCACCAATTGGTGGCTCACCTCGCGCGAAATCGTGACCTATGACCCTGGCTCCATTATTGGATTACGCGTCGCAGGCGCACCTTTTGAGGATCTGATTTTCGGTTTTGCCATGATTCTTGCAGTCATGACTATGTGGGAAACTATGCTCCGCCGTAAAGGGGGCAGTAGCTCAGTTGGTTAGAGCCCCGGACTCATAATCCGGTCGTCGTAGGTTCGAGCCCTACCTGCCCCACTCTCCGAACCGTCGAATGTATTCAGGTACGGGAACATGAGATGCATCCTCATTTGTAATCGGTTCACCGAACTTTGTGATGATTGGAATCTGGCCCGCCCAAATATCTAACGACGCATCTTCTCCATCAAGCGCCTCGCCACTTCGTTGCTTTGCAGTTACGTCATCAAGAGGAAGTGCGACAATCATTGTTTGAGCAAACTCCTTAGCGGTCATGGGCCGTCCTCCTTCCCATAAGCCTGGAATCAACTTTTCAGTCAGCGCTTTCATCGCTGCGCTCTTCTCTTCTTCTTCAAGTACTTGAGTGACTCCAAAAGCCATGACTGATCTGTAGTTCATCGATGAATTGAAAGCACTTCGCGCGGAAACTAAACCATCAAGCAGAGTGACGGTGGCACAGACTTGAACTCCTGCTTTCAAAGCCATAAATAGTCGTGATCCCGTCGACCCGTGAAATAGAAGTCGATCACCATCTCGAACGTAGCCAAGCGGAATAACCGTTGCTTCTTTAGATTCAGGATCATTGAACCCAAGGTGTGCCACGTATCCTGCATCGAGGATCTTGTAGATCTCTTGTAATTCCTCAACTGTGCGATGCGGCTTTCGGCGAATCTCCCTAGGCTTTTCCGTCATATCGGCATGCTAACGATTGAGCGTGAAAATGCTACCCATGCTCCTTAATTTCGTTCTGCCACGTACCCAAAATCAGGTCGCCGTAGGCAGGAGGACCATCTGCCTCAACGCTCAGGGGGCCCATTTTCGGCGAATTTTCCTGGTAATTGGGCTTGCCCATGCATTAGGCTCTCGCCTCAAGTCCTGAATTGAGACACCGCTAGCTCACTTCTAGTTCACGATTAGTTCACTAGAAGGGGATGGCGCCACCAGTTGGGGTCTAACCAAATAAAAGGAGTAATTGAATATGAAATCAAAATTGACGCTACGCGCGTTGGCTGCCCTCGCATCCACTGCGTTAGTTGTCTCTGGCCTTTCTGCAGGTTTGATCACCCCTGCTCAGGCAGCAACTAAATCAACAGTGACCATGCTTGTACCTGCGGATATCACTTCTTTAAATTCAGGCACAAGCGATGGAAACACTTCATACAATGCAATTGTCGGTTCCTTAACTGGAATGGGCTTCTCTTATTACGATTCTGATCCAAAGCTCGTAATGAATACAAAATTCGGAACAATGAAAATTGTGAAGAAGGCAGCTAAGGATTTCCAGATTCAATACACCGTAGCTAAGGGACAACAGTGGTCAGATGGAACACCTATCGACGCCGTGGACCTACTTCTCACACACGTTGTCGCAGCTGATGAATATTCCAAATCTGCAGGTCTTGGAGACACTTCTGACGCAAACACCAAGCCAGCTTTTGATAGCGTTTCTTATAACAGCACCTATGGACAAAATGTTGTAGGTCTTCCAAAGCTAAGCGCAGACAAGATGAGCTTGACCGTGAAGTTCAAGAAGCCTCTTCCAGACTGGGAGTTATTGGCACCTGGCCCATCCCCAGTTCACACTCTTTCACTCATCGCTGATGGAAAAACTAAACTCCAGTCAGCATCAGTAAACGCTGCAGCTAAGGCGAAGTTCCTCAAGGATTTCACCAGCAAGAACACTGCTCGTTTGAAGAAGATGGGTGAGATTTGGACCAAGGGTTATGACGTAACCAAGGTTGATGAAACCACCAATCCGCTTCTTCTTGTAAGCAACGGCGGCTTTATTGTTTCCAAGTTCACCGCTGGTGCGTCCATGACTCTCGTTCGCAACCCGAAGTACAACTCGGGTCCTGCGATGGCTAAGAAGAACCCAATCAAGACTGTTGTTCTCAAGATTATCAAGGACAACACCGCTTCCGTGCAGGCTCTTCGCAATGGTGATATTGATGTTTATTTCAATACTCTTCCAACCGGAAATGACCGTCTCACACTCGAGGCTCTTCCAAATGTAACTGTCTTTACCAAGGCCGGTGGAAACTACTCTCACCTAGACCTTCGCACTGATGCTGCCTTTGGCGAAACCGATACATACGCCGGCCCATTTGCTGGAAATGGTCAGCGAGCAAAAGATCTACGCAGAGCATTCCTTCTTGCTACACCACGTCAGCAATTGGTTGACACGGTGATTAAGCCAGTAAATAAGGATGCAACCCCTGCAAATACTTGGCTCGACTTTCCAGGCAGCACTTCTTATAATGCAATCACCGCAGGCTCTGGTGCTAATGCAATTTATAATGAAGGCACCCAAGCTGATCGCACTGCAAAGGCGTTAGCTCTTGTAAAGAAGTACTTCCCAACCGCATCTGCAGATAATCCTGTTGTCAAGATCAAATTCGTTCACGCTCAAACCAGCGTGCGTAACGCTCTTGCAGCTCTTATCAAGGCAGAAACCAAGAAGGCTGGCTTTGATGTGGAAACTTTCCCACAAGCCGATCTCTTCGGTTCTCGCTCAAACTCGAATGCCACCTATGACGTGTTGATGTACGGCTTTGGTCTTGGATCTCTCAGCCAGGCTAACGGCGCATCGATCTACAAGTCAGACGGTTCAAACAACGTGTTTGGCTGGAACGATTCAAAGATGGATGAAATCATGAGAAGCCTTGAGAATGATGTTCTCACTCCCAAGGAAATCACAGCCAAGCGAACAGCTGCTGACAAGATTTTCATCGACAACTCATGGGGTCTACCTCTTTACTTCAACCCCACAATCTCTGCTTGGAACAAGGACCTCAAGGGAATTGATCCAGCACCGCTTGGAAATAACATCACATGGAACTTCTGGAAGTGGTCTTACTAGAAAGAAGTTCTAAGTAAAAGTAAGAAATAGAAATCTGGGATGTCCTCATAAGACATCCCAGATTTTCTTTAGTGTTAGACTTTTTTAGAGATATACATTTATACAAGGCCCAAACTCAGAGAGGTTTGGCTTCGGACAGGGTGGTACTTTGCTAGCGTACATTTCACGGCGACTCAGCATGATGCTCGTGATTGTCTTTGGAGCCAGTTTCCTTGCCTACAACCTTCAGGCATATTCTTCTGATCCCCTTTCCGCATTTGGCGAAAGCACCGCAATAAACAAGGACTACCTGATTGCCAAGACAATTAGGGACCTGCAATTAGATGTTCCTCCCCCAATTCGCTATTTCTCATGGTTGCGCGGCATTGTCGCCGGGCTATGGGGGGATTTCGACATGGGTCTTTCACGTTCAAATATTCCCGTCAGCGAAATTCTTGCAATGGCAATTCCGGTCACAATCAAGCTGGTTATTACCGCAACATTCCTCGCCATCGTCTTTGGAATTTCAGTAGGAATGATTACTGCAATCAGACAGTACAGCCGTTTTGATTACACGATGACTTTCTTCTCCTTCCTCCTTTTCTCACTTCCAATCTTCTGGGTTGCTGTACTTCTCAAGGAGTTCATGGCGATTCAATTCAATGATTTCCTCGCCGATCCGCGAATACCTCCCGTGGTTGTAATGCTTGCATCTCTGGTCTTCGGCTTCGTTTTGGCTGGATTTGCTGGGGGAACGCGAGTTCAATTCTTCTCCGTTCTCGCAGGCGCAGCGCTCTTCGCTGGATTAGTTCTCACATACGTAAGTGCAACTCAATGGTTCTTGGAGCCTTCGCTCGGGATCTTTGGCGTTTCATTCCTAGCGCTATGCAACGCAGTAATAGTTATTCAATTGATTACTGGCTTAGATAGTAAAAAAGGACGCAATGCCGGTATCGGAACTGCAATTGCGATTGCTGTCCTCTATTACCCTCTACAGCTTGTGATGTCTGCAGATGCTTCTGTGCTCAATGTCATCGCGGTCTTTTCCATAACCATTACCGTAGGCATCTTGATCGGCATCGCTGTCAGCAAGATAGACCGTCGCGTCTACATGCGAATTGGTTTGTTCACTGCGCTTATCTCAACTTTCCCCATCATTATCGACCGCTTCATGGCCGAGTTCTCTGATTACCTGAATTCTGATGCGGTTAATGGGCGGCCAGTCCCCACCCTTGGCCAAGCAAATGACCTTCTCACCCCCGAGCAGCTTGATAACTTCTGGATTTCTGGCCTCGATACGGCTCTGCATCTAGTGCTTCCTACTATCGCACTCACATTGATTTCTTTTGCAGGTTACGTGAGATTCTCAAGAGGAAGCCTTCTTGAAGTATTGAATATGGATTACATCAGAACTGCGCGTGCAAAAGGACTAAATGAGAGAACTGTGATCGTACGTCACGGTATGAGAAATGCAATGCTTCCTCTCACCACAATCCTCGTTAATGATTTTGCAGGTTTGATTGGCGGAGCGATCATCACTGAAGGTGTATTTGCCTGGAAAGGGATGGGGCAAGTTTTCAACGATGCTATTAGAAACTACGACCTCAATCTTTTCATGGGCGTTTTCATTATCTCAGCTTCGTTAACTGTACTTGCGAATTTTGTTGCAGATTTACTGTACGGTGTCGTCGATCCGAGAATCAGAATCAGGAAGTAATCGGCCATGAGTAATTCGAACAAGACACCTGCTTCTGCGGTTGAAAAAAATGAGAATGAAATTGCTAATCGCGAAACTGAAGGACGAAGCCAACGTCAAATCATCATCAATAGATTTGTCAAACATAAAGCGGCGATGGGTTCGCTCTTCTCTCTCATTTTCATCATCATATTTGTCTTTACTGCGACAGGCATGAACTTTGGACCTAAAGGAAGTCAGTTTTCGATCCAGGGATGGTGGCCCTACTCCATCACAGACATTGATCCCGAAGGTGCGATTGCTTCATCGTGCAACGGTGGAGTAACTGGTTGCCCAACACTTGATTTGCTTCCCTCCTTCATGGATGGGGATGGCGTACAAATTGGCAATCATCCTTTTGGAACTGACATTATCGGAACTGATTATTTTGCATTGGTGATGCGTGGAGCACAACAGTCGATCATGGTCATGTTCATCGTCGGTTTCTTGGGCGTGAGCATCGGCACCACGATTGGTGCGATTGCAGGTTATTTCGGTGGAATTGTTGATGCAGTTTTGATGCGACTCACCGACATGTTCTTGGTTACTCCGACCATCATCATCGGCGCTCTCATCGGATTCAGATTTGGAAATCTCGGCGTGGTTCCCCTGGCGCTTTTATTGGGTTTCTTTGCCTGGATGGGTCTAGCACGCTTCGTGCGCACCGAATTCTTAACTCTTCGAGAGCGAGAGTTTGTTGATGCCGCACGAGTTGCGGGCGCTTCAGATCGAAGAATTATTTTCAAGCATATTTTGCCCAATGCAATCGGCGTCATTATTGTCGCAGGAACTCTCTTGCTATCAGGAGCGATTCTTGCTGAAACCGCACTTAGCTTCCTAGGTTTTGGAGTAAGACCACCCGATGTATCTCTTGGTCTCCTCATTAGTGAATATCAAGATTCATTCAGTATCAGCCCTTGGTTATTCTGGTGGCCAGGAGCGCTTATCGTCTCCATTGCACTCTGCGTTAACTTCATTGGCGATGGGCTTCGTGATGCTTTCGACCCGAGACAGCGCAGACATGTCACCGCCAAAGATCGTAAGAGCGCTGCTGAGCTCAGTGGAAAGCAGAGCTAGTGAATTCTCTTAATCCGCTCGCGAATCATGTAAGCAGCTTGACCACTGAGGCTGTCCAGGCTTCCGCTCATCGTCTCAGAACCAGTATGACGAGATTCGGAGAGAGGAACGCTGCTTCCGTACCAACGGAAAGTTCTGTCAGCAATCCACTTTCGCTTTCCGCTCGCAGGCGCGACCCATACTTTGGTTTTGCCGCGGCTATGGATAATCGTAAGAGCCCACTTGGTGTCGAGTTCCAAGACGTCGCCGTACGGAATCAACTCCGTTTTCAATGGATTTACAACTTCAATAACATCGTCTCGAAGCACCAGTTTAGGTCTTATCCAAATGATGTAAGCAGCTCCCCCAAGAATGAAACAAAGAATTATCTCGACAAAAGTTTGCCGAGCGCTTGTCACGACCATAAAACTATTTGCTGCAAAGAGAGCAATCAGTACCAGAGAAGTGCCCGCCCACGCGAAGTTGCCTCGGGGACGAAAAGTTTCATTCATACACCTAGTATTGCAGGAGACTCGAAATGAGCGACGTAGTTCTTCAAGTATCGAAGTACAACATTGATTTCTGGGTCGAAGGGGTCTGGTATCCCGCTGCAATTGATATGAACTTCGAATTGCAAGCTGGAAAAGTCCTCGCCATTGTCGGCGAATCTGGCTCCGGAAAGTCAACCACAGCGATGGGTCTGATGGACCTCTTGGCCTCGAATGCGCGTGTTTCAGGAAGTGTCAAGGTCAAGGGTCAGGAAATGATTGGCGCGAAAAAGTCCTTAATCCGTAAAGCGCGTGGCCGCGAGGTCGCATACATTTTCCAAGAGCCTATGACCGCTCTTAACCCCGTTTACACAATTGGATTTCAGATTGTTGAAACGCTACGTACTCACTTTGATATGGGTCCGCAAGAAGCAAAAGTGCGCGCCATCGAACTGATCACAATGGTTGAGATTCCAAACCCCGAAGCATCATTCGACAAATATCCTCATCAACTTTCTGGCGGCCAACGTCAACGCGCCATGATTGCTCAGTCACTCGCATGTGATCCTGGACTTCTTGTTGCAGATGAGCCAACGACTGCACTTGACGTAACTGTTCAAGCCGAAATTCTCGATCTGATGCGCAGTCTCCAGAGCAGACTCAATTCTGCAATTCTCTTGATTACTCATGACATGGGCGTTGTTGCAGATCTTGCTGATGACATCCTCGTGATGAAGGATGGAGTGACAGTTGAATACGGAACTTCAGATCAGATTTTCCACCGGCCTCAGCATCCTTACACCCAGCAACTACTTGCAGCTGTACCAAAGTTGGGATCAGCAGCCATCCGAAAGTTATCGCCTGAGTTAGCGGGATTGCCCCCGGTACTCAAGTTGGAGAACGTTTCAATTGAGTATCCTAAAAAAGGTCGAGTACCTGCCTTCCGTGCAGTCTCCGACTTTAGTTTGGAGATTTTCCCAGGTGAAATTGTTGGACTTGTTGGTGAATCTGGCTCTGGCAAAACCACAGTCGGCCGCGCAGCTATTGGATTGCTACCAATTGTTGAGGGAAGAATTGAGATTGTTGGCAAAGATATTTCTAAACCAACTCCTGCAGAATTACGGGAGATTCGTAAGCACACTGGAATTGTGTTCCAAGATCCAGCCAGCTCATTAAATCCTCGCCTACCAATTGGCGAGAGTATCGGGGAACCAATTTTGCTTTCGGGGGAAGCTAAAGGTGCCGACTTGAATAGCCGGGTTGAAGATTTGCTTGATAGCGTTGAATTACCTCGGTCCTATCGAAATAGATATCCGCATGAACTTTCGGGTGGCCAACGTCAGCGCGTAGGAATTGCCCGCGCACTTGCCCTAACACCCGATCTGTTGATTGCCGATGAACCAACTTCGGCGCTTGATGTCTCAGTGCAGGCTCGATTCCTTGAGCTACTCCAGAATCTTCAAAATAAATTAAAATTTGCATGCTTATTCATCACTCATGATCTTGCAGTCGTTGACATTCTGTCGCACCGTATTGCAGTAATGCAGAACGGTCGTATCGTTGAAGTTGGACTACGTGATGAGATCTTGAAGAGCCCGCGCCAGGAGTACACCAGACGCCTCATTTCGGCCGTTCCAGTACCAGACCCAGTTGAGCAGCGCGCACGGCGCGAAGCACGACTGTCGATGAATTAGCTCTGACAGACCCTCAACCTAGCCTGCCGAAGGCGCTAGCCACCTATGACCGTTCATGACTTTATTCAGCCACCCTGTTATTGTCAGGCTCAAGCAATACCCCCTCGTATTTATGAAAGGCAAGAATGAAAAGATCAAAGTTGATCGCGTTCGGTGCGCTCTCCGCTCTCGTCCTCTCACTTCTCTCTGCAGTAGCACCTGCCCAAGCGGCACGTGATCTCAAAGGAAGCGTCTGTGCACAAGAAGGTCAGGTTCGCACAATTTCTGGAGTTACCTACACATGCGAACGCGTCAGTGGAGCCCTCCAATACGCGCAAGGTCGCAAACTCTCTGGCACACTCAACGTTCTCTGCACCCCGCAAGAACTCTGGTGTGTAGAAATGACAAAAGCGTTTCAGGCAAAGACAGGCGTCACAACCAAGTTCATTCGACTCTCGTCCGGTGAAGCATTAACGCGCCTAGTTGCCTCCAAGAATAATCCCGAATTTGATGTGTGGACGGGTGGACCAAATGACAGCCATATCTCTGGTCGAATTCAAGGCGTGATAGAGGCTTACAAGTCACCCACACGTAACATGCTTAAGTCTCAATTTAAAGATGCCGATGGATTCTGGACAGGTATTTACATGGGCGCACTTGGGTTCTGCTCCAATACAAACGAACTTAAGAGACTTGGCGTGAAAGCTCCGACAAGTTGGAATGATCTCCTTAATGCTAAGTTCAAAGGCAACTTCATGATGGCTCACCCTGGAACTTCAGGCACTGCATACACAGCGCTATGGTCGCAAGTTCTACGGCTTGGATCTGAAGATGCTGCCATCAACTATATGAAAGAGTTGAACAAGAATGTTCTTTCCTATACTCGAAGTGGCGCGGGACCAACTGGCCCACTTGGTCGCGGTGAAGTTGCAACAGGTCTGGTCTTTTCACATGACTGTACTGCAGCAATTCTTCGCGGCAACCCACTCGTAGTTTCTTTCCCTAAAGAAGGTACGGGTTTTGAAATCGGTGGCATTGCATTGGTAAAGGGCGCAAAGAATCCAGACGCCGCCAAGGCGTATATCGATTTCGCTCTTTCAGCAGAGGCTCAGAACATCGGGCCTGCGAAAGCAGAGTCTTTCCAGATTCTCACAAATCCAAATGCAAAGTATGACCGTCGTATGATTAACCTCAAGAAGGTCACTTTGCTTAACTATGAAGCAGAAGCAGCCGGAACAGCTTCAGTAAAACTCAAGGCTCGCTTTGATAAGGAAGTTGCACTCGCTTCTTCAGCAAAGTAAAACCTAGACAATACGTCGCAAAAAGGGTTCTGAGACAACTCAGAACCCTTTTTACTAAGAACCGAAAGGAATTCGTTTGATGAGCACTAAAGCCAGGGGTGGAAAGTACGACATTTTCACCAAACTTGCGTTAGTACTCGTTCTCATCATTGTTGGCTTCCTTATAGTTCTGCCACTGCTCAACATTTTGGTCTATTCATCCCAACCTTCAGGTAGCGCAATCGTTAAGGGTTCCTTCAGTGACATTGTTACGCGCAACATCATTTGGAATACCGTAAAACTGGGTCTAACCGTTGCGGCGCTTGGGACTCTTCTCGGCTTCATCATGGCTTACACCCAGGCTAGGGTTGAATTTCGCGGCAAGAAAATTCTTCACATTATTAACTTGGTTCCGATTATTTCACCACCTTTTGCCTTTGCGACCGCAATCATTGTTCTCTTTGGTCGCAGTGGAATGATCACACGTGGCATCTTCGATTGGCGTCCAACGTTGTACGGATATCCGGGACTGGTTCTTGTACTTACTCTCTCCTTTTTTCCGATCGCCTACATGAATCTTTTAGGAATGTTACGAAGCCTTGATCCTGCGCTTGATGAAGCTGGCGCTAGCTTGGGTGCAAATAAATGGCGTATCTTCCGAACAGTTACCCTGCCTCTCCTCATTCCTGGCTTTGCGGGCTCATTCTTGCTTCTCTTTATTGAATCTATTGCTGATCTCGCCAATCCATTGATTATCGGAGGCAGCTATACAGTTTTGGCTTCTCGGGCATACATGGCCATCAATGGTGACTATGACATCTCTCTTGCTGCAGGTTATTCACTTTTGCTCCTACTACCAGCTCTTCTAGTCTTCTTGATTCAGCGCTACTGGGCCCAGAAGAAATCGGTCATCTCTGTGACCGGAAAACCTAGCGGACGCCCGACTGTTGTCACATCTAAAGTTGCGCGAACATTTCTTCTTACAGTAACCGGGTTACTCACTGGACTCATTCTTCTGATTTATGCAACGGTTGTGCTCGGAGCGTTCGTTCAGATTATTGGAGTGAACAACGAATTTACGTTGAGTCACTTCCAATATCTCCTTGGTGGTTTCGCTAACGGTGCAATCAAAACAACGACGACTCTGGCCTTGATAGCAACACCCCTCTCGGGCATTTTCGGCATGCTGATCGCTTGGTTGGTTGTTCGAAAAGTTAGACGCGGTTCAGAGGCGCTGGACTTCTTGGGCATGCTGGGTATTGCAGTCCCAGGAACTGTTATTGGTATTGGTTACGCAATCACATACAACGACCCAGTAAAGATTGCTGGAGTGACGGTATTTCCACAAGTAGCAGGTGGTGCCGCACTTATTGGTGGCTCCATCGCAATCATCATGGTCTACATCATCCGCTCTAGCCCCGCTGGTCAACGATCGGGAATTGCCATGTTGCAACAGATTGATCCAGCTATAGAAGAGGCTTCTGCCTCACTCGGCGCAGCAGGAGGAAAGACTTTCCGACTCGTTACTCTGCCGTTAATTAGTGGCGCATTCTTGTCAGGCCTTATGTATGCCTTCGCGCATTCCATGACGACACTCTCCCCCATCATCTTTTTGGTAACGCCAGATACATCAATTTTGACCCAGAAGATTTTGGCAGAAGCCGATCAAGGCAGGTATGGAAACGTCTTCGCCCTATGCTGCATTTTGATCATGCTCATCATGATTATTGGAGGGCTTATCAACCTTCTGGTACGTCGAACTCAAGTTTCAATTGATCGCCCAATGGTCACAGGACGCTAAGGAGAAATCATGGCAACGAAGTCTGGCAATCTCAAACTTGATGCGCTGACTAAAGAGTTTGGCAACAGCGCAGAGAAGGTCGTCGCCGTCCGCGAGCTCACACTCACCATTAATCCCGGTGAGTTTGTAACTCTTCTTGGCCCTTCAGGATGTGGCAAAACCACAGCACTTCGCATGATTGCTGGTTTCGAAACGCCAACTAAGGGGCGCGTTCTCCTAGATGGTGAAGACCTTAGCTATGCAACTCCTGACCGTCGTCCGATGGGAATGGTCTTTCAGTCATACGCGCTGTTTCCGCATATGACAGTATTTGATAACGTCGCATATGGATTAAGAGTCAAGAAGTTGTCAGCTGGTGAGATTAAGAAAGCAGTTGGGGAAGTCCTTGATTCCATGAGTTTGTCTCATCTTGCCAATCGTGCTCCAAATCAGCTATCCGGTGGGCAACAACAACGCGTTGCGCTAGCACGCGCAATGGTTGTCAGACCAAAAGTTCTTCTCTTTGACGAGCCTCTTTCGAATCTTGACGCAAAGCTTCGCGCACAGATGCGAGTGGAGATTCGCTCGATACAGCGTCGCCTCGGAATTACCAGCATCTTCGTCACCCATGATCAAGATGAAGCGATGAGCTTGTCTGATCGCATTGTTGTGATGCGAAATGCTGTTGTTGAGCAGGTCGGAACTCCAGATGAGATATATCGCCGGCCATCTTCGGTCTTTGTCGCAGACTTCATCGGCCGCTCTAACTTCCTCGAAGTCGAGAGTGCAGCCAGGGCGAAGGCTGGAAAAGCAAAAATCGTAGTGAGTGGAAGGAAGATAGAGGTCGCAGCGCAGAGCAGAGCACTGTCGTCCAACAAGCCTGTGCTCCTTGTTCGCCCCGAGTCAATCACCGTGACCGCTGCGAAAGGTAAAGGCACGAAAGTTGGTAAAGGTGAAGGAAAAGTCACCAATGTGGTTTTCTACGGCAATCACGTGGAGTACACCCTCGAAACTGATGAAGGCGTGATTATCGCTGTGGAATCAGATCCTCTTTACGACGACATTGTTCCCGTTGGAAAGATCGCACGATATTCCTTCCCGGCAGATCGCGCCTGGTTGCTTCCTTCAGATTCAACTCACGCCATGAAGGAGGATCGTAAATGACATCACTTCAGTATCTTCGCTATGTTGCATATGCTCTCTTTGCAATAGGGCTTATTAATTTGCGTTATCAATCTGGTGAAGAGAACCTGGGATTGAGGACCTTTCTGATTGTTGGAACTGGCCTAACGCTTTTTGCGCTCACTTATTTCAATCTGGGTAAGAGTGTTCTCTCCACCTCGACTGGAAAGGTAATGGCGTGGTTGATTGCGATTGCAGCGACTCTCTTTGCAATTCTCAACTAATAGATGACTCCGCTAGACCTGCAACGAATAAAAGAACGTTGGAATGAGGTCCTCGATAAACTCGAAAGTGAAAATCGGGTTGCATGGCTTGCTTTCTTTGATGCTCGGCTCGTAAATTTTGATAACAATCAACTTAAATTGAGTTTTGTAGATGCTGAGAAATTGAGCGGTGCTCATGACTATTCATATGTAAGGAAGGACTCACACCGCGCCGCACTTGAGCAGGCCGTAAGAGAGATTTTTGGAGTTTCTATCGCCATAATTGTCGAGTGATGCGTTCTCGATATCTGCGGGCAGCAATAACGCTCGGGCTTTTGATATCTCTCATCTCGCCCGCCGAATCTGCAACCCCGACTTCGACCTTCAACCTCGTTCAAACTCCTGCGTTTCCAGAGTACAAAGTCACATTCCATGGAGTCATAAAGCCCAAAGTCAAGAATGCTGTAATTCGCATCGATGTTAAATTAAATGATTCATGGGTAGATACGAAGCTCCGTACTCGGTCAACTTCTAGTGGTGCTTGGAAAGTTCAAGCGCGAGCCACCGCTCTCGAGAGTAAGGCTACTTACCGCGCTCGGGTATCGATTGGAAGCAAACTTGTCACAACGAAATCTCGTAATCTCACTATTGATCCTGTCCCCCAGCTGAGCACCCCAGATCAACTCATAGCGTTGACTGGCCCCGGTGGTCGAATTCATGGCACGGATGTGAGTCGCTGGCAACATCCCGGCGATAAGCCAATTGATTTCGTAAAGATGTACAAAGCAGGAATTAGATTTGTGATGATCAAAGCATCAGATACTCGCGACGATGCTGATGCACTTGCTCTGAAGTATTTGCTTATGGACCGTAATGCAGCACAAGCGGCTGGCATCTACACCGGTTATTATCACTATGCAATCTTGCCTAATACGACCAACCGTAATTCCGTGATTCTCGATGCACAGGCACAGGCACAGAAAGCGATCTGGCGCTTATCGAGTCTTGGTGGTTACACAGAAAAAGATCTTCCATACGCACTCGACCTCGAAAACAATTGCGTCGCCGCTTCAAATGGAAGATGCACAAAATATGCGCAGCGATCCCTAGCAACGCTATGGGCTGAAACATGGCTCGAAACGATGTTTGAGAAGACTGGGAGAAAACCTTTCTTCTACTCATATCCAACATTTCTTGAACAAGCTTTAGTTCGCAGTGAAAAGCTCCGTCAATATCCGCTTTGGAAGGCCCAGTACGGAATAAACCCTGCCGACCCCACTGCTGAACCTGGTAGGAAGATTTTCGGCTGTTTTGTTCATTCCTGGTCAACATCTGATTGCTCATCGCTGTGGCAGATTTGGCAATACTCATCTTGCGGTTATGGCAATAGGTATGGCGTGGCATCCTCCCGAATTGATCTCAACGTGTACCGGGGAGATCCTTCTTCATTCCTCCAATTGACGCGAGGAGTGTGGACGCCACAAGTTGGTGATTATTTGCCGGTACAAGAACCCACAACCATGCTGATTACCAGGGTCAGTGCATCGAGCACTGATAAACCAGTTCGAATCAAGGTTGAGGTTAAAAGGCCCACGGGAACTCCTGTTATTACTGGAACCGTAGCCTTTAGGCTCAACCCAACAGTTGATGGTCAAGCTCCAAAGAAAGTGGAGCAGACCCCTGTTCGAGATGCTGCTGGAGTGTGGACGCTCTCTCTTCGAAATCTTCCCGCAGGTATCACTTCGGGTTATCTGGCTTACGTTGATCAGACAAATACGCATGCAGCGAACCGCCAGGATCTAACCTTCGAGTTGGCGCAAGGCCCAGAAGTTACTCCATCGCCGACTCCAAAACCGACAAGAGTTCCAGTGCCTGTTGATTCTTGCAAAAATCAAATTAGGAACTAGCTGACCTTTTCGGTGACTTCCTTAGCTTGAATCAAAATATCATTCTGTCGGCTTATCAATTCTCGATAGTGAGCGATTGAAGCTTTTCTTTCCTTAGCGCTCCAACCTAGAACTTCACCGATGATATGGGCGATTGAATCCACAACACTCAGCCCCTGATCCTTGGCTTCGAAGGAGATTCGAGTGCGACGAGAAAGTACATCATCAACGCTCAGAGCCCCCTCGTGAGTCACTGCGTAGAGAATTTCTGCATTGAGATATGGAAGGTCGGGAACAACTCGATCTAGGAGGTCGGTCCTCTGAACCGCAGGTGAGAGTACTTCATCAATGAGAGAGCCATAACGGTTGAGGAGATGTTCCACAGTTAACTCATCCACGCCATACAACTTTGCTAGGCGTGGAATCTGATTCATCAGAGCTGAGTATCCGTCTGCGCCAATAATTGCAAGAGTTTCTGTTACCGAATCAGGGACGATTTTGCGTAAGTGATTGATGGCTTCATTCACCGCATCTTCAGCCATGACTCGATACGTTGTGTACTTGCCACCTGCAATGGAGACAAAACCAGGAGTTGGGCTATCGACAACATGTTCCCGCGAAAGTTTGGTAGTTGGAGAATCAGGATCAGTAGATACTAAGGGCCGTAGTCCAGCAAAAACACCGATAACTTGCTCTCGTCGCAACTTGGGTTCCAAAACTCGATTGGCCTGATTAATAATGTAAGAGACATCATCACGCGAGGCAAGCGGCTCTTCTCGACTCTCGTCGTAATCAGTATCAGTCGTTCCCACAATCCACTTATCGCCCCATGGAATGATGAATAGAACTGAGACATCAGTTTTGATGATCACGCCAGTTTCGGACTTAATAGCATCTCCCGGAACAACAATGTGTGCACCTTTAGACATACGAACTGCATAACCGGGTTTAATCCCAAACTTCTTATAAAGCGGATCGGTCCACACACCCGCAGCCATAACTGTCGTCTTCGCTTTTACCGAAATCGAATTTCCTGTTTCCACATCAGTAACTTGGGCGCCAATAACTCTTTTGCCCTTCATCACTAATTCATCACAACGCGTACGTGTAGTAATGACAGCTCCATACTTCGCCGCGGTCCTTGCAATCGACATCGTGTGACGAGCGTCGTCTACTTGAGCATCAAAATACTGATAGCCACCAGTAATCACATCGAGTCGCAGTGATGGGGCAATCTCGCTGATTCGTTTTTGAGAGAGATGTTTATGCCACGGCAGCGCTCGCTTAAAACCTCGAAGCGCATCATAGAGAGCCATCCCCGCGCCCACATAGGTGCGTTCCTTTAACTTTTCTTGCAGTGGATAGAGAAATGAAACGGGTTTTACTAAGTGTGGCGAAAGCGTGCTCACCATCAATTCACGTTCATTGAGCGCTTCCCGTACTAATTTGAAGTCATATTGCTCCAAATAGCGCAGTCCGCCATGAATAAGTTTTGACGATTTCGAGGAGGTACCAGCGGCAAAGTCTGAACTCTCTACTAATGCAACGCTCAGTCCTCGGGAGGCCGCATCAAGCGCTATTCCCACGCCATTGATACCGCCTCCAATTACAAGAACATCGAACTCCTCGCGCGCCAAGGCCGCAATTGCACTACTCCTTTGCTGCGGATTCAGGCTCGAAGATGAAAGAGGCACAGGCTTAGGATACGCGCTATGGCTTACATCGGCTCTCTTGATCAAGGAACATCCAGTACCCGCTTCATCGTCTTTGATGGCGCCGGAAAGATTGTTGGACAACATCAATTAGAGCACACGCAGTTTCTGCCTCAGGCTGGCTGGGTAGAACATGATGCTGCAGAAATATGGAAGCGCACTGAAGATGTCATTGCGGGTGCGCTCAAGGCGGCTCGAATCTCTGGATCAGATCTTGTAGCAATCGGCATCACAAACCAAAGAGAAACCACGGTTGTATGGGACAAAACGACCGGCGCCCCACTCTCTCATGCCATCGTGTGGCAAGATACGAGAACAACAGACTTTCTCAACTCGCTATCGGAAACTTCGAAAGCTTCAATAACTCACAAAACTGGCTTAGCAATTGCTCCCTACTTTTCTGGCAGCAAGATGCGCTGGCTAATCAAGAATGTACCTGCTGTTCAGGATGCCATCAACGATGGTCGCGCACTTATGGGCACTGTCGATTCGTGGTTGCTCTGGAATCTATCGGGAGGCCCCCGTGGCGGAGTCCATTTCACCGATGTTACAAATGCCAGTCGCACACTCTTGATGAATTTAGAAACACTTCAATGGGATGAGGAACTTCTTAAGTTATTCGAAATTCCACGTTCGGTCCTTCCAACGATCAAGTCCTCTTCGGAGATCTACGCCAAAACCGATCCTTCTGGAGCATTTGGAAGCGCAGTCCCCATTTCGGGAATTGTCGGTGACCAACAAGCGGCGATGGTGGGACAAGCTTGCTTTGAACGTGGAGAATCAAAAACAACATATGGCACTGGAAACTTCGCGCTTCTCAATACCGGAACTGAAATCGTGCGCTCCAAGAATGGACTTCTCACAACTGTCTGTTTCAAATTTGGCGAAGAACCTGCTCGTTATGCCCTCGAAGGTTCAGTTGCAGTTACTGGTTCTGCCATTCAGTGGCTTCGGGATCAACTCCAAATAATCTCTAGCGCCCCAGATATTGAAGGGCTTGCAAAGAGCGTCCCAGACAACGGTGGTGTCTATTTCGTTCCTGCCTTCTCAGGGCTCTTTGCTCCTTATTGGCGTAACGATGCGCGGGGTGTTGTGGTGGGCTTAACTCGCGCTGCCACCAAAGCTCATTTAGCGCGTGCTGCACTGGAAGCAATCTGCTACCAAACTCGAGACGTGCTGGATGCAATGTCGGCTGATAGCGGAGTGAAGCTTCCTGAAATGCGCGTCGACGGTGGAATCACCGCCAATGCTCTCTGTATGCAGATGCAATCAGACATCATGGGAGTTGATGTTGTGCGACCACTCGTTATTGAGACAACTGCGCTGGGCGCTGCATACGCTGCGGGTCTCGCTGTCGGTTTCTTTAAAGATGTTGCAGAGCTGCGTAGCAAGTGGCAGGAAGGTCGCCGCTGGAGCGCCGTTAAAACCAGCGAACTTGCAACGAGTGGATACGTGCAGTGGAAGAAAGCCATTGAACGTACTCTGAATTGGGTGGAATAGAAACTTACTTGGCTTGAACAATCTCCAAGAGCAGAGCATTTTCTGGACGGAGAATGGGAGCAGGCAACCCCACATTTTCTAATTCAGAACCTGTCATAACAGCGCCGCTTTCCAGCCAAGGCGGTGGCGTAATCGACATAAATTCAGCCCTTCCAGCACTATGAATGACTCTAATCTGATACTTGGAAGAAGGTTTAAGGCCACGAATAGAAATCTTTGGAGCATGGGAAGTGACAATTGGGCGAAGCTGAACATAACTGAATAGCGCCTCACTTTTATCCTGTGCGACAACTCCGTGCAGATAATGAGCCTCATTTGGATAATCAATACGCACTACATCGCCAGAGTGAAGAAGCGCACGCTTTGATTTATAGAGGGAAATCCAATTTTTGAGTGCTCTTAAATCCTCAGGTGAAAGTGAAGTGAGATCTCGCTCTAAGCCAGCATGGCCAAAGAGCGCAGTAGCAGCGCGGAATGCCAACGAAAGATGGCGACCAGTTTGATGTCCCGGATCTGATCCAATATGCGTTCCAAGTAACTCCGGTGGGATAAATTGCATAGTCCAACGCTGCATCGTTTGACGCTCAAGTGCATCGTTATTGTCACTCGTCCAGAATCGATCTACAAGATCAATGATTCCTAAGTCAATTCTTGCGCCACCTGATGCACATGACTCAATTTCTAGACCTGGATGACGTTTCTTTAACTCTGCAAAGAGTCGATAGAGCGCTTTGGTTTGCTTTCCAACTGCAGGTTTTCCTTCGGAGCCAGCATCAATCAAAGTTCGATTGTGATCCCATTTAATGTAGGAAATCTTGTGGCTGGAGAGGATTTCACTCGTTTGATTCAAAACGTAGTTATAGGCATCTGGATTATCCAGATTAAGTACCAACTCATGGCGCCATGTTGGGGGAACACGACCATTGACATTGAGTATCCATTCGGGATGTGTGCGATAAAGATCTGAATCAGGATTGACCATCTCGCCTTCAAACCAGAGTCCAAATTCCATCTTCTTAGAAACTACATAATCAACAATGCCCGTAAGTCCATTAGGCCACATCTCTTCACTGACGGT
>JACCDY010631491.1_pt1 | contig 20791 bp, 20 predicted proteins | sample 7446391 | NCBI WGS metagenome assembly JACCDY01 (sample SAMN15323451, study PRJNA562643) | freshwater metagenome | isolation source: river surface water | place: USA:Blue River Watershed | collected 2017-08-18 | reverse complement strand
TCTCAGCCTAAAATACATGATTTTTTTCAATCAAAAGGTGATACAAATAGCGTTCCTAAAAAACATGCTTTGAAAAAATATTTTTATTTAAATTTTTCTAATAAATTTAAACCAACTACTGATGCTGTTTGGCTAGATGATAAACCTAAAAACATTAATTTTATTCAAGAAATTAATTGTAATTATATAAAAAAAGGTTATTATTTCTTTTTATGTGGATATTTTCCAGATTATGAAAAAGAAAAGCGGTTTAATTTATTCAAAGAAACTACTTATAAAAATGTACCATATTTAAAATCACATTTACAAAAATGTGTTAGAAAACAAAATGATACTTGGGCTTTACCAACGTCATATCATTTTATGAGATTAGATGAAGTAGAAATGCTAAGACGCCTTCCAATAATAATGTTAGAAGATGTTTTTTTACATGAATCATTTACAACAATTATTTGGATAATGATTGCTGTTTCAAGTACTAAATTTAAGATGCAAAAATATATTTATGATTATATATTTGGAATAATATATGTATTATGCAAAATTGATAAAAAAGATAATATTACATTTGACGATGATGATGCAGAAGATAATACTATTGAAGAATCCTCATCAACATTATCAGTGATAACATTATCAACAATAACTGATTTAATAGATAGTTATAGTAAATATGATTTAAAAGATAATGAAATATCATTATTATATTCAATTCATATAAGAATATCTTATGGTGGAATGAAAGGTGATATGAAATTTTTACAAAAAGTTGCTGATACTTGGTTTCGAAGATTTAAAAATAAAACAGTTAAAATTAATAATATGATAGTAAGACCAATCCGTGTTGTTTCTATTATTGAAATGAAATTAGAAGATTGGGATTTATCAGCAATTGATTTTCATTGTAATAGTAAATTATTAGAATATATTAATAAAAAATATAATTCTATACCTATAGATGAAATTAAAAAACTAATATGGATGAATTCATCACGAACAAATACAAGAGTAAATTATGAAATTTATAATGAAGAAAATTGGAATATTATCAAAGATTATCTTATAAAAACACAAAAGTATTTATTAGATTCAAGTTATTAAGATTAAGATTAAGATTAAATATTAATAAATTTTTTTAATATTATTATTTTTAGTATTTTTAATAATATATAATGATTTATTTATTGATAATATATGTGTTTTTTTAAATTTTTTATTATTAATAATATTTTTAACAGCATTTAATTCATCTTTTTCATAAACAATATAATTTTTATTAATAAAATTTATACTATATTTTTTATTCTTTTTACCTCCTGATTGCGTCATACTATCATTAATTGTATCAAAACGTGTATCTTCATTCATTTGTGCTTTTTGATGCGAAACATTTCCTAAAGTATTACTTGTACTACTTCCTTCAACTGGTTTTATAATTACATTAGAAGTATTAGTACAATTTGATGTAATTGGTTTGACATCATAATTATTTGACATTAATATTATTTTAGATAAATATTATTTTAGATAAATTATATTTTATTTTTATTACTAATTTTATTTAATTCACTATTATATTTACCGATTAAATGTTCATATTTATATACAATTTTCTTACCATTTTTTAGAACAACTTCAATTGGCTTTATTAATTTAACTCTTGATCCAATATATTTATATTCTTTATTAGTTTCAACATTTATAATACTAAATACAATAAAACTTCCATTAGCATTTGTTAAATTAATACTTTTAGCTAATTTACCAAATGCTTTTTTAGCGGCCCTTTTTGGACTATTTGATTTAAACAATCCATAATTAGTTCCTTGTTTTGGAAAATTTAATAATTTGTAAGTTTTTTTTTTATTATCCATATATATTGATAATAGAAATAAATAATAAATATTATAAAAATAAATTTTTATATAGATTTTATATAAAAATTATGTAAAAAGTATAATAATATCAGATTATTATAGATAAAATTATTAAAGATAAAAATATAATAAAATCGTCATTCCATTATAAAAAGTAGTAAGTTATTATTTATTTAAATAAATTTTTTACCTCACATTTTAGAGCTTCTTCCTCCCTTCATCATGTTATCAACCTTCTTTTGGAGACTTTCGTGAACCTTCTCTCTGTACTTCTTAACTTCAGGCTTAACACTGTATTTAATAACAGCTCCAGACTTAAGTTTAACAATCTTTTCCTTTCCATTCTTCATTAAATTAACAAACTTTCCTTTATAAGGACCGTACATCTTAGAGTGTCCTCTAGTAGTTTCTCTGATCCAGAAAACAGCGTGGCACTTAAGTCTGTTCATTTTCTTTAATCCTTGGTGTTTGCAAATTGAACTCAAAAGCTTTTTAGCAGCATCAACAGGGTTTGCTTTCATAGAAATAGTAGCTTCGGCGGCACCAATACCTTTTTCACTTCTATGGATTTCCTTGTTGTCCAAAATAGCAATTCTAAAATGACGAACAGGGCCAGTTACTTTACCGCCCTTGTGACTTCTTCTCTTCTTTCCCTTGGACATTTTCTTTCCCTTGGGCATCTTCTTCTTTGGCATCTTCTTTTTAAGCATTCTTCTTTTAGTAGACATCTTCTTACTAGGCATTTATATTTATTATAAATATTTTTTTTATAATTTAATTGAGTAAATAATTTTTAATCAAATAATTTTTTAATGAAATTCTTTTAAATCAAATTCTTTTTTTTTAAAATAAAAATAATTAATAATAAAATTATAAAAATAAATATAAACATAAATATATTTTTATAATTATTTTTATTATTATTATTATAATTTTCAAAATTTTCTATTTTTTGTGTATTTTGATCACAAATAAACTTATTACTATTAGCATTATTTAAATTTTGCTTTGAATTTTCTGCAGGTGTCATTATTTTAATTGGTGGTCCATTCATTGTAAATGTTCCAGATGGACTTAATGTAATAATTCCAGTAGGATTTAAACTTATAAAATTACTTATAACTTGTTCTTTTACAAAATCATTATTAGACATTTCTTCCTTATAATTTAAAATAGATATTATTTTTTAGATTGAATTTCATCAACGGATGAAATAATTTCTTTCTTTTTTCTAAATATTGCTAATTCATATCCTCCTAACACTTGTAAATGAACCGGTTCTATATAAATTTGTTCAAACCCATTTTTCAAAATTAAATCATAAGTTTTTTCTTTAGGTTGAATATATAATTTTGTTTTTTTAATTCTTTTACTTCCGTCTTTTAAAACAATTTTATCATAAAAATTATATGTATTATTATCTTTTCCATCTTTAATATAATAACAATTATGAGTAAAATCATTTAAATATGTAAAACCATGAGTATTTCCTTTATCATCAATATAATTTGAACTATAATATCTTGAAGCAACTTGTAATTCTTCAGGATCATAAATTGGAACTACTAAAAATCCTCCAGGCATCAACCAATTAAAACAATTTTGGATTAAATATTCTTGTGATTTTATTTTATTATAAAATAATGTTCTTTCGTCCAATACAATTAATCCATATTCATTTTTGTTTAATGAATTTTGATTTAATAAATTATTTTTAATAAATTTAATATTTGGATATGTTCTTTTTGAATATAATATCATATTTTCAGAATTATCAATACCTACTACATTATCATATTTTTCTTTAAATTTTTTACACATTTTTCCTACACCAGAACCAGCAATTGCTATTTTTATATCATTATTTGTAAGTTTGCTTAATATTTTATTATTAATAATATTAAAATCATAATCAATATCAGTATAATCTCTGTATATTATTTCATATAATTCAACAAATTCTTTGTCATAAATATCATTTTCTTCATTCATAAAATTTTCAATATTATTTTTATAATTATTAATATTATTATTAACATAAATGTAAATAATAATTATAGTAATAATAAAAATACATAATTTAAATATATCTTTCATCTATAATCTTTTTAGAAAAAATTAAAATAGAATTTTATATAATTATTTTATATAAAAATCATTTATTATAAATAACATTTGTTTAATATTTAAAAAATAAATATTAATATATTATAATAAAAATGGAAATCCAAATTGAAGAATCAAAAACTATTAAAAATAGAGTAGAAGAATTATTACAATATTGCTTAAAAAAGGAAAATACTAAAAAAAGAACAATTGCTATTGATGCATATAAACAAGATTGTATGAAAATGTTCCCACATTTTCATGAAAGATATCCTACATTATTTTTTACAATTATTGAAAACCCATCAACTTTTCCAATGTATAGATTAAATGAATTATTAAATATTAAAACATTAGTTGATGATAAAAAAGTAACTGAACAAAATGCTAGTATTGCGTTAGGACAGAAATATTATAATGAATTTGTTAAAGATACTGTTAAAAAACTTGATGAAAAAAAATAAATTTTTTTAATATAAATATGAAAAAAAATAAATTTTACTTTGAATTCATAAAAGAATAAGTGAATTGAACTCTATCTATTCCTAATACTAATATTTTATCATTTTTAAATTTATTATAACTCATATTTTTTAATTTATTAATAAAATTTCTTGAACTATTAATTTTATCATTATTATTATTAATTTTAATTTTTTTATCAAGTGCATAAATAGTAAATATATATCTATGAACTCCTGTATCTTTTGGTGCACATGGACCAAAATAAGAATTTTCATTCAAAGAGTTTTTTCCAAAATATAATTTATTAGATATTGTATTACATGAACTATTATTTATTGGTTCAACATATAAAAATAAATGAATAAAAGTTGATGCAACAGCATCTGGGTCTTCCATAATAATTACATAACTTTTAGCATTTGCTACACAATTCCAAGTAATCTTAGGACATATATTTTTTCCTCCATGTGAATAACATAAATAGTCTTTATTTATTTTTTTTTTATAATTTACAAAATCATTTATAGTTAGATTCATTTAAATATATTAAATATTTTTTTTATAATAAATACTATTTTCATTTATTTTTACACCATATTTTTTACACCAATTTATTGCACACGATACCTGATTATTAATTAATTTATTATATTCATTTTTTTCCATTTTTGTTTCAGACAACTTAATAGTATTTTTTAAATAATGCATTTGGTATTCAATATATTTTAAATTATGTTCTGATAATTTATGTAAAAAATCAGCATCTATTTTAATATTTTCAAACATTGCTGTATTTTCTTCATTTGTTATATTATTCCATACTTTAATATTTTCGATTAATTTATTCTTATTTTCTTGAGAAATATTATCATGAAAATTAATACAAACAATATATTTCTCTGAATTTGCTGGACGACTTGTTTCAGGTTTATAAATAATAACTTTTTCGAAAACACTATATAATAAATACATTATTTGAACCATTGAATATGAAAATAAATCAAATACTTTACAAACAAAAGATCCTCCTTTACGTAATACATTCAAAGCAATAACAGTTTCCGAATAAATAATTTTGCATGAATTTACTTCTTGTCTATTAAAATCTGTTGAATAATCAAACCCTCCATCTGCTGTTGCGAAATGTGCTTTTTTCTTTTTAAATATTTTTAAATAATTATTAACATCATCAATATTATATAAATTTCCATATTCAATATTAATATTTGGTGAATTATTAAAAACCTTTTTTATTTTATTCCAATCAGGAACATAATCATTTGTAGGTTTTAAAGTTATTCCATAAAAAATATCACCAAGATTTTGGGTGCTAAGTATTTTACTTCTATAATTATAAGTTGCTTCCATAAAACCACCCGGACCTTCAGCAAGATGTGCATAAATATATTTTTCATTTTTATTAAATTGTTCAAATACATCGAAATTATAAAATATTTCCCATAATTTAAAATATGAACGACTAATAGGTGAATATAAACTTATACTATCATTTTTCTTTTTTTTATTATATGTAGTATAAATCAATTCATAAGGATTACCTATTTTTTTCATTTTGTCCCAATCTTCTACATTTGACAAATCATCTATTTTCTTTTTTTCAAAACTAATTATGTCATAATATTTTTTAAAAAGTAAATTTTTATCTTTTGATATTTCTTTTAATGAAATATTATTAATCTCACTAGGATTATTATTTTTTTCAAACTGAAAATTCATAATATTTATTATTTTTATTATTTTATATTAGTTTTATGTATTTCTGAAAATGAATAAATTAATATGATATTATTTTCTATTATATAAATAGAAAATGAATAAATTAAGATGTTTAATATTATTTATAATTATTTTTATTGTATTTTTATTAAATAATTATAATTTATCTTGTATAGAAAATATTGGAGAAGTTTTTTATTCAAAAAATCATGATTTTCCAAAAGTATATGATATTTTACACGAAAATTTTTGGCATATTGATAAATTTGAATATGCTTCTGATATTATTGCTTTAATATTAATTATAATATTAATTATTTTAGACATAAATATGTTTTATAATTATTTAGGATTTATTATAGTTATATTGAGTATTAGAATATTTGTAAATATTCTAACAATATTACCAAAAAATAATTCTTGTACTATATCAAATAGTTTCAGTTTTAGAGGGGGGTGTTATGATAAAATTTATTCTGGTCATTTTGCTTCTGTATTTATTGCAACACTTATATTATATAAAAATAAGTATATAAATATTATATTATTAGTATTAATAAATCTTATTAATTCATTATTTATTATTTTAAGTAGAAATCATTATACAATAGATATTGTAATGTCATTTTTTGTATCATTAGTTGTTTATCAAAATAATTTTAATATTTGTAAGTTTATTGACAAAAGTTCTTTTTAGAAAAAAACTACAAAAAGATTAGAAAAGAAGCTTAAAAGAAACTTATAAAAATATATTATATAAATGAACTTAGATAATATTGATCATATTCAAAATAATTTATTTGCATCATCTAAAGATTTTACTAATAATTTTGATAAAATATTATTGAATAATATTAAAGTAATTATTAGTTTAAATGGATTAGTAAATACTATTTCAAATTATACACATTATACATATATTACTGAAGATGATCCAAACTTCCCTATTGAAAAATATGCTAATGAAATTTACAATATAATTATATATAATGAAACTATAGGTAATAATGTTTTAATTCATTGTGATGCGGGAGTTTCGAGGACAGGATATTATGTAATTTATTATTTAATAAAAAAAAATAATATCAAATACAATGAAGCATTTAATTTAGCTAAAAGTAAAAGGCCTTCAATTTTACCAAATGATGGGTTTGAACTAAAACTTAGATTATTAGAATTAGAAAATAAAATAATAAATTCAAATGTAAGCTTAAATGTAAAATTTATTAATTATAAAAATTTAGTAGAAGAATTAAATACAACATTTTATGATAATATTATTGGAATAGGTAAAGGAATGAATATGGGAAATTATTCTTTCAATATTGAAAATAATATTGATAGTTTATTATTAAATATTGATAATATAATTGAAAAAATTATTTTATTAAAAAATCCATTAATTTATGGTAATGATAAAATAATTAAAATTATTGAAAATATTTATAAAAAAGATAATATAAATATTTGTGAATTAAATAATGAAGAATTAAATAATCAACTAACAAATGAAGAAGAAGAAAAAATAAAAAACTATTATTTAGGAAAATATAAAAAAGAAAGTAATATATTAGATATTACTGAAACACAAATTACACTAATGAAATATTCTCAATTAGTAAATTTATTATTAAAATTAGATATTTATATATGTAATGATTCTTATGAAAAAAATAAAAAAAAATTATTAACAAATATTGTTCTTAAAAATCTAAATCTATTAAACAACTCCTGATTCTTCCAAGTCTTCAATTGTATGTTCCAAATTAGCATCAACTTCTTCAACAACAATATCATCATTTCGTTTTTGTTTATCTTCTTTTTCCATTAATTGGATTAATTTTTTTAACAAAGCATCAGATGAATTCTTTTCTTTTTTATAAATAAAACTGGATGACAAAAATGAAAATCTCTTCTCTGTTTCTGTAATATTTTTAGCGTTTTCAACAATTTTTTCAAATTCTTTTTCATCAAATGTGCCATCATTATGACCGCTCATTAATTCATTATAATATTCTTCAAATGGTTTGACCATAACTTTACTAAATCCATATGCTTCCATAATACTATCTAAAAAATTAAAACTTACCAAATATTCTTTATGAGGAATTCCAATAGTTTTTACAAAAACATCAATTTCTTTTCCATAAATTGGTTTAGTTTTACTAAATGATAATTTTGAAGTATATAATTTATCAATTTTCCATAAAAGTTCTTTTGATGATAATTTGCCTTCAATACTTTTAGTTCTAAAAAAAGAGTTATTAATACGTTCTCCATCAAAACAAGTTCCAATAACATACCCACCAATTTTAAGATTGTCATTTAAATTTTGCATCATTGTTCTAAGTGATATTTCATTTTTGAAAAAATAATGAACGCAAAATTGAATACTAATTGTATCAAAATAATATTTTGTAGGAATATATTTTTTAGTATATATTTTATCAGCTTCAGAAAATGCCGTTGCTTGTTCTGGCCAAATTAATTTACTTGAATCACCTCTAACATAAAATGCCTTAGGTTTAGGTTTAGGAATTCGCTTTTGATAAAATTCTTGAGCAAACTTAACAGCTTTTCCATCAATGTCCATACCAACAACTTCCGCATAATGTGCCTTTTTAATCTTTGTAATATCAACACCTTTTCCAGAACACAAATCCAACATCTTTCCTACCATAACATGAGTATCTCCAATAAAATGTGCTGGTGATGTTATAGTATATAATTGTGTTTTAATATATAAATTATGAAAATTTTGATAAGCATATCGTTCCATTTGTTTTCCATCATTTCCAGTAAAAGTGGCCCAATATTGTTTATCATCATTAGGATTAATTTGTAAATTACTATTTGAAATAGCTCCACTAGTATTTAATGGAACTTTTCCTGTTAATATCATTTCTTCTGACACTGGAAATTTAATTGATTTAAAATTATCTTTAGCAACATTGTGATTATTACCATAAACATCAGCACCACTTTTATATAAATTTGTTTTATCTCTTCTATAACGAATTGGTTTCCATTTAAATCCATAATCTTCTACACTATCATCATAAGTAAATTCAACAATAGAATCATCATAAATTTCAACAACTTCACCTGTTAAAGGATCGGTTGCATACATTTTTTCCTTTTCATCAATCATAATTTTTGCTTCATTATAAGCACTAGCATTATCACTATCTAAATCATATGGATTAAATTCTACTGGATAACTTCTTTTATTATAATTATTTAATCCAAACTTTTTTTCAGATACATATAATTTAACAATTTTATATTGTTGAATATAAGTTTCTTTTTTACCATCTGGTCTATTAACAACAACTATAAATGGACTTTTAATATCTTGTTTGTTATCATTTTTCTTAGTTTTTATTAAAAAGTCAATACTATTCAAATTAGGAGGTTTCCATTTAAACAATGAATACCAAGAACCGCTTTTTAAAGGATAATATTCAGTAATAGGTGTAAAAATCATACCATCAACATGAAAATTACTGATTTTTCTTGATTCCCATACTTCTTGAGCCTTTTTAAAAATATCTGATCCATCAGGAAGTATGGAATATAAACATAATTTTTTAGTAAGTTTAATAGCATTTTTTTCATTAAAAGTTGGTGCTAATTTTCTGCTTCCACTTTTCATAAAAATATCTAGAGTTCCTAATCGAGACCCTTGTATTTTATCATTGCTAACTAAATGTTTTCTTCTAATGTCTTCTCCATTATGAAATAACATATCATACGCATAAAATTCTTTTCCATATTCGTGTGTAACTAATTCTCCTTCAATAAGTGATCCGGCAAAATTTTCATCGACATATCCAGTATCAATAACATCGAAATTATTATTAAATAAAAATATTTTACCATTATCAGCGCCATTTGATTTTAATACAATTAAAAAATTTCTTTCACCATCAGCTTTTAATGATACTGCATATTTGTTTAAAATGTTATTATTTGTATCACTTTTAACAATATTTACTCTATGAATTGTTACAGGACTTGCTGCTATAAATGTATTATCTTTAACATTTACTAAATATTTATAAGAATTAATAACAGATTCTACAATAGAACTTTTTAATAAAATATTATTATTTTGTAAAATTGCTAATATAATATTAATATATGTTAATAATTTTTTAATAATTTCTTCATTGCTCATATTTGTATCATGTCCAATAAATTCAATTTCAATTTCATAATTAGGAGCTACCTTCAATGTATTAGATGATTTGAAATTTTTACCACGACCTGTTTTAACAGATGTTAAATCAATTTGAAATAAATTATCATCTGTAATAATTGAATATCTGTTTTTTAAACGAAATATTTTATCCATTTCATTAGACACAAGTAAATTAATATTCTTTTCCATAATATTTTTTTTATCAACTTCATTATTTAATGAATATCTAATATTAAAATTTTTATCATCAATTTTATCTAACTTTTCCTTTTCCATAAAATCTTTTTTTACATCAGGATTATTTTGATCTAACCAATATTTTTTAATATTATCTGACTCATTAATTGTCATACGAGTATTATCAAAATCTTCATCACTTATATTACGTATAATCATAATGTCCAACATATTTTTTAAACTATATTTAAAAGCCAATCCATTATTTTCTCTTGAAAATGTAAATTTCTCAAAAACTTTAATATAATTATCTTCTGTTATTATGCTCTTTTTTTGAGACATAAAACGCGCTTCAAATTCATAACTTTTGTTTTTTTTACATTCAGAAATAAATTCCAAGAGTTTATTATAAGTATTTTTATCTATATCCATATTAATATATTAATATATTTAAATGTTTTTTAAATATATTTTTTATAAAATTAATTTTTAATTTTAATCTCAAAAATTAATTAAAAGAAAAATTCATATTTGGCTTTTGGAAATAAGCATATTCCACCACCAAAATCATCATCACTATCACCGTCATTATATGAATTTTCAAACGGTAATCTTATGCATTTTTTAACTAATTTTTCTCCAAAATAAATATTTGGTATGTTTTTATTTTTTGATTCGTAATTTTCAATATCATGAGCATAACTTAGTGAAAAAAATACAATTACTGATGTTGTATCTTTTTCTTCAACTATTCGCCCATCAAACTTTAATTTTTCATCTTCTAACTGTACTGTAATTTCAACTGTATTATCCATTTTATTTATTATATTAAATAAAATAGTCTTTAATACAATATTTTATTTAAAAATATTATTTTTAATAAGATTTTAAAATAATTTTTATTTATTTTTAATATATGCTTCAATATCATCTATTAATTCAGCTTTTGTTTTATTAATCATTTTAGATGTTTTATCTGATAGTTTTGTAAGAGAAATTTCATATTTTATACAAATTTCTTTCAATTCATCAACCTTTAATTTTTTTAATTTAGCTAAATCTAAATTATTTACAGTTTCTTCAATAATATCTTCTTTATTATCTTTTAATTCTTCAATACATATTTCAATTTCATCTAACTTAAAATATTTCCATAAATTTTCAATAATATTCTTATTTTTACTATATATAAAATATTGACAATCTTCTTCATCATCATTTGCCATTAATGGTTTGAATATATCATTATCTTTTACCAATATAAAAGTAGGTAGCAATGGATTTGTTTTAATCTTGTAATGTGATGCTAATATATAATATGAATTTATAAAATCAATATTATTATTTGCCAAACATAATACAAAAATATTAATTCCAAAATAATCAACAATATATTGTTGTAAAAGTGGAAATAATCCTTCATCATATTTAAAAGTAAAACTTTTAGCTAAAATTTCCTGTAAATTCGATTTATTCATTTTTCGATTAACATTATATCCAAATTTTTGATATAACTCTTGTTCAAATAATTCATCACTAATCTTTTTCAAAAAAGATTTAATATTTGCTTCTTTTTCATTATCAGTATAAAGTATATACTGACCATATATTATCATAAATAATGAATTAATAAATGTAAAAATACTTGTTTTATTTTTGTAATGTCTTGATATTTTATTTTCAATATAATATTTATCAATATTATTATTGAAAATTATTTCAAATGATTCAGGTAATGATTTTATTATAATATTCCTATTAGTAGTAAAAGATGAATTATTATTAATAATTTCATTATTACTAATAGATTTTTCTTTATAATTTGATTCAATACTTTCTAATATTTTCATTGCATCTTTTTTTAATTCAAATTTAGAAATTGAATCAATATCATTTATTTTTTTGTGTTTATTATTTTCAGTAAGAAACTTAATAACACTGTTGAGACTTATCATTTTTATTAATAACTTTTATTATATTTATGTATATTTATTTATATACTTATATATAGTAATTTATCTTTAATACTTTTTATTTTTCATTTTTTTTGTTTTTATTATAAAAATTTATAATAAATAAATATTTTTATAATAAATTGAATAATAAAATTTAAATTATTCTAATATAAATAATTTAAATATTTTTTATAATAAATTTTAATCACTATCATCTTTATTTGATTTATTTTTATTTTTGGTTGAATTATCTTTACTATCTTTATATGAATTAATAATTTTAGCTTTTTTACCTGTATGCTTTATTCTCTTCTTTTTTAATGAAATTTTATTTTCTATATTTTCATCTTCATCGCTTGATAAATTTAAATAATTAATTTTTCTATCTTCTTCATCATCAGTACTTAATTCATCGTATGCCGAAGTATTAAAGTTATTATTTTTTTCATTAATTATAAGTTCATTATCTTTTTTATTATTTTCTTTTATGATATTTTTTGCATTATTTATTTTTTCTTCATGTTCTAACAAATCTTCTTTTTTATCTTTTATAAAATTTATAAATGAAAATATTTTATCAATTGTATTTTCATTTACATTATTTAAATTAATAAAAACACCATTTATATTTTCAGAATATGTACAATTATCTTCAATAAATATATTGAATATTTCTAAATATTCAATTTTAGTTAAATTTGAAGATAATTCAATTAATTTTTTTTTTTTCATTATTAAATTTTCATTACATGAAAATTCTTTTTTTTCATTTAAAGTTTTTTCTTTTTTTTCATATATAGAATTGGAAAATAAAACATCCATTTTTATAATAAAACATATATTTATTTATTTTTTTATACGAAAACTTAGTCGTAATCATATTCTTTAACTTCGCCATCACTTTCATTAGCATCTTCGTCTTCAATGTCTTCATCATCTTCAACTACATTAGTATCAACTTCTTCATTTTCACCAATGTTTATATCGCCAAAATTCATATTTTCATCAACATCACCATTTGAAGAAAGATCTTCTTCTTCTTCATCTTCTTCATCACTTCCTACATAGCTCATTTCTTCTTCTTCATCTTTATTTTCATAATCATCTTCTTCTTCCGAAAAATCAGCACTATTTTCAATAACAGTATTTTGAGGTATTTCATCAACATCTAAAGTAATATCACTATTAACCATTGCTTTTTTAACACTTTTCTTGGATGATGGAGTATTACTAAAAATTTTACCAACAACTTGAATTTCTTCTTTGTTTAATTGAATTTTCTTAGCAATAATTTCAACATTAATACTATCACCTTCTTTTATCTTATTAATGTCTTCCAAATTATCATGAAATTTCTTTCCAACAATAACTGTAATAGGTCCATTATTACATAAAAGTCCTAATTTATTAATGTTTTTAACTTTACATTCAATTACATTACCAATAACTGGATTACATATTTCAGCACTATATTCAATCATATATGTAACATCTCCACTAAATCTACTTCCTGTAATAGCTCCAATACTTCTACGAACTATTTTTATAGTATCGGGTTTTACATAACCTTCCGCAATACACTTACCTTCATAATTATTTTTTAAATAAGATTCAATATAATTATCAATATTTCCCATGTGTTTGGGACTAATAATTATCTTTTTTTTGACAATGTTGTTGAAATAAATATTTTCCATAGTATTATTATTAATATTAATATTATTTTTAAATTAAAAAAATATTTAAATAAATAAATAATCATTTTTTATTTTCTTTTTAATAATTTTATTAATAATTTATTTAATTTAGTAAATATTTATTAAAATATTTATTAAAAAATTTATTAAAAATATTAAAATAATTTATTTTTAATATTTTTTATTGAAAATAAATTTATTATTTAAAGAAATTTTAATATTAATTATTTATAAGTCATAATGGTATTCACTTTTTCTTTATTCAAAACCGATATAGATAATTTCTCAAATGAAGATTATTATAAGAATAATGAAAATTTCTCAAATTTTTATTCTTTTTTAGACTTTTATAAAGATATTGTTAATGATGATAATAAAAAACCTGTTTTTATTCAATCAACAAAAAATAAAAAAGGAAATGGTTCTCAACAAAATTCTAAAGGATATAAATATTTTAAAATAAACAGGGACAATGAAGAACAAAATAAAAAAGTATGGTGTATAAAAAATTTTATAAAAGATGATGAAAAAAATATTGTTTTTATTAAAACAACTTTAAATAAAATAAGCGATGAATCTTACGAAGTAATTAGCAATGAATTATTAAATGAAATAAATAAAATGGATTATGACGAATCAATATTTGAAATTTTAACTAATGAAATTATAAATAAATGTATTTATGAATATAAATATAGAAAATTATACATACATTTATGTTCAAAATTATGGAATGATATTGAATTTCATAAAAAAATATTTTTTATTGAACAAGATGAAGAAGATGATAATAAGTATTTTTATATAAATAAAAATAGTGGAGAAGTTTCATCTACTTCATTTAATAATGTTGAAAGTTTACATCAACATATTTTTGAAAATAATAATTTCAAAAAATATTTTGTAAATAATTTAAAAAATATTATTTATGGATTTGATAATACATATTTTGCTACTGATAATTTAACAGATGAAGAAATTTCTAAAAAGAAAAAATATTATCTTGGTATTTTTGATATTGTAAATGTATTATTTGTTGAAAAATATATTTCAGTTGATGTTATCAATATTTTAATTGTTAAATTATTACATTTAAATGATACATTTGAAATTATTCAATCAATGGAATATGAAGCTTTATATAATATTGTTAAATTAATGAATAATACACCTTCATTTAACTTTATTCAATATAGTATTTTCTATAAAGAAATTATTAATTATACAAAGCAAATTATTGATTCAAATAATTTATCAAAAAGAAATTTATTTTTCGTTACTGAAATTAATGATTTATTAAGTAAAATAATAAATTATAATAATTCTAATAGCAATCTTAAAAATAATACAGGTAATAATACAAATAATAATAACAATGATAACAAAAAACTTGTAAAAGATAATTTTAAGAATAATAATTTTAAAATTTGTAAAGACATTATTTCTAAAAGTAATGATAATGAAAGACAAACTATTATTAATAGTTTATTGTTATTAATTATTGAACAAAAAAATATTTCAAATGATACAATTAAATTTTTGAATGAATTAAATTCAAAAGATGTTGAAAGAGAATTTTATCTTTTATGTAATAATATTGATGATATTTTATTAGATATACCAAATGCTAATATTAAATTCATTAAATTATTTAATGAATTAAACATAAATAAAAAAAATAATATATTGTTAATGCTTGAGAGTATTAATGACGATGATTATAGTGACGACGATGAATAAGATTTAATTATTTTGTTCTAATACTTCTGGAGTATTATAAAAATCTTTAGTCCAAAAACATCGTTCCGGATATAATGGAATAATTTTTTTACATTCATCTACAAACCATTTAAATTCATTTTCCCATAATGATTCAGGATTTCTATGTTTTCCTAAATCAATAGTTTTATTATAAAAATCAATGCCTAAAAATGATATTTGAGCATTTAATCCTTTTGAGATATACCAATATCCTTTACGAATATTTTCAACACAATTGCGTGTTCCTTCAGGAGCAATAAATATTATGTAATTATCTTTAGTACTAAGTTTTTTTATAATTTCTTCTGTTAATCCACTATTTTTTGATTCAACTTTTATTATTTTGAATTTTCTATCAATAAGTCTAAGTATTGGTGTGCATATTTTTTCAAAATCGTTTTTCATAAATAAATATGTTGTATAATTTCTATGCAAATATGCATAATAATATAAAGCACCTATGAAAAAATCATATATTGATGTATGTGATCCAACAATAATCATTTTTGATGGAAGATCTTCAAGATTATTATTATTAATAGTATAACCTAATAAGTTAAGTAAAAATATTGAAGTATATGAATAAATATTTTCAATACTACCAAATATAGTTTTATACAAAACAAATGTTGAATATGAAAAGAAAAATATATATAATAACGAGCTCATATTTTATAATAATGTTAAATATTATTTTAAATAAAAATAATATTTATAATAAATTTTTTTTAAATATAACATATTATTATAAATAATGACATTATTAAAGTCAAATAATATAATTCCTTTTATAATAATATGTTTTTGTTTATTAATATTTATTGGTATATTAAGAAATAAAAAGGCTGAAAAAATTAATAATATTATGGAAAATTTTATTAATAATAATAATTTTAATAATAATAATGAACATTTTGATAATAAACATACAGTAGATAAAAATTTTACACGTGAATATATAAATGGATTATGGACAAGTCCTGGTACAACATTAGATAAAGAAAATTTTGCTACACAATTAATAGAAATTGATATTAATGATAAAAATAATAAAAAAGATAAAGGATTTATTCAATTACCTAATGTTAAAGGAAATAAATATTTTAATGGATTAAAATATAATATAATACTTTCTACTGGAATGAGTATTGTTGGAACAAGTCCTGATTCTTCATATACTTTATCTATTAATACTGTTGATATTTCAAAAGATGATAAATATGGTAAAGATGGTTTATTGCTAACAACAAATGTTCCATTGGCAAAAGTAATATTTGTTGATAAAAATAATAATATATTAACAAGTATATATTCATATAAAGTTCCTGAAAACAAAAAAATTCACAATGGACAATTAAAAGATATAATAGAATCAAATAGTTATAATGGTTATGAAATAAAAGATAAATATGATATAAATTCATATATTAAAATCATTGGAAATTATCGTTTTTTAAAAGATTCTATAAGTTTTAATTTTGGAGTTATATCAAATTATAATGCACAAATAAATAATTATTATAATATTATTAAAAATAATTATGGTGGTGAGTTATCATTTAGAATAGCACGAGAGTTTACAGCACCTAATGGTTCAACTATTAAAACACAAGCTAGTGAAATTTATACATTAAAAGCTATTAAAACAAGTAGTGAGAATGGTAATACAATTAATTACTTACCTGATAAAATTAATATAGTATCTGCTAAAAAAGACGTTGAATTAAATAAAGTTAATATTAAATCATATGTTCCTAAATCTGTTATAATATATTTTTATAAAACAACTAATACAACTATTGATTATAATTTTGATAATTCAGCTAAAATTAATGAATCCCAATTTAAATTTGAAAATAATGGCCAAAATATGTTTTCAAATAAAACAATTAATAGCAATGATTTAAATAGTTTAACAAAAACAATTACAGCTCAATATACGATTACATATTTTAAAACAATATTTACACCTAATATTAACGGTGAAATAAGTATTCCATTTTCAGATTTATATTCATTGTTGTAAATAATAAATTATTAATAATAATAAAATTATTGTAAATAATAAATTATTAATAATAATAAAATTATTGTAAATAATAAATTATTTTATTTCTATAAATAATAAAAAATAAATAAAAATTTATTCATAAATAATAATATTATTTATAAATATATGAAGAATAATAAATATTTAAACCTTTTTATTATTGTATTTGTTATATTACTTATATTATTTACAATTTATTATATATTTTTTAATAAAAATGAAGAAAAAAAAATAATTAATATAGAAAATTTTAAAAGTGTTGTAGAACAAGAATTTCCTATTAATATGATTGAAAATGGTATTTTTGAAAATGGCACACATATTAAAAATTATATTAATCAAGATGGTCATAATAAAATTATTAAAATGAAAAATCCTTCTAAATCTGGTTTTGTTTTAGAACAACAAAAGTCAAATGATTTAACATATTATGAATTAAGTTGTAAAAGTCTATCAAACAGTAAATATGTAATATTAGTATGGGTGTCATTTAGTAATGCAACTATTAACTCTGTTGATTTATTAAGTTTAATAAGAATTAGATTAAGAACAAATAATCAAACAAATAATATTCCTAAATTAAATTACAATATTGTTCAAAAAGTTGAAATGGACAATAGAAAATGGTATTTATTACAATATAATTTTATTACAAATGAAGATACAAGTGATGTTATGAATGTTTATATTAATTATACTCAAAAATTACAAGATGACGCAATTTATTTTGCCGGAGTTTCAATGTATCGTATTTTACCTGATGCCCAAAATTTCATATATAATGATGGTTTAGTTTGTTATCTTGATGCTTATCAATATGAAAGCAATAAATTAACATGGCATGATTTAAGTGGAACTGGAAATGATTTTTTTTGGTCTGCTATTCCTATAACAGATTATACTAAAGGATTTATTAATACATCTAATTTAGATTTAAAAGGTCCTGAATCAAAAGTTTTATTAAATAATGATGAATTTACTATTGTATTAGTATTAAATGAAGAAATTGAAAATAAATCTCAAGAAAATAGTATTATAGCTGATTATAGATATTTATTATCAGTACCTGGTAATAACAAGAATTCTTTTGAATTAAGTATCAATAAAGATAATAAATTAGTATTAAATTTAGATAAAAATATTGTTTCTCAAAAAGATATTACATTATTTAATAAATCTGTTATTACTATTACATATAAGAGCGGATATATTAATATTTATCAAGATAATATTGAAATTTTATCAACTCAAACTTACAATTTCTATTTTAATAATAACAAAGTAATTTTGAATAAAAATAAAGACTTAAATGTTAATATGTATGGATTATTAGTATATAATAGAGTAATTAAGAGTAATGAAATGGAAGGTATTCGTGATTATTTTATAACAAATGCTAATAAAAATTATAATAATCCTGATGTTAATACTATTCAAATGGACACTAATTTATATAATAATAATCCTATCAACACTGTATCTCCATATTATAATACAGTAAATACTCAAGAACAATATTCAAATGTAAATAACAATTTGTTTGAAGATACTTTTACTAATCAAGGTCCTAAACGCACATGCGCTCAAGATTGTGATAATATGTGTCAAACATTTTTAAATTCAAATAATACTCAAAAATATAATCAATGTATTAGTCTATGTAAAAATATACTTAATACTTGTCAAGAATATTGTGATGAAGAAGATAATGATTCAAAATATTGTAATACAAATTTTGATAATAATACTAATAATACAAATAAATGCCCAATAGCATATAAAAAGAATAATAATTATTATGTTTATATATATCCTAATAGTATATATGCTACTGATTTAGGTTATAGTGGTGAAAAATCTTATGGACAAAATATTGATAATGCAAGAAATATTTATAGTCAAAATTTTCCAAATTGTGTAATTCCAAAAGAATTAAGATATGATGGTAATAAAAATTATATTGAATCATGTCCTTATAGTTTAAAACAATTAAATCCTTGTAATATTGATCAATGTTATGGAGTTAATTGGGGTGTTGAAAATTATGAATCATTAAATATTAATGATAAATGTAAGAAAGCTGTTTCTAATTATTGTAGAATTAATTATGATATTGATGAAAAATGTGCTTGTTGGAATCCAAAATATAAAGATGATAAGAAATGTATTAAAATGAAAAAATTCTTTGAAAATCCTAAAGATTATTGTAGTCCAAATTCATTTAATATCGAAGATCATCCTGATTTTGATAAATATATTAAGAAAGATAATATTCCTTGCTGGGGTTGTAATCTTGATGCTCCAGAAAAAGTTAATGATAAAAAATAAATAAAAATTATTTTTGTGTAATAAATATTTTTTAATTAAATTATAATTTAAAATGAATTAATTATAATTTTTTATATTATTATATTTTATATAAATGGCTGAAATTATGAAAGGAGGCAAAAAAGAAAAAAAAACAAAAGTAGCTAAATCTAAGAAATCTAAGGCTAATAAGAAACCCAACCCTTGGCTCGCACATGTTAAAAAAACTATGAAGGAAAATCCTAATAAAAAATTTAAAGATATTTTGACTATGGCTAAGAAGACATACAAAAAATAATTTTTTTTGACTATGGATATTAGACATACAAAAAATAAATTTTTTTGACTATGGATATTAGACATACAAAAAATAAATTTTTTTGACTATGGATATTAGACATACAAAAAATAAATTTTTTTGACTATGGATATGAGACATACAAAAAATAAATTTT
>JACCDY010686763.1_pt1 | contig 20800 bp, 24 predicted proteins | sample 7446391 | NCBI WGS metagenome assembly JACCDY01 (sample SAMN15323451, study PRJNA562643) | freshwater metagenome | isolation source: river surface water | place: USA:Blue River Watershed | collected 2017-08-18 | reverse complement strand
CGCTGCCGCTGCCGCTGCCGCTGCCGCTGCCGCTGCCGCTGCCGCTGCCGCTGCCGCTGCCGCTGCCGCTGCCCCTGCCGCTTTCCAGAAAGTGGAAAGGCTCCTCCAAATTAGATGAGCGCCCCTGCCGCTGCCCCCGCCCCGTTCAAACCATCCCTATGTTTCTATACGTGCTTCTTTGGCCCGGATGGAAATGTTGCGAACCAGATTCCTACCCCTCCGTCGCAAACCTATCCTTGTTTCTATTTCACGAACAATCCCGCAACGTTGGCCAAACTGCAAGGGACCGGCTGGAAAGCGGTCGACATGACCCGCATCCCTATTAAGCTGACGGACCGTGAGAATGCCGCCGATGCGAAGGAGTTGAAGGCAGCCCCGCACCACTTTGCCGAGCTGAAGCCCTTTGCATTCACGTGCTACTATGATTCGAAGCGGAAAGTCAAGGACACTGACGTAGTCGGTATGTGCGAGTATCTGCAAGCGGAGGCGGCAAAAGGAGCTGCCTTCATGATTGGCCACCATCCCTTTTGCGCTGCGAAAGTCTGGGATGAATTCAACCTCGCGATGGGCCAACAGCGCTATCGCGAAGAAGAGGCAAAGATGCGGGCCTATATTGCGAAACAGGTGGCCGCGGGGTTGAAGGAGGAGAAGGAGGTCCATCACCAGACAGGATTTATTGTGCGCCGCAGCTGCCCCGAAGTTGAGAAGCTAAATGATACCTGGTGGGCTCATATCCAGGAATGTGGCATTGAGTGTCAGGTGAGTTTCTTTTTCATTCATCAGCTGTTTCGGCCGCAGGTCGTGTCGATTCCGAGCTATGCATACCAATACTGAGCAGGCAACAAGTCAGGCCCGTCTAGAGAAGATTGTCAGAGGAAGAAGTAGGAACCGCGGAGGATGATTCTGCAGCTGTTCACGGTCGCCCTTGCCCTTTTGAGTCTAGATACAACATATGCAGCAGTGATTCGACAACGTCCCCAACGTATTCGAAACTGGACACCCGATACGCAATCTGCAACGGCTTCGCGCACGGCAAGCAAATCGGCTCGGGCGTCGTTGACTGCAACGAAACGGCTGGCGGCGGCAGCCACCGCCGCACCTACCCTTTCTAGCAGTGCATCACCAAGCGGTCTCTATTCTTGGACACCAATTGTCACACGTTCGATGCTGACCACCCAGAGTGCATCTACATCAGCATCAGCACAGACATCATTCTCTGTAGCTCCATCTACGACGGCCACAAGCACCCGCACGGCTACCCCTACTTCCAGCCAAACGCCTACACAAACTCCTACGCAGACTCCCACGCGCACGTCATGTATTACAAACTACTCTGCCTCTCAAGCGGGATATGTATGTCCCGCAGGCTACACTCTTTCTGTGTCAACCTGCAGCACCTCCTATACAGCCACAACGAACTATGCCTGCGCTGCAGGCGAAACTCCCTCTGCAGATACGTGTCTCGTGGCGGCCACACAGGATTGGTGCCCATCAGGCTGGACCTTTATAGGGGGTGCACAGTGTCAGACTACAGTTGCTGCAACGGGGGTGTGTTCATCTGGCTGGTCCAAATCGGGCTCGTATTGTCAGCAGCAAGAATGTTCGGCTGCTCGCTGCGGCACTGTGGCAGGCAGCGGTGCCCTCGCCTGTTTTACAGGAAGCTGCAAAGGGGATGCGAAGAATACGGGGTCGAGCTGGTCCTGCTTCACGAGCGATGGAGGTCCAGGAGGCTATTGGGGGAATATGAATGCGAATACAGCGTGTGGTAGTTCGTCTGTCACCTTCAAGTGCTGGTCGAGCGCGGGAACGACCTCTTGCTCAGGCGGCAGCCTCTATCGCGCCGGCACAGCCTCCACGGATGTTTGCTACTGTCGTGACAGCTTTCCCCAGACCTATACATGTCCCGCAGGCTATAGTCGCTCAGGCACTACCTGTTATGCCTATCAAGCGGCCTCGTATCAATGTGCCGCTGGCTATAGCCTTTCTGGGGCCAGCTGTTGGCGCTGGGCGACAGTATCCTACACCTGCCCCTCTGGAGGCAGCCTCAGCGGGACAACCTGCACTATCAGCCAGTCAGCGACGATGTCATACTCGTGCCCTCGTGGCGGCTCAGTCAGCGGAACCACCTGCACCCTTTCCCCAGGCACGTGTGCGACGGCTTGAACGATGTGACCCCTGAGTAGAGAATGCCTGCGACCACAACGCGCAAGGCCCCGCCGCGCAAGGGCCATCAACTCTTTAACGACAACCCCCGTGGTTACCCCAGACTCCAAGGACTCGGATATGGCACAGCGACCAAAGCCCGAACGTCGATTCGACGTCTGCGCGCCATGCCACGCGCCTACCAGTTTCAAGCCGCCACGACCATGTATTATCGCGCCAAGCATCATGCCCACCCTACAAAGGGGATGCGAGCCGCACGACGGCTCTATGGGACCTTCTTGCGGACTTTGAAACGCAAGGTGTGAGACCAGCCAGGCAGGCCGCCGCCAGCCTATAGGATTATCTCTATCTATAGAGTAAACCTATGCGCACGAGTCTTCTCGGCACGTTGTTCCTAGCCCTTGTGGCAGGTGGAACATCCCTTGTAGAGGGCAAGGATGATAGGCAGCTTGTTGCCTATCAACCCGTCTTTCCCCGTGAGTTAGCAGCCGCAGCCGTCGTTCCGACTGTCTCGGCCACTTCCACGCGCACGGCGACAATGTCAGCACGTGCCTCTCGCTCTCCCGAGCCCACTCGTCTCTCCACACCTACTGCTCCTGCGACGAAAACGACGACAGGAACCGCAGCGGCCACGCGTTCTGCGCTGGCCACCCGCACCCCTCTTCAGACTCGCTCGACCAGCCCCACTGTTACTGCATCACGCACGAGCACCCACACAGCCCCCCTTTCTCGGAGCACGACTGGAACTCGTTCCGCGAGTGCTACGGTCTCCTCGAGCCGTTCTCCCCTTCCTACACGCAGTGTATCTGTCTCTGCTCCTGCCTCTCGCACCCCCACCTCGTCCGCAACGCCCTCGCGCACGGTGACATCTACACGCTCCTCCACCACAACGTCGAGCCCCACACGTTCAATGGACGCTTCGCGCACCCAAACAGGCACAGCATCCCCTTCGCATTCGATTACATCGACACGCACGACAACGCGCACGGCCGCGGTTACGGGCACTGCCAAGGGCTCCTCGACTGGAACTGCCACCATCTCCTCCTCGCGCACAAGCACGCTCTCGGCTGCCGCGACGAGCACTGTCACATCGAGCCGCAGCCCCACGATGACTGCCACCACGTCTCGCACGGCGAAAGAGTCTGTCACGAGCACTGGTTCTGCCGCTGCCACGGCTACTATCACAAGTTCGCGCAGACCGACACACACCTCTTCCGAAACCTCCACCGTTACGTCGTCGCGAACGACAACTGGGACGACCCTGGCGAGTGCAACGACAACATCTTCTATTACGAGCACACGAACAAGCCTACCAACGTCCACTGCAAAGGGGACGGAGACCTCGACACGCACGGTTACGGCTACACGCTCAGGGACACGCACGGCACGGCCGACGAGTGACCCGAGCCCCTCGAGCCAATCTACTCTCACGGCGCGCGAAACACAAACGGCAGCTGCGACACAGACCCCTACCTCTACGGGGCTGGCAACGGATACCCCTCTCGCCACGAAGACAGCCCCAATCACCTCTACAGCGACAGGCTCAGTCTCGAGCAGCCGCACGTCTACTCCCACGTCTTCTGCCAGCGGCTCGTTTTCAGATACGAGGTCGCCAAGTAGCACTGCCTCCTCTTCAGTATCATCGGCAGGCACTCGTTCGGAAACGGGGACAGGTTCCTCGAGCCGCACCTCAACGGTGAGTGCAAGCCCCACGCGGTCGGTCCCTGCCTCGCGAACCACCACGGCCTCCTCTACAGCAACCATTACACTCTCTGCAACGGGCACGGGCGTCCAAACAACAACGCCCACGGGCACGAGCGACCCCACGGTGTCGTCCTCAGCCTCTACTACTACGTCTCCCACCACGCGCCAGACAATCAGCCCCACAGGCACGGCTACCACATCGCGTAGTGTCTCTACGACGCGCACAACGACGGGAACCCCCACGGAATCTGCGACGATTACTGCCTCACGTTCTGCCACGGCTACAGTTCCTGAAACGGTCTCGGGCTCGCCCTCGACATCCCCCAGTGAAACGAGCACCTCCACGAAAACGACGACAGCCTCCCCCACGACCTCTAAATCGGCTGCAGGCACACGCACAGGGTCTGCGACGGCGCGGACCACGCGCTCCTCCACCTTTACAGCCACTCTGTCTGCCACGCCCACTGTCACAGGCTCCCCTAGCTCGACTACAACGCACACCGCGGCCGCCACTGATTCTGCATCTCCCTCGACTTCTGCATCGCATTCATCTGCCCCATCCGCATCCGAGTCACCTTCGGCCTCCAGCACACAGTCGGCAGCTGCCTCCTCTTCCGCTTCAAACTCTGCTGCTGCCTCCTCCAGCTCCTCACCCTCTGTGTCCAGCACACACTCGGCTGCGGCGTCCGCCACCAGCACACGGTCTGCACAGGAGACGAGCACAGCGACGGCCACTGCAACTGCTACGTCTACCTCTAGCGCCACAGCCACAGCGACTGCAACCTCGTCTACAAGTGCTACTGCTACGGCCACGGGCAGTGCAACAGCCACGGAAACATCAACAGCCACGGCTACCGCAACGGAAACCTCCAGCGCAACGGCCACAGCAAGTGCGACGGCAACGGCCACAGCGACAGAGACGTCCACAGCCACTTCCACGGCCACTTCCACTGCCACCTCTTCAGCCACCTCTACAGCGACTGCTACTGCCACTGCCACGTCGACCGCTACTGCCACCTCTACAGCCACGGCCACTGCCACTGCCTCAAGCTCCTCTGTCGCCACAGCTACCTCCCTGCCCAGCTCCACCTCTACAGAGACATCTACCTCCACGCTGACGGCCACGCAGACCCCTACCCAGACCCCTACCCAGACGCAAACGGGCACGGGTACACCCTCCAATACTGCCACGCAGACTCCTACACAAACCCCTACGCAGACGCAAACGGGCACGGGCACATCTTCCAATACTCGGACGCAGACTCCCACGCAAACTCCTACCCAGACGCAAACCGGCACGGGCACACCTTCCAATACTCCAACCCCATCGATTACCCCCTCTGCTACCCCTACACCGAGTGCATCTCCGTATCCACTCTATGTAACAACGTTTGGTGGACCATTTAACCAGATTAGTAGTGTTACATTATGCGATGGTATATTATATATTGTAGATGCAAAGGGGCATAAAATCCATAAAGTCTTGTTGGATGGAACCACGACAATACTCGCAGGCAGTGGTGTGGCAGGATTTGCGGATGGACTTGGACCTGCCGCTCAATTTAATTCGCCAAAAGCAATCACGTCTGACAAAACATGCCGTCTATTTGTAACAGATTATTCGAATCAAAGGGTGCGCCTCATTACACCTGATGGAACAGTATCCACCTATGCTGGAACCGGTGCATTCGGTTGGGTCAATGGTGCCCTCCTTGCATCCACCTTTCGAGGCCCGTATGGTATTGCGAGCGATGCAACTGGGGTAATTATATATGTATCTGAGCTTGAAGCATGTACAATTCGTAAGCTAACACCTAGTGGTGTAACAACTCTTTCAGGAATTGGCTGTGGATTTACAGATGGTGCTGCCAACCTTGCCAGATTTTATAATCCACAAAACATTGCACTTGATAAATCTGGAACAAGACTCTATGTAGCAGACTATCTCAGCAATCGCGTGCGATTGGTCATGACAGATACGGGTGTTGTATCCACCTATGCTGGAACTGGAACAGCCTCCTCTCTAAATGGGCCCGCACTCTCTGCTACATTCTTCTTCCCAGTTGGGATTACTACTGATGACTATGGAAACGTATATGTTGGTGAAGTAGGACAAACAAATACGATTCGTAAGATTCAAGCGGATGGAGGCCAAGTAACAACCTATGCTGGTATAGCCCAATGGGGAACATGGGATGCAATCGCTACAGGCTCAGTATTTGCTGAACCGTATGGATTATATTTTGATACCCCTACTGGAGTAATGTATGTATGTGATTTTGGAACTGGAAAACTTCGTAAGATTGCGATACAGCCATCCTCGACACCGAGTGCAACTCCTTCCAACACACCTACAGGGACGGGCACTGCATCGATTACACCGTCTGCTTCTTCTACCCCTGGCACGAAATCTGGAACACCAAGTGCAACCCCTACCCGTTGCCCTTATATCTATGATGCCACGTTCAGTGGGTATTCCTGTCCAACAGGGTTTACCCTGTCTGGCACATCGTGCCTCTCCACCTATCAAGCTACCCTCAACTATGCCTGCCCAGGCGGATGGGCCTTGTCTGGCTCAACGTGTTCCTCCTCCTATCAAGCAACTCTTATGTATACATGTAACTCGTGGGAAACCTTGAGCGGCGCTTCGTGTGGGGTAGGAGCCACACAGGACCTGTGTTCGTCAGGAGGTGGATTAATCTCAGCGGGGCAGTGTCAATCGAGCTACCCTGCTACTGCTACGGGAATCTGTAACTCTGGCTTTACAAAGTCTGGTTCCTACTGCAACCGAAACGCAGCAGCATGTGGTGCAACTCTCTGTGGTACCTCATCGAGTGGAACACGCGGCTGCTTTTCGGGCACACTGAAAGCCCCAAAGGTGTGCAGTGGGACATCGTATTGCACGGGTGCGCCATGTGGAGCCTCTCCAGGAGGCTATTTCGGCTCGATGAACTCAGGTGGGATTCAGTGTGCAGCAAATGCAGTGGATTCTACTCCCTGTCCAACGGGCACTTCCATGTATGGAACGAGCTGTCAATGCCGTGATGCCTTCCCACAGTCTTACAGCTATTCTTGCCCCTCAGGTGGCTACCTTTCTGGAACAACCTGTATTATCAGCTATACAGCGGACTGGCAGTGTCCTGCTGGATATGGCTTGGCAGCTCCTTGGTGCTGGAGAGGGGCTGGGTCCTATTGGAACTGTGGAAGCGGTGGCTCCCTTTCAGATTCCACGTGCACATTGACCCAAGCTGCATCCACATTTTACACGTGCACGGGTTCTGACTCCCTCTCAGATTCCACCTGCACGAAGTCGCAGCCGGCCGATTTCACCTACAGTTGTCCTCTTGGGGGTTCAGTGGTTGGAACACAATGCGTGCTTCCTGATGGACAATGCCTGAGCCCAACGTCTACTCCTACGCCTTCGAACACTCCTTCTGGAACACCTACTGGAACTTCATCCAGCACGCCTACGCAAACATCCACAAGAACTCCATCTGGAACGTCATCTATAACGCCATCGAATACACAAACACCATCCAACACACGTGCCGCAGTATGTACGCGACCTGTATGTAAGTATCTTCATAATAAATTTGGCACAGGCGAATATGGTGCTGACTATTCGATATCAATCGGCCATATGAAAGCTACACTTGCTGGTAATACATGCTCGTATTATATTTCCTCTGGATATGTATGTCAAGAAAACTGTTGGGATTGCGGTCCTGAATGTGGTATGACATGTGCTGTAGAATGTGATTGTAATGGACAATACATGTGGGGTTGGTCCGATTGTTATTTTAGCGAACCTGCAACACAAGAAACGATTCCTTGTGAATCCGTCACATCCTCTAAAACATATACATTTACTGCTTCAAATACTGGCACTGGCACCGCCTCCAAGAGTTACACATATAGTGCTTCATGGACACCTACGCAAACAGGAACCCCTACCCAAACTCCTAGCCAAACGCCTACAGGAACAGCCTCCAATACTGCGACTGGTACCCCTTCAAATATCCCCTCTAAAACTCCCACAGGAACCCCTAGTCAAACCCCTACAGGAACTGCATCGAATACTGGCACGAGAACTTCATCCAATACAGGAACCCCTTCGCAGACCCCTTCACGCACACCCACTCCTAGTTTCACACCGATTCTTGGCTGTCGAGAGTTTTATTGTGCAGACCCTCTTGCAGTCGTAATAGGTGACTCGCCCCCAATGTGCGTGAAATATTATGAAGCTACTGTATCTCGTCGTCGCCTTGTATACGATGGATATTGCGGTGATGGGATGTATCGTGGTGAATATGAATGTGTCAGTAGTTGCCCATACGGAACCTTTGCAGACCCAACTACTATGAGCTGTGTATATGGGTGCCCCGATGGATATAGGCAGGATATGGGTAGTAATACCTGTGTCGCTGCCGAGCAGCCATCCTATGGAGTATGCGATGGAAATGGTGTATGTGATACACAGAATGGAGAAACCATCGACAACTGCCCAACGGATTGTCGTTGTGGCAACAACTTCTGCGAATACCAATCTGGAGAGACGGTTGAAAACTGCCCACAGGACTGCGGAGTCTGTGGAAATGGGCAGTGCGATGCATTTGAGAGTTGTTCGTCGTGTGAGCAAGACTGTGGGACATGTATGACGACGATTGACCCCTATTGTGGAGATGGTGTATGCAATGGCTCTGAAGATTGCCATACATGTGATAGTGACTGCGGATTCTGTCATTCAGAACCTAGCTGTGGAGATGGCACGTGCAATGGCTCAGAAGATTGCAACTCATGTTCGCAAGATTGTGGCTCGTGTAGTTCGTATGGAATCTTTTGCGGAGACGGCACATGTAATGGTTTAGAAGACTGCACATCTTGTTCGCAGGATTGTGGCCCCTGTTATACAACCTATTGTGGGGATGGAACATGCAATGGGGATGAAACGAAGTGGTCCTGTTCACAGGATTGTGGCTCTCCCTATTATTGCGGAGATGGCAACTGTATGTCTTATCTGGGAGAGGATTCAGTAACTTGCCCACAGGATTGTGGAGATAGTTGTGGGGATGGTGTCTGCGGCTCGAGTGAAAACTGTTATAGTTGTTCACAGGATTGTGGTGCCTGCCCTCCCTCCTATTCATGTGCAAGCCCAGATGACCTCCTTTCTGGAACCACGTGCAAACACGTTGAACAGGCGCTGGTGCGTCCTTGCACGTCTACGCCAACGCAAACACCGAGTGGCACAGGAACTGCCTCAAAGACCTACACCTTTACAGCATCCAATACGCCCAGTAGAACTCCTTCCAAGACTTATACCTTTACAGCATCGAATACGGGCACAGGAACCTCAAGCCAAACCCCCACAGGAACAGCTTCGAATACTCCTAGCCAAACTCCTACGCAAACGGGAACAGGAACTCCTACGCAAACGCCCACACAAACCCCTGCGGCGGCCATTCTATATCCAAACCTTATCAGTGAAGGCTCGCTTCTTGATAGAGGAACTGTATGGTTACCGACAATCGTTGGAAATGCAAACATTGAACAGTGTTTAGTATGGTTGAATACTGCATATCGTGAATGTGCTCCAAGTTGGATCACTTCAGAACAACATAAGTTACAATCTGACGATCAATGGCTCGCATGTACTACAACCGTCTGTGAATCATCCTATCCTGACACATATCGTCAAGAATGTATCAACTACATGCAAACTGTAAAGACAACTCTAGAAATACAGCTAGCAATCAATGAATTTAAATCTGCACAAAGCCAAGCATGCTATGGCTGGAGCGACCTAATCTTCAGCTATTACCCTTCTATACGATTCGCAGGTGGTGTCAAAAATGTTGCCTTTTCACAGTGTTCTCTTAATATTGACATGTGTATACAAGCGTGTGAAATGTCAATCAATGATTGTAGAAATAACTACAAAGATTGTGTATACACAATCTGTTCCTCAAACTATGAAATTAGTATGCAATGTTATTCAACAATAGAGACAAATATTATGACACTTGATAGTCATCTATTTTATATCAATGATGCCGCTCGTTCTGTATACGGATGTCCTGGAGGTGGAGGTGGTGGTGGCAATAATGCATTAACCTGTGGTGGAAATCAATGCTCGGATGGAATCACCACATGTTGTTCATGGCAAGGAAATCAAGTCTGTGCAAACTTTGATGGAACGTGTCCACAAGAGGGGGACTTTTGTGGAACTACATATTGTAATCTGGGAGAAACATGTTGTTCTGGAGGAAATACATGTAGTGTAAATGGTGTCTGCCCTGATTCTGGTGGAGGTTCAAGTTCATTTGACTGTAACTACAATGGAATCTGCGACAACGCTGAAAATGCGGATTACTGTTCAGCAGACTGTGGGTGCAACAATAATGGAGTATGCGAATCTGGTCGAGGAGAAGACCAATATTCATGTTTCAATGATTGTGGGTGTAACTCGAATGCGATATGTGAACCGAACCGTGGCGAAGCCGTTGGCAACTGCGAAGATTGCTCCAGTAGCAGTGGTGGAGGGGATACAGGAAGTCCTGATACAACGGGTGGCTATAATCCATGCCCTGGTGGTTGGATGATGCCAAATGGTTGTGAATACCCTTCACAAGGCCAAAGCTGCGAGTCACCACGTGTGTGGAATGGAGCAGATTGTTCTTGTTCTTGGCCCTATATGGACTTTAGTGGTGTGTGTAGAGAACCCACGGACCAAGACTGCTTATCACCAAGAGGCTCTTCATGGAGCGATTATGAACACAGATGCGTATGTGCAAGTCAGTATATAGACAATGGATATGGAGATTGTGTCCCAGCCGATAGTGGAAGCGGAGGTGGCGACCAATATATGGACCCGTATGGTCGTCGCTTGAAATACTTACGCGGACGCACCTAATCGAGTGTGACCTCCTTATAAAAATGATATGAACGTGTGGAACACATTCATATTATTCACATCTATATATCTTCACTTACACCCCCTTTTTAGTCGAGGCTCAGATTTGTGAAGCGTGTCAGCTTGGCAGCTCCTGCGCCAGCTGCAGGACGTACAATGCGTGCTTGCCTGGCTTGGAAGGTGCGCAAATCCGCTGCACGTGCTTCAGGTGGAAGATTCCCTGCATTTGCAAAGGTGCGTTGTGCGTTCGTGGCGGCTAAGGAGGGCACGCCAGGACGTGCTCCACGTGCCACACCAGCCCCTTTTGCGAACTGGAGACCGGCTGGGACACGTTGTGCGGGAGTCACTGTTTGAGGTGGCATAGCCACGCGCTCACGCTGCACAGTCATTTGAGATGGTACACGTGTCACTACAGTAGGTCCAGCTGCAGCAGCGAGCACAGGGGATTGGCGCTTGAGAAGGGGATTGGCGCGAGTTTGTGTAGCCTGGTCTGCCCGTGCCTGCCTTGCGCGCACTGCCTTGAGTGCGTAGGCTGCAACACCAACAGCGAGTAGTCCAGCTCCAACAACGAGTCCACTGATTCCTCCTGCGGAGGCGATGGCAGTAGGAGTGCTTTGTGTTCCTTGTGCTGCTATTCCATCTCCTTCTCCAGTGGTCAGAATCGGTTCTGTTTCATTCCTGAATGGCGTGGGTTTGGGAGTAGGACTCGAGGTAGGAGTTGGTGTGGGAGTTGGCGTGACCCGTCCTGTAAAGAAGGGGGTGATGGAAATCGTAGAGGTTTGGGAAGGGGTATTTGTCTCAGATGGCGTGGGAGTGGACGAGGGGGATGCTGTATAGGAGGGAGTGGGGGTGAGACTGATTGTGCTTGTTGGGCTGGAGGTTGGCGTGGCACGTAGAGCAGATGTTCCAGTGCTGCTTGGCGAGGGGGTTTCTGAAGGCGTATTGGAAGCTGTTCCAGTCCCAGTAGGCGTAGGAGTTTCTGAAGGTGTGGGAGTGTTGGAGGCAGTGTTCGAAGCCGTTCCAGTGCCTGTTGGGGTAGGGGTTTCAGAAGGGGTTGGGGTTTCTGAAGCAGTATTCGAAGCCGTTCCAGTGCCTGTAGGCGTAGGAGTTTCAGAAGGCGTTGGGGTTTCTGAAGCAGTATTGGAAGCTGTTCCAGTGCCTGTTGGAGTTGGGGTCTCTGAAGAGGTAGGAGTGTTAGAGGCAGTATTCGACGCTGTTCCAGTGCCCGTTGGAGTTGGGGTCTCTGAAGAGGTAGGAGTGTTAGAGGCAGTATTCGATGCTGTTCCAGTGCCCGTTGGGGTAGGAGTTTCTGAAGAGGTGGGAGTGTTGGAGGCAGTATTGGAAGCTGTTCCAGTCCCAGTAGGTGTAGGAGTTTCTGAAGGTGTAGGAGTGTTGGAGGCGGTATTCGAAGCCGTTCCAGTCCCTGTTGGGGTTGGAGTTTCAGAAGGTGTAGGGGTCTCTGAAGAGGTGGGAGTGTTGGAGGCGGTATTCGAAGCCGTTCCAGTGCCTGTTGGGGTTGGAGTTTCAGAAGGGGTAGGAGTATTTGAAGCAGTGTTCGAAGCCGTTCCAGTGCCTGTTGGGGTAGGGGTTTCAGAAGGGGTAGGAGTGTTGGAGGCAGTATTTGACCCTGTTCCAGTGCTTGTTGGCGTAGGAGTGTTCGAAGCAGTATTCGACGCTGTTCCAGTCCCTGTAGGGGTAGGGGTTTCAGAAGGAGTGGGAGTGTTCGAAGCAGTATTCGAAGCCGTTCCAGTGCCTGTTGGGGTAGGAGTTTCAGAAGCAGTATTCGAAGCTGTTCCAGTCCCCGTTGGGGTAGGAGTTCCAGAAGCAGTATTCGAAGCTGTTCCAGTCCCCGTTGGGGTTCCTGTATTGGAAGGAGTTCCAGAGGGTGTAGGACTATTCGTAGGAGATGGAGTATCACTTCCGCTTGCACTTGGTGCCACTGCAAAGTTGGATACAAACTTAAATCCCCTGACCTTGCGAATACGATTGTTCATAAAGTCCGTGATATATAAGATAGTGCCAGTGGGGTCGAGGGCAAGTCCATATGGTGTGTTTAGTTGTGCGGTTAGGCATCCACCATCTCGAAATCCAGCTGTGCCATCGCCCACGATGGTAATCACCTCTGAAGTATTTGGATGAATCATACGAATCGTATGGGTTCCACCGTCGGCTACATAGATGTATCCATCTTTGTCGACTACTACACTATAGGGTGCAGTGAATGTGGCATCCGTTCCAATCCCATCGGCACCCCCTGACATGAGAGTCATACTTCCCGCAATCGTCTTTACAGTCGTTCCACTGATTTTACGAATCGCATAGTTATTTGTATCAGCCACGTATACATCTATAGAGCTTGTGCTTAATGACACTACATGAAGACCGTTGAACCAGGCAAACTGAGACGTTAATAATCCTGCATCTACAGGACCAGACATGGCTACTGCACCTCCTGCATATGTACTTGCTACTCCAGATGTGGTAATCTTTCGTACCTTTGCATTCATATAATCCGCTACATAGACATTTCCTGCGCTATCTACGCCTATGCCAGAGGGTTGATTAAACTGCTTGGAACTGGCAGGAGACCCATTTGTAAGGCCACCTGTGCCTGTGCCTGCATAGGTTGATACAGTTCCAGATGCAATCCTGCGCACTTTATTATTTGTTTCATCCCCTACAAAGAGTGCTCCTGCAGAGTTTATAGCGATACCGGTTGGATTTCCGAATGTGGCCGAGGCAGCTGGGCCATCAATCGAACCTCCCCCACCACTTCCTGCAATGGTGGTTACGGCCCCTGATGCGGTCGAACTTCGGATGCGCCGGTTTCCAGTATCGGAGAAATAGAGGGTTCCATCGGCTGCTACTGTGATACCCGATGGATAATGAAGGATTGCTGAAGTTCCAGTGGCATCTAGGTGTCCTGTTGCTCCAGTGCCTAGAAAGGTGGTGATGGTGCATCCTGCTGGGGAGGGGGTGGGTGTATTAGATGCTGTGCGTGTTGTGCTAGGTGTATTAGAGGGTGTACCAGTTCCAGAAGGTGTTGGGCTGTTTGAAGGAGTTCCTGACGCTGATTCCGTTGTAGAGGGGGTTGGGCTGTTCGAAGGAGTTCCTGAAGCTGATTCCGTTGTAGAGGGGGTTGGGCTGTTCGAAGGAGTTCCTGAAGCTGATTCCGTTGTAGAAGGTGTTGGGCTGTTCGAAGGAGTTCCTGTACCAGTTCCGCTGCCAGTTCCTGTACCCGTAGCCGTAGGCGATGGCGTTTTACTTTCGCTGGGGCACGATGCACCGACCCAGCAGACTGCCCCCGCCAAGTTCCCTCCTGTTGAGCATTCCCACGAACTACAGCATGCTCCTGCTGCACATCCTCCTCCTGACTCTTCCAAGCGGCGCACAGAAGGTTGGCTACATGTTCCGCAATAAATACAGCTCGCAGGTTTCTCGCATCGTTCCGTTAAAGCTCGATAGGTATACCCAGATGGACATCCACATGGTGTGTTTGTAGGAGTAGGGCTTGGCGTTTGCGACGAAGTAGGGCTATTGGAAGGGGTTCCCGTGCCAGTTCCCGTTCCTGTTCCAGTTCCAGAAGGAGTAGGGGTATTGGATGGAGTTCCTGTCCCTGTGCTAGTCACAGACGGTGTAGGAGTGTTGGACGGAGTCCCCGTTCCTGTTCCTGTTCCTGTTCCGGTCCCAGAAGGGGTAGGAGTATTCGACGGAGTTCCTGTCCCTGTGCGAGTTCCAGTTGGTGTTGGAGTATTCGATGGAGTTCCAGTCCCTGTAGGGGTCGGTGTCGGTGTTGCCGACGGGCATCCGACAACAATAGACCCATCCGCCGCATAAATAGCCTGCACCACTTGAATAGTGGCCCCATAGTTATCCACCTGTTCAGCTAAGAGAATCACCTGTCCTCCTCGTAACTTGAAATAGGGGTGCGTTGTTGTTAAAGGCAGATAGCCAGGGCATGTAATCACGGCGCCCACGAAGGTATCCGTGAACCCCAGCCCTTTATAGCTCATTGGCACAACAGTCAAGGCCTCCTCTAAGGTCGCCCATCCTAAGAGGCTCGAGGAGCCATCTTGAACTCCGAGGTCGTATGCAACTGTAAAGGTGTATTGGTTGAATTGTTCACTACACGCACCCACTGCAGGTGTATCGGCGATTTGTGCGACGCCGCAGTCGGTTGGACAGCTATTACAATCTTCATTCGCGTCACAATACCCATCCCCACAGTATGTGTAGTTCGGGTCGACAATACAGTCTCCGTAGGGCTCCCATCCTGCAGCTGCATCGCAGTGAATCAACACCCCTGTTGAGAAGTCCATCGAGTAATAATAGCCGGCATCACATGTACACTGTGTGACAGAATAATCAGATGCGTGCAGACATTGTGCATGTGCCAGTTGTGGGATATTTTGTTTACAGACGGTACATACACCCAGGTCAGGGTAGACGCCTCCTGGAGAGGTAAGGGACCACACGCCTGTTTGCGGGAGGCAATACATTGGAAATGTAGCCGCATCGTGCCAGTAGTTTGTTCCATAGTAACATCTGCAGTGGCCAACGGTCTGGGTCGAGTCGAGGTGGCACTCGGCCCCTCCTATATAGTCACCGTCACTGAGGATTGGGCATGACTTGCAGTCGCTACATGTTGCTGAGTCCTCTCCACTATCACAGGTTCCGTCGTAGTTGCAGGGAGGATTCGGTGGCAATGTCTGGCAATCGGCAGGGCAGTTCGTAGAATCCTCTCCATATTCGTTTGACTCACATACGCCATTTCCACAATGGCAATCGGCAGGGCAGCTGACGAAGTCTTCTCCGTGTTCAGGAGAGCATGTTCCATCCCCACATGTCACACATGCTCCACAATCTCCAGGACATGTCTCGCAGGTTTCTCCGTAGGTACTTGCATCGCACACCCCATTTCCACAATGACAATCACCAGGACAATATGTTGCATCTTCTCCCATCTCTGGTTCACATACACCATTTCCATTACAAACAGGATCTGTGGGGTTGCAATCATCACATGAGCCAACTTGTTCACCAATAGTATCTTCACAGAATCCATTATGATTACAGAACGGTTCGGCAGGACAGTCTCCTGGGCAGTTATCACTCGTTTCACTGGATGCTGAGCAGACTCCGTCGCCGCATGTAGGAACTGCGCAAACCCCATTGATATTTTCCTCACCTGATGGGCATACACATCTCCATTGTGTGGTATCCCAGACAGACCCTGCAGGATTTGTGCAGCCATTCATCGCTTCATATGGCACACAGGCAGTATAGTCTGCATTCGGTACATATTGCGATGCACATACACACTGTTGGCTCGATTCATCCCATGAGGAACCAGAAAGGCCTCTGCAATCATGTTCACATATCCCATTTCCAGCATCGACGAGGCCCGATGGACAGAGACATGTGCGTCCCGAAGGATCCCATACTGCTCCTGATGGAACTGGACAGGTGGGGTCGACACAGTTTCCATTCATATCGGCAACGTATCCATTATCGCAGCCTGAAGGGGGAGTCCCACCACAATCGGCAGGACAGGTATCTGCCGTTTCTCCAGCCCCAGAGTCACATGTTCCATCGCCACAGGAAGCTCCGCTGCCTCCACTCCCACCACAATCGGCAGGACAGGTATCCGCTGTTTCTCCAGCGTCTGTATCACATCGTCCATCTCCACAAAGATTCCCCGTAGGTTCTGGACAGTCGTGTGGACATGTTTCATAGGTTTCCAACCCAAGGTCGCAGACTCCATCTCCACAGCTGCCGACATGGGCGGAGCAATCGGAGCATGTATTAGGGTCTTCCCACGTATCACAGAACCCATCAAAGTTACAATCCGTCTGGAGAGCCCGCTCCTGACTCTCTACTACAACCGTCCCAGTTGCTGCGGCGAGCATCATGCTCACGCCCAGCAAGAGGGCACTCCTACGAACGCTAAGAAGGGGCATTGGTATTCTACCTATCCAGGAGCTATTTCTTAGGGCCCCCTACACTATTGCATGTGATTCAATTGCGCGGACCGGGCCCACACGAGCCCCAGTCTCCTGATAAAATTGACGCCCCCACTCCCTTTCAAGCCAGCCTTCACCCCCCTCGTTTGACCCACTTACCATGGCCCAGACGATGCGCGTGCGTCAAGTTCTCGATGCCCTCAGCTCCACAGAGCGCCCAGCTCTTAAGAAGCTGCTGCCTCCTGGTACAGCCACGCCTCCAGCCGACCTCGACACAGGTCGTTACCCTTCCGCCCTTCTCTCCTGTTTCCCTGGCCCTTATGCCTATTCTCTCCTCGGGCTCGTCGCAGAGGCCCTCCTCTCTAGACGCCCCGATGATATCACCATCGATACCCTCACGTCCGCCATCACCACCCTCTATCCAGCCACCGCTCCTGCCGCTCTTGCAAAGGTCCGCACCTCTAAGACCACGCCTCCCTTTCTCGCTGCCCTTCAGGCCACCCGCACCAAACTCGAGGCCGCTCTCGACGGTGCCATTCCGCGCACAGGCCAAGTTGTGCGTCATGGCCCCGTGGAGGGGCATCCAGATATGCGCACCTCCACGAAGATGATTGAAATCAAGCTTACGGGCCAACTCTCCAAACACTGGCTCGAGTTCCTCTTTCAGGCCTTCGCCTATGGAGCTCTTGCCCCTGAGGCGACCGAGGTCTACCTCGTCCTCCCTCTTCAGCAGACCGTGTGGCGTGCCGAACTTCAAGGTTGGACCACCCGGACCGCCTACCGTGATACCCTTTGCCGCATAGCAGAGCGCGTTATTTCCTTTGCGGCGGGTGGCGGCGCCCTCATCGCCCAGCTTCTGCGGGAGGAGCATCTGATTGGCTATCATGCCCCGAAGCTCCGCTCGCTTCCTGATACAGTGCGCAGCCTTCCAGACGCCCGCCGACCGTATCAAATCTTCCTCGGCGCCCCTCACACGTCGAAGATGGTCCTCCAAGATGCAGAGCTTGCAGCAGCTGCTGCTGTTGTCCAAGAGCGTGCAATCAAGCTCTACATCCATAGCCAGTATCTCATTAATCTCAGTGCCATCGCAGAGGATGCATGGAATGTGGAGCTCCTCAAGAAGAATCTCCAGGCCGCGGTGGCGATTGGTGCGCGCGGAGTGGTTGTGCATGTGGGGAAGGCGCTAAAGGCCCTGCCCACCGCCGCCGTCGAGACAATGCGCGCTGCCATTGCCTCTCTCCTTTCCAGTGCCACGACCGACTGTCCTCTTCTTCTCGAGACGCCTGCGGGACAGGGCACAGAGGTGTTGACGGAGGCCGCTGCCTTCATGGACTTTGTGGAGGGCTTCGCGGACCCTCGTCTTCGTGCCTGTGTTGATACGTGCCACGTGTTCGCCTGCGGACACAATCCTCTTGAGTATATTCGGACCTTCACGGAACGCCCGAACCTGCTCAAACTGATTCACTACAATGACTCTGCTGCGCCGTGCGGCTCGTGTGTGGACCGTCACGCCTATATGGGCACGGGACAGATTGGAATGGGGGCCATGAAGGCCATTGCTGAGCTTTGCACGGCACACAAGCTTCCCATGGTGATTGAGTAGAGTGACCTATCCTCTCCCCTTCTCCCTTTTTTTAACACGCCGTGGTAAAATTGACGTGCACGCCGCTGCCGCTCCGCACGCTACACCCTATTCCGCTCCCCTAGCACGCCGCCCCGCACTAAATGGAGCCCTTCCCTGACCTCACGGACAAGGATATCTTCCCTGCGCTGGAGAGCACAACCATGGAGTTCAAGGAAGGAATCGTGTCGTGCCCCAATGAGAAGATTCATGCCACCATCTGTGCCTTCCTGAACAACAAGGGTGGCCATCTTGTGTTCGGTGTGACAGATACGGGACAGATTCGGGGGCTTCGTGGGGCTCCAAAGGACTTTGATGCCCAGCTTCTTCGGCTCGATAACATGTATCATCTGAAGATGATTACGCTGGAGAATGGGGATCCGATTTCTCCAGGGACGATTCAGACGGCGCTGGTGACTGCCTCGAGTGGTGGCCTCGAGAAGCGCATTATTGTTGTGACGGCGCGGCCCGAGGAGGGGAAGCGCTATAAGCTGCGAGACGGCACTATGTGGTATCGTCTCTCGGCTTCGAACTATCGTGTGCAGGATGTGGCGCATGCACAGGAGATGCAGCGGCTTTCCGCGGAGCTTGACATTGCGAAGCGGGAGGCGGAGGTGGCGAAGCAGCAGCGACTCCTGATGCGTGATACGCTCCGTGTGGCCCAGAAGCATGCCACGGATGCCACGGAGCAGCTCGTGAAGCTGCGCGAGGATGCTGCCAAACTTCTTGCGGGGGCACAGAAGGCAGACAAGGAGATGGCGAGTATGATGACGATGCTAGAGACGGACATCCTTCTTAAGAAAGAGGCAGCGGAGGAGGTCGTGAAGACAAAGGCGAAGGAGGGGGCAGTCCCGTGGTGGAAGTGCCTTCTGTGTGGACTCCTATAAAGGGGGGTGGGTCAGATTGGATGAAATGCAGGTCATAGACAGTAGGTGGAATAGGGGGAACTGTTTTTATGTGTGTAACCCCACACCAGAGTTGCCAGAGGCTGGCAGGGAGTGGGGGGAGTTCTGTAATAGGGGTGCACGTGCAATGAAACTGGCGAAGAGAGGGGGGGAGGGGAGGGAGCTGTGTAATGTGAGTGTTTTGTATGGACAGATATAAAAGGTTGTTGGGAAGTGCTGGAACTTCTTTGATAGGCGTATTGTGAAGAGTAAGGAACGTAAGTCCAGGTGGAGGCGGGGGAAGTCCTGTAATAGGTGTGTTCATACAACTCAGCATGGCAAGGCCTTGAGGGAGTTCAGGAAGGCTTGTAATGGGCAGATTGTTTATGCAAAGCGATGTCAATCTTGAAGGAAGGGGAGGGAGACGTGTAACATTAAGACCTTCTATATACAATGCATTTCCTTGTGTCAATTGCAGATTTGTGAACAGCTGCATGAGTTTATCCGTATCGGGTCCATATGCCATAGGATGGAAGCAGGCTATACAAACTGCATTGCCAAGACTTTATGCCAGTCCAACGAAACATCTCACTCCCTACTAAGGAAATCATGCTGACCTCGGCAGCAAATGCGGTGGTAGTAGGGTCCGAAGCGACCCTGTCGCTCTATCCGATTCTGATTAAAGCTGTGCCGACGACACTCACGACACAACTCCTCTCGAGGTTCCTCACCTTTTCGCTGCTTGCAGCAGTTCTCGCGAGCCCGAAAGACTTGCTCGCGACGTGGGGGACAGCCAAGGGTGCTTCCCGCTCGGCCGGCCTCGGCTCGATAACTCTTGCCCATGTGACTGCTTCCTATTACGCGTTCGCACAACTCCCCGCGGGAGTGGCTATGAGTCTGTTTTACACGTATCCGTTTTGGAATCTGTTGGGTGGAGCAGTCGGATTTGGAGAAAAGGTCACAACCACCCAGATTGGCCTCACTGCCCTTGCTTTTGTAGGTGTTCTGCTTGTATCGTTTGGCAGTCAGCAGGCAGCGGAGGGTGCCCCAGCAGGAACTCCTCCGCCTCCGATTCGATGGGGAGGGATTGCTGCCGCTTTGGCAGCGGCGCTGACAGAATCGGCCATGTATTTTGGGGTGCGAACGGCGAAGGTGCCTGACCCCTATTACGCAACCTTGGAACTTTATCCTGGTGCACTCTTTGGTCTCCTTGCATTCCTGGGTCTCCACCGTGTTCAGGGGCAGGCTACCCAGGTCGATACGAGAGCTTCAGTATGGGGACCGATGCTCCTTTTTAACGCGCTGATTGGCTTTGTAGGGTATGCTTTACGGTTCTGGGCGATTCCGAAGGTGGCAACGGCGACGTTTGGGCTGCTGTCCTTTGTAGGAGTTGTGTCATCTTTTCTGTTTGGTTGGTGGTTTGCAGGGGAGAAGCCGACTGCCATGGCAGTGGCTGGGGCTGCCTTGATTTCTGTGGCGAGTGGACTGGCAGAGATGAAGTAGCTAGAGGTGGATCCTGAAGAAAAGGCGGCGCTATTCCCCATGGAGCTACAGT
>JACCDY010521763.1_pt1 | contig 20803 bp, 33 predicted proteins | sample 7446391 | NCBI WGS metagenome assembly JACCDY01 (sample SAMN15323451, study PRJNA562643) | freshwater metagenome | isolation source: river surface water | place: USA:Blue River Watershed | collected 2017-08-18 | reverse complement strand
GTAATTTTTTGCGACCGCATCGCGCAGCAATCGAGTTGCGTCTGCTCTTGCGTCACGCCAACACAAATGCTTCATCACCTTAATTGCGTGTTCCACTTCCATCACTGGTTGATCAACAAAGCATTCCAGCACTGCAAAGCTTTTTGAACCTACTCGCGGAATATTCATGCTTGCCCTTTTCGTTATTGATTGATGGCAGCGCAATTATTGTCATATTTCAAAAAATGTTGCAAGTTTTTGCTTGTTTTGTTTGTTTTATTGCAATAAATGTTGCATATTTGACATTAAAAATCGATGTTTTTTGAGTAAAATGCAAAAATAACCTTGTGACAAACGCAAATTTCCATCATTATGTCGTTATACCGCAGCGCCCGCAGCGGGTTATTAAGTGAGGAAATCATGTTGACAACAGTAATTAGCAAAACAACAAAAGGCGAATACATCAAACGTACCGAATCGGCAAAAGCTGTTTATGTGCGCGGCGAATATGTGCGCAGCAAAAATGCTTTTGCTTGCTATGCGTTTGATGACATTTGCAAAATCATCTACATCAATGTGGACAAAGAAGTTTTTGTTGATTTTGAATTCTAAAGAGAACGACATGAAACAACCAATTCAAGAAATTAATTACACCATTTCCGACGAGCGAGATTGGACTGTTGGATACGCTTACAAAGGCTATGGGTACGTCATTAAGCGTCCAAACGGCGGCGTGGTGTGCAATGTTGCCGAAGGTTTACGCCCGGAAGAAGCCGCGTTAGCGCGTTTATTGTCAGCAACGCCTGATTTGCTTGCAGCTGCCAAATTTGCGGCAGATGCGCTGCTTTGCGGTCGTACCGCAAATGCCAATGCGGACGCATATAGCAAACTTGTAGAAGCAATTGCAAAAGCAACCGGATCGGAGACAATGTAAAAATGACCGAAAATCAAATCGAAAATGCAGTGTCCAGAGTCATCGACAAATTGGACAATCTTTTATTAACCAATCGAATAACACAGGAGGATTATGAAATAGAAATTCGCGTTATAAACAATTGGGCAATTCAGCAATACAAAAATTTAAATTTAAAGTGAGGAAATCAAAATGGCTCATCAATTAACCACTCGTGAAAATGGCTTTGTAGAAATCGCTTGGACAGGTCAAACTCCATGGCATGGCTTGGGGCAAAAATTGGATGATGGCGCTGATCTGGAAACATGGCGCACAGCTGCAGGACTTGATTGGGAAATTAAACGCGCTGGTGTGCAATTTGTTGGCGATGATGCAAAACCGCATTTATTTGACGGGCAAGAAGTTTTGTATCGATCCGACAATAACGAAGCAATGTCGGTTGTTTCCAAGCGATACAAAATTGTCCAACCAATCGAAGTTTTGGATTTTTTCAATAAATTGGTTGAAAGCCAAGGTTATAAATTGCACACAGCCGGATCGTTAAAAGGCGGCAAACGCATTTGGGCATTAGCCGAAACGGGCAAAGTGCAAGAAGTGTTAAACGGCGATCCTGTTGCCAAATATGTATTGTTGGCAACATCTTACGATAAAGGCATGGCAACGACTGCTCGCGAAACCAATATCCGTGTGGTGTGCGCCAATACAATTGCCTTGGCTGATCGTGACAAATCAAACGTGGTTTCAATTCCACACAGCACAAATTTTATTGCAGACAACGTATATAACCAATTGGGCATTGTTCACGATTCGTTTTCAATGTTTATGGAACAAACCAAACATTTGGCAAAACAACAAATTAACAGCAATAAATTTGATCAGTTTATGGGCGAATTGCTAAATTCAAAATATTATGAAATGAATGAAAAAGACATCAAAACCAATCGCGCATACAAAAGAATTTTGGAATTGTTTGATGGCGGCGCAATTGGAAGCGACATCAAAGGCATTCAAGGCACCGGTTGGCAATTATTAAATGCCGTGACCGAATACGTTGATCATCACGCACCCAATCGTAGCCCCGATGCTCGTTTGGACAATGCATGGTTTAAGCAAGGCTCAAATTTAAAAACCAATGCCATGAATTTATTGTTGGCTGCGTAATTAACCCGCCCGGCGCAAGCCGGGCATTATCAAGTGAGGAAACGATGAAACTACTATCCACCGACGATTGGCTTGCTCGGCACCCAAAAGTGATGCTGGTTTGCGCTGTGCTATTGTTTATTTTGGTTTGTTACCTTGAGGAAATCCCAAAATGAAAGATTTCGATCATTACATTTATACGCCAGCAACCACCGATGTCACAATTCGGTGGCGCACTTTATACGGTTGGATTCCGCCCACGCAAGACCCGGCATACCAGAGGAAATGGGCAAACTTCCGCAAGATTACGGTTGCCGGTATTGAATCATTAGTAGATGAAAATCCATTTAACGTGAAAAGGGAAATCAGCGATGAAAGTCTATCAAGCCATCAACCTAGTGCAGTCTGATCTAGCCAAGCAAGGCATCGCCAAAGACCGCACCAACCAGCAAGGCAACACTTACAAGTTCAGGGGCATCGATGATGTATATAACGCCATTTCGCCGCTGCTTGCGAAACACGGGCTTTGTATCCTGCCCCGGATGATCAGCCGCCAATGCCTCGAGCGCCAGACCGCCAAAGGCAGCGCCATCTTTTATGTGACCGTCGAAGCCGAGTTCGATTTCGTATCTGCCGAAGATGGCAGCAAACACACGGTGCGCACATTTGGCGAAGCAATGGATATGTCCGACAAGGCAACAAACAAAGCCATGTCAGCCGCTTACAAATATGCCGCCTTCCAAGCCTTTGCCATACCAACCGAGGGTGATAACGATGCAGACGCGCAAACGCACCAGATCATCAGCGCATTGCCCGAATCGGTTGTTGCGGATTACTCAATCGCCATGAAAGACTGCGTTGCTATGGAATCGCTAAAAGAAATCTTTGCCAAAGCCTATGCCGCCGCCAAAGCTGCAAACGATGGCGATGCCGCAGCCACATTCAAAAAAATCTACGATGCCAAAAAAGCTGAAATGCTAGGTGGTCAAGCATGAACATTACACTTTATGAACTGACATCCCAATATCGCCGCGATCTGGAGCATATCCAAAACAGCGACCTTGACGAACAACAAGCCATCGAATTGCTTGAAACGATGCAAGGGGCGATCCAAGACAAAGCGACCAATGTGGCGATGGTCATCCGCAACATGGAAACGACCGCCGAAGCGATCAAAGCCGCCGAAACCGAAATGGCAGCAAGACGCAAATCTATCGAGCGCAAGATGGATTGGATGAAAAACTACCTGCTGCAAAACATGGAAGCGACCGGCATATCAAAGATTGAATCGCCTTACTTTGTGATTGCCTTGCGCGACAATCCCGAATCATTGATTGTCGAATCCCATGCTGCGATACCGCCGGAATATTGGAAGCCGCAAGACCCAGTGCTAGATAAAGCTGGCTTAAAAAAGGATATCCAGCTTGGGTTAATCGTTGATGGTTGCCGCCTTGAGCGCAAGAAAAGTGTTCGTATCAAGTGAGGAAATTATGCGAGAAAATTTTATTGCAGCGTTGTTAATGTATTTTGTCAGCGCCGGGTTTGTCGGTATCTGGATCGGGCTTGTGATCAACATTATTAAACTTGTGAGTTTCTAAAAGGGAAAATATGGCATCCGTCAATAAAGTAATTTTGCTTGGGTTTTTGGGGCAAAACCCGGAACTGCGTTACACCAGCAGCGGTGAAGCGGTGGTCAATCTAAGTCTTGCGACCAGTGAAACATGGAAAGACCGCGCTACCGGCGAAAAGCGCGAAGCAACCGAATGGCACCGCATCGGCGTGTTTGGTAAGCCAGCGGAAATTGCCGCGCAATATTTATCAAAAGGTAGTCAAATTTATGTTGAAGGCAAAATTCGCAGCAAGAAATACACCGACAAAAACGGTATTGAGCGCGTTGCGTTTGAAATCATTTCGGATTCATTTACGATGATTGGCAAAGCGCCGGATCAGGCAACACCCAAAGCAGCACCCAAAGCAACGAAGCAACCCGAAGCTGAATTTAATGATGATATTCCTTTTTGACGGAGGATAAAATGAAATACTTAGTTGGGCTTATGTTGGCAGGCACCACCATTTTGGCATGGGCGCAATGCACCACACACACCTATTTTTATAATGGGCGATATGTGACGTGCCAAACCTGTTGTTATGGTGGAAGCTGCAACACCACTTGTTTTTAAGTTTACGGGGCAAAAGCGGATGCTGGTTTGATGATTAACCAATCGTCAAGGATAGAGCCAGCGCAGCGAGTAACCCCACCATTTTTAAGTGAGGAAATATGATTGAAGATGACAAAGTGCATGATGCATTGGAATATTTACGAACCAATGCGCCGGTAGCCGCATTAGCGCGCGCCAATAAAATCTACATGGAAGAATATCGAAAAACAGTAAAAGCGCAGCAAATGGCAAGGTTTAATAATTTGCCAGTCAATGCGCAAGAACGGGAAGCATATCGATCAGCAGAATATCAAGCGCATTTGGATGCAATTAAAGATGCTGTATATAAAGATGAATTGCATCGTTGGGGCATGGTCGCCGCGACCAGCACCATTGAAGCTTGGCGCACCCAAAATGCAAACCAACGTGGGCAAGGAAAAATGCAATGAAACTATTTGATTTGATGCGAGAAAACCGCGATCTATTTTCCGATGATTTTGTGTTTTGGTTGCCGGAAAATATGCATATCTTCCAAGCCTTTGCGATTGAAGCGACCAAGATTCATAGCCGAGGATTTAAACATTACTCAGCGCGAACCATTATCCATGTGCTACGGCATCATTCCGCAATCAGCGAATTAAATGGCGAATGGAAAATCAACAACAATTATTCGCCATATCTTGCAAGACTGTTTGATCTGGCTTACCCGCACATGGCAGGAATGTTTGAATACCGCACCGCGTTTTCTGCCGAGCGCGATGCAATGAAACGATGGGGCGAACAAAATGCAGCGTGATGAATTTGTGGCACTGATAGATTCATTGTCGTTTGATAACAATATTAGGAATCTATTTTTGACCGGGTATGATCTTGGATACCATGCCGGGCAACTGGATCAATTCACCAAAGTGGTGGATATTTTAAACCGCGAAAACTTTGCAACGGGGATCAAATGAGTACATTCAATATTGTCGAATTAGATGTTGTACGTTGGGGCGAAGATCGCGGAATCATTGCCAATAGCACCAGTGCCGCGCAAGTAAAAAAGACGTTGGAAGAAGTGCAGGAATTGATCGACGCAATTGCAGATAACAACAAAGCCGGTATTATTGATGCCATCGGCGATATTATGGTCACGTTGACCATGATTGCCGCCATTGAAGATGTACCGTTACTGCATTGCTATGAAACAGCTTACAACGAAATTAAAAACCGCAAAGGGTATCTCGGAAAAGATGGCATCTTCGTCAAACAATCTTGAGCCTGCCGAACCAAGTCCCGCCGGTACTCGATATTGTAGTAGTTGCACCTTAACCAAAAACTCCACCGGCGGTTATTGGAAACTGTTTGACAAGCGTACCAAACGCCGGTGGGTTTGCAAATCCTGCGGCGAAGTTAAGAAAATTACTTAATAAATTTTTTTCTTACTTCGTCGTATTGCGTGATGCATTGCTCGTACGCCGCTTCGAGCCTTGCAGCATCGGTTGCGTACCCTGCAAGAAACTCCGCATCTCCTCTTGCCAGTTCCGCGCCGGTGCTTCCAGCGCAAGCATTGGCGGCATTGGGCAAGCCACTTGCTTCGGTGGTGGCGCGATCTGACCGGTCGCGCAAGCTGTTAAGAATGCCGGTGTGCCGAGCATTAATATCGCGAATTTCCGCATTTTTATCCTTTCGTAATTTGTCAGCCGCCGCTTGCATTTCCTGCTCGCGTTGCCTTGCTTCGTCTTGCGCTTTGGCATATTCGGCATATTGTTTTGTCTTTTCTTGATCCCATTGTTGCTGCACATCCGCTTTGCCTGCGACATAGCCTTTGCCAAAGCCAGCGACACCGGCAACACCGGCAACAACTATCCCAATGGCAATGCTAGTAATCGGATTCATTTTTTAGGAATTGGCGTTGCATCCAATTTCTTATGAACCTTCACATCGCGGCAAACTTGCGTTTCCTTGCCTTTGCGATCCTTTTCTGCATGGCAAACCTTTTTGGTTTCGGCAGCGTGAATCTGGAATGCCAGCGCCAAGCTTGCAATGATCGTCAAAGCCATCCGAGTATAAATCAGAATCATGATATCTCCGGGTGTGGTGGTTGTACTGGTGCTGCCCTGCCGCCATAACCTGTCGCTATTGGTTCCTGGGAATTAATAGGGTTTAACGATGGTTCGATACGGGGCGATTCTGCGCGATCTGAGCGTTTTTCTGGTTCGGGCTTAGTAAACCCGCCCGGCGGTTCTAAAAGCTTCTGTACGCCGTCTTTACCCTTTACAGCAAGCAATGTCGCAAGACTGCCGAGGATATATTTTGAGATGTCGCTAACGATCAGAAAAAATTGCTTATCAGCCGGTGCCATAAACTGCGGTTGCTCGATAAAAACCACCGAATACAAAGACACGCCGACCATTAGAACAACCGTAAAGCAAAAGGTTAGCGCGATGGCAAGCTTAATTAGCGCGTCTGCTTGTTCGGGCGTAATTGATATCAGTCTATCCAGCAATCGAAGCGGATTCATTTCGCACCATTCATGTTTTCAGGTTTCAATAATTGATCCGGGCAAGTGCCACTAACTGCGCATTGCGGTCGCTGGCATTTTGGCTTATCCCAATTTGCCGGATTCTGACAATAGTATCTGGTGCGTTCGCAACCAGCCAACAGACTAAACACCAAGCAAACGTAAAGCACGCGCATATTGCACCTCTCGATCTTCCAGCCCTTTGAACCCGCCATTAATAGCCTTGCTCAGACCCTTAATGTCATTGGCATCGCAAAAACGGTTTAGTCGGTTTTCAGACCAATACCAGCAGGCACTTTGCGCCGCGCCTTCGAAACTTTGCGTATATTCGGATGCTTCTTCCGGCGTGATTTCCAGCGATGCCGCAAACCAAAAGTAGTTATTTTTGAAAGTTAATTGGATCAACCCGCGACCCTTGTATTTTGAGCCATCGCCGGATGCTTCGTCGCCGTTGCCCATGCGATCAGCATAAGTGCGGTTTGCAATCTTATCGGGTTGCCGGGCATAAGCTTTGGCGATTTCCATCGTCTTAAAATACTTTGGAAACACGCGCATCAAACCATCGGCGCTGTAATTTAGATTCTCGGTCAGCCAAACATAGCCGCCGGATTCATGATGTGTCTGCGCGAGGAATGCCGCGATCCGCTTGGGTGTGTTGATTTCGTAATCTTCCAGCAGCGACCGCCCATCTAATTCAATCTGCGCACCGAAAAGCGTGTCATACCATTGATCTGGATATTTGCTATGCGGAATGAATGCCTTGAATGCTTTGCGATCAATCACGATACAACCTTTCAATCTGTATCTCGCGCCGAAGTTGTTTCATCTTCCGCACTTCATGAACTGCCGCCTGCGTTGCATAATACATATCATGATACATAAACGCCAAGACGGGCATCACAATAAAAAACATTAGCAGCACTGCCATAAGCGTGATCAATAGTGACCAAGGTATGCTCTCATCGTCGCGCTTTTGTTTGTCAGCCACATTAGACCCGCCGCCCAAAGAATTATCAAGCCGACTGCCAAACCCCACGCTGCTTTGGCTTTTATTTCCTGCATTTTTCTTCTGCGTTGCCATGCTGCAATCTGTGCCAGTCTAATTTCTTCAGCGTGTGCAATTTCCTGTTCTTCGACAATCTGCTGCCATGCATCGTTCCATTTGTGATACAACGACCCCAACTCTGGTGGCGCTTGAAATACCATCACTTCGCGGATTTCAGCCATCATTGCATCTAGTCTTGTCGTGATTAAAATCCGCTTAAGCGCACGTCTGCCGATGCTCTCATCGCCGCGATAAACTTTTTTTGCGTCAAGCTGTTCCTTCAAGAATGCCTTGCTGATTGCATCGTATGCATCCATCAAAGCGCCAAGTTGGTTGCCAATGTCCGCATATACATCATTGGCATCCGCTTTGGCGATTTCCTGAACTCGCTTTTTTTCGGATTCGTATTGTTCGCGCTGCGCCGGTGTTGGATTGGTCAGCCTGTCGTATTGTTCTTTTAAATCTTTTAATACATCGTTGACATCACCGGCGGCATTTTTTATGTCTTTGTAAAGTTTGCATCCGGCCTTGACCGCCGCGACCGCAGCATTTGCAGTTGCCAGCAGTGTGATCGGATCAATTTTGACACCCGATTATTTCCCAAACTTCGATTGGATACCAATCCAAAGCAAGCTTGCAAAGCCGACCGCGACCACACCGACAAATGCCAATGTGCTGTGGTCAGCAATCTTGCGCAGCTTTTTGCCAAAGCGCAAATCTTCGCGGAATTCTTCGACCGATTCCGGGCGATCAATGTCCACGCCCAAAATGGCAAACACTTTTTTGACCGCACGATCTGCCGCTTCTTGGCAAGTTGGGTTTTGGCAATCCATAATTTCTACCTGAAAAATTTCCCGACCATCCAGCACACCACCGAATATCGAGTTCCGCTGATTATATCCTCAACGCCATGCGGCAAAAAGCTTGGAAACACAATAACCGTTCCCTTTTCTTGCGGTGGATAAATTTTCTCATGTGCAATTTGAAAGTAAAATTTTCCACCTTCAAAATCGTCATTCAGAAAAGCCAAGACCGTTAGCTTGCGGCATTCGCCCTCTGGATTCAAAAACGTATCCATGTGCGCCGTATAGCGACCGCCTGCCGGGTATTTAAGAAACTCGGCTTGATTGGCATGGGTAATGTCAAACTTCCATGCGCGATTGTTTGCCGCCAATCCTGCCGCCGCCAGCCTGCCGCCAATGTCTTTGTAGACCGGCAGCATCACGCGCTCGACGTTGCGAATATTGCGATCTATATTTTCTACAACACCCCCACCAATAAACGGCGGCAGCTTATCCAGCGGATCATAAGTGGCGATAATCTTGTCGCAAGCATCCGGTGTAAGGATGTCGGTATAAACCCATTGCTGATATTCCTGCGGCACTTCTTGCGGCAAGTTCAAACTTGGGCGTTTGTCAAATTTCCAATCTGCATATTTGCCGTTTGCATCGACGTAATGCAAAAACACTTGCGCTTGCCATTTGCCTTCGGTGTATTTTTCGCGCCAATGATGCTTGGTAATGCCTTGATACAAGACCGCATCGCCAACATCCATGCGAATTTCTGAAGCATTGGATTTGTCGATATCGTCGCCCATGTATATAGGCCATACATCGCCATCAAATCCAAGCGTTATTGTCGCGCTAATCTCGCATGATTCTCGGTCGGTGTGATTCAGCAATTCATCGCCCGGCGCATATAGCCGCGCATAAGAATATGTTGGGTATAACTTGCGACCGGATGCCGCTTCAAAATGCGGCAGCAAATCCACCAGCAATTTATCAAATGTCATTGCGCCATGTACTGCTTCCGACAATGGGCATTGCTCATCTTTGGTTGTTTTTTGTTGTTCCACCAAATTTTTTAATGCTGCGGTCAATTCAGCGCACGAATCTTTGTGCAAAAAATCTTTTAAATGCACATATTTATTGACGTTAAATTGTGAGATTTTGTCGCACATATTATTTTGTCCTGTCGTAATTTATTGTTCAGTTGGTGGCGGTATTGGGATTTGGCGCAATCCGTTTTCAATCCAGTACCATTCGTTTGCAACCAAGTTATCGGGGCAATCAATCCAGTACAGAGGATCGGCAACCTCAAATGCAAATTGATTGGTTTGCACTACTCGGCACCCTGAATTGCCGAGATAATCTGTCACTTGTTCAAGTGGTGAAATTAAAGCTTTCATCAATAGAACTCCTCAACAATAACAATACCCGGTGCGCCTGTTCCACCAGTGCGAGCGCCCGGGGCGTTTGTTTGTCCTGCGCCAAGACCGCCGCCTCCTATTATTGTGTTTGGCGATCCATTTGCACCCGGCCCGCCTCCCAATATATATGTTCCCATAAACAATGCCGAACTGCCGCTTCCCCCGCCAAAAAGAGGAAATAACAAACCTCTTGTTCCAGAAGTTCCGACAAAAGTTATTTGACCACTTGATCCCGGGCTTGGTACAGTTCCAGTACCGCCTGCTCCGCCAGCCCCGGGAACAACGGGAATTCCTCCATTCCCGCCATTGCTGCCGCCTGTTGCTGAAGTTAGTGAGCCAAAACTATTTGTTCCTGCGCCTGCTGTAATTGTGATTGGCGATCCCGGTATACCCGGCGCATCCAAATATAAAATTGCAGCACCCCCACCGCCGCCACCGCCGCCACCGCCTCCCGCTGATGTAGGCGTTGCAGTTCCACTATTACCTCCGTTCCCACCGCCACCCACCACCGTAACTTTAATTGCTTTTAATGTTGATGGTTTTGTCCATACGTTTGGCGATGTATATGTTTGTGCAATGTAATCACCACCAGCAACCGAAGCTGTGGGCGCTGATATCCAACCCGTTGGGCTTGAAACAACAGTTGTTAATGGCGTTGTACCAGTCAACTCGGTCATTGCGGATGTGCCTGCGCCCAATAACAAAGCGCCCGTTGTAACCGTCGATTTGCCTGTGCCGCCATTGGCAACTGGTGTCTGATTATATAAACCGGTCGAAGCGTCAAGCTGTCCGCTGGTATTAACTTTGTTTGCAAGCTGCGAAAGATTAAATGCCTGTGTCATGCTGCACCCGTTCTAGCAAAAGTTTGTTGTGAAAGTACCGTTATATTATTGTCTGGTGTTGGCGATAATGTATATGTGCCGGTTGCGGTTGTGTAGTCTGTTCCAGAAACGCCAATGCATCCATTCAAATACAATTCAAATGCAAGCGGATCATAGGAAAAAGTATAAGTTGCTTGCCCGTTTACTGTATAAGTTGAAATCAATGATGGCGATCCACTAGGCACACCAAAGTTATTGTGCGCCAATTGTATGATGGTTAAATTGCCAGTTGCCGTTGATGGAAAATTGTTCAATACATTTGATGCAAGATCATAATCTTGATCGTTGACAATTGTGCCATTCAAAAACAATATTTCAGCACCAGACACGATCTGAAAATCTGTTGGCGAATACGTTGATGCCGAACTTAACGACACATCCCATCGGCTAAACGTTCGATATGTCGAGCCAAGTGCGCGATACCTATAAATAGAATTGCCTGCTGTTGCCGTGAATGTGGTGGTAAATACAATCTGCTTGGTCGAATAGTTAATTGACGATACTGTGTACTGAGTTGGCGATCCGGTATTTGCAAATGTCAGCACATCGCCTGCGTTGATAATTTGGCTTGGCAGGTTTGAGTATGTAAGCGTGTTAGTTCCTGACCCGGAAGCATAAGCAATGTCCATGCTTGCGTAATAGACCGATGTGCTTGTAGATCGGAACGAAATAATTGAGATATTGTCGCCTGCTGCGCAAGCGTTTAGCATTGTGACGGATGTGGTTGTTTCTGTGTAGTCGCTTGTCGGCACCAACAAAAGGCCGTTTCTAAATACCCAGTCTTGCCCGTTGATATAGCTTGCGTTTCTAGTGGTGGGCGTAAATACCGTCTGCCCTGCGGTTGCCACAGCTTCCCATGATGTAAAATAAAAACCATCAGGCGGCACCAAGCCAACAACGCGACCATAAATATCAACGGTCAACTGCGACACGGTGCTAGTAAATGTTGGCGATCCACCGAAATCAAGAAATTGCGCAAGCGATCCGACCAACGTACCATTAGGGTTGTTGGTAATAGCAATCTCGCCACCGCCAACTGTGGTCGTGCCTGTAGTCAGCAATTGCCCGGTGCGTATATCCAGATCAATCGCATTCGTGCCATCTGGCAGCGCCGACCATATCGACGGATCAAATGTTGACGATGGCACATAAGCCGCCGTTGATGCCGCATAAGCTGCTGGCGCTGTGCCAAAGCTGAATGTGCGCCCGGTTCGGTTGATATAACAAAGCTTGTTTGCTGTACCAAATGTCGGTTGCGCAAAGTACCAAGTATAGTTTGCCGGGTTTGTGCTGAATGATGATGATGACGAATTAAACAGACCGTAATAATTTTTGCCAATTGGGCTTGATGATAAATTTGTACCAACCAAATCATCACCATAAGCCACAATCAAATATTGCTCACCATAGGTAAATGTTGTTGGTCGCCATTGCAACAAAGCCGATGCCGACGAAAATGGGCTTGACCCTAATTCGTTGACCATGCGCACAAAGAAATACCAATTGCCTGCGGCAATGCCTGTCAACGTGATCGGCGGCATAGCAACGCCCGGCACATACGGGTTTCCGTCTGCCTGTATTGCTGTGGTGCCTGCAAAGATTCTTTGCGGATCGGTTGGGTTTGCGAAAGCCGAATACCAAATTTCAGCGTATTCAATAATGCCTGCTGAACTAGCGGTAACATTAACTTGAAATGATGGATTAACTGCGCTCGGGTTTGGCGATGTTATTACCGGCGCAGGTACGGTTCCAAACACCAGCGGATCGGCAAGCCCGGTATTTGGTGCCGGTTCAAATTCCGTAATCGATGAATCGTCGTAAACGGCTGCGTTAAATTCCATTAACGACAGTGCTGCGGTAATGCTGCCATCGGTGCCAAATTCTTGGACTATCTTAGCAATTCTAAACGGCTTTGCCGACCAACCATAATTAGTATTAGTGATGGTCACAATGTCGCCTGCTTCAAGCTGCAAACCAACATAGTTAATTTTGACCTGTACCTGCAAATCTTCCCGGCATGATTTCAGGAATCTATTTGCAAGCAATTGTGCGCGAACTGAATCGTTCACAAACTGCAATGTAATCTGCTGTTTGTTTACTGGTTCGTTCGGAAACAACAATGCCGGATCAATGACCGCAAGATCAAAGGTTGCCGTGTTAAATGAATCTTGCTGCGTGCCATCGGGGAATTTAACTTCGGCAATGTTAAAGCTGTTGCTAATATCAACTGGCGTAATAGTCAGCGCCGAAATAATGTTTGAATCATCCAGCGCGAGCGACACCGAGTAAGTAGGCGATTGAACAATTACGCCCCACTCGGCAGTAATTTCGTTGTATTTGATCAAGCAATCGCAACTTGTTGCCATCAATTGCAAGTTGGTCATGATGGGTTGCGATGTGTTTAGCAACCCGTTAAATCTAAACCGTGTCTTACTTAATGTACCGCTGCCTATAACATCGTAATAAATCAAGCCATCGGAATAAGTATTCAGCGCCGCTAAACTGGTCGAATCAACCTCGCTTGATGACAATGCTGCGCCATATCGCATTGATTGCAAGTAATCAGAAATGCAATCACCCGGCTTTGTGCGTGAGTTAGTAAGCTGAAATAAAACTTTATCAAGACCGCGAATGTTTGCAGACTGACTATATTGCAGCTTCACAATCGCAAATGCCGTGTTTGACATTAGCTTTGTCGCATTCCACTGGTAAACCAAAGTAGGCGCAGACATAATATTGATTGCGCTTACAGCAGTGTTAGTTGGCGTACTGCTGCCATTGCGGTAAAAATAAAAATTCATCTTCCCGGCAACCGATGTATCGGTCAAGCCGGTCGATTCATCCAGCAATCCATTTACTTTGGTTAAATCAGTGCCATCAAAAACAACCCTTTTGCCGCCCCAATACACATTGCCAAATGTAAATGTGTCGGGTGTGCCGCCGGTTTCAGTGTTAGTAACTTCCGACAATGCAATAACGTAATAGATAACTTGGTTGTTGCTGCTGATACTCATGTCAACCAGTACGCCGCCGGTGTAAGCGGTGCCATAAATCACTGGTAATTTGTTATCGCCTGCTGGTGGCGCTGTAATTCTTGCGCCCGGATCGGGTGTTGTTGTTGATCGAATTGTCGGTTCATCCGGCGCAAACACTCGCGCCACGATTGCCGATGCAACCATGTTGACCGCAAAAGCAAATACCGCAGACGTTTCATATAGCGCCGCAGCTTTTACGAAGGCAGCAACAATTGATGTTGGCATTTATTTAAACCAAGTTTCTTCGAGTTTTTCAAAGCCAAATTTTTGGTATTTCAAATCTGGCGAATTGTTCATTTTTGACATTGTGTAAAAATGAATTTTGCCTTGCCGTTTCCATTCTTCGCACTTTTCAATATACGCAGTCATCAATCGATATCCAGCGGTGCCGCGCCGGTGGTCTGGTTCGACCCAATACGCCACTTCACTGCACTGATATGTTTTTGGATTCCAGATATTTGGAATCTTGGCGCATATCAACATACCCGTTAATTGATTATCTTTTTCCGATACCAGCACAAACCCAATGCCTGCAATAATTTCAGTAATCATGCGGCTTATATATTCTTCATCGTCGGCATATTTCAAAACATCCAGCGGTGCCGCCGCCCGGTAATGCTTCAACATTTCAATGATGCCATCGACATCAAACTTGTTTGCCTCTCTTATCATGTCTTATCCCTAATTTATGATGTTGCTGGCGCACCCTTGCCAAAATAATAATTTATGGTGGATATGTAATTCACTCGATTCATGGATGTGTCGCCGCTGTTATAGAACTGCCATGAATTGTTATTAGTATATCTGCCTGCGATCCGGTTTTGTAGAATCAATTGAACCGACGATGCCGATACGGTAGCCACACCAACATAAGACCGCGCTTCTTCCATCCATTGCTCGGCGATAGAAAATGAGTTGATGTAGCCATTAAAGAATTGATACAAGCCGCCGGTGCCGCCGGTCGTTATTAGTGCGTCTGCCTGATCAAAAAACCCATGCCACATTTCGATCTGCGAACCTTTCAGTTCCGCGCCCAAGACTAGCGCCAGCATCGACGTATCAATACCAACCAGCGTGACCGTTGTTTCTGCTGCGGTAGATTTGATGTCGCGCTGAATTGAGCCAACCGATACAAGTTGCCCAAGCCCGGAAAATGGCGATGCGTCAACCGCAGAAATGGTTAATGCCGTTGGTGTGGTAGCAAAGCGATATGTGGCGCTCGGCGTTGTGATCCGCACAAAGTTGGCATACCGAATATTATTGGTATTCTGAACCGGTACGATGGGGTTCATAGCACCGCCTCGATTGCGCGAAAGCCGCCGTTCCAAGCAATGAAAGAATCATTGGTCATTGGCACCAGCGTATAAGTTGGATAATCGCGCATGATGACCGGAAAAGTCACGCCGGTATAAGTGCTGCCGCCCAAGCTGGTGGTCGTGCCAAACTGCCCAATAACCGCGCCAATGGGCGATGCCACTGTGGTCATCACGGTACGATGCACCGGTATGTTTACGGTTGAGGATAGAGTTCTCTGCACGTCTGCTGTGGCGATGTAGGCGTACCGATCAATCTGGATAAAATCACCCGTTTTAACAACATAAGCGGTGCTAGATATTGCTGGCAACGATCCTAATACAATTGTTTTGCCGGTCGTTCCGGTTTCAATTGTGCAAGCGTTAATCTGTGCGCCACTCATGTCGCCGCGGTATGCGATGTAATTTAGCCAACCAGTTGAGCCAAAATTTAAGTATTGCTCATTCTGCCGATCAACTTCGCGTAGCGTCGATAGAATTGACCGGCTTTGCGAATAAAGCAAGTAATTCATCGGCTTGATTTCAAACTCAAACGGTTGAACTGTCAGAATCTCTGCGGTGCTGATCCGCATATTTCTCGACAGCATTTGCCCGACAAATTTGTGATCGTTAATGCCGACCGATTCAGCAACCGCAAGAATGTTTTGCAATCCCATGATTACCTCGAAATTGGAACCATGCGGTTCGCGGATTGATAAGCCGCCCAAATGGTCTGCTTGTTTGATGCTAAAAATTGTGTTGCCGATTGCGTATCAATGGCGCTCATGTTGGCAATGTAATTGCCGTTGACCGTTAAGCCGCCACCGCCGCCCATCATTTGCTGCCATGATCCGTTCGGTATGATTGTGCCGGGTGTTCTAGGAATAAACAATTCAGCGCCATTTTCGCCGACAATCGACGGGCGATCAACATAGCCACCGGATGCAAACCCTTGCAAATCTGTCGCTGGATTTTTTATGCCAAATGTTTGTTTAAGGCCGCCCCAAATGCTGCGGAAAAACATTGCTGCTTGCGCTCTCATTTCCATATAAAGCAAGTCTTTAATGATGCTGCCAGTAAAATCTTTGAAACTTAATTTGCCGGTTTCCACAAATGTGCGCAACGCTGTTTCCATATTTGACATTACTGAATTGAATGCAGCCTCACCACGCAATGATGCTCTTTCCGATGTTTCGGTGTATCGTTTAAAAGCCTGATCCCAACCAGCAGACCACGAATTTTGGCGCTGCACTTCGGCATCAAAGTTTCTAATTCTTGCTTCGTTTTCTAAGTCCAAATATTTTTGCTGCGTGTTATATACATCTTCAATTGCTTGTATTTTTACATCATATAATTTTCTTGCTTGTCTTTGTTCCTCGGCAGGAGCCAATTCCAATTCTTTTTTTGCCGCCTGCATTTCTTCCAAACGCGATTTATATAAATCAGCATCTCTATTGGCAAGTTCATTTATTAATCTTCTTCGTTCGTATTCATTTGTGGTTAAAGTAAACCTTTCTTTTTCTAATTCAATTTGGCGTTTTGTGTTGTTGTAATCCCATTCGGCAGCCCATTTTTTTTGGTCTGCTAAATCTTTTACTATTTTTATTTGAGCATTATATTTTTCAATTATTTTATCGCGTTGCGACATTTCGATATTTCTATTTGCCGAACCCTTTGAATCTTTTCCACCTTCGTCTGGTTTTAAATCTTCTGGTTTACCGCCAAACAATTTATCCAATCCAAAATAAGCGCCAACACTTCCAGCGGCAGCTAAACCAAGCAACCACGGATTTGTTACTGTCAACACTCTCAATGCCGCAGCCAGTTGCATCACGCCCTTGACAGCAGTCACGCCAAACGCCACGCCAATGGCAACGCCTAAAACTTGAAATGCTTTGGTCATTGCTTCGATGCGGCTTTCGGATGGAATTTTGTTAATTAAATCCGATACCGGCTTAATTGCCATAAGCGCCGCAATTGCCATATCATTAAAAAATAATTGGATTTTTTGTGCTGCGTCTGCCGCTGCTCTTATAGCTTTTTCTTGTTGTTCAAATGAGCCAGCCGCGTGACTAGCATTGTCTGCCATCGCTGCAAAATTAACGCCCTTTGCCGCTTTGCCAAATAACTCAAAGCCAAGTGCGTTGCGCCTTACCTGATCATCAATTTTTGATAACCCGACAAGCGTTTTGTTTTGCAATTCCTGTTGGCTTAGTGTGGCAATATCTTTTATTGATACGCCAACTGCGGCAAACGAATCGCGCAGCTTGTCGCTGCCTTGTGCCGCGCCATCAATGGCATTAGTAAATGACGAATAGAATTGACCGACCTTATTTGCATCGCCGCCCGACATAATCAAAGCGTTTCTTAATTCCAACACTTTGCCGATTGTCGTATCGTTTGCATCAGCAAGATCAGCAATCTCGTCTGCCGCGTGCATAGCCGCCGCAGCAAATGCAATGAATGCCGCGCTGGTGGCGGCAAATGCCGCTTTCATTCCTTCGATGGTTTGCTGCGTTTCTTTTAATTGCTTTTTAAATTCTTTGCTTTTCTGTTGCGCAGCGTCAACGCCCTTCACAAACTCTTGCGTATCTAAACCAAGTTTGGCACCAAGCCGCGCAATAATACTCATTTTGTATCCTTAGAATTTCTGCTTTTATAGCGTTCGATTTTTTTCTTTAATTCGTCTGCTAATGTTTGCAATATAACCGATTGGTTTGCTTCCAAAGCCGGGCGAATAAATGGTTGCCCTGCTCTTTTTGCCGTTCCAAATTCTTCGCCTAACGATACCTTTGATTGCTTCACTGATAGAATTGCAATTGCCGCATCAGTGTCGTAAATGTATTTTGATCTTTTATCTCTGTCAGTTGGTCGCCTTGCTTCGACAATAATGCTGTTGCGCATTTCGCCAGTGTTTGCCCTTGCTAATGATTTGGCATAAGGCACTGTAATTTTCATCGCATTGCGCAACGCCGGTATCAATACTTTTTTATTCACATCCGTATAGCCGAAGTCGTTGCCCATCTCTGTCAAGACGGCATCAAAGTCATCAAAACCATACGTTTCAATTTTCATCTTTTGGTTTTAACAAATTTGGCGCACCGGGTTTCATCGTCATAAACTCAAGCAATCGCTGGTTCGCCATTTGCCGCTTTTCCTCATCCGACAATGGCTTGTATATGTAATCGTGCATAATTCCCAGGATTCCTTGTAGTGAATAACTCGGCGCATTTTGTGAGCGCATATAGTTAAACACTGCCGTTGTTAAGTATCCCAATGTGTTGATTACAACTTTGTTCCCAATCAACCCATCATTAAGCGCCACCATCACCAGTTCGAAATCTTCCTCTGTCATTGCATCCGGATTCGCCCCATGCGCAAGCATATAAGCGCGAGTCTGCAAACGCAATGACCCAATTAGTTTTTTCTCGTTTCCTCATATCCCGGCGAAATTACTTCCGCGATTTTCTTCATCAACTCGATCTGCACCGCAAACGGAAATTCCGAATCAACATCGGCATAACTAATTTGCGCCATGTCGAAACCTTCTTCAGCAGGCACCAGCAAGCGAATCATCCGCACGATTCGTTCTTCGGTCTTAGCCGACATTATTGCAAGTTCTTTGATTGATTTACCGTTGATCAATACGTCATCTTCGGTTTGCTCAATAACCGCATCTGGATCGCTGCCAAACGATTCTTTCAAGCTTTCGAATTTGGCTTGCCATTCGGCATCATCCACCGCTTTGGAAATTGCTTCCATCTCGGAAGCCAGCGGAACACGCACCCGAAGCTTTTGCCCCGCCATTGTGAATTCGCGAATGCGGATGTTGTCAGGATTAATATTGAGCGTTGCACCAAGTTTCATGTTTTATCCTTTTTTGATAATGCCGTTATATATTTCGTTGTTCAAATCCATTACATATTGAACAATTTCCGATGGTGACATTTTATCGGCATGATTCGCCGCAATTGCGTGAACCAAAGCGATACCGGTAAGCTTTTGTTGTGGAAAGCCAAACCAGCTTTTAGGGGCGATCAGCGATTGCTCAAGCAAATACCCAAGCAAATCGCTGTTGCTGTTGATTTGTGTTGTCATATTTTCTCATGTAAAAAAGCCCCCGAAGGGGCGATTGTTTTAAGTATTTGACCAGCCGTATTGACCACCGCGAGGATGCACGGTAAAGATGCATTTTGCTTCCGCACCCGGTTGTGCATCGATTTGGAACTGCGACACACGCCCGTTAAAAGCATAAGCAATCGTCGATGCCCCATCAACTGCCGCGACCACAAACGTGCGATCTACGATGCCGCTGTATGCGTCTGCTCGGATTTGCAGCAGTGCCGCGTCAGAAGGATTCCAAGCCGCCGTGATTGATAGCGATGTTGGCGCAGACTGCGTTGGAATCTTATCTGATTGGCGCGATCCGGCAACAGAAAAGTTTGCTACCGCATCATCTTGCCCGAATGCTGGAATAGCTTCGACCGGAACTAGCACGCCAGCCGAGCCGGTGCCGTTTGCCGAAGTTCCCACAATGGTTGCAACTTGCGCAGTCCATACCGACAAATTTGCAGTGGTCAATGGTGTTGGGGTTGCAGCCGATTGCATCCATAGCGATGCGCTAAAACCCGGCAATACTTTGTTTGGTGCCGCCATGATGAATTCCTTTAATTAGGGATTGTTAGACCAACCATACTGGTCGCCGCGAGGATGAACCGTAAAAATGCACTTTGCTTCTGCGCCGGGTTGCGCGTCAATCTGGAATTGCGACACGCGACCATTAAATGCATAGTTCACAATGTTGGTGCCATCGGTCGCCGACACCACAAATGTGCGATCAATCACGCCACTGTATGCATCGCCGCGCATTAACAGCAGGTTGGCATCGCTTGGATTCCAAGCCGCAGTAATTGATAGCGAAGTCGGTGCCGATTGCGTTGGGATTTTGTCTGATTGCCGAGCGCCAGCAACCGAGAAATTCGCCACTGCGTCATCTTGACCAAAGGCCGGAATTGCTTCAACCGGCAGCAGGTTGGCAGATATAGCAATCGCCGACACGTTTGCATACGTCGAAAGCTGCGTATTGGTCAATGCGGTTGGCGTTGCACCAGATTGGCAATATAGCGATGCCGAGAACCCCGGCAATACTTTATTTGGAAGTGCCATTTTTCATTCCTCAAAAAAGTTAAAAATCTATCTTATGTCGGAATATCCATTGTGCAATCTAAGTAAATCGAATGTAAGCCAATGTCATTATCGAAAGTATTGAAAAGCCAGTCAATATCGATCTTGCTTACATAAAATCCACCAACACCACCGAATTGCCCACTATACCCATGCAATGCTTGTATTATCGTGTTCGCTATACTAAACGCATCTTGCAATGTGCCAGCATAAACATTGGTTTGAAATATTGGTCGATCAATACCTTTTACCGATTGCGTTGTGCCTGTATAAACTGGTTGATGCACATTGCGCAGATTCCAAGTTATAAATTTTTGCTGTGTTGCAAAGTTTCTGTTAAACGATCCATATACCGGCACCGGCGAAGCTGTGGCAGTCAATTGCGCTTGGATTGCCACCGCATAATTACTTGGGTTGTTTTGCCCCGCCATTGTTATACCTGTGTCGATGGATCATTGCG
>JACCDY010284648.1_pt1 | contig 20832 bp, 16 predicted proteins | sample 7446391 | NCBI WGS metagenome assembly JACCDY01 (sample SAMN15323451, study PRJNA562643) | freshwater metagenome | isolation source: river surface water | place: USA:Blue River Watershed | collected 2017-08-18 | reverse complement strand
TTACATAAAAGGAATCTTGCAAACGGTGGCCTTCAGCAATTTGCCGCGAACCTCAACGAAGATTTCAGAACCCGCTGCTGCGAATTCGCTCTTCACGTAACCCAAGCCAATCGCTTTGTTCAAGCTAGGACTCATGGTTCCGCTGGTTACTTCACCAATCACCGCGCCGCTCGCATCGCACAAAGGGTAGTGCTGACGGGGAATGCCTTTGTCGACCAATTCAAAACCAACCAGCTTCTTGGTGGGCTTGTTCTCTTTGATCGCTTTATGGTGCTCGCTCATCATGAAGGGGTGGTTGAACTTGGTGATCCAGCCCAAACCCGCTTCGATGGGTGAAGTTTCGTCGTTGATGTCGTTGCCGTACAAGCAAAAACCTTTTTCCAATCGCAAGGTGTCACGTGCACCCAACCCAATGGGCTTGATGCCAAATTCTGCCCCTGCTTCAAATACTTTGTCCCACAAGGTGCGCGCATCAGCATTCTTTACATATAACTCAAATCCGCCGGCACCAGTATAGCCCGTGCAAGAAATGATCAATTGCAAACCAGCCAATTCGCCTTCTACAAAGTGGTAGTAGGGAATTTCGCTCAGGTTTACGCTGGTTAATTTTTGCAATGCTTCGGTGGCTTTCGGACCTTGAATCGCCAACAGACTATATTCTGGGCTCACGTCTGTGACAGTAGCGCCGAAGTTTTTGTTTTGCTCGTGAATCCAAGCCAAATCTTTATCGATGTTTCCTGCGTTGATCACCAACAAATACTTTTCAGCATTGAAGCGATACACCAGCAAATCATCCACGATACCACCGGTTGCATTGGGCATGCAAGAGTATTGTACACGACCATCGTACAAAGTACTTACGTCGTTGGTGGTGATGAATTCGATCAAGTCGTAGGCTTTCGGACCTTCAACCCAAACTTCACCCATGTGGCTGACGTCGAACACGCCCATCGCATTGCGCACACACAGGTGCTCCTGGATAAGGTTATCGTACAGTACAGGCATGTTAAAACCTGCAAAAGGGACCATTTTTGCACCCAAAGAAGTGTGAAGGTCTGAGAGGGCCGTTGATTTTAAAGCTTGGTTGTCTGACATGAAATTGATTTTTACAAATATACGAAAAATGCCCCGAATTCGGGGCTTTTTGATTCCAGCGCGTGGCTATGGTGGGTTGGTATGCGGCGGGCTATCCCTTACAGAACCTTGTAGGGGAAGGTGACTTCTACATCGGTTTCGCCCACATTGCATTCGCCGGTTTTGATGCCTGGTTGGTGCTTGAGTCTGATGACAACTACGCCAAAATCTTTGGCCATCGGCTTCCATTCTGTGGTGAGTCCGATCGGTAAATTGTTTTTGTCTTTATCCGTAGCCACGATAGTCAACCCCGTGGGGGGCAGCGAAAGGGTGGAAATTTCGTAGCATACGAAGTGGTCATGGCCTTCATTTTTCACTTCCAAGGTGATGTCTTCTTTGGTGCCATTTTGTTCGTTGAAGAACTCCAATGTGGCAGTATAGGGGTTGCCACCGGGCGTGACTTGTCCAATTTTTATTGTATCGGGCAGTTGCGGCGCATTGCCTCCCGGTCCGTCTAGGTCTTTCCAGGTATAGGTTGTGGGGGTTCCTCCTGAATTGCTGATACTGAGCGATACGGTAGTGATGAGTTCGCCTTCATCTGCTTTTTCGCTGCATGCGGTGAATGTGAGGGTTGAAAAAATCGCGGTGACAGTCATGATCGCCACGGCGATGTACTTGTGTGATGGTTTTGCAATTGTTTTCATATCTTGTTGATTATCAGGGTTGATTGTCGGGATGTTGGGTGTCATCTTTGTGCAATTCATCGTGGCGATGCTCATGGTGGTGGTGTATATCGTACAACCATTTGATGCCGATGTTCATGCCGGCTTGGTTGGTGAAATACCGGAATCGGTCCATGTAATCGCGATAGGCTTTGTTGCTGAGATTCTCGCCATAAATCACCCAGTGTGCGTGTTGTTCATGTCCTTGCGTATGCAGCTGCAATTGGGCATTTAGGAGCACATATCCATTGGGTGGGGGGAGGAAATCACTGCCTGGGGTATAGAAGGGTTGCTTGCCAACGCCGATGGTTTCAATCATCAAAGTAGCGTGCGACCACCGTTTGTTGATTTGGAGGCTGCCTTTCGGACAGGGGAGTAAATTGGGGTAGCGGATTTCGTTGTTTTGTTGAATGCGGGCATAAATGCCGCCGAGTCTCAGGGCGATTTGCAATCCTTGATCAATCCATTTTTGGGCGTATTGAATTTCTGCGCCAGCGTACTGTGTGGGCAATTGTTTATATTCATACCCTGGGAATGCGCCTCGCACAGTAAGCACGGGTGTTGACATGGGGAAAAGCGCAATGAAGTTTTGTGATTGTTGGTAGAAAGTAGTGATTCGGATTTCGCGGATTTTGGTGGTGCGAAGCCATAGCCATTCGATTTTCTGTCCGGTTTCGGGCTTTAACGTAGGGTTGCCTTCTTCGTAGGACGCCGCACCGTGATGTACGCCGCGGGTATATAGTTCATTGATGCTGGGCGCTCGCCAGAGTTGACTGATGTGCACTTCCCATTGTTGATTGCCTTGCTGTTTGATGAATGAATAGGCCGCAGATGGTCCAAATGCGCGTTGCCAAGTTTCTGTAGTTTGGCCGTTCAATTTTGGAAATACATTTCTGATGAGGTAATCGCCCCGTAAAACAAACCGGTGTTGGGCTTTGGGGTTGCTTTGGTTGCTCAGGTGCCAATGGAAATTTGGCTGCCATTGCTGGTAGTCGGGCAGAAAATAGTACCCCGCATATCGCTGCCATTGGCTGGAATTTTGGAATACGTATTTCGATTGCCATTTTTCGGGTGTTCGGATTTTGGCGAAGCCGGTGTATTGATTGATGGTGGCTTGCCAAAGGTTGAGTTGGGCGAAGGTATTTGCGCTGCTGCGATGGGGATCGAATTCCCAGCGTTGGTTCATTTGTACAGAAAACTTGTGATGAACCAGGTACTTGGATAGAACGAAATTTTGGTTGTTGTAGCCAGCTTGAAAGTGAGCCGCCTGCTGCATGGGGCGGTTGATTTTATAGGTAAAGGGGGCGTTGTTGAGCGGTTCTGTTCTTTGCATGGCCAGCAGCAAGTCGTTGACATTGCCGATGTGACTTTCGGAGAATATGCCCCCGCGAAAGAAATAGGCTTTGGCGTGGAATTCTCGGTTCGACAGGGCTTTGATGCCCCAATAGCCCTTTTGACTTTGCCAGAGATTTCCGTAGGAAAGGCTGGCTTCTTGGGTGGCGGTATTGGATAATCGGTGGGTGGGGGTGCTGTAGTTTCCAGTGATTTTCCCTGAATAGAGCCAATAATGTCCTTTTCCGTAGGGGTGGTATTTGGGTCGGGGCGATTGATTTTCGCGGCCTTGGATGTATCGACCTGCCAATTGAACGGCTCTGCCGTTGGTTTGGGTGGAAATGAGTTGGGTATAATCGCGGTTAAATTGGTGAAAATCGTATTGATTCACGAGGTTGATGGCGTTTCCCCAGGCATCGGCGGCGATGGCCAGGGCTTCGGTTCCGCGGAGCAGTTGTATAGTTTGTGCGCCCCAGAGGTCCATTTCGGGTGCGTGATCAAGTCCCCAAGTTTGTCCTTCGAGTCTAAATCCATTGCTGAGGATTGGGAGTCGTTGTCCGAACATGCCTTGCACCACGGGTTTTCCGATGCCCATACCGGTGGATAGGGTTTGTGCCATGGGCAGGGGTTCGAGGGATTTGGCCAGATTTTGAATGGGCATGGCTTGCAGTTGAGCGCTGCGAAGTGCATCGCCTTGGGTAAAGGCTTTGGCGCGAATTTCTGCAACAGCAATTTTTTCAATTTGATGGGGTTTGTGAAGTGAATCGCCTTCGATTTCGTATCCCTCGGAGATTACATTTACCGTAGAGGTAACGATATTTTTTGCCAAGTCCAAAACCACATGGTAGGAGATGTTGGGTTGATTTTTTGACGGTTTTTGTCCGCTTAGTATTAAATGAAAGTGCTTTTCGCGATAATTGAATTCTACGTCGGCGGATGCAGAACAAAGGCCTTCCAATTTTGCCCATCCTGCATCATTGGTATGGGTCAATGTATGACTCTGCTCTACAAAGACTTCCGCTCCAGAGGCCAATGTTTGAATACGGTTGGCATCTTGGGTAAATAATTGCAAATGGATTGAATAGTTGCAATCGCTTTTCTGGGCGATGCCAATTTCAACTAAAAAAAATGAGAGTAAAAAAATGAAATTCCTGCCGATATGGGTACGAAGCCCCTTCATAGAGAGCGGAGGAGGATTAGGCTACTTGCTGTAACTGATTGGTCATCACACGCAATTCATCGCGGTTGAGGGCGTTGTCTGAACGCACAATCAGTGACAAAAAGTATACGAAATTTTCTTCAGGAGTTTCGATTTCTTCGGCCAATTCAATGTCGAAGGCTTCGTTGGCTTCCACGTGTTGCCAAGCCAAGCGCAGTGCGCGAGTAACCAAGGGGTCGTTTTCTGTCAACGCATGCTCGCGGGCCGCTTGCAAAGGGCTAATGATTTTGTCGGCATTGATTCCGCTTTTCTCTACGCTATCGATAACGCTGTTGATGAGGTCGTTGGCTTCTTTGGTACGCATAACTGATTAAAATGCAAAGATAACGAATTTTTGGATTATTTGGGAGAGAACCGCGTTGCCAAGAATACCCCGCCCATGATGCTGACCATCAATAGGGTTTTGGAGAGGGTAAGCTGGTCGGTGCCGAGCATCATCGCAATGATGGTTGCCAAAACGGGTTGCAGATAAATATACAATCCAGCCAAGGTAGGACCGGCTTTTTTCACGGCGTAGGAATTCAGCAAGTAGACCAAGAAACTGGTGAAAAAGAGGATATAGACCACTTTGGCGCTGATGCTGGGCGTAAAGTTTGCAAATTGAGTATGGTAGAGCGCCCATCCGCCAATGGGAAGCATATACAGGGTGCCAAAAGTGAAGGTGATTTTGTTGATGGTGATGGGTTGATAGATGTGGGCCAATTTTTTCACGCGCACCAAATAGATGGCGTAGAACAGGGCATTGACTGCCACAAACAAATCGCCCTTGAGGGTATTGCTGTTGAAATGAGCGCCTTTGCCAACCATGAGCCAAACACTGGCGGCAGCGGCGATAAGGGTGCCAATCAAAAACCACTTATGAGGGATGGCTTTGAGGCGGAAGTGGTCAAAAATGCCGACAAAAAGGGGTGTTACCAGCATCAATATCGCGCCGTTGATGGGGTAGGTTAAGGCCAATCCATGAAAGAACAAGTACATGTTGGCGGAGGTGCCGAAAAAGCCACAGATGGCGAATTCGAGACCGTGTTGTTTCCATTGTATCACATCGCGCGGAACGGCGAAAGAGAATAGGTAGAATAGGGTGGTTGCGGTAATGACCCGCAGCATGACAAACGCTTCCGGGGTGAGGTAGTTGGGCATGATTTGGCCCGCCCAAGAAAATAATATCGCATAGAGCAGCGAGACAAAAAAGAGGGCGACGTGTACACGCATTAGTTCCAGCCTTTGGCTTTTTTGATGTTCTCGTAGGCTTGTTGCACCTTGATGAATTTGGCTTCAGCGGCCTTTTTCTCTGAATCGTCGAGTCCCTGGAGTCGGTCTGGATGAAACCGCATCACCATTTTTCGATAGGCCTTTTTGGCTTCTTCTTCGGTGGCTGAGGTGGGTATTTCGAGGATTTGATAGTCTGAATCGGGCGAGCTGACAAACATCGCGCGGATCGACAGGTAATCGGGGGTGCTGATGCCGAGTTGCGTAGCGATTTGCTGGATGAGGTTGATTTCCGCGGCGGATATATCGCCATCGGCCCGAGAGATGCGGAAGAGGATGTGAACCAATTCTAGTCGGGGCGAATAACTCATCCGCATGCGCAGGTTGCGACAAACTTCGGCCAGGTTGTGGGATTGTTTGAGGTAATCGCGCAGTTTTAGTAGGAGCGATTTGGCTTCGTGTTCGCCATAGGTGCGCACCAGCATGGCTTTGACGAGTTCGAGTTCGCTTTTGAGCACGGAGCCATCGGCATTCATGATGGCAGCGATGAGAATGAGCAACGAATTTTTAAAATCTACGGGCGGGTATCGGTCTTGGTGACTTTGATAGCGGGGCCTTTGTTGGTATTCGGGGGTGTCTTCTTCTTTGGGGCCGTTAACGTAATCGATATACATACCGATCAGGAAACCGATGACGGCACCTGTTGGACCGGAGGACGTGAAGCCGAGGATGGCGGCGACGATGGAAAACTGAAATTTCACGTAGGATTAGGGTTGCAGGAAGTTCGACAGTGTTTTGAGGCGGTTGCGCAACATGATTTCTTGAATGGTCCAGAGGGTGGCTTCGTCGTTGGTTTTGGCCCAGTACAAAGTAGTTTCTACGGTTTTGGGTGTGCCATCGCGGGTTTCCATGGAGTAGGTTTCGCCTTCGGTGATGGCCATGGGGTAGATGGCGATGGTTTTTTTGGGTTGGGTGGTGAATTCGTATTCGAAGATGGCGACGGGGGTTTGGGTGGTGACGCTTTTCACATCTTGGGGTCTGCGGTTGATGGCTGCGGGTTCTCCTGATTCGCGGGCGATGGATTTGGAGAGTTCGAGGTAGCCAGCGATGAGACTTTTATTGGCGGGGATGGGTTGTTGTTGGAGGTTGAGTAATTGGAGTTGGTTTTGGTTTTGTGTGATTTGAAACGATTGTTCGGGGGCTGTGGGGTAGGTGACTTTGAGCGATTTGATTTCTTGGCTGCTGACATCGACCATAAAAACGGAGCGCCACAATTGTATATTGGTATTTACGTAGGGGGTAAGGTAGCCGATGAAACCGGGAACGGTGATTTCACAAGGTCGTTCGGTACCGGGATAATACATATAGGTAGCATCTTGGGTGGGGGTGGCGAAGCCAACGAACAGGGTATGTTGTTCGATATCGCCATTAGAGAAGATGACTTTGGTGCCATTGAGGGTGATGTCTTTGATGACGTTTTCTTTGGCAGCATCGGGGACGGGACATTTCACTTGGAGTTTGGGCATGGCCCAGAAGAGCAATTGGTTTACGGAGTTGGTATCGGCGGGGTAGCTATTGGTTTCGTTTTTGACGATCCATTTCCCATCGATTTTTTCCAGGGTAAGGAAGGGGAGTTTGGGATTGTTGGGGCTGATGGTGATTTTATTGATTTGTTTCGGGTTTTTGAGGGCGAACAGATCGTGGGAGATGGTGGTGGTTTGGTTGCGATTTTGCCAGAGGAAGGCGAGGATCACCAATGTGGATAGCAATACGAGAAGGGCGATTTTTGTCCGTTTATGCATGGAGAGCAAAGGTATAACAGAATTTTGGATGGGGCGCGGTTGAATTGCAGAAGGGTGGGTGAGGGCGTGTTGTTTGAGTGGACACGAAAAATTATGTGTAAAAATTTCAAAGAGGGTTTGACAATTCGCGAATTAATACTATTTTTGCAGTCCTTTTGTGAGAATGACCACATCAGGGCGTTCTTATCTTTAAAAGCCACCATAGCTCAGCTGGTAGAGCAACTGACTTGTAATCAGTAGGTCGTTGGTTCGATCCCGACTGGTGGCTCCGAGTATAAAAGTGCACTCTTTAAGGCAGGCGGGAGACCGATTGTTTTAACTGGGGGTATCGCATAGCGGCAATTGCGGCGGACTGTAAATCCGCTCCTTCGGGTTCAGTGGTTCGAGTCCACTTGCCCCCACTACACTTTTATACACGAATGCGGGAGTAGCTCAGTTGGTAGAGCGACAGCCTTCCAAGCTGTAGGTCGCGGGTTCGAGCCTCGTCTCCCGCTCGCATCGAAACAAAGGCTTGTCCTTTGTGGGGATAAGCCGATGTAGCTCAGGGGTAGAGCGTTTCCTTGGTAAGGAAAAGGTCAGGGGTTCAATTCCCCTCATTGGCTCAAACAACAAAACAACACAAAACAAACAACTATGGCAAAAGAAACATTTGACCGTTCCAAGCCGCACTTGAACATTGGTACCATTGGTCACGTTGACCACGGTAAGACCACTTTGACTGCGGCCATCACTTCTGTACTGGCCAATGCTGGTCTTTCTGAAATGCGTTCATTCGAGTCAATCGACTCTGCTCCTGAGGAGAAAGAGCGCGGTATTACAATTAACACGGCTCACGTTGAGTATTCAACTGCCAACCGTCACTACGCACACGTTGACTGTCCAGGTCACGCCGACTATGTAAAGAACATGGTAACGGGTGCTGCGCAGATGGATGGTGCGATTTTGGTGGTTGCATCTACTGACGGTCCTATGCCTCAGACACGCGAACATATCTTGTTGGCACGTCAGGTAGGTGTACCTCGTTTGGTGGTTTTCATGAACAAGGTGGACATGGTAGACGATCCAGAGATGTTGGATTTGGTTGAAATGGAAATGCGTGAGTTGTTGGAATTCTACGAATTCTCAGCTGACACCCCAATTATCCGTGGTTCTGCATTGGGTGGATTGAATGGTGATGCCAAGTGGGTAGAAACCATCATGAGCTTGATGGCTGCGGTTGACGAGTGGATTCCAGTTCCACCACGTTTGGTTGACCAGCCTTTCTTGATGCCTGTAGAGGATGTATTCTCGATCACTGGTCGTGGTACAGTAGCTACTGGTCGTATCGAGCGCGGTGTAATCAACGTTCAAGACGCTGTAGAAATCATCGGATTTGGTTCACACATGACTTCAACTTGTACCGGAGTAGAAATGTTCCGTAAGTTGTTGGATCGTGGTGAGGCTGGTGATAACGCTGGTATCTTGTTGCGTGGTATCGACAAGAACGATATCCGTCGTGGTATGGTTATTTGCGCACCTAAGTCAGTAACTCCTCACAAGAAGTTCAAGGCTGAGGTTTACGTATTGAGCAAAGAAGAAGGTGGACGTCACACTCCATTCTTTAACAAATACCGTCCTCAGTTCTATTTCCGTACTACAGACGTAACTGGTGAGATTTCTTTGCCAGCTGGTACTGAAATGATCATGCCTGGTGACAACGTTTCTATCACAGTTGAGTTGATTCAACCTATTGCGATGGAGAAGAACTTGCGTTTCGCTATCCGTGAGGGTGGTAGAACTGTAGGTGCTGGTCAGGTAACTGAGATCATCGAGTAATAGAACATCGAAAAGATATAAAGGGGGCACTGCAAAGTGCTCCCTTTTATACGGGCATAGTTCAATGGTAGAATAGAGGTCTCCAAAACCTTTGATCAGGGTTCGAATCCTTGTGCCCGTGCTAATAAAAGCGCAATGTTTGGAAGAATAAACAACTACTTCCGTGAGACCAGAGACGAGTTGGTAAACAAAGTCAGCTGGCCCACATGGGAAGAATTGAGGGAGAGCACATGGATTGTGCTTGTTGCCTCTTTATTATTTGCCCTAGTAATATGGGCGCTTGATTCTGTATTGGGAGTGAGTTTGACTCAATTCTACAAACTATTCAAATAATCATGACAAACGCAGAAGACAGACACAAGTGGTACGTAGTTCGTGCGATTACCGGACAGGAAAAGAAGGTAAAGCACAGCATTGCGGTTGAGCTAGAGCGCGACCGTAAGAGCGACTTTGTGCCTGAGATTCTGATTCCAACCGAGAAGGTATATTTGATTAAGAATGGGAAGAAAGCCATCAAGGAGCGCAACGCGTTTCCAGGCTATATTCTTATTCATGCCGATTTGTCGGATCCCGAAATCATGCCGTTAATCAAAAGTGTAACGGGTGTGGTGGGATTCTTGGGGTCAAAAGATCAACCGGTACCCTTACGTCCTAATGAATTAAGTCGTATCCTCGGCACAGCCGATAATTTGTCGGAGGCTGAAGTATCCGATGAAGAACACTTCATGGTGGGTGAGTCGGTGAAGGTCGTAGATGGACCGTTCAACGATTTCGACGGGGTAATCGAAGAAGTAAACGAAGAAAAGCGCAAACTCAAAGTGATGGTGAAGATTTTTGGTCGTCGCACGCCACTTGAGTTAAATTATAACCAAATACAAAAATTGTAACAGTAACAATGGCAAAAGAAATAACAGGTTTCGTCAAGCTCCAGGTAAAAGGTGGTCAAGCCAATCCAGCGCCTCCAATCGGTCCAGCGTTGGGTTCAAAAGGTTTGAACATCATGGATTTTTGCAAACAATTCAATGCGCGTACTCAAGACAGAATGGGTAAGGTATTGCCGGTGGTGATTTCCGTTTATTCGGACAAATCCTTCGACTTTATCATCAAAACCCCTCCTGTTGCAACGCAGTTGTTGGAAGCTACTAAGCTCCAAAAAGGATCAGCTGAGCCCAACCGTAAGAAGGTAGGTTCTGTATCATGGGATGTGGTGAAGACCATTGCTCAGGATAAAATGCCTGATTTGAACTGCTTCACCGTTGAGTCTGCCATGAAATTGGTTGCAGGAACTGCCCGCAGTATGGGTATCACAGTAACAGGGGATGCCCCATTTTAACATTTGAATTATGAAAGTTGGTAAAAAAAGAAAAGAAGCGGAAGCGAAATACGACAACACCAAGTCGTATACTTTGCTAGAGGCGTGTAACATCCTCAAGCAAATTTCAACCACCAAATTCGACGCATCAGTAGACATCGATGTTCGTTTGGGTGTGGATCCTCGCCAAGCGAACCAGATGGTTCGTGGTGTGGCTTCATTGCCTCATGGTTTGGGTAAGGTTGTACGCACTTTGGTGCTTTGTACTCCTGACAAAGAAGAAGAAGCGAAGGCTGCCGGTGCAGACCACGTAGGTTTGGACGATTACATCGAGAAAATCGCTGGTGGTTGGACCGATATCGACATCATCATTGCTGTACCTAGTGTAATGGCAAAGTTGGGTCGTTTGGGTAAAATTTTGGGTCCTCGTAACTTGATGCCAAACCCTAAGAGCGGAACTGTAACCATGGAAGTGGGCAAGGCCGTTACTGAGGTTAAGGCGGGTAAGATCGACTTCAAAGTTGACAAGACCGGTATCATTCATACTTCGGTAGGTAAGGTGTCATTTGACGCAGATAAATTAAGCGAGAACGCATTGGAATTGGTGCAGGTATTGCACCGTTTGAAGCCAAGTGCCGCCAAAGGTACTTACTTCCGTAGTATCTTCATGAGCAGTACTATGAGTCCTAGTGTGTCTATCGATGTTAAATCAATCCCAGGAATATAAGCGATGAACAAGGCAGATAAATTAACGGTAGTAGCCGAATTAACGGAAACGTTTAAATCAAACAATTTCGTTTACTTGGCAGACACCACAGGATTGAGTGCAAACGATACAAACAAATTGCGTCGTATGTTGTTCGAGCGTGGCGTGTCTATGCGCATGGTTAAGAACACCTTGTTGCGTATTGCAATGGAAGAGAGTGGTAAAGATTTCGGTGCATTGAAAGATGCATTGAAAGGTACTACTTGTGTGATGACTGCAGAGGCTCAAAAGGCACCTGCTGAATCAATCAAAGATTTCCGTGGTGCAACGCAGAGCGTGGTATTGAAGGGTGCTTGGATTGACAACGCGGTATTCCTCGGCGACGACCAATTGGCTACTTTGGTGAAGTTGAAGACCAAAGAGGATGTTATTGGCGAAATCATTGGATTGTTGCAATCACCCATCAAGAATGTTATTGGTGGTTTGCAAGCCAGTGGACCTCAAAAAATTGGCGGCTTGATCAAGGCGCTTGAAGAACGTAACTAAACAATAAAAAAAACACTTAAATTAAATAACAATGGTAGATTTAAAAGAATTCGCGAACCAGTTGGTAAACCTTACTGTAAAAGAGGTTAACGAGCTTGCTCAAATTTTGAAAGAAGAGCACGGCATCGAGCCTGCAGCTGCTGCTGTAGCTGTTGCTGCTCCTGTTGCTGGAGGTGACTCTGGTGCAGCTGCTGCTGAGCAAACAGAATTTGACGTAATCTTGGTAAGCGCAGGTGATGCCAAATTGCAGATCGTTAAGATCGTTAAAGATTTGACTGGCTTGGGCTTGAAAGAAGCTAAAGACTTAGTGGATGGTGCTCCTAAGGCTGTTAAAGAGAAGGTTTCTAAAGCAGAAGCTGAAGACTTGGCAGCTAAATTGAAAGAGGCCGGCGCTACAGTTGAAATTAAGTAAGCACTAAACCAATGTACCCTAAGGCCCCGGAAATTCCGCGGGCCTTTTGGGCGTTTTAAGACGAACACCACTGTCAAACCTAAAAAAACCAACAAAATTGAGCACCATACAAAACAAAAGGATCTCATTTGGCAAAGTAAAACATGCCATTGAATATCCCGATTTTCTGGACGTACAACTCCAATCTTTCCAAGAGTTTTTCCAGTTAGACACTCCGGCCGACAAGCGCGAAGGAGAAGGTTTGTTTGAAGTTTTCCGTGAGAACTTCCCCATCACCGATACCCGTAACATCTTTGTATTGGAATTCCTCGACTATTTCGTGGATCCCCCAAGGTATGTAATCAACGAGTGTATTGAGCGTGGCCTTACCTATGCCGTTCCGTTGAAGGCGAAGTTGAAGCTGAGTTGTAACGATCCTGAGCATGAAGATTTTCAGACCATTGTGCAAGACGTGTATTTGGGAACCATCCCTTACATGACGCCCAATGGCACATTTATTATCAATGGTGCTGAACGCGTTATTGTGAGCCAATTACACCGTTCACCTGGTGTATTCTTTGGACAAAGCGTACACAGCAATGGTACAAAATTGTACTCTGCCCGTGTAATTCCTTTCAAGGGTTCTTGGATTGAATTTGCAACGGATGTGAATGCGGTAATGTATGCCTACATTGATCGTAAGAAGAAATTCCCAGTAACCACATTGCTCCGTGCAATTGGGTTTGAGAGTGATAAAGACATTTTGGATATCTTTGGCTTAAGCGAAGAGGTGAAGGTATCTAAAGCCGGTTTGAAGCGTGTTATCGGTCGTAAATTGGCTGCGCGTGTATTGCGCACCTGGATTGAGGACTTTGTGGACGAGGATACCGGTGAGGTGGTGAGCATTGAGCGTAACGAAGTGATTTTGGAGCGTGATACGGTGTTGGCCGAAGATCACATCGATATCATCGTTGAGGCGGGTGTTAAATCCATCATTTTGAATGCTGAGACTGAAAACGGTATCAGCTACGACGTTATCTATAACACGTTGCAGAAGGATACTTCTAACAACGGAAAAGAAGCGTTGGAAGTGATCTACCGTCAGTTGCGGAACGCAGATCCACCAGATGAAGAAACCGCTCGTGGTATCATTGAGCGTTTGTTCTTCTCAGACAAGCGTTATGATTTGGGTGAGGTAGGTCGTTACCGTATTAATAAGAAATTGGAAATCGACACCCCAATGGAGGTGCGCGTATTGACAAAAGAAGATATTATTAGCATCATCAAGTATTTGATTGAACTATACAACGGTTCTGAAATTCTTGACGATATCGATCACTTGAGTAACCGTCGTGTTCGTACCGTAGGTGAGCAATTGTATGCTCAGTTCGGTGTTGGATTGGCGCGTATGGCTCGTACCATCCGTGAGAAGATGAACATTCGTGACAACGAAGTGTTCACGCCTCAGGATTTGGTGAATGCCCGTACATTATCCAGTGTGATCAATTCATTCTTTGGTACCAACCAGCTGAGTCAGTTCTTGGATCAAATCAACCCCTTGGCAGAAATTACGCACAAACGTCGTTTGAGCGCCCTGGGTCCAGGTGGTTTGAGTCGTGAGCGTGCAGGTTTTGAGGTGCGTGACGTACACTATACCCACTATGGTCGTTTGTGTACGATTGAAACACCTGAAGGACCAAACATCGGATTGATTTCTTCTTTGTGTGTTCATGCCAAAATCAATGGTATGGGCTTCTTGGAAACCCCTTATCGTAAGGTGGTTGACGGCAAAGTAGAGAGTGGTATCGTTTACCTTTCTGCAGAGGAAGAAGATGGAAAAACCATCGCACAGGCCAACGCAGAATTGGATGAAAAGGGCAACTTCAAAACTACTTTGGTGAAGAGCCGTAAGGAAGGTGACTTCCCGTTGGTAAATCCTTCACAGTTGGAGTACATGGACGTTGCGCCTAACCAGATTGTATCTATTGCGGCATCGTTGATTCCTTTCTTGGAGCATGATGATGCAAACCGTGCGTTGATGGGATCTAACATGCAGCGTCAGGCCGTTCCATTGTTGCGTCCTGAAGCCCCCATCGTAGGTACTGGTTTGGAAGAGAAAGTAGCCAGAGACAGTCGTTCATTGATCAATGCCGAAGGCAATGGTGAGGTTGTTTACGTTGATGCAAGAGAAATCCGCATCCGCTACGACCACAATGATTTCGATGATTTGGTGAGCTTCACCGGTGATACCAAAACCTACAATTTGATCAAGTTCCGTAGAACCAACCAAAACTCTTGTATCAATTTGCGTCCTATCGTCAACAAAGGCGACCGTGTGACCAAAGGACAGGTGTTGTGTGAGGGTTATGCTACACAGGGTGGAGAATTGGCCTTGGGTAGAAACTTGCGCGTGGCTTACATGCCTTGGCAGGGTTATAACTTTGAGGATGCGATTGTAATTTCGGAGAAGGTGGTAAAAGACGATTGGTACACAACCGTTTACATCACTGAATTTGAATTGGAAGTTCGCGATACCAAGCGTGGTGAAGAAGAATTGACGAATGATATTCCAAACGTAAGTGAGGAAATGACGCGCAATTTGGATGAGAACGGTTTGATTCGTGTAGGTGCAGAAGTAAAAGAAGGCGATATCTTGATTGGTAAAATCACGCCGAAGGGCGAGACTGAGCCATCACCTGAAGAGAAGTTGTTGCGTGCCATCTTTGGAGACAAAGCGGGTGACGTGAAAGATGCTTCATTGAAAGCTTCTCCTGGTGCTCAAGGTGTAGTTATTGATAAGAAATTGTTCTCTAAGAGCAAAAAAGACAAAGGCACTCGCAGTGGTGACAAGTCTCGTTTGTCTAAGATGGACGATGACCACCGCAAGGATTTGGGACAATTGAAAGACGAGTTGGTTAAGAAATTATTCCAACTAGTGGGTGGCAAGACTTCACAGGGCGTTTACAACATGTACAGCGAGGAATTGATTCCAAAGGGTACCAAGTTTACGCAGAAGAACTTGTTGAGCATTGATTACAGCAATGTGAACTACCACAATTGGACCAGCGATGCGGATAAGAATGATTTGGTGGTACGTTGTTTAACCAACTACATCAACGTTCACAACGAAAAAGTAACCAACTACAAGCGTGATCATTACTCAATCAGTGTGGGTGATGAGTTGCCAACCGGTATCTTGCAATTGGCTAAGGTATATGTTGCCAACAAGCGTAAGTTGAAAGTGGGTGATAAGATGGCGGGTCGTCACGGAAACAAGGGTATTGTTGCCCGTATCGTACGTGAGGAAGACATGCCATTCTTGGACGATGGAACGCCGATGGATATCGTATTGAACCCATTGGGTGTACCTTCTCGTATGAACTTGGGTCAGATTTACGAAACCGTATTGGCTTGGGCTGGTAAGGAAATGGGTGTGCGCTTTGCTACGCCAATTTTCGACGGTGCTACCATGGCGGAGATCGACGAAGTGACTGAAAAGGCAGGTATTCCGAAGAATGGTTTGGTTTACTTGAACGATGGATTGAGCGGTGTGAAATTTGATCAACCAACCACAGTGGGTATCAGCTACATGTTGAAACTTGGTCACATGGTGGATGACAAGATGCACGCTCGTTCAATTGGTCCATACTCGCTCATTACCCAGCAACCATTGGGTGGTAAGGCGCAGTTTGGAGGTCAGCGTTTCGGTGAGATGGAGGTATGGGCGTTGGAGGCATTTGGTGCTTCAAACATCCTGCGTGAAATCTTGACGGTGAAATCAGATGACATCACTGGTCGTGCCAAAGCGTATGAGGCCATCGTGAAGGGTGATAACATCACCAACATCGGTACCCCAGAATCGTTCAACGTATTGCTCCACGAGCTCCGTGGTTTGGGCTTGGAAGTAACATTTATGGATTAATTCCCAGAAATCAATCATGCAACTTCAAAAGAAAACACAAAAACAAGGGAGTAACTTCAGCAAGATTCGTATCTCGCTCGCGTCTCCTGAAAACATATTACGTCGCAGTTTCGGTGAGGTAACCAAACCTGAAACGATCAATTACCGCAGTTACAAGCCTGAAATGGGTGGATTGTTCTGCGAACGCATCTTCGGTCCTATCAAAGATTACGAATGTCATTGCGGTAAATACAAGCGTATCCGTTACAAGGGTATCGTTTGTGATCGTTGTGGTGTAGAGGTAACTGAGAAAAAAGTACGTCGTGAGCGTATGGGTCACATCAATTTGGTGGTACCTGTAGCGCACATTTGGTACTTCCGTTCTTTGCCGAACAAGATTGGTTATTTGTTGGGTATCCCAACGAAAAAATTGGACATGGTTATTTACTATGAGCGCTATGTGGTTGTACAGACCGGATCTGCGAGCAATGTAAATTACTTGGATTTGTTGACTGAGGAGGAATACTTAGACATCGTGGATTCTTTGCCAAAAGAAAACCAGATGTTGGAGAATTCTGATCCAAACAAATTCGTAGCCATGATGGGTGCTGAGGCACTTGAAGAGTTGTTGAAGCGTGTGAATTTGGACACCTTGAGCTACGATTTGAGAAACCAAGCAGCTACAGAAACTTCACAACAGCGTAAGCAAGAGGCGTTGAAGCGTTTGAAGGTAATCGAAAGCTTCCGCGGTGCTCAGTTGACTGGTGAAAACCGTCCTGAGTGGATGATCATGAAGATGTTGCCCGTTATTCCACCAGAATTGCGCCCATTGGTGCCATTGGAAGGCGGACGTTTTGCAACCTCTGATTTGAACGATTTGTATCGTCGCGTGATCATTCGTAACAACCGTTTGAAGCGATTGGTTGAGATCAAGGCGCCAGAGGTGATTTTGCGTAACGAGAAGCGCATGTTGCAGGAAGCGGTGGATTCATTGTTGGATAACACCCGCCGAGCCAGCGCTGTGAAGAGTGAAGGAAACCGTCCGTTGAAATCTTTGAGCGATATGCTGAAAGGTAAGCAAGGTCGTTTCCGTCAAAACTTGTTGGGTAAGCGTGTGGATTATTCTGGTCGTTCGGTTATTGTGGTAGGACCAACACTCAAATTGAACGAGTGTGGTTTGCCTAAGAACATGGCGGCGGAATTGTTCAAGCCGTTTATCATCCGCAAATTGATTGAAAGGGGTATCGTTAAGACCGTGAAAACTGCGAAGAAAATCGTAGAGAAAAAAGATCCGGTTATTTGGGATATCTTGGAAAATATTTTGAAAGGTCATCCTGTGTTGTTGAACCGAGCTCCAACGTTGCACAGATTGGGTATCCAAGCGTTCCAGCCCAAGTTGGTGGAAGGCAAGGCGATTCAATTGCACCCATTGGTGTGTTCTGGTTTCAACGCGGATTTCGATGGTGACCAAATGGCGGTACACGTGCCTTTGGGCAACGCAGCAGTAGCGGAAGCGCAATTGTTGATGTTGGCATCGCACAACATTTTGAACCCAGCCAACGGTGCACCTATTACAGTACCTTCTCAGGATATGATCTTGGGTCTTTACTATATCACCAAAGAGCGTAAATCTACCCCTGAACATCCTGTGAAAGGCGAAGGTTTGTCGTTCTACGGTGCGGAAGAGGCCATCATCGCTTACAACGAAGGTCGTGCAGAATTGCACTCCAAAGTGAAGTGTAAGGCCACTGTATTGGAGAATGGCGAATTGGTTGAGAAAATCATTGATACCACCATCGGTCGTATCATTTTCAACCAGGTTGTTCCCCGCGAGGTAGGTTACATCAACGAGTTGTTGAAGAAGAAGAACTTGCGCGACATCATTACCAACATCATTCGTTTGAGTGGTGTAGCAAAAGCCGCAGATTTCTTGGATAATATCAAAAACCTTGGTTTCCATTATGCGTTCAAAGGTGGATTGAGCTTTAACTTGAGCTACGTAAAAATCCCCGTTGAGAAAGAGCAATTGGTGAGCAAGGCGATGGAAGAAGTATTGGAAATTCAATCGAATGCCGATATGGGTTTCATTACCAACAACGAGCGTTATAACCAGGTAATTGACTTGTGGACACGTGTTAACAACCAGTTGGCTCGTGTATTGATCAATGACTTGCAAAATGAGGATCAAGGATTCAACCCAATTTACATGATGTTGGATTCTGGAGCTCGTGGATCTAAAGAGCAGATTCGTCAGCTCGGCGGTATGCGTGGTTTGATGGCTAAGCCTCAGAAAAACACCGGTAATTCAGGTGGAGATACCATTGAAAACCCAATTATTTCAAACTTCAAAGAAGGTTTGAACGTATTGGAATACTTCGTATCTACACACGGTGCTCGTAAAGGTTTGGCGGATACAGCGTTGAAAACTGCGGATGCGGGTTACTTGACTCGTCGTTTGCATGACGTTGCACAAGACGTAGTAATCACTGAGCCAGATTGTGGTACCCTTCGTGGTATTGCCATGACGGCTTTGATGAACAACGACGAAATTACAGAGCCATTGTATGAGCGCATCTTGGGTAGAACTGCCCTTGACGATGTGTATCATCCAACAACAGGCGCGTTGATCGTTTCAGGTGGTCAAGAATTGACTGAAGAAATTTCAACTGCCATTGAAGAGGCTGGTATAGAAGAATTGGAAATTCGTTCGGTATTGACCTGTGAAACCTTGAGCGGTGTATGTGCTGCTTGTTATGGTCGTAACTTGTCTACCGGTAGAATGGTACAAGCCGGTGAAGCAGTTGGTGTAATTGCGGCACAATCTATCGGTGAACCTGGTACACAGTTGACGTTGCGTACATTCCACACGGGTGGTGCGGCGTTGAACATTGCTGCTGAGAATACGTTGACAACCAAATATGACGGTGTCATCAGTTTCGACGGTATGCGTACAGTGACCAAGTTTGAAACCGACGAGAACGGTGAAGCCAAAAATTCAGAAATTGTATTGGGTCGTTCTGGTGAAGTACGCGTTTTGGATCCAAAGACCAAGACCGTTATCACAAGCTATAACATCCCTTACGGTGCTGTATTGGTGGTGAAAGAAGGTCAGAAAGTGAAAAAAGGCGATGTGATGTGCACATGGGATCCTTTCAACACGTTGATTGTATCGGATATTGATGGTAAGGTGTCTTACGAAAACATCATTGAAGGTGTGAACATGCGTGAAGAGGGTGACGAGCAAACAGGATTGTCAGAATTGGTGATCGTTGAAAGCCGTGATAAAACCAAAGTGCCTCAATTCCGTGTAGAGGGTAGTGATGATGTAGTGAAGATTTTCAACATGCCTATGGGTGCCATTTTGGTAGCCAAGAACGGTAGCGCTGTAAAAGGCGGTGATGTTTTGGCGAAAATCCCACGTTCAGCAACCCGTACACGAGATATCACCGGTGGTCTTCCACGTGTTACAGAATTGTTCGAAGCACGTAACCCTTCAAACCCTGCGGTTGTTGCAGAGATTGATGGCGTTGTTACCTATGGTGTATCGAAGCGTGGTAACCAAGAGATCATCATTACATCTAAGGACGAAGAAGTGAAGCACTATCAAGTGCCATTGTCTAAGCATATCTTGGTTCACGATGGCGACTACGTAAGAGCGGGTCAACCGTTGAGCGATGGTGCTATTACACCTCAAGACATCTTGCGCATTGAAGGTCCTGCTTCTGTACAACGTTACGTATTGAATGGTATTCAAGAAGTATATCGTTTGCAGGGTGTAACCATCAACGACAAGCATATTGAAGTAATCGTGCGTCAAATGATGCAGAAGATGGAAATCATCGATCCAGGTGACACTCGTTTCTTGGAAGGTGAGATTGCTGATCGCTTCACATTGCAACAGGAGAATGACAATATTTGGGACAAGAAATTTGTGACCAATCCTGGTAATTCTTCTAGCATGCATGCCGGACAAATCGTGAGTTTGAAAGATTTGCGTCAAGAGAACAGTACTTTGCGTCGTCAAGACATGGCTTTGGTTGAATATCGCGATGCGGTACCAGCAACTGCCACGCCTGTGTTGCAGGGTATTACTCGTGCATCATTGGGTACTCAGAGTTTCATGAGCGCTGCGTCGTTCCAGGAAACTACCAAAGTATTGAATGAAGCCGCAATCTCTGGTAAGATTGATGAGTTGAAAGGTTTGAAAGAAAACGTAATTGTAGGACATTTGATCCCTGCTGGTACTGGATTGAGAAGATTCCAGGAAGTTATCACAGGTTCAAAAGAAGAATACGATCGTTTGATGGCGACCAAATACGAAGACGACGAAGTAGTTGCTTCAGTAGAAGCCTAATTCTCTCCTCGGAAAGATACCTAAACGGGCGGCCCAGTGGGCCGCCCGTTTTATTTTGTGCTCATAGCGCGAATGAGATTACAGATAGTAAGCCCATTTTTATGGGGATTCTGTGAGGAATGTCGAGAATGCGGTGTTGGGTTACTCCCTAATTTGGGTTTCGTAGAGATTGGCATAATGGCCTTTGGCCGCCATCAGCGATGCGTGGTTTCCGCGTTCGATAACTTCGCCTTTGTCAAGCACCAAAATTTCATCGGCCTTAGAAATCGTGCTCAATCGGTGGGCGATCACAATGGCGGTTCTGCCCTCCAACAATCGATCAATTGCTTTTTGGATGAGCTGTTCTGTTTCTGTGTCGATTGAACTCGTGGCTTCATCCAATAGAATGATTCTTGGATCAAACGCCAACGCACGAATAAAACTGATTAACTGACGCTGTCCCAACGACA